>Ga0105350_10000173_pt1 | contig 43329 bp, 43 predicted proteins | sample EN1Hudsemesocosm_FD_83506 | JGI IMG/M metagenome (GOLD analysis project Ga0105350, IMG submission 83506) | Methane-oxidizing microbial communities from mesocosms in the Hudson Canyon - EN1E Hudson Canyon | ecosystem: Environmental > Aquatic > Marine > Cold seeps | place: Hudson Canyon... | reverse complement strand
GGATTACCAAAGCCCTAATGACTTTGAAAGACAAAACAATGAATTACAAAAAGTAGCTTAACTGGGGTGGTCGTTTTAGGTTGACCACGTCACTGAATTACCCACATTTGAACATTCGTTTCTAAATGAGAATACAATGCAAATGATTTATCGTTCTAAAAAGCCTTTTTCAGCGTTAGCTTATGGCATGATGATGGGAAGTGCTGATTATTTTAATGAAAAAATAACAATTGAAATGAAAGATCTTTCTGAAAATGGTGAAAGCCATGTGATTTTTAATTTAACAAAAGTAGTAGGCTAGTAATAGGTTTTGCAAGCTAAGGGATTGTTCAAAGTGTACGGCCAAAGTACATCTTAACTGGGCGGCTCATTTTGTTTAGTGGCTATATAAAACTAATTTTTAGAACATGTGCCAAGGATGGCAGTGTTTGTAACAACACTAACTTAAAATAAGTGAATAAAATCAACGCGGCTAACTCAATAACTCCGTCTTAACACTATCAGCAACAAACGCCACCTCAACACCGTTCAACTGAATTTGCTTAAGTTGCTCAGTAGACAAACCCACTACCTCCCTAGCCAACTTATATTCATCAGCAATCTCAATCCCCGACACGCCTGGATCATCGGTATTTAGGGTCACTACTATGCCTTTTTCAATAAAAGTTTTAATTGGATGATGTGCAATATCAGTACAAGCACCGGTTTGAAAATTAGAGGTAATACAACACTCAATACTAATACCGTTTTTGGCCATAAAATCCATTAAACTATGGTCTTCACGCGCTGCTACGCCATGCCCAATGCGCGTTGCTCCCAACTCTTCAATCGCTTGCCAAATACTGTGCGGCCCATCTGCTTCACCAGCGTGCACAGTGATTTGCCACCCCGCATCTCTGGCTAATTTAAAATGTTGTTTAAATTTGATGGCAGGAAACCCTTTTTCATCACCCGCCAAGTCTAGCGCCACTATATCGTCTTTTGCTCTTAGCAATGCTTGTAACTCTTGTTGGCAACTGGCTTCACCATAACTACGACTTAATATACCAATAAGGTTAACCGGTAAACCGTAAGTTTGACTACCTGCTTTGCAGCCAGCAATCACTGCATCGACCACTTGTTCAATGGGTAAATTGTGCGCCTTTGCCATAAAAACTGGCGAAAAACGCAACTCTGCGTAAGTCAGCCCTGCCCGTTTAGCATCTTCGATATTTTCATAGGCAACGCGATAACAAGCTTGTTCTGAAGCTAATACCGACACACCCAGTTCCATTTTCCGTAGAAAAGCTAAAAGGTCAGTAGTTTTACCTTGGATCTGGATAGCTTGCAGAAGTTCTTTTATGTTTTGCTGCTCTAGTGGAATAGAAAATTTCTGAGCAAGATGCCAAATGGTAGAGGGCCGAATATTACCATCGAGGTGCCGATGTAAGTCTGTTAATGGATAATCAGTATTAATCACAGTTGCTGACTATTCTGGGATATCCAAATTTTGTAACAGCAATACCGCTTGAGTGCGTGTATTAACGTTAAGCTTCCTAAAAACGGCACTGATATGCGCCTTGACCGTTGCTTCTGTAATGCTTAAATCAAAAGCAATCTGTTTGTTAAGTAGACCATTTTGCAATAGTTTTAACACTTGGAATTGTTTAGGAGTCAATTCACCTACTAATTTTGCAACATCTATCACTGGCGCATCGTTTTCAATACAAATTTCAACGCCCTCAGGTAGCCATTTTTCGCCATCCATGATTTGTTTTAGAGCTTCTGCAATTATACTAGTCGGTATCGCTTTTGGTATGAACCCTTTAGCACCTAAATTCATGACTTTAGATACAACCTCACCTGAATCACTCGCCGAAACAACGGCTACAGGTACCTGTGGAAAGTCCTGAGTAACTCGGATCAAACCATAAAAATTTTCACAACCTGGCATATTTAAATCTAACAATACTAAACAAAAATCTGTGTTTTTTTGAAGAGCTTCTAGAGTGGAATCTAAACAATCCGCTTGAACAATATCTATATTTTCAAATAATGGCCGCAGTGCTGAAATTAAAGCTTCCCTAAAAAGAGGATGATCATCTGCTACTAAAAATTTTGCCACTGCACTTACCTGTTTTATTTGTTAATAATGTCTTCAATAATTTAGACTAATACTTTAGTCTAAATTATTGAAGACATTATTAACATTTATTCCATCATTAGTTCAATTAAGTTGCTGTAACACAACATTTATTCAGTCGATTTTCTATTAACACATCTATCACGCTCGGATTTTCCTACACACTGGTATCGGCTACTTGATGATTTAGGTTTTCCGTGACCTAGGTAAAACTCTGCTCATTATGTTTCCAGTTGGTGTTTTGGGTAATCCAGAAGTCCATTGAATTAAACCTGGGTTAGCAATAGTACTTAAAACATTTTTTACCTCTTCATTATTTAATGAAACCGAAATTACCACTCCCAGTTAGTAACAATGGAAATTGCTTGGATGAGATTGCACAGGTAGAATTGCGCGATATTTTTATTGAGGTCAATACGCCATCATGCAAGACGTTAAAGACACCATTTATTCTCAACCACAGCAAGTGGGTGAGTTTCGATTTGACCAGTCGGTGGCCGAGGTCTTTCCTGACATGATCCAGCGATCTGTGCCAGGTTACAGCACAATAGTCGATACTATTGGCCAGATATGCGCTAGGTATGCACAACCACAAAGTAATATTTACGATTTAGGCTGTTCATTAGGAGCGGCAAGCTTAGCCGCTAGCAAATATATTAAAAGTGAACACTGCGAAATTTTGGCTATCGATAACTCCCCCGCCATGGCACAACGTTGCGAGTTACATGTTAAGGCTTTCAAGGCAGCCACGCCTATAACTGTTATTTGCGATGATATACAAAATATAGAGATTAAAAATGCATCATGCGTAGTGATGAATTTCACATTACAATTTATTCCACCTGAGCAACGTCTCAATATCATGAATAAAATTTATGCAGGGTTAAATACAGGTGGTGTTTTATTGTTATCTGAAAAGTTGAGCCATAACACTGAACAAGGTAATGAGTTAGTCATTGACTTACACCACGAATTTAAACGCAGAAATGGTTATAGCGAACTAGAAATCAGTCAAAAACGTACAGCATTAGAAGACGTGATGCGCACCGAAACTTTTGAACAACATAAAGATCGTTTAACTCAAGTAGGCTTTACCGATGTTGTGCGCTGGTTTACTTGTTATAACTTTGCGTCAATGGTTGCTATAAAAGGCTAACCATTCTCTTTACCGTTTTTAATACAATAGGAGGCCACTTGGCTGTTAATTGGTTTAATGATTTTTACAAGCTCGTCGCTGACTCTCCTCTTAGTCATTGGTTAGAAGTATTACCAGCGCAACTAGCCACTTGGCAAAAAGAACAGCTACACGGTGATTTTAATAAATGGGTAAAGTTACTCAATAAATTGCCCAATACCTCACCTTCCACAATTAATCTGTTAGACAAGGTTGAATTTGGTCAATCGGGTGATATCGATGACTACACTCAAAAACAGATTGTTGGCTTGCTCAAACAGTTTATGCCTTGGCGCAAAGGACCGTTTCATATTCAGGGAATTCATATTGATACTGAATGGCGCTCTGACTGGAAATGGGACAGAGTGCAACCACACATCCAGTCCCTTAAAGATCGTTATGTGTTAGATGTAGGTTGCGGCAGTGGTTATCATATGTGGCGTATGTTAGGCGAAGATGCAAAAATGGTGGTAGGTGCAGATCCATCTCAACTTTTTCTCATGCAATTTCAAGCAATAAAACACTTCAACCCTGATCAACGCATTCATTTACTACCTGTTGGTGTGGAGCAATTACCCAAACTCAAAGCCTTTGACACAGTATTTTCTATGGGTGTGTTGTATCACAGACGTAGCCCCATCGACTTTTTATACCAGTTAAAAAACCAGCTACGCAAAGGTGGAGAGTTAGTGCTCGAAACCCTTGTGGTAGAAGGCGATGAGCAAACCGTCTTTATGCCCGGTGAACGTTACGCACAAATGCGCAACGTCTGGTATTTACCCAGTACCGCCGCATTAACTATTTGGATGCAAAAAGTAGGCTTTAAAAATATTCGTGTGGTAGATGTAGCGCCCACAACATTAGAAGAACAAAGAGCCACTGAATGGATGGACAGCCAATCTTTAGTCGATTTTTTAGATCCTAACGATCATACAAAAACCATTGAAGGATACCCTGCTCCGCTAAGAGCTGTATTGGTGGCTGAGTGTTGAGTCATAAAAACTAGGCTTTAATTTGCATTTATAGAACTATAAAAAAGCACACTTTTAATCTATTTGAATGATTAAAGTCTGAATATTGATTGTGAATATACTCCGCTCCCAGATGCTAGACATATAATAATCTCTGACTTGACGGTCGGCTTTGAACTCACAGCGAATTACAGACATTTCTATTTTTCTATAATCGTATGTATTAATTTAGTTAGGACTTTGTAACGTTCAGGCAGTTCTCTATTTTTCTTTTTAACAATATGCAAAGTTTCTATCACTGGTTTATTTGGTTTAAATACTTTTAATAATTGAGCCGGTTGAAAGCTTTCTACTGCACTCCTTGGCAATACGGTAAAGCCAAGTCCCTTAGCTACTGGTTGTAATATTTGGCTGATCTGATTTATATACCCAACTACTGGTATTTCGGAGGTGACTAATTTTTTCAAGCTTTGCTCCGGGCACTGCTCAAAATATATTGATAAATAATGCTCTAAATCAGGGTGAGCAATTAAACCAATATCAGTAAGCATTTTCCCCATATCTACATCACTGTCTACACTACTAGGAAGCACTAAACATAACTCTTCATGCCCCAGCATTTCTATGTCAAATATACTGTTATTAGGTGCTTCGGTAACAACGCCAATATCAATCTTACCTTCTTGAATTTCATTTAATATTTGATGATTTGGGGCCGCTTTTAGCTTCATGACTAAAGATGGATTTTCTATTTGTAAATCCAATAACTTAGGATAGAGGGTTAACGCCATAGCACCAGAACAAGCTATAAAACAATTTCCAGAATAGGGGTCATCAAAAGCCAGTCTCTCTATTAGTTCATGTTCATTTATTGCTAACTTTTGTGCGTAGTTATAAACCAGTCGACCTTGCTCAGTTAACTCAAAGCTCTTTTTATCTCTTCTAATCAGAGTAAACCCACATGCTTGTTCAAGCTTACTGATATGTTGGCTAACACCGGGTTGGGTCATAAACAGTTTCTCTGCTGTTTTAGTAAAGTGGCCAATGTTGAAAAGCGTTACAAAAGTATTCAACCAAACAGGATTAAGCATCTATCACCATTAAATAAAATTATCACTTTAAAAATAATTGATAATTTTATTTAATCAATGAGTTCTCATAGAATAGCTTCATTAACTAATAAACGACTCAGCAAGCTGAAATTGGAGTAAATCATGAAAATGAATCATGTCGGCATTATGGTAGGTAATATGGATAAGGCTGTTGAGTTTTATACTAAAGTACTTGGCCTAAGAATTGTTATGAACAATACCAAAGTACTAGAAGAACGAGAAACGGCTATAGGTAGAATGTGTATTGCGGTTTTTGGTGAAGGCTTTAAAGGTTTTAATATTGCACACTTAGTCACTACCGACGGTATTGGTTTGGAGTTATTTGAAATGAAAGACCGTGATGATCGACATGAAGTAGACTTTTCTCGCTTAGGTATTTTTCACTTCTGCCTACAAACAGATGATTTTGAGGGGGTTATGAAAAAAACGGAAGAGTTTGGCGGTAAAGTAAGAATGGATGTTATGCGTTATCACCCAGAAGATAATACTAAGCAAGCAAAAATGGTTTACTTGGAAGACCCATTTGGTAATTTATTCGAACTTTATTCGCATACATATGAAGAAACTTACGCTTCAGACTATGAATAAAAAATCACTTTAAATTCAAAAGGAGCTACCATCTTTAGTAGCTCTTTTTAACAGTCTGATTATGGCACTTTTGAGACATAAGGCTAATAAAACACTTTTCATTTGAGCTCTAACGAATAACCTAATTTAATTCACAAAAAGTCTAGCTACTCGTTTCGGCATACGTGTAACCAATTCGTACCCTATGGTACCAGCCCAGTTAGCCACTTCATTTGCAGACAAGTCTTTACCCCATAAAATAGCGGTATCGCCAATTTTCACATTGGCTAAATCTGTTACGTCTACCGAGATGAGATCCATCGATACCCTGCCCGCCAGAGGTGCCCGCTGCCCATTAATAAGCACTGGTGTGCCTGACTTTGCGCCGCGCGGATAACCGTCACCATAACCTACGGCAATGGTGGCGATAGTAGACGGTCGCTTTGCAGTCCACGTACATCCATAACCCACAGATTCACCAACAGAAATATCTCGTATCGCTATGACTTGAGACTCAAACGACATAGCAGGTTTAAGATGTTTAGTTTGGTCGTTAAGCTCTGAAAAAGGGCTTAATCCATACAACATGATGCCTGGTCGATTCCAGTCTACTCTGGTTTGCGGCCACGCTAACAACGCGGCTGAATTTGCCATACTGCGCTGCACTTTTTGACTTGTAGTATCAATAATGGGTTGAATGGCGTTTTGAAAACAATCAATTTGTTTAGGTGTGAAGGCTCCACCTACATGATCGGCATGAGCAAAATGGGTCATTAACACAATGTTATTAACGTTTTTTGATGCCGTTAACGCGGCATAAATAGATTCAACTTCTTGAGGTGAAATACCTAACCTATGCATGCCAGTATCGACTTTTAACCAAATATTAATTGGGGAGGCAAGGTTGACTTTAAGTAATTGTTCTAACTGACATTGACTGTGTAAAACAAGCTCACATTGATTAGCCAAAGCAATTTTTAACTCTGTTTGTTCAAAACACCCTTCGAGTAATAAAATGGGTTTAAGCAATCCATTCTCACGCAAAACTAAGGCTTCTTCTAAACAAGACACCGTTAACATCTCTACTTGTGGCTCTAATGCTTTGGCCACCTCTACAGAGCCATGCCCATAGGCATCAGCTTTGACCACTGCAACGGTTTTGGATTGGGGGGCAATAGTTTGGGCTAAGCGGCAATTAGTTTGAATAGCAGCTAAATCGATAATAATTTTAACAGGTCGAGACATACGGCGTATTTACGTTCCAGCTTTAGTTAGGAGAATTTATTTAATAGTTGTATTTATTGGCACAATACAATGATTGCGCAAGTTGCCAAATATCACCAACACTTCCATTACCTACAGGTTGTCCGTCTAGCTCCACTACGGGTGCAATATCTTTACTTGAGCTGGTTAACCAAAGTTCATCAGCTGCATTCACCTCGTTCATATTGATGACTCTTTCTTCTACTTGTAATGTGCCATATTTACGCAAAATATCTAATAACATGTTACGAGTAATACCGGGCAATATTTGGTTATCTAAAGGGGGGGTTATCACTACTTCATCCTTAACAATAAACACGTTACATGCACTGGCTTCGGTCAATTCGTTGTGTTCATTATATAAAATAGTTTCATGCACACCTGCTTCTTGACCTTGCTGAAAATGCATTACATTGCCTAACAATGAGGTTGATTTTATTTGGCAGCGTTTCCAGCGTAAATCTTGGGTACTAGCTACTTTATATTGTTTTACTGTGCTTTTATCTGCTTTCGTGGCAGCTGGGATCTCAAAAGCATAGGCAAACACTGTAGGTTGAATATTATCCGGATAGGCATGGAACCGCTTAACATCTGCTCCACGACTAACATGGAAATACAAACCAAGATTACCTTTGCCATTTTTTTCAATCAGGGTTTGTGCAATATCACGCCAATCATCTACACCTAAGTCTAATTTAATACCAATGGCATTAAGACCATTTTGCATACGTTCAATATGTGGACCAAAACCTACTAATTTAGCATCATAGGATGGCACGACTTCATATATGCCGTCACCAAACAAAAAACCTCGATCCATAGGTGATATTTTGGCTTCAGACATAGCTATAAACTGACCGTCTAAAAATACAATATTGTTTTTGTCCGGCATAACGTTCCAGATAAAGTAGCAGTGACTAATGCGCTAATTATGCCATGAATAAAAAGATCCATTTAGCAAAAAACACATTGTTTTTATATTTCTTAACGTATTGGTCAGTTACAATATGTTTATAATTTCGTTAAAGATAATCAGTAACACATGTCGCAAGTTGGAAAGTTCAATAAACTAGAAGTCGTCAATGAAGTGCCCTTTGGATTCTATCTAGACGCAGGCGATAAAGGTCAAATTTTACTACCGACTAAAAATGCCCCATTAGGCTGTAAGTTGGGCGATACCGTTAATGCGTTTATTTACCACGATAGTGACGACCGCCTTATTGCCACCATAAAACGCCCAAAGGTATTTGTTGATCATTGCGCCTTTTTAAAAGTAGTCAGTGTTACCAAGGTGGGTGTATTTTTAGATTGGGGCTTAGAAAAAGACTTATTAGTGCCCTTTAGCGAACAAGACTACCCCATGTCTGAAGGAGTCTCTTATGTGGTGTATGTGTTCTGCGATGAAGAAACAGGCAGACTTGCTGCATCAACTAAACTTGCAGATTTTTTATATGAAGAATCATGTGAAGAAGGTGGTATGTTTGAACCTAAACAAGAAGTAGAGCTTTTAATTAGTGGGCGCACCGATATGGGCTACAAGGCTGTTATCAATGGTTCACATCTTGGTTTATTGTTTAGAGATGAAGTGTTTCAACCGATTAAAGTGGGGCATTCAGTAAAAGGCTATATCAAACGTGTTCGCGAAGATGGCAAAATTGATTTGTGCTTTCAGTTTCACGACCCTACTGCCCGTAATACCTTAGAAGAACAAATAATCGAAGATTTAATTGCCCATGATGGCTTGTCTACCTTAACCGACAAGAGCCCTCCAGACGAGATTTCAAAACGCTTTAAAGTAAGCAAGAATGTATATAAAAAAGCCATTGGCAATTTGTTTAGGCAAAAACGTATCTTGTTAGACAAAACAAAAATAACGCTGGTTAAGAAGTAGGATACATATGAAAGCAACGGTTAGTTGGCAAAATGATCTTCGGTTTTCCTGTAAAACGGATACAGGTCATACCTTAGAATTAGACGGAAATGGCGAAACGATGTCTCCAATGGAGTCAGTTTTACTGTCTGTCGGAGCATGTTCGTCTATTGATGTGGTCGACATTCTTAAGAAATCTAGAAAACAAGTAGATGATTGTGTATGTCAACTTGATGCAACAAGAGCTGAGGAAGCGCCACGCTTTTTTACTGCCATCCATGCTCATTATATTGTAAAAGGTGAAGGTTTAAGCGAAAAGAATGTCGCTAGAGCCGTTCAATTATCCACTGAAAAATATTGTTCAGTGATGTTGATGCTTGCAGGCAATGTTGAGATCACCACCAGTTATGAGTTAGCTTAAGCTTCAGGCTTCGGGCTCCGGGCTTCGGGCTTCGGGCTTCGGGCTTCGCAGAGTTAGAATGAATATTACTGGCTATCAATCATTATAATTAAACTCAAACTGACCATGACTCTTAAATCTCAGAAACTGAACTGATAACTTGTTTTGAACCTGCAAACGCTTCTGATAACAAAACTCTTAAAGGTAACAGGAAAAATAAAATCGAACAATTCATAACATCGTGGTTACTCAAGCATCAGCAATATGCTTTGATGATCGTTCCCTTGATAGCGTTTCTCGAAGCCTGTGTTGGTATAGGTTTATTTGTCTCCGGTGTAATTCTTTTATCAGTCTGTACCATTTTGTACGTAGAACAAATTGCGACCTTGTCTCAAATTCTTTCTCTGGCTTTTTTCGGAGCTGTACTTGGCGACCATAGCGGCTATTATTTCGGACGCTGGCTAGGCCCTCGATTTTATCATACCCGTTTTGCACAAAAGCGTATTGATAGCTTAGAGAAAGCTGAAAAACGAATATTAAAATACGGTAACTTCGCAATATTGTTTGGACGACTGATTACTGCGATACGCAGTATTGTGCCGCTGTTAACCGGTGTCAGCGGTATGCCACGTTTGAGATACTCAGCTTACGATGTGTTGGCTTGTGGGATATGGACAGCTGGCCTTGGACTGCTGATCGTTGGTATTGATAAAATATGGAATTGAAGAAATTGCGTCTAAATCTATCAACAATACTATTATGAAAAACTTCATAAGTTTCTCCTCAGCACTGTGGGTAACGACCAATCTTTTGCTTGGTTTTGTTTTGCTACTTCCGATTTCGATAATCAGTTGGCTAATGCCTTTGCCGGTAGTCTCTCGCGGGAGCACTTTTATAGCAGATCATATTTATCGCACCGCCGTAAAGTTAGATACTTTTTGGATGCAACGTGTATTAGGCATCGAACTGGTAATCAAAGGCAACCCCAATACTCAGCAAACGCCTGTTGTGATCTGCAATCATCAATCCTGGTTCGACATTCCACTGGTACAGCAAGTTATTACTGGCAATGGACCCATTATTAAATTTTTAGTTAAACGAGAAATCGTTTGGGTTCCTATCATTGGTTGGATATGTTTAGTGCTCAATTTTCCAAGGTTAAGCCGAGGTAAAAAAAATGGCACAGGCGAAAGCGATTTTTCAATTATCCAAAAGGCATCAAAAGGCCATGGTAAAACATCTGGCGCATTACTCATTTTTCCAGAAGGAACCCGCTTCACTGAGAGCAAAAGAGTCAATCAGAAAGTACCCTATCGGCACCTTCTAAAACCCAAAACGGGTGGTTTAAAAATGATTAAGCAACACGCTAACATAGACACAAACTTAGTTGATATTACCATCGACTATCACCAAAAAAATGTGCACATTTGGAATTGCTTACGCGCTGATCCGGCAAAGATTACTATTACCCTTGAACATTACAGCCTTGCAGAAATTGATGACATTCAAACTTGGCTAAACAACCGCTGGCTAGAAAAAGACCAACTGCTGTCTAGGGGCTAAAATTCAGCAAATGCTTGTTCAAAATCGGCGACTAAATCGTCTATGTCTTCAATACCAATCGACATTCTGATCATTTTGTCATTTACACCCATTTCTTGTCTTTGTTGTGCACTACTTTCAAAATAGATAGTAGAGGCTACCGGTAAGGCTAAGGTACGAGTATCACCTAAATGGGTGGCACAAATCACTAAATCTAGTGCATTTAAAAATTGAATGGGGTCTATATCATCAGCCAAATCTAAACTTAAGATCCCGCCGTAACCATCAAAATATTCTCTGGCTAAAAAATGTTGAGGATGATCGGCTAAACCTGGGTAATAAACGGCTGAAACTTTATCGTGAGAGTGCAAGTAAGACGCCAAACGCATGGCATTTTCACACACTTTTTCAGTGCGCATAACTAAGGTTTCTAAACCAATAGAAATAGCGTGAGCTGAATCAGGTGATAAGGTTCCGCCCATATCTCTAAGGCCCCTTTTTCGGATTTGGGTTAGCCCCCATTGGGTCTGATCTGGTCCGCGGTAAATGGGCAAGATATTATCGAAACTACTCCAATCAAATAACCCTGTATCGACTACAGAACCACCTAAAACATTGCCATGACCAGCGATATATTTTGTTAGTGAACTAATGGTTAATGAAGCCAAAACTGCATTAGCATCAAAAATATTAGGTGGAGTCATAGTATTGTCGATTAAAAACAGTGCCTTTCTAGACTCACATAATTGACCAATAGCCCGCAAATCTGCGACTTGAGTAACAGGATTGGCTATTGTTTCTAAATACACTGCTTTAGTATTTGTTTTAAACGCAGCTTTCACATTTTGTACATCGGTCACATCAACAAAACTGAGTTCAATGCCCATGGATTGCATGGTTTCGGTAAAACTACGGGTATTACCAAACAAAAAATGGCTAACAATTAGATGATCACCTGCTTTAAACAAGCTGAACATAGTTGCAGTTATGGCTGCCATGCCTGTTGCAAAAGTAATAGCCCCTACTCCACCTTCTAGATGAGTAAGGATATTTTGTAGTGCAACATTGGAGCCTGAAGACGAGCGAGAATAGACATGTCCTGCTTTTTTACCCTGAAAAACATCTACCAAATCTTGGGCATCTTTATATTCAAACAGCACTGAATTATTAGTAGCCTGATGTACGGCACCACTTTCAGGGGTATTCAATAACCTATCTGCGTGTACCAAACGGGTGGTAAAACCTTTATTTTTCAATCTCTATCTCCACTGGGGGAACAACTTTAGTAATCGTTTTTTCTGGGTATTTACCTTGTGCTTGTTTGAAGTGCAGATAAATCCTATTCAGCTCATGCTGCGTATTGTCACCTATATCATGTCGTGGGCCAAATTCGATAAGTTTTTTCTTATAATCAAATGCTACCAAAAACACCGGGACATTGGCTTTGTGAGCAATATGCAGAAAACCAGTTTTCCAAGGAGATATGGGGCTTCGCGTCCCCTCAGGAGCAAGACACAGAACCATATTGTCGGCCTCTCGCATCTTATCTGCCATCGCATCGACTACTCCATGGTTGGCACTGCGCTCAATGGGTATTCCGCCCAAACGTCGCAAAAGGCGATCAAATGGGGGGATAAAAATACTATGTTTTCCAAAAAATGTGATTTTTAAGCGTAGATTAAATGCAACTGCAATTCCCAACACAAAATCCCAATTTGATGTATGTGGTGCCACCGCAATTATCATCTTAGAGCAACAAGGAAAGCTGCCGCTATATTGCCAGCCCATAAGCTTTAATACCCTTGTTCCCAACCATTGACTAAATTTATTACCTATTCTTGGTACTTGATCACAAAGAATAGGAGTATTTACTCTATCAAGCATTTCATTCTTAGCTTATGCAATTTAAACTAGGCGAATGGTCGCTCATGTAATCTATTTTGTCGAGAGTAAACAGAATGTTAACCGACTGACTAATGTTAATAACCCCGCCAAGTTGGCCCCGCTAATTTTAATTGTCACTGGAACACACATCTTGAGAATTCTTATATTTATGTTGTCTATGTTTTGCTCGCTTGCACACAGCCAACAAACCGCTCAAAACCTATTTGGACAATATCGTACTGCACTGTATCAAATTAAAATAATTGAATTAGAGTCAGGTAATAAATCATCAATCGGTTCCGGTTTTCAAATCGATACTTCAGGTAATGTAGTAACGAATTACCATGTGGTCTCTGAATATGTGTATAACCCTGACAAATTCAGGATTGAATATTTAGCCCATGATGGCTCCGAAGGACAACTTCAGCTGGTTGATGTAGACGTTATCAATGACTTGGCATTAGTTAGAAAGGTGGCCTTGTCTGAACAAGAAAGTGCATTTCCAATTGCCCAATCGCTACCCAAGCAAGGTAGTGCTATTTATTCTCTGGGTAACCCCCATGACTTGGGCATGATTGTGGTGCCTGGTACATTTAATGGATTAAAGAAAAGTAGCTTTTACCAGCGTATTCATTTTACCGGTTCTATTAATCCTGGAATGAGTGGCGGCCCTGTGGTCAATGAGCTTGGTGAAGTGATGGGTGTGAATGTGGCTACGGCTGGCAATCAAATTGGTTTTCTTATTCCTTTAGCAAAAATTCAAGGGTTGCTAACAAGCCAAAACGCTCAAGTGTTAGAAAATGAGCAACTAAAACCTCGTATACAAGAACAATTATTAGATAATCAAAACAAACTTTTTGCCTTGCTGAATAACCATACTTGGCCCACTAGTGTTTTAGGGGAAGCCATGATCCCTTCGAAGATAACTGACTTTATCTCTTGCTGGGGTGGCTCAAATACTAGCGATAAAGAGGCTTTATATTTGTCGGTCGAAAACCGTTGTCAGTTAGATGAACAGATATATTTGCACAACGGTTTACGTACAGGAGGGCTTGAACTTGAGTTTGAATGGTTAGATGGTAAGTCTTTGGGAGAACATCGCTTTTATAATTTCTATTCACAAAGTATTACCGGTGCAGGCGCCAGTAACAATGCGACAAAAACCGACGTGACAAATTTTCGTTGTCAGCAAGATAAAGTCACTAACATCAATGGTGTGACCAACAAAACAGTATTCTGTTTAAGGGCCTACAAAGAATTTGATCAACTCTATGACGTGCTTTTTGTTGCCGCGACACTAGACCATACCCACCAAGGGTTAATTAGCCACTATACACTGGCTGGCGTAAGCAAAGAGTCTGCTTTGGTATTTACTCAGAAATTTATGGATGCAATATCATGGCAATAGTTTTAGAACTGCTTTCTCGAAAAAACATCCCTCTTAAACATTATAAATTTGAACAAGATTATGTGTGTGTAGGCCGAGACTTTAACAATGACTTACGATTAGACGACCCTTACGTTTGTCCTAGCCATATGTTGGTGGCCATCGACCCTGAATCGGGCAAGCTAATGGTCAATGATTGTCAGTCGACCAATGGCATCAAAGTAAACAATAAATTCGTCAGGCAAGCTACGCTGAATTCCCATGACATAATAAAAATTGGGCGTACACGCTTAAGGATAATCGATACTAAAGTACCTTTAGTTGAAGCCATTCCTTTGAGTGAATTAGAAGAAAATATGAGTTGGTTAAACCAAAGCTTTTTAGCTATTTGTTTATCCTTTGTATGTTTGGGCTTTTTATTACTGACAAAATATTTGGGCAGCGTTCAAGAGTTCAATTTGATTAAAGCCCTACCCTCTGAATTAGGGCAATTAGCGGTTTTCTCTTTATGGCCTTTAAGCTTTGCTATTTTGGCCAAGGTTGTCAAAAAAGAGAGCCATATTGTTAGCCAATTCAGTTTAACCTGGTTATTAGTATTACTAACTAATACATTGATATTATTACAAAAAATCGCGATATTTAACATTCACCCAGGGACATGGTTTATATGGTTAGAATTGCTCATATTCGCCCTAGTTGTTGGTGGTTTTATATGGTTAAGTCTATTTATTGCTTTTCATCAAACCAATCATAGGCGCAATATCATTGCATGTTCGATGACCTTCATCATTCTGGCGCCTATTTACGCATTGGGCTTTTTAAACAATGATGAATTTGATTCTCGACCTAGCTACAACCCAGTATTATTGCCACCCACATACAATTTAACGTCTGCAGTACCAACCGATAAATTTATTGGCAACGCCAACAGCTTGTTTACCCAAGTTGATAAGTTAAAGATTAAATAAACGCTTAACTGTGCGTAGAGGGTGTTATGTGTATTTTGTTTGTTGCTGTTAATCAACATAAAGATTACCCACTCATTATTGCTGCTAATCGTGATGAGTTCTTTAATAGGGGCACAGCCGAGTCTCACTTATGGGATTCTGAACATGGCATAATTGCCGGCAAAGATTTGCAAGCAGGTGGCACTTGGATGGGTATCAATAAACTTGGCTACATCGCCTCTTTGACCAATATTCGCGATCCGAAAAAAATATGTGCTGATGCCATTACGAGAGGTGAATTAGTCAGTCACTATCTGCAAAACCCAGTAAACAACTATCAACAAATCTTAAGCGACAGCAAAGAAAACTATAACGGCTATAACCTATTATTTGGAAAGTGGGATGCGTTAGCGGTATACAATAATCATTTGGACCAGATACAACATTTAACCGACGGCTATTATGGGTTATCGAATGCGAGTCTAAATAGTCCTTGGCCTAAAATAAATAAGGGCGTGGGGAAATTAGAAGAGTACTGTCAAGATGGCCACGATATCAATCCAGATATATTATTTAAGCTGTTGTTAGACAAGAGTTTAGCTGCTGACGAAAATTTACCCCAAACCGGTATACCTATTGATTGGGAACGCCGTCTTTCGTCTATTTTTATTCTTGGTGATGAGTATGGCACCCGCTCGTCCACAGTACTAAAAGTTGATAAACGGCAAAATGTTACATGGTTCGAACGTACTTATGACAACACAGCCACATGCACTTCCAGCCAGAGTTTTCATTTCAGTATAAATTAGTGCGAATTTGACTCGAATTTTGTTGTACCAATGGCATAATGAGCACTTATTACATATAAGCGCTCATTTTATCATTAAGGAACATCATGTTTGAAGTATTGCCCCAGCTTCCTGCCGACCCAATTCTAGGTTTGTCTGCTGCATTTAAAGCTGACACAAACCCTAAGAAAATTGACTTAGGTGTCGGTGTTTATAAAGACGAACAAGGTCACACACCTATTCTCGATTCTGTGGCCAAAGCACAAACCATTCTTTTAGGTAAAGAAGACACTAAAACCTATATTACCCCACAAGGTGTTCAGGGCTATATAGATGGTATGTTGCAACTGATGCTAGGCAAAGATAGTCAAGCTTTGTTAGCTGACCGAATAGCCGCTGTACAGGCTCCAGGCGGATGTGGCGCATTAAGAATACTGTCAGAATTAATTAAACGCTGCGATGAAAACCTAACAGTTTGGGTTAGCGACCCAACATGGGCCAATCACATTCCATTGATTGGTAACGCAGGGCTCACTATTCAAACCTATCCGTACTTTGATAAAGCCAATGCTAGTATCAATTTTGACGGTATGGTCGAATGTCTTAGCCAAGTCAAAAAAGGCGATGTTGTGTTATTACACGGCTGCTGCCACAACCCCACTGGGGCTGATTTGACCAACGAACAATGGCAAGTGGTCTTAGAACTCGCTCAAAAAACCGGTTTTATTCCTTTTGTGGATACCGCTTATCAAGGTTTTGGAGACGGTTTAGAAGAAGATGCTTTCGGCATGCGTTTATTAGTCAACAACTTACCAGAAGTGATTATTGCTGCATCTTGCTCTAAAAACTTTGGCTTATACCGCGAACGAGTAGGTATTGCTGTGATGGTCACTGAAAACAGTGCCACTCGCCAAGCTATTCAAAGTCAAATTCAATCCATTGCTCGCGGCATATACTCTATGCCCCCATCGTACGGTGGAGCACTAGTAGATATTATTTTGAATGATGAGACTTTACGTCATGAATGGATGGCTGAAGTTGAAGCGATGCGTTGTCGTATGCAAGATCTTCGTTCATTATTGGTATCAAAAATGAATGAATACGGTTCAAGTAAAGATTTTGAATTTGTTAAAAAACAAAAAGGCATGTTTTCATTTTTGTGTATTACCCCCGAGCAAGTACAAGCTGTACGCGATCAACACAGTGTATATTTTGTTGGCTCTAGCCGTGTGAATATTGCTGGAATTAGCAAGTCTAACGTTGATACGTTAGCCAAAGCACTGGTATCTGTTATTAAGTAATTTTTAAAGAGCCCATAAAAAAACCCGGTAAATACCGGGTTTTTTAGTATATGACTATTTCTAAACTGTCTCTAATCTAGAGGTTTAGAACTTTCAACTCTACTTTTGAGCTTTTGTCCGGGTCTAAATGTGACCACTCGCCTCGCCTTAATAGGAATATCTTCACCCGTTTTAGGGTTTCTACCAGGGCGTTCATTTTTCTGCCTTAAATCAAAATTTCCAAATCCAGATAACTTTACCTGTTCGCCTGATTCTAAGGCCTCACGCACTTCTTCAAAAAATGTTTCAACCAGATCTTTAGCATCACGCTTATTGATCCCAAGTTTTTCAAATAAATGTTCCGCCATTTCGGCTTTGGTTAACGCCATACCGTCAATCCCTCAAAGATGCTTCAAACTTTTGCGACAACGTAGCTAAAATACCATCAACTGCTGCCTGAATGTCGTTTTCTTCTAGTGTTTTACTTTTATCTTGTAAAATAAGTGAAATCGCTAGGCTTTTCTTTCCTTGTGCAATTCCCTTGCCTCGATACACGTCGAACAAGTTTAGGCCAACTAATTGATTTGCGCCAAATTTTTCTATGCAATTCAAAATATCGCCAACTAACTTATCATCGTCTACTACGATTGCAATGTCACGTCGATTTGCAGGAAATTTTGAAATTTCTTGCGCTTTAGGTAATTTTTTTAACCATAAAGCACTAATTTCTAACTCAAAGACAAAGCTTCTGCCATTTAACCCTAGGCTTTTTTCAAACTGGGGGTGCACGGCTCCAATGTATCCTAGCAAGTTATCACCTACTAAAATTTCCGCACATTGGCCTGGATGTAACGCACTATGTTGCGTACTTTGGAAGCGATAATCCTCAACACCAGCACAATTAAGTAGGTTTTCAACGTCAGCCTTCACATCAAAGAAGTCAATTGCTTGAGTTGCGCTATCCCAGTTTTCATCGGCAACTAATCCACAAACCACACCACTGATAACAAGCTCTTGTTTTACGCCGGTTTTTTCACTGCTATCTGGAATAAAACGCAAACCGGACTCAAATAATCTTACTCTGCCTTGTTGGCGTTTTTGATTATATGAAACCGACTGTAATAAGCCCGTCCATAAACTTACCCGCATCGTCGACATTTCTGAAGAAATGGGATGAGGTAATTTCAAACCTTCCATTTGAGGAAACAATAAAGATTGAATTTTAGGGTCAACAAATGAATAAGTAATAGCTTCTTGGTAGTCACTTTCAACCAAGGTGTTTTTCAATTGGTTTAACTGTACTTTTTGTTCTTGATGTTGCGACATTTTCAAACTTGCAACAGGCGCTATATCAGGGATCTGGTTATACCCATACACCCTGGCAACTTCTTCAATCAAATCTTCTTCGATACTAATATCGAAACGATATGGCGGAACATTGATTTGCCATACTTGGTTATCAAAAGAAACCGTAAACCCTAAACGTTTAAAAATATCAGTAACGGTATCAGCCGCAATTTCGATGCCCAATACTTTGGTTAATCGAGAGTGTCTTAACGTCACCGAACGATTTTTAGGAATGTGAGATGAATCTAACGCTTCAATCACTGGACCTGCTTCACCACCAACAATATCAAGCAACAATTGTGATGCACGTTGCATAGCTATCTGTTGTAGCTGAGGATCAACACCTCGCTCATAGCGATGAGAAGCATCAGTGTGTAAGCCATATTGACGCGCTTTACCCATAATAGCGTCGGGCGCAAAAAAAGCACTTTCAAGAAAGATATCTGTACTTTCGCTAGTCACACCTGAGTCAAGTCCACCAAATACACCGGCCATAGCCAAGGCTTTTTTAGTATCGGCAATGACTAGTGTGTTTGCTTGAAGTGTCACTTCATTACCATCTAGTAAGGTAAGCTTTTCATCTTGCTGAGCAAAACGAACAACAACATCCCCTTCCAGTTTATTGTTGTCAAACGCATGCATTGGATGCCCTAACTCTAACAACACAAAATTGGTTACGTCGACAACAGGGTCAATGCTTCTGACACCAGAACGTCTTAGTTTTTCAACCATCCATAAAGGGGTCACTGCATTTAGATTAATGTCCTTAATGACGCGACCTAAATATCGAGGACATGCTTCAGGCGCAAGCAATTGAATGTTACGACTATCGGTAATACTTTCTGCAACCTCGGGCACTTGAAGTTCGTTTACTGGCGCTTGATTAAGTACACCAACTTCACGAGCCAAACCTTTAATACCCAGACAATCAGCCCGGTTAGGCGTTAAATCCACTTCAATTGTGACATCATCAAGTTGTAAATATTGTCTAACATCTTGACCAATTGGCGCATCTAAAGGCAACTCAAGTATGCCATCATGATCGTCAGATATACCTAATTCAGAAAAGCTACACAACATACCAAATGAAGGCTGGCCGCGCAGCTTGGCTTTTTTAATTTTGAAATTACCGGGTAATACTGCCCCTACTTTAGCTACTGCAACTTTGATACCTTGACGACAATTGGGTGCACCACACACTATATCGAGTAGTTCATTGCCACCGACATTGATTTTGGTGACTTGCAATTTATCTGCATCCGGATGCTGGCCACATTCGACCACTTCACCCACAACAACACCTGAGAACTCACCAGCAACTGCTTCAACACCGTCAACTTCTAGACCGGCCATACTCAGTTGTTCTGACAACTCATCTGTTGAAATAGATGGATTAACCCACTCTCTTAACCACTTTTCGCTAAATTTCATATTCTTGGCCAGACCTAATTAAATTGCTTAAGGAAACGAAGATCGTTTTCAAAGAAGGCGCGTAAATCATTTACTTCGTAACGCAACATAGTTAAACGTTCTACGCCCATACCAAAGGCAAAACCTGTATACACTTCAGGGTCAATGTTGACTGATTTCAGTACATTTGGATGTACCATGCCGCAGCCCAAAACCTCTAACCATTTACCATTTTTACCCATTACATCAACTTCTGCAGAAGGTTCGGTAAAAGGGAAATAGGAGGGGCGAAAACGAACTTGTAAGTCTTGTTCAAAAAAATTGTTTAAAAAGTCGTGCAAAATTCCTTTTAATTCAGCAAAACTCACGTTTTTATCCACCATCAAACCTTCAACCTGATGAAACATAGGTGTATGAGTTTGATCATAATCATTACGGTACACACGACCAGGTGAAATGATCCGAAGTGGAGGCTGCTCTACTTCCATGGTGCGAATTTGCACACCTGAAGTTTGAGTACGCAACATCACATCAGGATTAAAATAAAAAGTATCGTGGTCTGCGCGGGCTGGATGATTCGCAGGAATATTTAAAGCATCAAAGTTATGAAAGCCGTCTTCTACCTCTGGACCTGTTTTAACGCTAAAACCTAATTCACTAAAAAAACTTTCAATACGATTGATGGTGCGGGTGACTGGGTGTAGACCACCTCTACTTTGTCCTCGACCAGGCAGTGTCACATCAATAGTTTCACAGGCCAACTTTTGATTAAGCTCTTGGGTTTGTAATAACTGCCCTTTAGCATGGATCAACTGTTGAATTTTCTGTTTGGCCTGATTAATTTTTTGACCTGCAGCAGGGCGTTCTTCATTAGATAGTTTGCCTAAACCTTTAAGTAGCTCAGTCATCCGACCTTTTTTACCCATAAAATCAACGCGCACGGCGTCAAGAATATTGACATCCGTTGCGGCATTAATTTGCTCTTCTGCTTCACTGATTATGCCATCAAGATCCATTGTGTCCCCGAAATTGAATATAAAAATATGGCCTTGATTCAACGACTTGGTTTAAGTCTAAGGCTATTTAAAAATAGCCGGTAATTCTACACGAAAGCGATACTTTGAGGCTAGATACAATTGCCACAAAGTCAGCCTATTTGACAATTATCTGAACCAAACACTCAATTACCGGAAAATTTTTGTCAAAAAACGATATTTGTTAGTGGTTGTCGACTGAATATGATGACTGGGATTGTGTAACTGCGACCTTTTTGAGTCTGGAATAACAAAGGGGAAATTGGAAGTACCTGTTAGTGTTGACCAAAAGGCTGGTTTATCTTTTAAATTTAACAAAGAAAAACGGCGAGCATCATGCTCGCCGTTTCCTGAAAGAACTTAAGACTATTTATTAAAAAATCTAGCTAAAAAGCTAAAAAATTAAGCTAATGCACCTTTAGCTGCATTTACTAATGCAACAAATGCATTTTTATCATGTACCGCTATGTCGGCTAAAATCTTGCGATCGATTTCAACAGAGGCTTTCTTCAAACCATTGATGAAACGGCTGTAAGATAGGCCATTTTGACGTGAAGCAGCATTTATACGTGCAATCCATAATTGACGGAATGTACGTTTCTTGTTGCGACGGTCACGATAAGCATATTGACCAGCTTTAGTTACTGCCTGAACAGCAACACGATAAACTCGACTACGAGCTCCATAATAGCCTTTGGCTTGCTTCAGTACCTTTTTGTGACGGGCACGTGCGACAACACCGCGTTTTACTCTTGCCATATTCTAAGTCTCCTGTTTTAAACGTAAGGTAACATGCGTTGAATCAACGCAGTGTCGGCCACATGGGCCAGTTTTTTGCCACGTAAGTGACGTTTACGCTTAGAACTCTTCTTGGTCAAAATGTGACGCAAGTGAGACTGTTTACTCTTGAAACGACCTGAAGCAGTTTTCTTAAAACGCTTGGCAGCTCCACTGTGGGATTTCATTTTAGGCATTGCTAAAACTCCGCATTGTTAATGATTTATCGTGTTGCAGACACTCAAAATCTAAGTTACATATTTAGCAGCAAGGTGAGAACGGATGCAGAGTCCGAACTACTTGTAGACCTTAACTACTTCTTAATCGGGGCAAGTACCATGATCATCTGACGACCCTCTACCCTATGTGGGAAAGATTCGCAGTTGGCAATGTCTTCTAAATCCGCGCGAACGCGTTTAAGTTGTTCAATGCCAATTTCTTGGTGTGCCATTTCACGTCCACGAAAACGTATCGTTACTTTGGCCTTGTCTCCCGCTTCTAAAAAGCGACGCAGGTTGCGCAGTTTTACCTGGTAATCGCCTTCATCAGTGCCAGGGCGAAACTTAATCTCCTTGACCTGAATTTGTTTCTGTTTTTTCTTTTGCTCTTTAAGTGTCTTGCTTTTTTCAAACAAGAACTTACCGTAATCCATTACTTTACATACTGGCGGCTCAGCATTAGGGCTAATTTCAACCAAGTCTAAATTGGCTTGCTCAGCGGTGTCCATGGCTTCTGTAATAGACACTACGCCTAAAGGTTCACCATCTTTACCAACTAAACGTACTTCATTTAATGTAATTTCTTCGTTGATTCGAGCTTTGTTCGAATCTTTAGCCTTCATGTTAGCGCTTTTAATATGTTGTTCCTCCGCAAAATTAATCAGATATGTTTGTTGTCAACTTCTAACATGGTTTTAGCGATAAATGCCTCTATAGACATTTTACCAAGGTCATCACCTTTGCGTGAACGCACGGCAATTTCACCACTTTCCATCTCTTTATCGCCAACAACAAGCAAGTATGGGACACGCCTCAGCGTGTGCTCGCGGATCTTAAAGCCTATTTTCTCATTTCTCAAGTCCGACTTGGCCCTAATTCCACTTTCTTTTAGCATTTTGACTACTTTTTTCGAATAATCGCCCTGTTTATCAGTAATATTCATCACAATGGCTTGAGTCGGTGCCAACCAAAGTGGAAACAGACCAGAATATTCTTCAATTAAAATACCAATAAAACGCTCTAAAGAACCTAAAATGGCTCTGTGGATCATAACAGGTACTTTTCGCTCTCCATCTTCGGCGACATAAGTTGAACCAAGGCGGCCAGGCATAGAGAAATCGAGTTGTACTGTACCGCATTGCCAAGCTCTATCTAAGCAATCATGTAAAGTGAATTCAATCTTCGGACCATAGAAAGCTCCTTCGCCTGGAAGATACTGAAACTCGATACCTTTAGAGGTTAATGCTTCTGCTAATTCTTTCTCAGCTTTGTCCCAAACTTCATCACTGCCCACTCGCTTTTCTGGGCGAGTAGAAAGTTTGACTGAAATACTCTCGAAACCAAAAATCTTATAGATTTCGTAAACTGAATCGATACAACCACCTACTTCAGCCAACACTTGTTCATCGGTACAGAAAATATGTGCATCATCTTGAGTAAACCCACGAACACGCATTAAGCCATGTAACGCGCCGGATGGTTCGTTTCTATGACAACAGCCAAATTCAGCCATTCGTAAAGGCAAGTCACGATAAGACTTTAAACCTTGGTTGAAAATCTGCACATGACCTGGACAGTTCATAGGTTTAATCGCATATTCACGTTTTTCTGAAGTAGTGGTGAACATATTCTCGGCATATTTATCCCAATGACCAGACTTTTCCCATAAGGTACGGTCCATCATCAACGGCGCTTTCACTTCTTGATAATCATATTCACGCAATTTGCCACGGATAAATTTCTCTAACTCAGTATAAATACTCCAGCCATCATTGTGCCAAAACACCATACCAGGCGCTTCTTCTTGCCAATGAAATAAATCTAAAGCTTTACCAATTTTACGGTGATCGCGCTTTTCTGCTTCTTCTAGTCTGTTTAAATAAGCTTTGAGTTGTTTTTTATCAGCCCAAGCTGTGCCGTATACGCGCTGCAACATCTTGTTGTCGCTGTCACCTCGCCAATACGCACCCGCTACCTTCATTAATTTGAAATGCTGACAAAAACGCATATTAGGCACATGAGGGCCACGGCACATATCGATATATTCTTCGTGATGATACAGGCCAGGTTTGTCGTCTTTGTCTATGTTTTCGTCAAGGATCTGTATTTTGTATGACTCACCTCTGACTTCAAAAGCATCTCTGGCTTCTTGCCAAGTCACTACTTTCTTCACTACGTCGTAATTAGTTTTTGCCAATTCCAACATACGTTTTTCAATTTTAACAAGATCTTCATCATTCAATGAGTGCTCCATGTCAATATCGTAATAAAAACCGTTATCGATAGTTGGACCAATTGCCATTTTTGCATCTGGATATAGTTGCTTAATTGCGTGACCGATTAAGTGAGCACAAGAATGACGGATAATTTCTAATCCATCGTCATCTTTGGCGGTGATAATTTGCACCTGAGCATCGTTTTCAATTAAGTCGTGTGCGTCAACACGCACACCATCGACTTTGCCCGCGATTGTGGCTTTGGCTAAACCAGGGCCAATATCAGTGGCTACATCAGATACAGATACAGCATTTTCAAATTGGCGTTGGCTGCCATCGGGAAGAGTAATTACGGGCATATCAGAATCCTTATGCAGTGGTGACACCTACCAAGCGCCACATGCGAATGTTGAGAGTCGGCTTTAATTGAAAACCGATTGATAAAAATAAAAAACACCCAAAAAAGGGTGCTTTGAAAAAAGAAGCTCTGCTACCATCAGAACTTATAGGGTTATTATAACGAGATAAGGTTTAGTGATGCAATGCCAAGCAATAAAAACAGCTGTTTACTTAATAACCTTAGTGACGTTATTAAACAGTAATAACGGCTGGGCAGAAGATTGGAAGCTAGAAAAACAAAAAAAGAATGTCAGTATCTATAGCAAGAAAAACGATTCCGGCTTTAAACAGATATTGGTTAAAACTACTGTCGATGCTAATCCATATGCATTAGTTGCCTTGCTTGATGATGTGACGTTTTCCCCGCAGTGGATACACAATTGCCTTGAGGTAAAAGTACTGGAAGAAATATCACCAACAGAACGCTTGGTTAATAGTTTCTTTGCTGCGCCATGGCCAGTAAAAAATCGTGACATGGTGTTTCTTTCTTCAACCACAATTATTGACGGTGTGGTTCAAATTGAAATATCCGATAGAGGCAATACAACACCACACAACTCAAAATATGTGCGTATGCAAAACATGCATGGAATATGGAAAGCCATTCAAATTGAAAATGGAAAAAGTGAAATTACCTACACAGGAGGAGGTAACCCAGGTGGCAACTTACCTACTTTTATTGCCAACAAAGAATTGATTAGCTCGATGTTTAAAACCTTTCAAAATTTAAACAAAGTGATCTTAATTGATGAGTACCAGCCAATCAACATTCCCAATTAATATAAAAACCTCACTATAAAGAACTTAATCGACCATACAATTTTGATAGTTACACCATAATTAGCCAATGACATGCTTAACAAGGCCTGAACATGTGGCACTTTATTAGTGAACAAATCAGTGAGTGTATACAACAAGATTTCATCTGCGATGACATTCGTCAAGTTAATGCTGGAGACAGTCATCAAGCCTTTATAATATCAGATGGTAAACAGCGTTTTTTTGTTAAAACCAATGGAAAAATACAACTGGCCAATTTTAAGGCGGAAGCAGAAGGCTTAGATCACTTAAGCAGTCCAACTCTATTTAAAGTCCCCAAGGTTATTTGTATGGGTGTAGTGTCCGATCATAGCTTTTTGGTCTTAGAACATCTTGCTATGAGTGAAGGAGACGAAAAAACCTGGTTTCACTTTGGACAAAACTTGGCAAAATTACATAAAAACCACACACAACAAATGTATGGCTGGCAAGAAGACAATTTTATTGGCCTTACTCCGCAATCTAATCTCTGGCAAAAAAAATGGAGCTGTTTTTTTGCCGAACAACGTATTGGGTTTATGCTGCAACTCTTATCTGAAAAAGGTCTTGTTTTAGCTAATATTGAGGGTGTAGTGAAATCGATTAAACGTTTGCTCATAGGGCATAACCCTACTCCATCTATGTTACATGGCGACCTTTGGCAAGGTAATGCCGGTTTCCATAAAAATCAGCCTGTATTGTATGATCCTGCGTTTTATTATGGTGATCGCGAGACCGACTTAGCTATGACAGAATTATTTGGCCGATTCCCTGATAGTTTTTATAGCGGTTATGATGAGATTTGGCCGATTGAATCCGACTATCAATATCGCAAACCTATATATCAACTTTACCATGTATTAAATCATGCGTTACTTTTTGGAGGTCAATATATCGAGAGTGCAAAAATAACGCTAAAAAACTTAGATTCCTAGTTTTGATTAGGAAAATCTATGGGATATTTATCTTTGTGATTCATGCCCCCTATTCTTTAACATCGTTCAGATATATCCTTAACTTTTAATCGCTTAAGTTTGAGTAAAATGGAAAACAAAATCACCCTCATTACAGGTAGTGCCAAAAGAATTGGTGCGCATACAGCAAAATATTTACATTCCTTTGGCTCAAACATTGTTGTGCATTGCAATCAGTCTAGGTTAGAAGCAGAAAAGCTGTGCCTAGAACTCAATCAAATTCGGCCAAAGTCAGCAATGTTGGTGCAAGGCGATTTATCCGATTTATCTTGCATCGAACGGATCGGCCAACAAGCAATTGATTCATATGGTCGATTAGATGTATTAATTAACAACGCCTCTTCATTTTATCCCACTCCGATAGGCACGATTACTGAAAACGACTGGCAGAGCCTTGTTGGCAGCAATATGCAAGGACCATTATTTTTATCCCAATATTGTGCAAAAGCGTTAGCACAAAATACTGGCGTCATTATTAATATGGTAGATATTCATGCTGCAAGACCATTAAAAGACCACACACTTTATTGTATGGCAAAGTCAGCGCTAGTCACTATGACTCAATCTTTGGCGTTAGAATTAGCCCCTGACATTCGTGTTAATGGTGTAGCCCCAGGCGCAATATTGTGGCCTGAAATGCAAATAAATGATGATGATAAACAACAAATCCTCAATCAAGTCCCTGCCCAGCGACTCGGTACAATGCAAGATATCGCTCATGCCATTAAATTTTTAATTGAAGCCTCCTATGTGTCTGGGCAAATAATCGCTGTTGATGGGGGACGCAGTATTTCTTCATATACGAAGGGGTAATAATAGTGAGAGATTGCTTGTTTATTCTATTAGTGATGTTCACAACAGTTGGTTGTCACAACAAGCAATCGCTGCAAAGTCATATAGAAGAATACCAAGAGCGAATGGCAAACGTTTTGGATGTTGCAAACCAAAACAGCCTAAAAACCAGTTTGCCGCCCTATCCTTCCATCAAAGATTTAAAACAAAACCTTCCTGTTACCACAATTAAACTTTTTGAGTTTTATACTCTTAAACATTGTGAATTATATTCACTCGTTGCTGAACGCAACACTTCTCTTGGCAACCTTCAATTACCTTCTACTCGATATATTTATGAAAGGCATTTAATCGATGCATTAAATCAATGTCTGATAGACACTTTAGAGCCAAAACTACAGGAGAAACTAACAGAATGGCAACAAGTTAAAACCGAACAGTTACCCTTAGTTTGGGCTGACTTAATGCAACTTAGCAGCGAAACGAAATATGGATTCAGCACAAACGTTGGATTAGTAGAAGGCAACGAACGTGATGGACTAAGTCAAATCAAAGAGACTTTAAGTTATTTGCTACAATTAAACCAAAATGAACAAGTTAATAGCGCAGCACTAGAGCAACACCTGCAAACCCTAATGAACAATCCACTGCCAGCTAAGTTATGGTTAAGCCAGAGAGTATTAGCTGACAACTTACAGCACTCCACCAAATGGCTTTTACAAAATACACAGAGCCTTCAATGTTCAGGAAACGCCTCAAACAAAAAAATGGAATATCTGACTAACGTTTTTCAGCAATTTTTCATCGAAAAAATTCAGCCCATCGCTAGTCAGATAAATCATTATCAATACCAACTGGGGCCTATTTTCGAAAACATGACGGCAAACCTTTATTTATCACCAAGTTTTAAAGATTATATCAAGCAATTTCATCAACAAGGTTTTGAAAACTATCAAGCTGAAATGCAACAACACATACAATTTTGGCAAAGCCTATTTAAACGGTGCAATATAAAACCAGGCCAACGTTAGTTAGCCTATAAATCACCATTTGGATTTGGCTCGATACCTGTTATGCCTTCTGCCACTCGCTCTGACAGTGCAGAAATAGTCGCTACAGGGTTAGCACCTACGGCAGTAGGTAACAAAGAACCGTCTGCAACATATAAGCCCTTATAATTAAAGACTTGACCGAAAGTTTCCTTACTAGCGCTAGTCACTCCTACTTCTGGACTGTCAGCTAATTTACACCCTCCTAAAGCGTGCACAGTTACGTTACTTTTTAGTGGCCAGAAAAAATTTGGCATGGGTAAAAATGCCTTGGCATTTGCCCAGCGTGTAAATCGTTTGCCCATATCCATAATCGCATTATACAGAGGTTGATTTTGCTTAAACGGCCATTCAAGATTAAGAAAACCGTGTTTATCTAACTTCATTTTACCCGCACTATTATCAATCCCCATACACAACAATACAGATGTAGTGTAAGCCGCATCATTTTTAAGTAACTCACGAAATGCATAACCTACCCGTCCAGTTTTGATACCTCTCACGAATCGTTTAAAAAGCATATTTAAGGTACGAATCAAGCCAGATATTTGTAAAACCCCCGGCTTTAAACCTTCGGTATACCAAGAGGCAAAATTAGGAAAACTAGCGTCTTCTAATATATAAGCTTCACCAGGCTTAAAATCTTGATACAAGTTGTAATCTATTTTTTGAGTGATCACTGGGCCATAATTAGGGTCAGCAGGTTTTTCACCATCGATCACAAACGATAAAAAATCGCCATTTCCAGAAAAGTGCCGTCCCAAATTTTGATTAATATTGGGTAACGTTTTAAACACTTCACGGCAACGTAATAGCAATTCATTGGTGCCTAGAGTTCCTGCTGAAACTATGACTCTTTTACTTGTTGCGGATACTTCATGTTTATTGTTATTTAAATCGAGCCAGATCACTTTGTAACCATACTCACCATTGATAGTTGGATCTTCCTCCCCAGCGCTATTTAGCGGTACAATTTTTTCCACCAGCGTCATGGTGTTGATTTTTGTTTGATAATCATTTTCAGCCACAAACAAGTAATTTAAATCTGTAGTGTTCTTAGAGTGAGTATTGCACCCCACATCACACTCAGCGCAATACACACAGGATGTTTGTACTGCACCATAACGATTTTTTTCCTGTACACCTATATCTGTTGGTTGGTTAAAATCATTGCCAAAAAACACATTAATATCGACTAATTCAGATTCTCTGCCATCACTTTTAGCAAATTGCTCAAACAATTGTGTACGCACTACTTCTCGTCTAGGTGCGCTCTGGTCGGGAATGGGCCTGGCACCTAAAACCGATTTAGCGGTTTGGTAATATGGTTGAAGTACGTCTTTTTTGCAGCTATCAGGCCAGTTATGATCAAAAATATGCTCAGGCGGCTCTAAAAATACATTCGCATATATAAGTGAACCGCCACCTAACCCCGCACCAACAACAGCATCCATATGTTCAAAGCTGCGAATATCAAACAATCCAAACATCTCTTTACTGCCAGTATTTTTAGGATTTTCCTGTTTTTCCCTAACCACATTCCAAAAGTTATTCGACATATCGTGAGGGGTGCGAGGAAAACTGCCCATGGGGTAACGTTTCCCTCTTTCTAAAACTAATACTTTACCTGGCCATTTTTTAGCTAAACGACAAGCGTTAATGGCACCACCAAACCCACTACCAATGACAATTGCTTCGTAATCTAATTGCATACTCTTTTCCTTCCTTTCCAAGCAGTATTAACTGGTTTTTACATAGCTATCCCACAGTTCTCCCATAAAAAACTGCCCAAATTTCGCAACCGTCGCCACTTTGTCGGTATTTGATTGAGCGTTAATAACAGTCACTGTTGAAACTAGTTTTAATAAGTCTTTAACCCCTAAACTTAGAATACCAGCTCCTATAACTGGGCCATTTTTATCATTGCCTTGATGTAACTGAGTAAACAAAGTTGTAGTGTCTGTCCAAAGATCAAATCCAGGATCATCTCTTACTTCTTTTTTTCCCGCTAAATAATATTCCTTTCCTTCATGGCTAAATCCCAATTCATAAACCATTAACTTCATCTGCGGTTGCCCATTTGGGTAAAACAAATTAAACACGCCTTTATCAGCTACCATGCCCATACCCATTGGCTCAAAATCAATGTTTCCTGATAATCGACCAGTGTGATGTGGGTCGTTCACAAAACCGTCCATATCATCAATATCAACTTGAGCGTGCATAGCTAACTCTAAGCCTTTGCGTTTACCTAGGTTGTTACCTTGCTTAGGATCTTCAGCACCTAAACAAAAACCACCAGCCATAGTTTCTTTAAATTGAATACCAAGAGTCGTTTCTGTCATAACGGTTATATGAGGTTCAAAAGGAACCCCCTCCTGTGTTTTGTGGATTAAATAAAATTCGGCATCGTGACTACCCATCTCAATTAATTGTTGATGAGTAACATGACCTGTATATAAATCGGGATCGAGAGGTAAAGGTGAAGCGGGTTTAACTAAATGCAGCCTAATGGGATGTTCATGCCCGTACACTACCTCTCCTTGTTTGATACGCTGATTGATATCATCGATTTGTGTCAACTCTTTATGCAGCGCAGCATTAGCACTCATTTCTAACATCTGTACATAACTATTTATTACCCCGGTCCGATAACGAGGGATATTCGCCAAAATCCAAATAAGCCAGATTTCATTGGAGCCGCGCTTAACCGCTTCAATTAAATTGGCGTCTTGCACAAATCCAGAATCTAAATACACCTGCCCATCAATCGTTACCGGAGGAAAAACACCAGGCAAAGACATACCAGCAATTAAAAAGTCCTCAGAAATATCCTGATATTCAACCACTTGATTCATTTTCTTACTAAAATTTCCGACATTAAATGTCGCCTGCAGCCCCTCAGAGGCCCGGATCTTTTGTATATCAATACCTAAATGCAGAAAAACCTTAGTACGAAATGCTTCAGCGCTGCCAGAGCCAGTAAACTCTTTTAAATTAATCGCCTGTTTAAACGGTAAAAATGCCACTGTGTCGTGCATATCTAAACTAGCCCAACGCTCGCAGATATCGTCAATCTTTAAACCAGACAACAACATAGCCAGATTTAAGGCTCCGCCAGAAGTGCCATCCATATGTTGAAAAGTTAACCCCGACGCAAACAGGGTTTTAATGACGCCTGCAGCATAAGACAAACGCAAACCACCCCCTGGAATAATCAACGAACGCTTAATGCCAGCTTCTACAGCTGGCGCAACACCTTGAGGAACATGAGTCAATTCACTCATCAGGGATCTCTGCATTAGGTGGTGCCAACCACTCTTCACTTAAACTAAGAGCAACTACTGACTCTAATCCTTCTGGTGCTAGTTCAGGCAATTGTTCATGGCTTAAAAACCAGCTCTCTATATGATCATCCAAAATGCCATGTATAGAAGGCAAATACACAGTTGCCATACAGTCTTGAATATCTAATTGTTTTAACGTTTGTAACCTTGGATGGTCACCAATAACAAAACGGGCCTGAGCCTTACTAAATAAATTAAAGCCTGCTTTATTATCTAGAAAAATATCTGAACGCATCAGCATGCCTCGAAACGAACAATAATTTGAGGCTTTGACTTTGACGGGAAACCAGACCTTTTTAGGTAACTCGATTTCCACGTAAGTCACTAACTTTCCGTCTAAATCGTACTGACTACTGGCTTTTTCTGCTGTCACCTTAAAATCAAGGCTAGCCTGATGTTTAGGCATTCCCCAAATGCCTTTACCACCTTTCACCGATATTTCTGAAGACACAGGTAAATCAATCACATACTGGCCTGTTTTAAAAAAACTAGGCAACAAAGCAGGCAATAATCTCGGTGCTGGCTTTTTGCCATAAGTACAAGCTAACGCAATGCTGTACTCCACATATTTTCCAATAGTGGTTTCACGATAATCAATCACAGTGACCACCAATAATGCCTTGTTCCACAAACGGAATGGATGAATGCCTTGGGGTAAAAAGCGTTTAGCTTGCTGTAGATCACAGGGAAATATAGCCATCAAAGCAGGTGAATTAGTCGCACCTACTGGCAAGGTAAAGGGAATGCCATCTACTAAGGCTTTTTTACCGGTATATTCCTTAATGCGTTTAGGTAGAAAACTCATAAGCGCTCCGTATAATTTTCAACATAACGTGGGTTGCCTTTATTTAACTCATCGATAATGAAGGGAAAGGTATCTTTTGCCGTATTTTTACCCATAAATACATCTAGGTGCCCATATTCTGGGAAGAGTTTTAAAACATGAAAGTCAGCAGTAATAGCGGCAAAATAGTTGTAGCTTCGCCGTTGGCTCTCAGCTAAAAAGCATAGGTTTTTCTGCCCTGCACAAAACACAATACGGGCGCAGGTCTTAGGAACATATTGGGTAAAGTCTTGTGGTAAAACATTATCCAACTCGACCGAAATCAAATTTCCACGCTTAATGCTACGGGTAATTTGCGCAAAAAATCGCAAGGGTACAGCAGCAAACTCTTGACTAAGCCACTCATGAGTTTGCTCATTTAGATTGGTATGGGACCACAATGCGGGGCACCCACTACCGTAAGTAAAACTCACCTGTTTACACACAGGGTTATCACACTCATGATGCGTCAACATAACCATAGAATTAATTAACTTTGCCGCAAGAGTTGGTGCCTTAACTCCCCACTGAGGATTCAGATAATCGGTAATCAATTTAACTAAAGGCAACATGCAATAGAGTTTAAATTTAGACCAACTTGGCACTACGGGGTGCAAAGAAACCGCATTACTCACCACTGTAGTGACTTGCGGCAATAACCCCGCCACTAAAGACATGGTAAAACTGGTAGAACCTTGACAATGGATAATTGCTTTTAGTTGACGTTCTCCAGTGACCTCTAAGATTTTTTGTACCGCATAAGGATGATCATAAACCGCGGCTTGATCTAACGTCCAAAGCATAGGTTTAAAATCAATACTTGCCCGCCAGTTTTCTAACCAAACGTCATATCCTTGCTCTATCAAAACATCCACTATGGTCTGGTCTACCGGTGCTTGAAATATATTTGCCCTGACACCAGCGCCATGCACCACAATCACCGGACCTTTGCTTACATCATGGGGATTTTTAATGTTAATCAGATTCAGTTCTAAACCATCACCCGCTGTGAATGGGATGATAGTTTTAACTTGATTGGATGCCGTGTGTGTCAATTTTCACTCCTGAAAATATCAACCCAGATTTTACAGCAGGACATGTTTACAAAAACAGATGTCAGATCTGGTTTAAAGCCGTTGTTTGGAATGTTAAAAGCATAGTGGCAACTTACAAATTGTACAGTAATCGTACAAAATATAATTGTCTTACCTATTTAATACAACGATATATCTAGAAGAAAGCTAAGATTGTACGTTTGCTGCGCGATCACACTAAGTTAATCAAAAAAGGGCTTGCAGATAAATAGCCTCGTCGTTATTATACGCGCCGCTTCAACGCGCAGTATTTGCCGCGAAGAAGTAAATTAATACAACCGTAGCTCAGCTGGTTAGAGCACTACCTTGACATGGTAGGGGTCGGTGGTTCGAGTCCACTCGGTTGTACCAATTCTAAAGGGCTGTAGCCCGATTCAAAAATAAAATTCAATTATTTACCTCACCTAGTAAACAAGAAGTAAACATTAATCAAATTACCCCTGTTTGCATGCAAACATTTTCCTACACCTAAACAGCACGCAAAAAAAAAGCACCTACCGATTGGCAGATGCTTCTAGAATAGCTTTTAACTAAATTAAGATTTTTTCATAAATCTACGTGACGCTAAACCCATTAGGCCTAGCGCGAAGATGGCTAGGGTAGATGGTTCGGGTACGTCAGTTGCGCCAATCACTTCCCAAGCTCCAATCAATGTTGCGTTTGCTATATCTCTATCTCTATCCGCGGGGGCATATACGTTTCCACTTTGCGCTCCGTTTAATGCACTTGCATATGATGCAGCGTCAACATTCCAGCTTGCTTGTCCGCTAAATGCAAGTTCTCCAGCCGTAAACAACATTTTAGCGTCATTTGTAAATGAATACACATTTAAGCCTTTAGATCTAGATCTATAATGATTAAATAAAAGCGGAGTATTATTGCTAGCGTTGTTTGCACTGGTTAGATTGCCAGATATTAAGGTATATAATAGGGGTAACGCAGAATCAAAAAAATCTGCTAGATAAAATCCTTCAGAGTCACGACCGCTCACTGTGGCAAGTGATGTCCCTGATGTTGCAGTAAGGGTAATTGTGTTTTCAACACTCAAGTCTGCCAATAAAACCAATCCAGCATTAGCAAAGCTACTAACACCCAAAACCAAACTAGCAAAAGCCATTTTCAACATTTTATTATCCATTTGATATTCCTTTTAATCCCTTCCTTGGAAGGTAATTGCTAAAGTGATAATTCATCGTGTAATAAGCATAAAGCACCAAGCGCGCCAGAATTACTATATTCAATAATTACAATGAGTTAAGGGTTTTTAATAAATTTAATTTTCGAATGTGTAAAATAATCCGACACAAAATGCGTATAAAAAGTCAGTCGGCTTGATTCTGCTTAGCCACTCTATCCAAATCATTAACATTCTGCAGGCAAGCCACTAGAAACCTATCAAGCTGTTCAATCTCTTTTGGTTTCTTACCTATTGAGCGCATACGGGTTACAAAATCGCTTCTAATATCTACAGCTAAATCATTTTTAATTCGTGGCATTTTGTCGCCCTTGTTTAACATTAACCAAACTGTTTGCCTGCTCATAAACCACCTTTAAAAAAGAGCCGTTTAACCACGTTGCTCAGGTGTCATACCTTAGTGAGTAGCTAGGGCTTTAAACTTCAAATCGCATAGATTCAGCTTTTTTTACATCTTCTTTGCTTGCGATGATATTAACTAAGTCTTGTGTGTTGCCTAGCACCGCTTCATAAGCTTTAAAGTAAAAGTCTTGTGACTTCATGGCTTCATACGCTTCTGGATGGTGCTTACTCAATAGACCATCTCTTACAACTGAGTGCTGTTTATCATCAAGGCTGTAAAGCATTTTCGGATCACTTAGAAAAATGCCCGCTACATGTTCATTACTAGATAAGGTTTCGCGTAGTTCGCCATATTCCATGTTTTGTAAGCGTTCTCTGATTGCTTGGCTTCTAGGGTGGTCGCTGGTCTCGCCTTTGCTTTTCATGGTTGTAAATGCAGAATCGACTTTTACGCCGTTATCTTTGATTGTTTGAAATACCTTTTCACCGACTGAAAGCAAACGTCTTTCCGCATCTTTCGCCAACTTCGAGGCTAGGCGTACTTGATCCATCTTGGTTCGTGTTTGGTCAGAATATATTTTGTAAGCCTGTGAGCTTGCATGTGTAACGATGTCGGTTATCTCTGGTATTAAGTTATTAACTACAGGGAAACCACCTGCAAAACTGGCTATGCCTTTGCCCTGTGAATACATTTCCAGCTTTTCAAAGTTGGCCGCTCTTTCAATTTCTTTCTTGGATAAAACTTGTTTGTTTTTTGATGTTGTAATCTGCATGAATAAAGCCTCTTATGTGTTTTTTATAGTTAACAAATTAATCTGGATGCAATGGTGCGGTTGTCTTTTTGAGAGCCGAATACCAAAGCCCCTGCAACTACGTTGATCATGTCGTCGTGTTGACCTGGAGCATGGTCTATTCTTGGTTTCGTGGTGTTCTTGCGCTCTAAGCCTATTAGCTTGTCTCGCATCTGTTTGATGTCTGGTAACTCGACCCTTTGAGAATTTATAAGCGGTAATAACTCCCCATAAATAATTGATTTATCTTTCTTGCTTACTTGGTAATGTATGCCACGCTTTTTGAATTGATCTCTGACAAACTCACCTCCCCACGCATCACCTATCACTCGTGTGATCCTGTATGACTTGAGTAAAGCGCAAAACTCTGTCACCACTTGTTCGGGGCTAAATGGTGGCTTTACGCATCTAACAGCATCAACAATGGCAACGTTTGATTTAGTGTCCATGTGAGCAACTGCCATTGTCATTGCATCTTGTCCAGAGCCGCCTGCAGCATCAACAAAACCTACATAGCGATTGATTCTAGCCGGTGCTAACTCTATGCGGTCAGTGATGGTTACAGCTTCTACAGCTTCGCGGCTGATAAAGGATTCAACATCAGTTCTAAACTGTGCGCCATACTCTGCTGAGGCGCTGGCTGGGTCCTCTTTATATGCCTGCTCTATTACTGCAGGGTCTAAAGTAGGATTCATTAGGGCGGTTGGTGCTTGAGCAACTAGAATGCGCTTGCTGTCTTTACCAAAGTTGTCTCTATATGCGTCATATAAAACGCCGCGTCTAGCGTATGGACTAGACAAGGCTAATAGCTTACCGCCAAGGGTAGCCAATGACGGGCGCAAAGCGTTGATGATTTCTTTGTCAGGGTTAGCCCCATCTATCATCCAGAACGCCACTTCATCAGCGATAACACATGAGCACGTATAGCCCCTTGTGCGTCTGTGGCTGGCTGTGGTTATCTCAATAACAGAACGGTTGTTAAGCTCTAATGTCTCGGTTGTTTCGCGCAGCACCATCTGTTTAAGCATAGGGCATAACCCGACTAAACCTTTAATGTATCTGAACACTGAACGCGCTTGTTTGCGGTCTGCAGCAATGACCATAACAGTGCTTAATTCGCCTGCTGATAACTTTGCACTATGGTCATGAAAGAATGCTTCATATACGGCTATCAGGGCGGCTACTTGGCTTTTGCCACCTCTGCGCCCAACAACTAGCCATAGCTCTCTCATGGCCTGCTCAGGGGCTACTGTGCGCCCTGTTAGCTGTTGATATACTTCTAAGTCTTTCTCATCAAATGGCAGGCCGTAAAAGGCCTTGAGCAAGGTGCGCCAATTGTTAAAGCTATCATCACTGAACTGTTCACCGAATAGGTTAGGATCAAGTGATGCATCAACTATGTTCACTTAGCATCACCGCTAACATACTGGCTCAGGGATACGTCTTTTGCTTTACGCTGTAGGCCTAGCTTTGAATAGATACCGCTTAAAGAATTAGCCGCTTGAACCCATTGGCCAGTATCAAAATCAGCACCTTTAGCCAGCCTTAGCTCTTGCTGTTGCAGATGAAATTCAAGGAATATGGCGCGGTCTACTAATGCGCGTTGCTGGTAGCTCAATGACTCAACCCCGCCCAAGTCATCTGATAGTGATGTTTGGCGTTGTCGTAGCTCTTGAGCGACGGCTGTGCGTCCGTCTAAATCTCGTAGCCAGTTTGCTATATTATCCTTCTGCGGAATGTATTGCTTTTGCAATGTAACTGCCCCGTATATGCGCTGTATCTATGGAGTAATTATACGTTAATGTTTGCGAATGTTTGCGTTTGGCGTTATTTCAGAATGACACCCTTATGAATAAAGGCCTTTAGAATATAGGCCCCTACCTAATTAGGGTGCTTGCTGGTATGTTTTAAGGGGTAGGATGCGGTTTTTAGCTGATTTTTTATCCCGTTGTTTTAGCCGGTCTATTAAGACAATTAAGACAATTAAGACATTAATACACCCCCTCCACCCAAATAGAAGAGAAAAGGTATAGGTATAGTGTATTAGTGTCTTAATATATATAACAACTACTCTACAAGACAGGCTAACAAAGGCTTTGCGAGTTAAGACAATCTTGTATTAAAACGTCTTAAAATAGTTGCTTACCCGCTAAAACCTAACTGCTTGAGTGTACTAATCGCATCAACTCTTGCTTCACGTTGCTCAAACACTGCATCCTGAAACGTGTCCTCGTCAACATAACGATGAATCGCTGATAACAATATACGTTTTAGCGTTTCAGGTTTTAACGCTTCACACTGTGTTGTTCTATCGTCCGTAAACTGACGGCGAACATCCGTTATCTTTGGTGGTGATGTAGGCAAGTTGTACTCGTCGATATGCTCAGGCAGCACAGCAATGCGCTCAAAGCTCATGGTTACTCCACTATCAGCTTTTGCGAATGCGCTCACATCTTCAGCTAATGCTGTAAATATAGTTACACCGCTTGGATCATAGTCACCAATATGCAATACGCGAATATCCTGACCATCAGTGACTATTCGACTAAGTTCGCTTGCCATTACTTTTTTAGTAGATAACGAATCAAAACCACCACTACTAACAACTGGTATGGATAACTCTTTAACAAACCTCTCAAGCTGCGGAACCATACCGCCCGCTTCGCACCATACGACTAGGCGTGTTTTTTGGTCGCGCTGTTTATCAAGCTCTAAGTTTTCAGCACAATGAATTGTGGTTCTAATCCATTGGTCGTAGTTGTTATAACCAACCCAATTGAACGCGCTAAACCCATCATCCCTAATATCATCAAAACTAATAAAGCTAGCCCGCCTTGCTTTGTTCAAACACTCGCACAATGATTTATAGCTTTTTTCATCTTTGCCAATCACACCGCGAGCAACAAGCCGATAAAATATTTGCCTAATAGTTAATGGTAGATATTCCGCTTCTTCTTCCAAAATATCTTTAACCTGATTTACTATTCCAATTGCTTTTTTTTGTGGAGACCAATCTGCATAGCCTCTTGGGCGGCAACTCATAACGCACCCCCTTTGCAGATATGCGAGACTAATACCGCCTTACTTTGTACGCATTGGGACGCAACACCTTCTGATATGAGCGCATCAATCACAGCTTTTTGCTCATACAGATTTAACTTTGAATATTTTCGGCTCTTTGTGCCTAGCTGTGATTTATACACCATAGGGGATTTTTCAAAGATTACTCTAACTTGTTTTAGTGCCTGCCCTGTTGAGTGTAACCCGTCCATATTACCCTCATGAGCGGTCAAGGCTGCTGCTCTACGGTAAAGGCCTACGCGAATATTAAATGCCGTTTTAATGTCGCTGGCACTCATTACAAAGCGCTTATCAGACAAGGCTAACAATGCTGCTATTTTGATTGATTGTTCACCTAGCCTACCGCCCAATAGAGCATCTTTTCGCTTAATGGGTTCAGATAGCTTTTGGTCTAATCGCATAAACTCCTTAAAACCAGCTTGGCTAAATTTAATCTCGCATTCGGGATGACTCTTTACCCAAGTTATGAAGCTCACTAACTCATCTTCTGGCTCATAGACTAGCCCGTCATATACTTTTTGCGGTAATTCCTGTTCACCTACAAACATATTCCATCGGTTGTATGCGCCACTATCGGCCTGTTCACGTGTCATGGTTTCGAACATAGCCTCAGCGGTACTTGTAGCCAATATACTTAAGCGCGGGTTTTCAACTGGCTCATATTTGGTGGTAACTGCATGACCTGGCTCAATAACGGATAATGCCTTACTGTATGCCTGCATTAGATAACCAAGAGCGGCTTGTTTAGTTAAGTCTTTGTGGCTCAACCTTAGCCATTCTGCGAATTCATCAGATAGAAAGAACACTGAACGATTACCTTCTAAAATTTGATGAATACCTTGTGTACTAGCTGGGGCTGAATGCCTAAACCTAACGCTCGAGTCGTTTATCAATATGCCGCTCAAATGGTTAGATAAGGCAGCCTCGTTTGATTTTCTATCCAATATCTCAGCGGGTTTGCGTAAATCCTCTTTGCCGAAACCAGTCGGGGCTAGAATCATGTAATACTCGTTCAGACCTAAACCATCACGCGACTTGATCGTGATATTGGTTTGAGCAAAAGCCGTAAGTGTAGTTAGCGCCGTAAATCCAGCCGTAGCAACTGACGGATAGGTCATGCGGTTAAGGATAAAAACTTGTAGCTCACCTAATTGATAAGGCAAGTTAAGTAATTCTTGCGGGTAATCAGGTAAAGTAAAAACATTGTTAGTATCTTTTTTGGCTTCTACTGCTAGCACTTCAAAGTCATCAACACTAACTTTGTCCTTTTGCTCCATGTGTTCTTTTTGCCTGCTTTTCTGCCCATCAGGGTCAAGCTCATTAGCATAGTGAGCAACGCACTTACCAACATCGCCATTAAAGCCCAAGATGCAAATAACATCGAAAACATCAAGCGCATGGCCGTTATTGTTTAGGCTGGATAGTGGATCAGCTTCACCATGATGTGAATAGCAGCGTTCTTTGCCGTCATCACCCATCAATATCACTATTCCGGCTTTGCCTGAGCTGCTATGTGGTGATAGGTATTTTAAGCCTATTTTGCGGTTACCTTCGCTTTCTAGTACCGCTCTGAGATCGTAGCTATCACATACCAAATTTATTATGCTGTTATCCGCGTTTGCTGCTCTTGGCTTTGGTTTGGGCTTGGCTGCTTTTGTCAGGATTACTTCTTTTTTTTGGGCATCGTGAAACGCCCTCAGAGCATCCCTAATAAGCGGGTTATTATCATCTAGCGCATTGATCAAAGGCCTACTTTCAAGCTCGTCTATGTACTCGTAAGAGGCTGTTTCACTCACCTTGTTGGGTGCGAAAAACACTTGCTGCAGTCTGCTTTGTGCTTTGTCACTTTTATGTAGTTCAGTGAGTCCCTGAGCTATCATTGCGTAGCGCTCAAAGTCTATGGGCTGCTCTAATGGAATGACTACTTTCCATCTTTTACCAATCACTTCATGCTTAGGTAGTTCATGAGTACTAGACGTAAAAGCAAGATAGGCTAAATCACGCCGATCATATGTGGTTTTTATTTCTTGCTTTGTTTGGTCGTCGTCATCGTGATCTTGAACCAATGAATAAAACAAACTTTTTTGTGCCGTAGCTTTTGTCTTAGCATTCGCTTTATATGGTGTAAGAGCACTTGCATTGTCTTTTATTCCTACTGTTGGATTTCTAGCCATTTCTGCTAGATCTGCAAAACTTACAAACGTATTGGTGCTAGTGTTTTCTATTGTTTTGTAGATTGGTATTACCTTTTCATTAAGGCTATTATTACCTTGCTGATTAGATTCCATTTGCGTGTTGTCTGTTGGTAGAACCCCAGTTGGCGCTGGGGTTTGTTCTTTGTGGTAGCTCATAGATTAAGCCCCCATCTGCGATTCTTGCCACTTCAACAAGTCACCGCGACGATAACCAACACAACGCGAGCTAATACGTATCTTTGATGGGAAATTAGTGTCTCTTTCTCCAATTCTCCATAGGGTCACAAGTGAAACACCAAGCAAGGCTGCAGCCTGTTTTGTGCGTAACATTTCGTTTAGATGGTCTGATTTTTTAGATTCTGAAATTGTTGAATAGGTCATGATATTTCCGTTTGTTAAGAGTACAAACGGAATACTAGGGTTATACGCGCTGTGCTTTTACTCGGTTATATCCGCGCCTATTTCTTTAAACATTCGTTTGCCCGCTTCCTTCGCATAAGCTTTAATAGCCGAATAAATAGCTTGTTCGCTTCTATTGAATTTTTTAGCCGCACTTAATACTGCTTCATGATCACCCTGCCCTAAAATCAACTTAGCGTGTCTAACAAATTTAACTATGTCCTGATTCCTGACATGGTTAGATTCTTTAGCTGGAGAGTCTGGGAAACATTGATTTAGTGACACTCGGCCGTCTTTAGATGTTCTGTATTCGTTCGTCACGCTTTCTAGAAAACCATGTACAAAATCAAACAAATCACTTGGCACTTCTTCACCCTTTTTTATCAGTAACCTATATTCATCCAAAATGGTCACTCTAGCTTTTTTATCACCTCGTTGAGCTTTGACTAGTAATGATTTAAGCATTAACAGCATCCCCCACTGTGTCAAATGGACTATCAAAGTCGCCTGAGACAAACGCTAGCGCATTCTTACCAGCGTTGGCTGATAAATGGCCGTAATGGTCAGCGATCATTTTAGTGCTCTTGTGCCCTGCTAACTTTGCAATTTCAAAAAGTGGAACACCGCTTGAAGCCATCTTGCTGCAATAGTGGTGACGCAGGCTATAAAAGTCTATTTCAGTTTTAACACCGCCAAGGCGTAAAACCTTTTTCCAGTGTTTGCCATGTGTTTTCTTGTCCATTTGCTGGCCTGTTTGCATGTTTGGGAATACAAGGCCACTAGTTGGCTTGCCTAAAAACGTATGCCAATCATTTAATACTTTGGTAATCCCGTCGTCTAAAGGTAAGTCAACAGTGATTGGGTCATTGTGATGCAATGTTTTTCTTGGGGTTTTGATTAACCGTCTAAACTGCAGGTTCAACTCATTCCAGTTGAGTGAATATAGATCACCCGTTCTAAATCCTGAATATGCAGCCAATCTAAAGAAAGGATAAAACCAAACTGGTATAGGCCGATTCCAATTAGGCTTGTTTAATTTCTCGATACACTCAGCATTAAATAAGTTAGCACCCTTATTAATTCCAGCCAGTTCTTCATCAGTAAGCATGCGCCTTTTCTTTTTGTCTGAACCATCATTTTTAGCAAGCTTTTCTGCGGCCGTAGGTGGCGCTAACTTAAAGTTAGCTGTCGGGTCAACATCAAGGACTTCTTCTTCAACAGCATGCCGTAGCATTGTTCTGAGCGCGCCAAACGAGCGTTGAATAGTGGCGTGGCTTAAGCCTTTACTTTTCATGCCTAGCTGCCATGATTTTAAGTGCTGCTTGTTTATATCGCTCATAGGCCTATCAAACCAGTCTGAGAAATACCGCTTAATGAAACCAAGGTTATGCTTACCGTCGTCTAACTTATCTTCTTGGTGCAAGGTATAAGCACCATAAAAATATGAGCCTACGGTACTGCTTAAATTCTCAGCGTGTTTTATCTGGCGTTGCTGTAATTCTTTTTCTACCTCGGATAAAGGATCACCACCGACTTTAATGTTGCCACGATACTTAACAGCGAGATCAAAAGCTTCAATTCTGTCCTTAGTCCCGTCTATAAAGCGACCAAGGGTAATAACCTTACGCTTTTTAGCTAAGTCACTATAACGAAGTCGCCATGTACCGCCTGTTTTAGTCTTTTTGAGGTGAAAGCCTTTTATTTTAGTGCAGGATAATTCTTCTTGGTATAGCGCGTTTTT
>Ga0105350_10000171_pt1 | contig 43605 bp, 42 predicted proteins | sample EN1Hudsemesocosm_FD_83506 | JGI IMG/M metagenome (GOLD analysis project Ga0105350, IMG submission 83506) | Methane-oxidizing microbial communities from mesocosms in the Hudson Canyon - EN1E Hudson Canyon | ecosystem: Environmental > Aquatic > Marine > Cold seeps | place: Hudson Canyon... | reverse complement strand
CGACCCCAGCCTAATAACTTGGCAGCCTCTTGCCGTTTACCCGCTGTTTTCTCTAATGCAACATCCATTAATAACTGTTCAACTAATGGTACAACATCAGCTAAAGTACCTTCTTGTCCAGTAAGCGCTTTTTGTGCAGCCCATTGTTTAAAAAGGATTTGCCAGCTTCCAGAGCCTTTCACTTCGACCGAGGCCTCGGTCATTAACTCACTTGGTAAATCATCTAATTGCACAATTTTTGCCGGTGACATCACTGTTAACCATCGACAGGTATTTTCTAATTGCCTAACATTACCTGGCCAGCCTAATTGACTCAGATATGTTTCAACCTCTTCTGACAGGCTCTTTCCTGGAACAATTAATTCAATTGCCGCTTTATTTAAAAAATAACTCGCTAAAGCGGGGATATCTTCACGGCGCTCTCTTAATGCCGGGATTTGTATTCTAATCACATTGAGGCGATGAAATAGGTCTTCCCTAAACTCACCTCGTTCAACACGCTGTTCTAAATTTTGATGTGTTGCTGCAACAATACGCACATCTGAACGAACGGCACTGTGGCCACCTACTCGGAAAAATTCGCCATCGGATAAGACTCGCAACAGACGTGTCTGTAGTTCAAGAGGCATATCACCAATTTCATCTAAGAATAAAGTACCACCATCGGCTTGTTCAAAACGACCCTTTCGCATCGCATGGGCACCAGTAAACGCACCTTTCTCATGACCAAATAATTCTGATTCCATCAGTTCTTTTGGAATCGCAGCCATATTTAGTGCAATAAAGGGGGAGCTTCGACGAGGACTATGTTTATGCAATGCATTGGCGACCAGTTCTTTACCTGTTCCTGATTCACCATTAATTAGCACCGTGATATTTGAACGCGCTAAGCGGCCAATCGATCTAAACACTTCTTGCATGGCCGGTGCTTCGCCGATGATTTCCATGCTAAGTGTAGCGGGTTCATCCTCTATTATATTTTGGTCTTGATGATGCTCAATCGCACGTTGTACTAAGTCAACAGCATCATCAACATCAAACGGTTTAGGCAGATATTCAAATGCCCCGCCTTCATAAACTGATACAGCACTATCTAAATCTGAATAAGCCGTCATGATAATAACGGGTAAATCAGGTTTATTCTGTTTGATCTCTGCCAATAATTCCAAGCCACTTTTCCCTGGCATACGAATATCACTCACTAAAACATCTGGCGAGCTTTCCTTTAGCGCCTCAAGCACATCATTTGCATTTTCAAATGCCCGCACATCGATATCGACAGACTCTAATGATTTTTCTAATACCCAGCGTATTGAACGATCATCATCTACAACCCATACATTTGATTTTTTAGTCATGTGATTGCTCCAGAGGAAAGGTTACCGAGAATACGGTCTGTCCGGGCTGAGTTACACATGAAATCATTCCTTTATTACGTTGTATAAGATTTTGTACCAAATAAAGCCCTAAACCAGTGCCTTCTGCACGTCCAGTGACTAAAGGAAAAAACATACTTTCTTGCAAATCTTTTGCTATACCAGGGCCATTGTCTTCAATATCAATACAGACACCAAGGCGATAGCGTTGTTGCTCTATACTAATATTACGTACAGCTCGGGTTCTCAACACAATTTCACCAGCACCATGTAATGCTTGCACCGCATTTCTAATAATATTGAGAAAAACCTGAACAAGCTGATCAAAATCGACATAAAGATCAGGAATACTCGGATCATAATCCCCTTTAAAGACCAAGCGATTATCAACTTCTACAGCGACAAGCTGTCGGACTCGTTGCAAGATTTGATGAATATTGACCGAGGTATATTCTGGTTGATGATGAGAGCCGAGCATTTTTGTCATTAAGTTTTGCAAACGATCTGCTTCACTGATAATGATACTGGTATATTCTTTCAAATCATCAGAGTCTAGTTGACGCTCTAATAATTGTGCCGCACCTCTTAAACCACCTAGAGGATTTTTTATCTCGTGAGCTAAACCACGTAAAACCTGTTGCTGCGTATGCAGACTCTCATCACGACTAATACGTTGTTGAAAGTCTAATTGTGCTAACTCTAATAATATATATGATGTTGTTGGCTCTGCAGCCTCTACCATCTTTATTGAACAATCAGCAACAATATCACCCTTGCTAGGTATATATAGCTTTACCTCACGCTCAATCAATTCACGCCCTGTAGCTTGAACTCTTTCTAAGCCAGCCAATAAGTCACAATCCCCCATTAACAATGCTTGAATAGGAATTGAGGACGCCTGTCGTTGACTCATTCCAAATAAAATTTCTGCAGCTGAATTCAGTTTATTCACTCGCAGAGTACTATCCATCACAACAATAGCAGTCGATAGATTTTCAACAATATCTTCACAGGGCAGAAGCTTTGTCATAATAAGAATTTGAGTAAGAAGTTATTCATGTTTTCCATAAGAGCAAGTAACGATCCAACTCTAAGGGGAAGCCCTAAAAAAACAAATAACCAACTGATTACAAAGGTTATTTACAAAGTGGAAGGTCAAAAAAAACGAATTGAAATATTACTTTCGTCTATAAGGCTCTTCATTATGCACCATAATGGTGCCTGATAGTTGATATTGTTTTTTTAGCGTGCGACAGAACGTCGGTGGATATGAAATAAAACGGATTTACTGCTCTTAATGACTTTGCCATTTTTATCTACAACAGAGACTAATAGGATATGACTGCCTCTCTCTAAACCAGTCAATATGGACTCTGTGCCAGTTTGTGGTGTTCCAATTGCCTTACCATCAAGCTTAAACACTAATTTATCTGCTCTTAGTACATTTAACGTAGGGCTTACCTTGGCTGTGACAGTGACACTTTCAGGATTATGAATTGCTTCATTTTGGGCTGGACTGCTGATACTGACACGATAGCGTGGTATAGCGAGTTCTTCAAACTGAGGCTCGGCTTCTGGACTTAGCTCTTCAGCAGTGATTGGCGGCAGTATTTCAGGCGCGGTATAACTGGGTGCGATATCAATAATAACTTCTTCAGCATTATCATCTGGCACATCAGTGAAAATCACATTACCGTTTGCATCAACACTTTTGTAGACCTGAGCCTGAAGCATTGTTCCAACAAGAAGTAACAGTAAAAGTCCATATTTCATAGGAGCATGATATGCCACAAAATTAATATCTGCAACTCTCAGGCATAAAAAAACGCCCCCATAAATATGGAGGCGTTTTTTGTCATACTTTATGCAACTTTTAAACTAACAGCTGTAGTATAAATCAAACTCAGCAGGGTGAGTTTCCATACGTAAACGTGTTACTTCTTCCATCTTAAGATCAATGAAAGCATCAATCTGATCATCAGTGAAAACACCACCATCAGTTAAGAATGCACGATCTTTATCTAATGCTTCTAACGCTTGATCTAATGAGTAACAAACTTGTGGAATTGCTGCTTCTTCTTCAGGCGGCAAGTCATATAAGTCTTTATCCATTGCATCACCAGGGTGAATCTTGTTTTTAATTCCATCAAGACCAGCCATTAATAATGCAGCAAATGCTAAATATGGGTTTGCTGTTGAATCACCAAAACGAACTTCAACACGACGACCTTTTGGATTGTTAACAAAAGGAATACGAATTGATGCGCTACGGTTACGAGCAGAGTATGCCAACATGATTGGCGCTTCAAAACCAGGTACTAAACGTTTGTAGCTGTTTGTACTTGAGTTAGTGAATGCATTTAATGCTTGAGCATGCTTGATTACACCACCGATGTAATACAATGCAGTTTCAGACAAACCACCGTATTTATTACCAGAGAATAAGTTTTCACCATCTTTAAATAAAGACATGTGAACATGCATACCATTACCGTTATCACCAACGATTGGTTTAGGCATAAATGTCGCTGTTTTACCGTATGCATGAGCTACGTTATGAACAACATATTTAAGCTGTTGAACTTCAACTGCTTTTTTAACTAAAGTGTTAAATTTAGCACCGATTTCACACTGTCCAGCTGTTGCAACTTCATGATGATGAACTTCAGTTACTTGACCCATTTCTTCAAGTGTTAAACACATAGCAGAACGGATGTCTTGTAAAGAATCAACTGGCGGAACTGGGAAGTAACCACCTTTAACGCTTGGACGGTGACCTTTGTTACCATCAGCAAATACTTTATCTGTATTCCAAGATGCTTCATCAGAATCAATCTTGAAAGATGAACCTGAGATATCACTAGACCAACGAACATCATCAAAGATGAAAAATTCATTTTCTGGGCCAAAGTAAGCAGCATCAGCCATACCAGTAGCTTGCATATGAGCTTCAGCACGGTGAGCAACACTACGAGGATCACGTTCATAACCTTGCATAGTTGCAGGTTCGATAATGTCACAGCTAAGGATTAATGTTGTGTCATCCATAAATGGGTCTAACACTGCAGTGTCAGGATCAGGCATAAGAATCATGTCTGACTCATTGATACCTTTCCAACCAGCAACAGATGAACCATCAAACATATTACCTTCTGTAAAGGTATCTTCATCAATAGTATGTGCAGGGAAAGTAACGTGCTGCTCTTTACCGCGTGTATCTGTGAAACGGAAATCTACAAATAAGACTTCTTCATCTTTAATCATTTGAAGTACATTTTCGACTGACATTAATCTTTCTCCAATTTAAAAATTTTGTATTTTATATAGTGTGATAAACAATACGCATCTAACGTAGAGCACAAACTGAGCCAACTTTTAAATAACCATTAATCAAGTAGTTACCTATTACCAGCAAAAACACTAGCACCACAATAGTGCAAACAACCTCTTTAGCACTTTTTTGGTGCTAACCTCCAACACGTACTGTGATGGTTAATTCATCTTCATTTTCTTCATGGCCTAAAATTGTATGGCCGTTGATTCTAGCCCAAGCAGGAATATCACTTAGTGCACCAGGATCTGTGCAAACAACGGCTAATATATCACCATCCGATAATTCTTTTACCTTATTTTGTGTTTTGATAACGGGCATCGGACACAACATACGTCTAGCATCTAATTCAAACTGACTCATACATGCCACTCCTCAAGCACTTGCTCGATACTTAGTGGTTTTACATCAAGTGTTTGGACTTCTTGGCCTGGTACTGAAATTTCTACTTTAACGACTTCGGCATCTCGTCCCTGACCATAACGTGCGACAATCCCGGCAGCGAGATCATAATTCTCGGCTGTGATCTCGCCATCAACCATACATAGTGGCCCGTTATGGCTAATTACTTGAATAGTCACAAACTGTTTTCGGTAGCCTTCTAAATACTTACTTTCACCAGCATCTCGAGAAATAATTAATTTAAACTCAGGTTTAGGTCGAAGATGACGACCTACTTTAAGCAACATAATGTCATCCATCTCGTATTCACGAGTGCCACGACCTTCCCATAAATCAACTAATTTATCTGAATAATTCTTATCTGTTAAGAAACAACAACCGCCAGCGGGTGAAGCATAATCAGTAAAACCATACTGTTTCGCTAATGCCATTTGTGGCTTACGATTACGACCATGAAAATCATATAGTTTTTCACGATCAACCCAGCCTTCTAGCTCAGGTTTTGTTGCAGGTAAGTTCTTGGCACATAAAGGTCTAAGTAAGATATCATCAGCCCCAGACTCTCCAGCAACAATAGGCATCACTTCTTTACGCTGAGACATTGGCCGTTGACCAATCACTTCACCGGTGATAATAAAGTCAAAGCCATCTTTACGATTTTCTTTAACCCACTCCACCGCCTTACTCACCATAAAGATTTTACAATCTAAACAGGGGTTCATATTCGCGCCATAGCCATGTTTAGGGTTTAATAAGACATCTTTATATTCTTCTATCACATCAACAATATGAAGTTTAATACCTAATTGCTCTGCTGCCCATAAGGCATTATTTCGCTTTTGTTTATCTTTATCATGGTTACGAATGGCGTGGGTATGCCCTTCAACACAAAAACCTGTGTAAAAGTTAATACCTTCTACTTCTATGCCTTGCTCTTGTAATACACGTACGGCTAATAGAGAATCCAAACCACCTGATATTAAGGCAATCGCCTTATGTTTTTTTGTCATTTACGCTGTTCCACCTACAGTTAAACCATCTATTTTCAATGTCGGTTGACCTACACCTACCGGCACACTTTGCCCTTCTTTACCACAGTTACCAACACCGGTATCAAGCTCTAAATCATTTGCAACCATACTTATTCTGCTCATTACTTCAGGGCCATTACCAATCAATGTTGCCCCTTTTACAGGCTGGGTGATTTGTCCATTTTCAATCAAATATACTTCACTGGTTGAAAATACAAATTTACCTGAGGTGATATCTACTTGCCCACCACCAAAATTAGCGGCATAAATGCCTGTTTCAACGGATGCAATCACTTCTTCAGGTTCATGTTCACCCGGTAACATATACGTATTGGTCATTCTTGGCATAGGTAAATGTGCATAAGACTCTCGTCGTCCATTTCCTGTGCTTTGTGAGCCCATCAGACGCGCATTATGTTTATCTTGCATATAGCCCGTTAATTTACCCTTTTCAATCAAGGTTGTATTTTCAGTCGGTACACCTTCATCATCTACTGATAATGAGCCACGACGATCTTGTAATGTGCCATCATCAACCACCGTACACAGTGGTGAGGCAACCATTTCACCCATTCGACCAGAAAAGGCAGAACTGCCACGGCGATTAAAATCACCTTCAAGTCCATGACCTACCGCTTCATGCAATAAGACACCCGGCCAACCTGATGCTAATACGACAGTCATTGTTCCAGCAGGTGCATCAATAGCATCAAGATTAACAATTGCTTGTCGCACGGCTTCTTTTGCATAAGTTGAAGCTAAGTCATTGTCTTGGAAGTAACGATAATCTAAACGGCGACCACCGCCAGCACTACCACGTTCGCGACGGCCATTTGATTCAACGATAACAGATACATTCATTCGTACTAATGGGCGAATATCGGTAGCGAAAGTACCGTCACTTGCTGTAATAAGGACGGTATCTAATCCACCAGCCAAACTCACATTTACTTGAGTAACACGAGGATCAGCGGCTCGCGCTGTTGCATCGGCCTGTTTCAACAGATCTAATTTTTGCTCTACTGACAAAACAGAAAGAGGATCATGTTCAGCATAGTATTGTGGTGAAATTGTACGTTTCCATGCCTGTACTTTGCCGTTTTCACCTTGTCGTGAAATGGCACGCGCTGCTTTGGCAGCCTCTTGTAAAGCAGGCAAAATCAAGTCATCAGAGTAAGCAAAACCTGTTTTTTCACCACTACATGCTCGAACACCTACACCTTGTTCAATATGATAACCGCCATCTTTAATAATGCCATCTTCTAATTGCCAATTTTCTTGGCGCGACTGTTGAAAATAAAGATCGGCATAATCCACACCTCGAGTCATGGTCAAACCCAGCGTTTGCTCTAAATCAAACTCGCTAAGGCCGGCAGGAAGAAGTAACTGTTGATTAACTTGATCAAATATAGAATCGGTCATGAATGGATACTGTGTGTACTAAAGGATGAGATCATACCAGATCACTCTGTTTCAGGTTTAATAACCGTCAATTGAGGATCTTGCCATGGGCCTGTTAAATGATATTTATAGCTAATTAAATTAACAATATTTTTACCAAAAAGTTTACCTGATATCTTATCAAAAACCAGTAAGGCAGTACCCACGCCTAAACCAACAGGGCCACCCGCTACTGCGCCGGCAAGTGGTAAGGTTGATGATACATTAGGCGTCACTTTAACTTGCTGATTATAGCGTTGCTTAACAATATCTACAGGGCCAAACATTTCAATCTTGGCCGCAGCCCCATTCAAGGTCAGATTCTTTGTTTGTGCAATTCCATTCGCCAGTTCAAACTCACTCTTTATTGAATCAAAAGTAAAACCTGAAGAGAACAAATCACTAAAATCTAGAGATAATCTACGTGGTAATGCTGCAATACTCATTAAACCAAAAATTCGTCCTGCCGCGCCTGGCTCAACATCATTAAGTTTTCCTTTACCCATATTCAGACTGAGGGATCCACTGATATTAGCGCGCGACAAAGCGAGCGGTTGATCAGGCCATGAAAGATCGACGTTTAATTGCGTATTTTCAGCTTCGATAACTTGCTGATAACCAAAGTTTGCTAATAATGCAGCTAAATCATCACTCTTTGCTTGCAAAGAAAATGACGATCTCTGCCCTGTCGATGATTGTTGCCACATGGCACTATTTTCAACTATTTCGGCAGTAAATAAACTAGACGTCAAAGTAGCTGAATTTAATAACCATGTTTGGGCATTTTTACTGGCTTGTAATGTTAATTTACCTAGATCACCGCCATCTACTTGCAAGGAATCAATACTAATGTTCATTGCCGGCCATAACGTGCCTTTTTGTTCCGCTGCCACCGTCTCTTCTTGTTTCTCTTTTGGCGATGACAAAACGAGTTTAGTAAGATTGATATCTAATGGTACCGGGCCATTAAAATCTGTCGGCCAATAAATGGTGCCTGTTGTTTGGTCACTCTTTAACGTGATCCGCCAACCTTGAGCATCTTTATTAATTGAGTAATTTAGAGCACTTAGTTTTTGATCAAAGGCCGTTAAAGAATCAATACTCATCGACACATCATCAATAGAAGATAATAGATCATTATTGTCTGTTTTTGCTAAACCTTGTGACCAATCAAGCCAGTCATCAATGGCTAATTCAGCTAGTTTTCCACGTACTTTAATACCATGATTAGGCAAGGTCGCTTGCTCTTCACCAAACTTAATTGCTGCACGCAGGCCCTCTTTATTAGGCACTGCAATAATATTGACTTCTTTGCCATATTTAAATGAATAAACCAGCTCATTTTTGACATTATTTACCGAGACATTAAATAGCTGCTTGTCCAGTCTTGCCTTAGTAAAAGGCCTTGGCATAGCAATCTCAATACCCGCTAAATCTGTATTTAATTCATAGTTAAGGTAAAAGTCACCCAGCGTTTTTTCTAATACTGTTAGATCAATTTGATAATCTGTTGCTCCACTAATAAATGCCGGTACACTTGCAGGCCAAACTGATGTAATTTCCTTTGTAGTCACATGGCCAAGCAGTGATACTTTGGTATTTTTGCCCTCTGGCTGCACATTAATCTTAACCGCTTCATTCAATAAATTAGCGCTTATATTTTTGGCATAAACCCCATTATTATCAAAATCTAGCTGGCCGTTTATATTGTCTAAGGCCACATTAGCTAGGGATGATTCATTTAGCTTACTATCGATAAAGCTTACAAAACCCGCGGCTTCGGTATTATCTGTATCAGTCAAAGGCACCATCAGATTTAAGTGAATATTACTTGCCCCACTAAGCTCAATTGATTCTAAGGCTTTACCAAAACGCTCGTTCAAAGGGCTGTTTTGTAAAAACAATGCGGCCTGTTTGGTGGTACCTGTTAAATCACCATCAACCGTTAAAATGGGGTGTTTTTCATTTAGTTTTGTGATGATCGTTGTCACATCTACAAAATTAAAATCAGCTATTTTACCTTGCCTACTGTTAATAATTAAATCATATCCATGACCTATTATTGTGCCTGTTACATTAAATAAATCTGGCCACTTCGGTACATAATGTAACTGTACATCTTCAACATTAAGCTGCATTTTGAAAAAACCGCCATCTGTTTTATCTTTATAGGGAAACGAAGACAGCTTTCCTACCCACTCAATATCACCATCAATAATTTTCCCCGCTTGAAAAGCGTTATCAGACCAACTTTTAAATGATTTACTTAATATTTTGGCAGGTACATAATCTTGCCAGCGTGCAACAACGACCTCTTCTAATTGCACTTTAACTGCGTTGACAATTTCACCATCGGCTTGCTTTTCAATCTGGCCATCTAACTGTAACGTTAAATCATCATTCCAGACTCTAAATTTATTACTTTTAACACGCCATGTATCGTCTGAGGTTTGTAACGCTAAGCTACCCGTCACTGAATCAAAAAAGACGGCATCATCTAACCACGTGTCTGCATACAAGGTAAGCTGGTGACTATCTAATTGAATATCGGCTAAACCATCATTCCAATTCACGTCTACTGTCAATCCTGTTACACCAGGGTATTGTTGCCATGATTCAAATATCCCATCACGAAGTTTAAACGCTAAAGCTGTGATACCTTTCTGTGCAGAGTAACGAAGGTTAATCTGTTCGATATCCCCCGCCGGTCGTTGTTGACGTAATATCTGTGGTGACTGTGTTGATAAAGCGGCAATCGAACTCACATCACTCAAGCGGATATAGTTACTAGCAATCAGCCAAGAGTCATCATTATTTTTTTGCACTGTAAAACCTGTTTGCGGCCATGCATCGCCATTAATATGCAGCTGTATTTCACGTCCCGATAATTGCCATGTATCACCCTCTTGATTCTGCCACTCGAACGTCCCTACAAGCTGATCAAACACTACGGATTCATTAATCTCTTGTGTTGTTTGAGAAATAATTTCAGCGTGTGAAATATGCACATCAGCAATCAGAGAAGCTAAGCTATCACTTGAGCCTGTTGCTGATAAATTAATATCAACTAAACCCTGCTCTACAGATATATCCTGCCAAGCAAATTTGTCCACTAGCGGTGCTAAATTCAAACGTGTTGCCTTAGCCTGCCCCTGCCACGAAGATGTAGTTGAACTATCAATGGTTGCTTCAGCTTGAAATTGAAGCTGTTGACCTAGTGAATTGGGCAGACGAATATTGCCTGTTGTTGTCCACCACTCTGATTTATGGCTGACAACAGCATTGGTTAATTGATATTTGCCAGAAAATTCAGGTGCTATTTGATCGGAATAATCAATCACTATTGACTGCAAATGAAAACGATTTAGAATTCTAATCCAGCTTAACCATTCTTTATTATGGCTAGACGAGCCTGCGGTTTCAAGGCCTTTTAACTGTAGTTTCCCTGCTATGTCGCGTTGTAACGATATCGCCAAGCCCGTTAAAGTCACATCATTTAAAACAGGCTCACCTTGTTGGATGCTGGCAAAAACATCAATACCAATATAAAGATTATCAAGACTCAGAATAGCATTCTGTTTGCTTTTATCTCTAATAGTGACTGATTCAAGCTGAAGTTTGGGGAAAACACCAAGCCAATGCAATCCAGCAGCACCAATTTCTACCGGATAACCGACCTTATCACTAGCCCAAGTCGACATTTCATCTTGACGTTGTTCAATTGCATCCGATAACCAATACATAAGTCCAATTGAGCTAATCAGTAATACCAGTAAAACAATAATTAGATAGGCTAACTGCTTACTTGCAATATGAAGACTACGTCGAAGAAAAGACATGAACTACATTAACACCACATTAAATTGTTCGCGGCTATATTCAGATTCAAGCTGAAATAATATCGGCTTGCCAATAAACTCCTCTAATTCGGCTAAATTAGTTGAATCTTCATCATTAAACCGATCAATGACAGCTTGAGATGCCAAGATTAAAAACTGTGTTGTCTCGTATTGTTTCACTTCACGAATAATTTCTCTGAAGATTTCATAACAGACCGTTTCAGCACTTCTTGTATAGCCTTTACCATCACATGAAGGACATGCTTCACATAAGATATGTTCCAGACTTTCACGTGTTCGCTTACGGGTCATTTCGACCAAACCCAATTCCGACACACCACAGATATTATGACGAGCGCGATCAGGCTCCATCGCTTTTTCAAGTGTTCTTAATACTTGCTGTTGATGTTCCACTTCGTCCATATCAATGAAATCAAGAATAATGATGCCACCTAGATTCCGTACGCGTAACTGTCGGGCAATAGCCTGTGCAGCTTCAAGATTGGTTTTAAAGATAGTTTCTTCTAAATTTTTATGGCCAACAAAACCACCAGTATTGACATCAACAGTAGTCATTGCCTCAGTTTGATCAAAAATCAAGTAACCGCCTGATTTTAAAGGAACTTTCCTTTCCAAGGCTTTTTTAATATCATCTTCAACACTGAATAAATCAAACAGTGGACGATCACCTTTATAGTGCTCTAATCGAGATACACATTCCGGGATAAAACCTTCAGAAAACTTAACAGCTTTGCGGTAGGTTTCACCTGAATCAATCCTAATCCGTTCAATATCTGCTGAAAATAAATCGCGTAGTGCACGCAATGATAATGGTAAATCTTGATGCAAAGGTTCACCACATTTCACCGAAGATTTACGTTCACCCAGTGTAGCCCATAGACGATGTAAATAATTCAAATCTGTCTGTAGTTCTGTTTCAGTCACGCCTTCGGCCGCCGTGCGTAAAATATAACCACCTTCATTTTCTGCTAATTGTGAGGTCAGACACGCTTTCAATCTATGGCGCTCTTCTTCACCATCAATTTTGAGTGAAACCCCAATCCCTTGAGTATCAGGCATATATACTAAATAACGTGAAGAAACAGATAACTGTGTTGTTAATCTCGCCCCTTTAGTACCTAAAGGATCTTTGATAACTTGTACTAAAACTTCCTGACCTTCTCGTAATAATGACGTGATTGGTGGCACTTCATTTTTTTTCAAATTGCCTGTTTGACCTTGAGGAATTGAAATATCAGACGCATGTAAAAATGCCGCACGCGCTAGCCCCATTTCAACAAAAGCCGCTTGCATACCAGGTAAGACCCGACATACTTTACCTTTATAAATATTACCAACAATACCGCGGCATTGATCTCGCTCAATAAAGACGTCTTGCAATACACCATTATCAACGACAACAGCTCGCGTTTCAGTGGGTGTCACATTAATTAAGATTTCGCTACTCATAAGATATCCGTGTTAATAACAAACCTGTCTCTCTCAGTGGTAAACCCATAATGGCAGAATAACTGCCTTCTATTTTATCTATAAATAGGGCTGCTAAACCTTGCACAGCATAACCACCCGCCTTATCAACACCTTCTTTTGTTGATAGATACCAATCAATATCTTGCTCAGTCAGTTTAGCAAAGGTAACGTTACTGGTATTCAACTCCAGCCATGTTTTTTCTGCTGTCACAATGGCGACCGCCGTCATCACTTGGTGACGTTGTCCAGATAGGCGTTGTAACATTTCTCGTGCATGGTCATCATTACTCGGCTTGCCAAGTACATCTCCTGCCAACACAACCGAGGTATCAGACCCTAATACCGGTTTTTTGTCTGCCTGATTAACACTATCCCAACCTGCTTGTGCTTTAGCGATGGCAACACGTTGCACATAATCTGCTGCCGCTTCATTATCAAAACGACTTTCATCTACATCCACTGACAATACAGAGAAATTGACTCCAATTTGAGTCAGAAGTTCTCGTCTACGTGGCGAATTTGATGCGAGATAGATCGTTAAATTAGCTGGAAAGTTCATGCGCGATGGTAGGGGTGGTTTTGTAATACTGTCCAAGCACGATAGAGCTGCTCAGACATAACAATGCGCACTAATGGGTGTGGCAATGTTAATGCCGATAATGACCAACGTTGATTAGCACGCTGTAAACAATCATCTGTCAGTCCATCTGGCCCCCCCACAATCAGCGAGACATCTCGGCCATCCGCTTGCCAATTTTTAAGCTGTTCAGCCAATTGCTCAGTACTCCATGGTTTGCCTTTTACATCTAAGGCAACAACATGATGGTTGGTGGGAATGGCAGCAAGAATGCGTTCACCTTCTTCTCGCATCCACTGTGCTGGGCTACCACTTTTACCCCGTTTCGCGGGGCTTATTTCATGTAAATGAAGACTACATTCACGCGGCATCCGTTTTGCATATTCTTGATAACCCTCGGTGACCCATGATGGCATTTTGGTGCCAACGGCCAACAAGTTTAACTTCACTAGCTTTCTTCCGAAGCCTGATCAGTCTCTGCTGGCACACTCCACAATTTTTCTAAATTGTACGTTGTGCGCGTTTGTGGCGTCATAATATGAACAATAACATCGATTAAATCGACTAATGCCCACTCACCAATATCTTCACCTTCCATTCCCATTGGCTGCACACCAGCGGCTTTAGCTTGGCTGCTTACTTCGTTTGCCAAGGCTTTAACTTGGCGTGTTGACTTACCTGTAGCGATAATCATAAAGTCCGTCACGTCAGTCATTTTAGTAACATCTATTACTTGAATATCTTCAGCTTTAATATCTTCTAGTGCATCAATCACTAATAATTTTAATTCGTTAGCCTGCATTGGGCTCTCCGTTCAATAATGTAGTGACTATTTTACCTGATGCGGGCTGTTTCGTCTGGTATTGCACTAAATTAGATTATTTTTATGATTCAAGGCTCTGGAAACCAATCAGATGTTTTTCCCGTCCAGTAATACACGGTCAGTCCAATCCATTCTCGCCATGCTGGTTCTAATACTTGCAAATGCTCAAATAAACTAAAATCCCATTGTCGAAGTGATGCTTTATTACTCCGATAATCAACCGGGTAAGGAATGACATTTATCAGGTTCTGGCGAGCAGAGCCCATTGCTCTGGGCATATGGTAAGCCGAGGTCACCAGAAGATAGCGGCCTTGTCGATGGGGCAATAATGGGGCTGTCATGAGCATATTTTCAAAGGTATTACGTGACTGAGCTTCAATGATAAGTCGTTGTTCTTCAATCCCCAGTGTCAACAGTACTGCGCGACCAATACTTCCTTCTTTGTCTGAAGCATTAAAACGTAATAAGCCACTCCCACCTGAAAAGATAATGGGCGCATTAGGATAGTGTTTAGCTAATAGTATGGCTGCAACAAAACGATCGCCACCATTACCTAATTCTGCACTATTCCAACTCATCGACTGTTTTAATTCTTCCCCACCGCCTAGAACAATAATGCCATCAATCGTTTTTGGTAAATCCTGCGGTTTAGAAAAACGAGATTCAAGTGGCATCATCAGCATGTCACTAAAAGGATAAGCAAGTAGCAATAAACTTATCAATGCAGTAGGGATAAGCAACAATTTAGCCGCCCGAATCTTATTCAATACTAACATCAGAGAGCCAATAATCAGCAAGAAAACCAGTAGATTACTTGGGCTAACTAGCCCCCACATCAGCTTAGAAAGAATGAAAAACAGATTATCCATAGTCTATTGTTGATATAAACCCTGTTGCTGAATAGACTGAATAACCGACTCAGGGAGTAAAAATTGTGGATTATCACCCTGTGCAAACTTAGAGCGAATATCAGTCGCTGAAATCTCTAATTGACTTACTGTGATGGGCCAAATAGATCCCGCCAGTGAATGAGCAACCTTAGTACTTAAATGTCTTTGATACCACTCAGCTAAAGACTCGGGCATGGTGATATTTTCGCCTGAGCGCTGCATCACCACAATATGAGTGAGATCTAACAACTCATTCCAGCGATGCCATGTTTGCATATATAAAAAGGCATCTGTACCGAGCAGTAGATATAAAGGGCACTGTGGAAATTCTTGTCGCAAGCTCAATAGTGTATCAATAGTATAAGAGGCACCTTGACGTTGTAGTTCACGCTCATCCACCACAAACAAATCATTATCTGCTACTGCAAGCTGACACAGTGCCAGTCGCTGTGCTGGCGTAGCTTGTGGTTGTTGCCGATGTGGCGGTCGCGCACTTGGAATAAGACGAATTTGGTCTAAATGAAAGTGCTCCGCTACATCTACGGCAGATCGTAAGTGACCATAATGAATAGGATCAAATGTGCCACCCAGAATACCAATTGACATCGCCACTGAATTATTCGCGGATCTGACCACTGCCCAATACAATCCATTTTTGTGAGGTCAGGCCTTCTAAACCGACTGGACCACGAGCATGGATTTTATCGGTTGAAATACCGATTTCAGCACCTAAACCGTATTCAAAGCCATCTGCAAATCGGGTCGAGGCATTGACCATTACCGAACTTGAGTCCACTTCCGCTAAAAAACGGCGTGAACGTGCATAATCTTCAGTGACAATTGTTTCTGTATGACCTGAACTATGTTGATGAATATGATCCATCGCGTCATCAACTCCATCAACTATGCGGATCGATAAGATAGGCGCTAAATACTCCGTATCCCAATCTTCATCTGTTGCCGCTTTAATGTCCGTTAAGATGATTTGCGTTAACTCACAACCACGCAATTCAACAGACTCTGTGGCATAACGTTGTTGTAATCGTGGCAATATTTCAGCAGCAATACTACTATCGATTAATAAAGTTTCCATGGCATTACAGACGCCGTAACGGTGACATTTGGCATTAAAGGCAATCTCTTCTGCCATGGTTAAATCTGCCGCGCCATCAATATAAACATGGCAAATACCATCAAGATGTTTAATAACAGGCACACGTGCATCATTACTAATGCGTTCAATCAGGCTTTTACCACCACGAGGTACAATCACATCGACGTATTCAGTCATGGTGATTAACTCACCCACCGCAGCACGATCAGTTGTTTCAACCACTTGTACCGCAGCAGTAGGTAGACCCGTTTTCTCTAAGCCACGGTGAATACAAGCAGCCACCGCTTTATTGGAATTAATTGCTTCACTACCACCACGTAATATCGTGGCATTACCTGATTTTAGACATAAACCCGCGGCATCCGCTGTCACATTAGGACGTGATTCATAAATAATACCAATCACACCTAAAGGCACACGCATTTTACCAAGCTGGATTCCAGATGGACGATAGTTCATATCACTAATTTCGCCAACAGGATCTGGGAGTGCGGCTATTTGTTCTAAACCTTCTGCCATGCCTTCAATGCGATCATCAGTTAATGCTAAACGATCAAGTAAGGCAGCATCTAAGCCTTTTGCCTCACCCGCTTCCATATCAAGTTGGTTTTGCTGCTTAAGTATTGCCACTGAACGTCTAATCTCAGTTGCAATAGCAAGCAATGCTTTGTTTTTGTCATTGGTGCCCGCGCGCGATAAAGCGCGACTTGCTGTTCTGGCCTGCTGACCTAAGGCTTGCATATAGTTTTGAATATCCAATGCCATACTCCTAATTTTGACTAATAACGGTAATGCCTGCCACGTGCAAGCAAAGTGTTTCTAATAATGTCCATGGACACAGGTTTAACGTTCCTTTTGCAGCTTGATCTATTTGTGCCATTTGCTGCAAAAAGCTTTGCCATTGTGACCGTGTGTGACGCTGTAAAGCCTGCCTCATCATCGGTCGACTTTTTTCCCATACAGGTGGTTTTTGTGCCGCAAAGATCTGTTCTAATCGTGCACCATTATCAAGCTGTATTGCCATATCTATCAGGCGATGTAATGACCACGATACGGCTGAAAAAACAGCCAGTATGTCTAAACCTTCTGCTCGTAATCGACTGATCATTCGCGGAATTTTTGCTGTCTGCCCAGAGAGTACGGTATCCATTAAACCAAAGGCCTCAAATCGTGCATTATCAGCCACCGACTCTATAACCGTTTGTTCGTCAACCTCACCATTGGGACAGAGTAACTGTAGTTTATCAATTTCTTGTGCTGCGGCAAAAAGGTTACCTTCAACTCGTTCAGCAATAAGCGCCGAGATCGTTGGATTTGTCTGCAGGCCACTTTGCTGCATTCTTTGTGTAATCCAGCGCGGAAGATTAGCAAAGTCGATCGGCCAAATGGGGATATTAGCCCCTATTTTATCAAGCTCAGTAAACCACTTACTTTTTTGCGATCGATTATCAATCTTGCCACTAATGATTAACAGTGTTGTATCAACAGGTGGATTTTCAACATAACGGCGTAATGCTTCACCACCGTCTTTACCTGGTGAACCTGAAGGAAGGCGTATTTCTAACAATCTTTGACTAGAGAATAATGACATACTCTGTTCTTGCCATTGTAATTCTGACCAGTTGAAACGACCTTCAACATGCCAAACTTGGCGTTCATCAGCACCAAGCTTTCGTGCCTGCTCACGCACCAAATCACCGGCTTCTTCCACCAGCATTTGTTCATCACCAAAGATGAGATAAACCGGTAATAATCCTTGTTGCAGATGTGCCGATAATTGTTCAGCTTTAAGCCGCATAAGACCTGTTTATTATTTCAATGCAGTGAGTCGTCGCAACACACTTTGCACTAGCTGTTGATTAAGCTGTTTGCGTAAGTCAGCTTCTTCTTGTTCCGATGCCAGCACTTTATCTTGATCAAACTGGTAATCTCGTTGTGCAATAAGCTTCTGATCAGCACTGATTACTTGGCCATTTTCATCGGTAATTTTATACGTTAAAGAACGGTACAGATCGTATTCACTGACTTTAGCATCAGAGCCCACAGAAAGTACGCGACGCTCAAAGGTATTATCTAATACGGTTAAAATGGCACTTCCTTGTTGATATGAATCTAGCACCAGCACATCATTACCTTGCAAACCGCGTTTCAATTCACGTCCTAAATCTTGCTGCAGATCAATACCTTGAATATACATCGTTTTTAAATGTTCTGGCACAGTTGCCGTGCCACGTAATTGAAATCCGCAGCCCGCCAAAGTGAGCAAGACAAAACCAAGAAACACCTGTATCAGAGTACGATTCATTTTAACAATTCCTTAAGCTGCAACTACAATATTAATTAAACGTCCTGGGACGACAATCACTTTACGAATGTCTTTACCGTCAACAAATTTTGTCACATTGTCATCTGCTAACGCTAAGCTTTCAATAGCTTCTTTACTTGCATCTGCTGCCACTGATATTTTAGAACGTAGCTTACCATTGACTTGTACCATCAGCTCAACTTTATCTTGCACCAATGCCGACTCATCGACTTGTGGCCAAGCGACATTGACGATCGCTTCATCGTGACCGAGAGCTTGCCATAACTCATGACTAATATGAGGTGTAATCGGCGATAACATTAACGTAACCGCTTCTAAGGCTTCTTGAATAACAGCCCGTGCTTGCCCACTAGTGTCTTTCTCCTTAGACACGGCATTCATTAATTCCATAATGGCAGCAATAGCCGTATTAAAGGTATGACGACGGCCAATATCATCACTCACTTTTGCCACTGTTTGATGTGTCTGGCGACGTAAATCTTTGAGAGTATCGGATAAAGAATCAATATCTAATGGGGCAACATCACCTAATTCAACATGATCTAATACTGTTTTCCATAAACGTTTTAAGAAACGACTCGAACCTTCAACTGCTTTATCCGACCATTCTAATGATTGCTCTGGTGGCGCTGCAAACATAGTAAATAATCGTGCTGTATCAGCACCATATTGATCAATCAATGCTTGAGGATCAACCGTATTGCCTTTTGACTTCGACATTTTCACGCCATCTTTTAAAACCATGCCTTGTGTCAGCAAGTTTTTAAAGGGTTCATCACCCGATACCAAGCCTTCATCACGCATTAATTTATGAAAGAATCGTGCATATAAAAGATGTAATACCGCATGTTCGATACCACCGATATATTGATCAACAGGTAACCAATGATCGGCCCGTTCATCTAACATCGCCTCTTCATTATCTGGGCAGGTAAAACGAGCGTAATACCATGAAGATTCAAAGAAAGTATCAAAGGTATCTGTTTCACGCTCTGAATCCGCACCACATTGTGGACAAGCACATTGATAGAACTCAGGCATTGATTTAATCGGTGAACCGCTGCCATCAACAATCACATCTTCTGGTAGGCGAACAGGTAAATCTTGCTCTGGCACTGGTACAGCACCACAATCAGGACAGTTAATAATTGGGATCGGTGTACCCCAGTAACGCTGACGAGAGACACCCCAATCACGCAAGCGATAATTGACTTGGCGCTCGCCTTTATCTTGTTTTTCTAAAAATTGTGCGATCGCATCAAATGAGTCTGCTGATGTTAAACCATCAAATTGCTGCGAGTTCACTAAACGCCCTTTATCAGTAAAGGCCGCTTTATCTAAATCACATTCCGTATCATCTGCAGGTTCAATGACTTGATTGATCGCTAAATCATATTTCTTGGCAAATTCATAATCACGTTGATCATGTGCCGGCACAGACATTACTGCACCGGTACCGTAACCCATCAAAACAAAGTTTGCCGCCCATACCGGTACAGACTCACCTGTTACTGGATGAATTGCAGTTAGGCCGGTAGCAACACCTTTTTTCTCTGCTGTTTCCATAGCCTCTTCAGATGTTTCCATCTTGCGGCACTCATCAATAAAGGCATGTAATTCAGTATTTGATTCCGCTGCTTTTAATGCCAAAGGATGCTCTGCAGCTACCGCAACATAAGTCACTCCCATTAATGTATCAGGACGTGTTGTGTAGACATCAAGTGTTTCATTACTATCACTGATACCAAACTGAATTTGTAGACCTTCTGAACGACCAATCCAATTTGCTTGCATGGTGCGAACTTGTTCAGGCCAACCATCTAGTTGATCCAAGTCTTGCAATAACTGTTCAGCATAATCGGTGATTTTCATAAACCACTGCGGGATTTCACGCTTTTCTACCACCGTATCACAGCGCCAGCAACAACCATCAATTACCTGTTCATTGGCCAGTACCGTATTGTCCACGGGACACCAATTAACTGCCGCTGTTTTTTTATACACTAAACCTTTTTTGAATAGGCGGGTAAATAACCATTGTTCCCAACGGTAGTATTGTGGTGTACACGTTGCGAGTTCACGCTCCCAATCATAGCCCAAACCTAAACGCTTTAATTGATTACGCATATAATCGATATTGTCATATGTCCATGCAGCCGGCGGCACTTTGTTTTTAATCGCCGCATTTTCTGCCGGTAGACCAAAGGCATCCCAACCCATAGGTTGTAACACGTTTTTACCCTGCATACGCTGATAGCGAGAAATCACATCACCAATAGTGTAATTACGCACGTGCCCCATATGTAGTTGACCACTTGGGTATGGGAACATCGCTAGGCAGTAGTATTTTTCTTTAGTGCTATCTTCTACTGCACGGAAAGTGTTTTTCTCTTCCCACAGTTGTTGGGCAGTTGCTTCGATTTCGGCTGGGTTATATTCTTGTTGCATGGATATCTTTAAAAGAGGACGTAAAACATATAAGGATACCGTACCCTGCACAGCGCTCAAAGAAAATGACGTAAATAAATCTGCAACTATGGCATTATCATTCGGGTCGATATCACTTTATGCACGTCAATAACTTTATGAGACACACTATTATGCGGCCGATATTCATTTTTCTCGTCTTGTTTTTATTATCCAGCTGTACACCTAGAATATACGGTGTGCCTGAAGAACAATGGGCAACACTGTCAAAAGATGAACGTGAACAGGCGATAGAACACCACCAACAAATGGAAGTATTACGCGAACAAAGAAGGTTCGAAGAAGAAAAAGTCAGGGCAGAACAAGAACGGCAGCAGCGCCTAGAGATGGAGCAGCAGCAAGCTCAAGTTGAACAAATTTATGCTGGCGAACGCGGTATTAGAGGTGACTTATTACGTGTCACTATTCATGGGGGCGAACTTCGCATTAATGGTAAACACCGCGCTTATAAACCCGTGTCTTTTCAAATTGCTGATGGCGAGCAAAAAATAATCACCTTTACTCATCCTAAAAAACACCACTATCAAACCGATATTATGATTAATTACGACGATGGCATCCTTAGCTTCGATGATGAGCAAGGTCGAAAACATCGCTATCGTTATGAACTTGCCTATCAACCCAAGTGGCGCCGAGGCATGCATTACCGCAATATTACACTCAATAAACATTCCCATTCACAAGCAAGAAACATTGCTATTATTGTCGACGCCATCCCCTTACCTCACCGTCGCTACTAACACTTAATTGAATAGGCTGGAGATTAATCTACTGAAAAAACTAATACCGTACCGCCACGGCTAGTATTAATCTGGGCATTACCACCAGCAGCTACAGCAATATGTAATTTGCCATCCAGCGTAAATGCCATCGGTGCTGCATTTACGCCTGCACCAGTCTGAAACTGCCACACTTTTTCACCCGTACTGGCATCAAGAGCAATGAAATAACCATCATCTCCGCCTGAAAAGACTAAATTTCCTGCCGTAGTTAAACTACCGCCTATCATTGGTTGTTTCGATTTATACTGCCAAGCAATTTTACCTGTATCAATATTCACTGCTGAAATATTACCTGACTGCACTGCACCTGGAACCCCTTTAAATGCACCACCTAACCATAATCGACCACGACGCCATGGCACCGAACGTAACTCGTAATGCATTGGCTGATGTAAATTTGAGTAGTAGACATATCGCGTATTGGGATTCACCGAACCAGGTGACCAGTTCACGCCACCATTAGCACCTGGTAACATTTCTGTTCCTTGCCCCTTAGTGGGTAAGGAAAATAAGTTGCGTTGTTCTACCATTGCTTCAGATCGTCTAATTAATTCACCTGTCTGACGATCATGGATATAAGCCCAACCTGTTTTTCCACCATGAATAACCGCATCCACTAAGTCGCCTTGTTTGTTTTTTGCTGTTGTTAAAATAGGTGGGGAAACACTATCAAGATCCCATACATCATGAGGTAAATATTGGTATCCCCAAACGAGCTTACCTGTTTTGATATCTAAGGCGACCAATGAGTTTGTCCAACGATTATCACCAGGACGAACAGAACCGTCTAAGTCTGGAGCGGGATTACCAATGGTGGCAAATAATAAACCTGTTTCAGCATCAACAGACTTCGTTGTCCATGCCGAACCACCGCCTTTTTTCCACGCATCAGCATATTCACCTGCTGCAATCTGAGCTTTTTCAGCGTTAATATCTCGGTTTAAGGTGTTAATGCCATCTGCTTTTTGTTGGAAGACACCAGTCCATCCCATCGTGCCATCAGGCTGTTTTTCATCAGGTTCTGGAATGGTAAACCAGCGCCAAACTAAATCGCCTGTTTTTGCATCATGGGCAGAGATAAATCCTCGAATACCATATTCAGCACCTGCGATTCCTGTAATAACTAAGCCCTGATAATGCAAGGGGGCTTCTGTACCAGAATAACCATAATCAGGATCACCCAGATTTGATTGCCAAACCAGTTCGCCCGACTGTTTATCTAATGCGAGTAGTTTGGCATCAAGCGTGGTCATAAAGACATACTGATCATCAAGTGCTAAACCTCGATTATTAGGACCACAACAGAAGTTAGTCGCCGCTAATTCATGGCGATAACGCCATAAAGATTGTCCCGTATGTACATTAATCGCATAGACATGATTGTAAGGTGTTGATACATACATCACATCCTTTTCGACTAAGGGTGTATTCTCAAATGAGCCGACAACCCCCGTCTGAAACATCCATTTCAAACGCAGCTTATCAATATTTTCAACCGACAAATCGGCATTATTTACATAGCGAGTTTGACCAATATCACCACCATAATTCAGCCAATCTTGTTCATCTGCCACAGCGACTGAAGCCAAAAAAATCATGATAAAACTAGTGATAAACAAACGATTAATCATGCCGTTTCCATTCTTGATTAAGAATAAAGCGTTGCTCAAATTCAGCCGCGGGAATAGGACGGCTATAAAAATAACCTTGTAATAAATCACACTTTCTTTGCGCCAAAAATTGTCGCTGCTCATCTGTTTCGACCCCTTCTGCGACAACCCGCAAACCTAATTTATGGCCCATTAGAATAATGGCTTCAACTAAAGATGCATCATCCTCATTCTCTGTCACATCCATAATGAATGAGCGATCAATTTTTAATACATCAAATGGAAATTGTCGTAGATAACTTAGCGATGAATAACCGGTACCAAAATCATCCAGTGAAATACTAACACCAGCCGCACGATAGTCTTGTAGTAATTGTAAAATACCTTCCTGCTCTTCCATTAGTACGGTTTCGGTAATTTCTATCGTTAATTGACCATAGTCAATCCCTAATGCTTTCATTCGATTATGCAAATCTGCAGCACACTCATCCGTATGAAACTGTTTACTCGATTTGTTAACGGCAATCTGCATGCTATAACCGGCGTCATTCCATTGTTTCAACTGTTGTAATGCCTGCTCAACTACCCAAGCACCTAGCGGCTGGATTAGGCCGGTTTCTTCAGCTAGTGGGATAAAATCGAATGGCGATATAAGTCCTCGCCTAGGGTTGTTCCAGCGAATTAAAGCCTCAGCACCATATAAGCTATTATCATCAATATTAATAACGGGTTGGTAATAAAGCTCAAACTCCTTGTTGTTAATTCCTTGGCGCAATTCATTCAATAATACCAGACGAGTTTCAGCTTGTTTTTGCATTTCAGTTGTGAAAAAAGAGAATTGATTTCGTCCAGCATCTTTGGCTGCATACATCGCATTATCGGCATTTCGGTATAGCTGTTCAGCGGTCTCCCCATCACTAGGAAATACGGTAATACCAATACTTCCCGTCACATAGACTTCTTGATCATCTAATTGGTAAGGCTGCGCTAACTGCTCTAATATTTTTTCGGCAATCAACTCAGAATCTAATTCATTATCAAGATCGGTCAGAATAACAGTAAATTCATCGCCGCCCAGCCGGGATACAGAATCACTGTCACGTAATACTGATGTCAACCGAGTTGCAGTTTGTTTTAACAATATATCGCCAGCACGATGGCCTAAGGTATCATTGATCCATTTAAAGCGATCTAAATCGATAAATAGCAAGGCTAAACAGCCTTGTTCACGTTGAGCTACTTTTAATGCTGTGGCTAAACGATCATTAAATAAATTACGATTCGGTAAGCCTGTTAAGGCATCATAATTAGCTTGATATTCAATCAGCTGTTCAGCTTGTTTATGCTGGGTGATATCACTAAATATAGAGACATACTGTTCAATATTGCCCATTGAATCGTAAATAACAGTAATAGATAACCATTCAGGATAAAGTTCACCGCTTTTATTTCTATTCCAAATCTCACCGGCCCAATGGCCATCTGTTAACAGCTGATGCCACATCTTCTTGTAAAATAGACTATCGTGTTTACCTGATTTAAGTATTTGGGGAGATTGGCCTAATACCTCTTCTTTTTCATAGCCGGTAATGTTGGTGAATGCAGGGTTAACACTAATAATTTTTTCATTTGCACCTGATACCATAATCGCTTCTGTCGTAGTATCAAAGACTTGTTGGGCAAGGAATAACTGTTTCTCTGCGTATTTGCGCTCAGTAATATCTTGTGTGGTACCAAAACGACGAACAATAGTGCCATTGGCATCATATTCAATCTCATTTTTGGCGTGCACCCAGCGAATAGTGCCATCAGCAAGTTGAATCCGATAATCAAACTCTATACTTAGCTCTTGCTCAAGTTTGACTTCCATTGCCTCAGCAAAGGCTAGGTCATCAGCATGAATACACTGCTTATAATGAGCATGGGAAACGCCTGATTGCCATGAATCACCATTATTGATTAAACCAAAAATACGATATTCTTCATCTGACCACCATGCGGCTTTATCGCCGACATGCCATTCCCAATTACCAATGTGGGCGAGCTTCTGAGCCCTAGAAAGGCTTTCTTGTGCTTTAAGATTATCCTGCTTCGCCTGTTCTTTTTCTATTTCTAGATCCCGTCTGGCTATTACCGCTTCGATATGAACAGGGAGTAACTCAAGATAACTATTACCGTCTTTTACCAAATAGTCCATACAGCCTAAGTTCATCGCTTTAACAACAATGCGGATATCATCAAGACCCGAAACCATAATGGACGATATTGAAATATGCTGTTCTGCCAATTCCTGTAAAACTTCCAAGCCATTTAATTTAGGTAATTGATAATCAACAATGACCACATCAAAATGTTCGGCAAGTAATAAAGCTAAACCTTCCTCACCATCGAGGGCAATATCGACTTGAAAGCCCTTTCGAGCCAAGCGACGTTTGACCAGCTGCGCAAGCGTCTCTTCATCTTCGATGTAAAGGATACGAGGTGATTCCATACGACCTACTATTACTTAAAACTTAGTGATGTTGAGCGGGCGTAATAATATTCAAAAACAATCCTAATTCACGGATTTTTTCTTGAAATTCATCATGCATAATGGGCTTTATTATATAGGCGTTACAGCCTAATTTATAACATTTCTCTATTTCTTCTGGGTTATCTGTTGTCGATAACATAACAACAGGAATATGACAGGTATTGAAATTACCTTTTACTTCAGCCAAGACTTCAATTCCATTTTTCACTGGCATATTAATATCTAATAAAATACACAGCGTAGATATGCTGTTATTAGTTAGCGCCATATCTTCAAGCCAGTTTAATGCCTGTTGACCATTTTCTAATTTAACGATCTCGCTGCTAAGACCTACCCGGCGTAAATTACGCTCGACTAATGTCGCATGAGCACTTTCATCATCAACTAACAAAATAGTGGAAAACTGCATTAAGTGGAAGCCATTTTTTTATTTGTAAATGCCATGATTTTATATTAATTTCCCTACTTTATATAGGTTTTAATTAATCTCTGTTTTAGCAATTGAAAATTTAAACAGGCTACCCTTAGCCAATGTTGATTCACAGCTGATTTTACCGCCAAGGCGACGAACCAATGTTTGCACATAAGTAAGGCCCATACCATCACCTTGCGTTTGTTGTTCACCGACACGCTTAAACAATTCAAAGATATGTACAATATCTTTTTCTGCAATTCCTTGGCCATTGTCACGCATATAAAACTGCCAACACGTTTTTTCTTGCTCAGCCCAAATTTCAATTTTTCCTCGCTGACCGTGTTGCATAAATTTAACCGCATTAGACAATAGATTACCCACTATTTGCTCTAAAGAAATGGCATCTGTGATCAGTATTGGCAATGGTTCTTGTACTAGTACATCTACATTTTCAAGTTGAAAGGCCATTGCTTTCAAATTACGGTTTATTATCTCAGCACTATCCACTTGTTCAATGGTTAACTCCCGCCTTCCCATGCGTGATAGGGCAAGAATACTATTAATCAACCCTTCCATTTTCTCAGCAGCTTTATTAATAAAGCCTAATGATTCAGGAATTGTTTGATTGACTATTTGTTTAACTTCGTCTTTTACCTGTTGAGCACTTAAAGTCAGCTCAATAGTCTGGATATCTTCCTTAATCTCTGAGGAAAAACCAACAATACTCACTAAAGGCGACCTAAGATCATGAGAAACAATATAGGTAAAATTCATTAGTTCTTCATTAATCTCTTTTAAATCAGCAGTGCGCTCTTCAACCTGAAGCTCAAGCGTGTGTTGATAATCTTCCTTAATTTTTTCTGCTTGCAAACGTTCTGAAATATCTCTGGCCACACCGCGATAGCCAGAAAACTCACCGTTTACTGCAAAAATAGGGCTGGCACTAAACTCCATCGGTACAGAGTGGCCATTTTTATGAATAGCAGAGGCGTGCAGATTGCTAAAATCTGTTTTGTGATTATGGCGTGTGAGACGTTTTCTTGCTGCCTGTTGCGACTCATCAATAATAAGTGAAATCAATGATTTTCCCACCATATCAGTTTGACTATAACCCAGTAAATCTTTCCCTACTGGACTACTATAAATCAGCACGCCGTCTTTGTCCGTCATCCATACCCATTCATTAATATCCTCAACCAAAGAGCGATATTGTTTTTCACTCTGCCTAATTTTTTCCACAATGGGATTAGATATTTTACGAAATAAAATGCTACCTAAGAAAATCACAATCAAAGAAATTAACCAGGTTACAAGTGCAGCGCGAATGAACGGAGCTCTAATCTCAGCCAGATCTATTTTTGCTACGATACCAAAATTCAGTACATCGACTGGTTCATAGGCTGCTAACACCTCAATACCGCGATAATCCTGGCCTTGCATAACGCCAGATTGAACAAGTAACGCGCGCCGCATTGGTTCTGCAATTTCAGAATATAAGGGCACGGGTTCAGGCTCAGTATTTTTATCATGGCGATGACTGAGTAAAAAAACGATTTTTTCTCCTTCTATTCCAGCCAATACAAATTCACCGGTATCACCAAAACCAAGGTAGTGTTTATGGGCATCTTTTAATTGTGCGATAGTGTCTGCCGCAGCACGTTCAGACAACAGGGATGTCGGGCCGCGTTCACCCACCGGAGTTTCCCAATCAATTCGATTTGTGCGACGATTATAACGAGCCATGGCCTCAATCAAACGCGCCTGACTTTGAGCGGTTTCCACTAGGCTCTGACTTTTTTCTTTAAATGCAACTTGATACAAAATAACATTGGTGACAGCCATAACAACTAATGCAACAGCACCCATAATCACTAACAGCAAATAAAAACTTCGTTTTTCCTGCATAAAGTATCCGCTAATAAAAAATATCCGTGTGAAGTGTGCCATAAATTTCATTTTATTATCAGTCACACCTTAATTTATAGTTATTGATGTCTAAGCATTACAAGCTTAAAATCAAGCTATGAATAAACATCTACTAGAGATTTTAATGTTGGCTCAATACAAGGCTGATCCTCAATTAGCCTTACATGCTAAACGCGTGTCTTGTTTTAGTTATGAATTAGCAAAATTACTCAATCCAGATACAAAATTTCAACAGCAAATTCTACTCGCAGGTCTTTTACATGATATTGGCTTTCTAAAAATTGATATTGATTTTAGCAATGTGCCAATGTGTTTCGCCCAAAACACTGATTTAGATCTAATCAAAAGTCATTCAAGTGAAGGTGAAAACCTAACTAAAAACCTAATCAAAGAAGACGTAGTTTTACATGCAATTCGATCTCATCATGAGAAATTTAATGGTGAAGGTTATCCAGACAAGTTACAAGGTGAAGCCATTCCATTTTCCGCACGTATTATTGCCGTTGCAGATTTTTATGACACATTATTAGTCGGAGAAATGTTTGGCAGTCGCCGCTCAATCCCTGAACACGTGATTAATAAACTAATTGAAGTGGAGGGACAACAACTAGACCCTGAAATTACCGATGCATTTTTAGACTTATTAAACAAAACACCCGTACTCTACCAAGCTTCAAATAACAATGAACTAAAACTGTATAGCATGCGTTACCTAGAAGTTGGCGAGCTCGAGCTTGGTGATTTAGTCAATCAAGATGGAAATATTATCTTGCGCCAGGGTAGTCATATCGATCAAGCAAATATAGACAAAATTCAACATGATTACCCTGGCCACAAACTAATTATTGCCAGCGAAAATGATAAAACAATTACTGATATTACAGAACATTAAACTCTAAAATCAGCTAATGCCTGACCTTGATTTAGTTCATCCACCAACCATAACGGTCTTTTTCCAAAACCTTTCCATGTTTTAGAGTTGTCTTTAGGATGTTGATATTTTATTTCTGCTTCAGCACGTGGTTTTCGTTTTGCTGTAATAGATATTCGCATTGATTTGGCAACCGCTGTCAATGCAATTGCTGGTGCCACTTTTTTCTGTTTGGCTAATGCTCGCACTGCATCAGCCACATGCATCACATCAATATCTTTGCTATTAAGCTCTGAAGTTTGTTTGATTTTTAATTTCTTAATTTGCTTTTTGGTCTTAGAAATTAAATTTTCTAATTCCTTTTCTGAAAGCTGGTCTAATTCCGTTACTAACGCATCCACATTTTTCTCCTTCCATGAGATTTAAAATACGAGAACCCAGTATAAATTTAATTTCGCTTGTAATCAAAAAAATTTTTAATTTCTTTTAATTATTTCCCTGCAGCCATCAATAATTCATACTTACCTTGTAACTGTTCTTCGCTTTCTTCATTGTCTGGATCTTTAGGAATACAATCAACTGGGCATACTTCTACACATTGTGGCTCATCAAAATGACCGACACATTCTGTACATAAAGCGGGATCGATCTCATAGATCTCATCACCTTGTGTGATAGCACTATTTGGACACTCTGGCTCACAGACATCACAGTTGATACATTCATCCGTTATAAATAACGACATTTAACACTCCGAATTAAAACTTATTTTGGTAGATCTTAGCGGCTATTGCACTTTTAGATCAATTTCGCCTGCAAAGCATCGACGACACACGGCGCAACAAACTCGCTCACATCACCACCTAACACCGCGATTTCACGCACTAAACTAGAAGAAATATAGGTAAATTGTTCTGCTGGCGTTAAAAAAACTGTTTCGATATCAGGCTGCATTTTGCGATTCATTCCCGCGAGTTGAAACTCATGTTCAAAATCGGATACAGCACGTAATCCTCGCAAAATCACATCTGCGCCTTCATCCATAGCAACATCAATTAAAAGCCCTTTAAAACCACACACTTCAACATTATTAAATTCTGCTAATGTCTGCTGCGCCAAACTAACCCGTTGTTGCAAACTAAAAGTAGGCTCTTTGCTAGGATTAATTGCCACGGCAACGATCACCCGGTCAAATAATTTACTCGCCCGATTAACGAGATCGATATGTCCATTAGTAATGGGATCAAATGTGCCGGGATAAATCGCGCTGGTCACTATAGCTCTCCTAATTTATTTAACAACAGACAGTATCGTACTTCACCTGCTTTTTTATCTTTTATTAACTGCCAGTGATGGGGTAAGGCTGGCAAATCACCCTTACTCGGGCATTCCAAATAGATATATGCATTATCGACCAGTGTACCTTGCTCCACCAGCTGTGTAGCAATATCTGTCCATAAATTTTCTTGATAAGGCGGGTCAATAAATACAATGTCATAGTGTTGCGAGTTTGTTGTCAAAAACTGCTGAGCCGTTTTATTTTCTACTTGGCAATGTTGTGCAGCTAATAAGGTGCAATTTTCACGTAATTGTTTGACTGCTTGGCTATTAGACTCAACCAACGTCAACTGCTCTGCGCCACGTGAAGCGGCCTCAAATCCTAATGCACCACTGCCTGCAAATAGATCTAAACAGTGGGCTCCGCCAATGACTGGCTGTAACCAATTAAACACCGTTTCACGCACCCTATCGGGTGTCGGTCGTAAACCCTCAACCGTAGGGATCGACAATTTACGCCCCCGCCAACGGCCTGCAATTATACGTAATTGCCCCACCTGTTTATTATTCTGCTTTGCCACCGACCAACACCGTAATCATTTTATCTACATCAACTCGTCGTGAATAAGCATCTTTAATTTGCTCAATAGTCACGGCATTAACTTTAGACTTAAATGAGTCTAAATAATCTAAAGGTAAATCATAAAACCCTATCATCGCTAGATAATTAGCAATTTTACTATTACTATCTAATCTCAATGCAAAACCACCGGTAATATTTTGTTTCGCTGCGATCAACTCTGCCTTTGTTGGGCCTTTGTCACTAAAGTTCTGTAAGGTGTTTTTCATCACATTAAGTGCTTCTTCGGCCTGATCATTACGTGTTTGCAAGCCAAATTGATAAGGCCCTAACTGCCTCATCGGTCTGAAATAACTATAAACGCTATAAGATAAGCCGCGCTTTTCACGAACCTCATTACTAAGCTGTGACACTAAACCACTACCACCCAGGATGTGATTACCCACATAAAGGGCAAAATAATCTGCATCAGCTCGACTCATTCCCACCTGCCCCATCACAATATGAGTTTGGCTTGATGGGTGATCAATTTTAATCGTTTTATCTGCTATTAATGATTTCACTGGGGCTAATGCTTGTGCGGCATTCCCTGTTGATAATCCTGCAGCGATGCCTTCGCTAATCTGTTTAGCCTGTGTTATGTCTACCGCGCCCACTAAAACAATCACCGCATTTTTAGCTACATAATACTGTTGATAAAACGCTTTTAATGAGTCAATCGACAGTTGTGTCAGCGATTTTTCATTACCTGCAGGCATTGCAGAATAAGGATGTTCGTCATATAAGTTGGCATAAAAAGCACGAGAAGAAATGGCCGCAGGCGATTGTTTCTCAGCCTGCAATCCGATCAGCATTTGTTTTTGAATTCGCTTAAATGAATCGACCGGAAAATCTGGCTGAGTCAGTACTTGGCTAAACATAGCTAATGCAGGTTCAAGTGCTGATTGCGCTGTTAATGTACGCAAACTTAAAATGGCCATATCGCGTTGCGATGAATTAGAAAATTGCGCACCTACATCTTCAAATTCAGCAGCAATTTGGTCTGTATCTAAGCCAGCAGCACCTTCATTTAACATTGCATTCGTTAATAAGGCTAGGCCAGATTGTGTGCCATCACGTGCCGCACCCGCATCAAAAGCGACGGTGATATCAATCATCGCCAATTCTGCTGCTGGAACAAAATAAACACGAGCACCATTTGTCGTTTGCCAATGCTCTATTGTAGGGCTCGCATGGACAGATACAGCGATGAATAAGCCAAACCATAAACCTAATAATTTAGTAGCCATGACGACCTCCTATTGAGGCTGCGGGTCTGTTACCATCTAATGGCATAGGAACCAGTTCTGCCACGGTTAAACCCTCATCTTGAAAATAGTGCTTTGCCACTGCTTGTACCTGCTCTGCTGTAACGGCTTGCACATTGTCGACATATTGATCGCTTAGCTGCCAATCAAGTCCAATGGTTTCTAACATGCCAATCTGCATTGCCTGATAAAATACACTATCACGTTCATACACTGCATTTGCAACCACTTGTGCTTTAATTCGGCGTAACTCTTTTTCACTAACAAGTTCAGTTTGTAAGCGTTCAATTTGTGCCATCACCGCCAATTGTAAATCAGCAATTGATTTGCCCTTTACGGGTGTGCCCACCACTAAAAACATATCAGCTAAGCGAGAAAACAAACCATAACCTGCTCCCACACTTGCCGCCACTTCATCACCACGCACTAGGTGTCGACTGAAACGCGCACTTGAACCGCCATCTAAAATGCCCGCCAGCATTTCTAATGCGTAAGGATGCCAAGCCTGTTCCTGATCAACCGTGTTAACAACCGGCACCTTCCAGCCCATCATCATATAGGGTAATTCAGCAGGCGCTTTCACTTCGATTGTTCGTTTACCACGTTGTTCAACTTCTATTTGTGGTTTTACTTGTGCCGTTGTTTCTGGTTTTAAAGGACCAAAATAGGTTTTTGCTAAGGCATAAACAGCTTCGGGCTCAACATCACCCACAATCACTACCGTGGCATTATTAGGTGCATACCAATTTTGATACCACTGACGTAAATCACTCGCCTGATAATGATTAATATCACTCATCCAGCCAATAACAGGATGATGGTAAGGACTATTCACAAACGCAGTTGCATTAAAGGCTTCTCGCACTAGAGAATGTGGATTGTCCTCCGTACGCATGCGTCGCTCTTCCGCCACTACTTCACGTTCTTTTAATAATTCAGCTTCATCAATCACTAGTTTGCGCATTCGTTCAGCTTCTAAACGAAAGCTGACTTCTAATCGGTCTTTCTCTAATGTTTGAAAATACGCCGTATAATCGCGTCCGGTGAAGGCATTTTCACGGCCCCCATTTGCTGCAATTATTTGCGAAAATTCATTAGGCCCTAAGTTTTCTGTACCTTTGAACATCATATGTTCAAGTACATGTGAAATACCTGTAATGCCGTTGTGTTCATAACTTGACCCCACCTTGTACCACACTTGCGATACCACCACTGGGGCACGATGATCTTCTTTGACGATCAACTTCAAGCCATTATCCAACTGATATTCACTGACATTAGCACTAACTACCGCTGGCACAATGAACAATAAGCCAATTATTTTTTTAAATTTAGTAAGCATCTGCCTCTCTCAACCATGACATGATAAAATTCGATCTTTAAAGCCATGAATATTTATGTAATATGGATATTCTTAATACAAGTGTAACGACAAGCAGAGAATATGTTTAGTTTCCTAAGAAAAAAAAACAAAAACACGGACGATGATCAACAAAGCGTTGAAGCAATAGAATCTCCCGTTCAAGCAAGTGATGATACAGAACATCCACAAGCGCCTGAACAAGAACAAGTAAAGGCAAGTTTATTCGGGCGTTTAAAGCAGAGCCTTAATCGCACTAGCTCAAAACTGACTGAAGGTTTTGCATCACTTGTTCTCGGCAAAAAAGTCATTGATGATGACTTATTAGAAGAACTTGAAACACAATTACTCACCGCCGATTTAGGTGTAGATGCCACACAGACAATTATCAGCGACTTAACGCAACGTATTGCACGCAAACAATTGGGTGATGCAGAAGCACTGTTCAATGCGCTACGTGATGATATGGTTAAAATTTTACAGCCGAGTGCGCTACCACTTGTTATTCCAGAGCAAGAAGGGCCTTATGTCATTTTAATGGTCGGTATTAATGGTGTCGGTAAAACAACCACCATTGGTAAATTAGCGAAACAGTTCCAACAACAAGGTAAATCAGTCATGCTGGCCGCTGGTGATACCTTCCGTGCCGCAGCGGTAGAACAACTGCAAGTGTGGGGGGAACGTAATGATATTCCTGTTATCTCCCAGCATAGTGGTGCAGATTCGGCATCGGTGATTTATGATGCACTGCAAGCAGCCAAAGCACGTAATGTCGATATTTTAATTGCTGACACCGCAGGACGATTACATACTCAAAATAATCTGATGGAAGAACTTAAAAAAGTCACTCGTGTGATGGGCAAATTAGATGATAGCGCACCTCATGAAGTCATGTTGGTACTAGATGCAGGCACAGGGCAAAATGCCTTATCTCAAGCAGTACAATTTACGGCGGCGGCCGGTGTATCGGGCATTACCTTAACCAAATTAGATGGTACAGCCAAGGGCGGTATTATCTTTGCCATAGCGAAAAAAACAGGCCTACCTATTCGTTATATTGGGGTGGGTGAAGGCATTGATGATCTACGTACATTTGAGGCAGAAGAATTTGTCGATGCCTTATTAGGTCGCGAAGACTAAAGTGATTCGTTTTACTGACGTTTACAAACGTTATCCTAATCGTTATGAAGCCCTGTCGGGTTTAAGCTTTCATCTTAATGATGGTGAAATGGCTTTTTTAACCGGCCATTCAGGTGCAGGTAAAAGCACTCTGCTTAAACTGATTGCTTTGATTGAGCGTAGTTCTCATGGCCAAGTATTAGTTAACAACCAAAATTTAACCAGTTTGCCTAAACGAAAAATCCCACATTATCGTCGCCAAATTGGCATCGTATTCCAAGACCACAATTTATTACATGATCGTACTGTGTTTGATAATGTCGCTTTGCCATTAATTATTGCTGGTGAAAATCACCGTGAAATAGGCCGTCGGGTGCGGGCATCTTTAGATAAAGTGGGTTTACTCGGCAAAGAACGTAATCTACCTATTGCGCTGTCTGGTGGTGAACAGCAACGTGTTGGTATTGCCCGGGCAGTTGTTAATCGTCCCCCTATCTTACTTGCTGATGAACCTACCGGTAATCTCGATCCTGAGCTATCACGAGACATCATGCATCTGTTTGAACAATTTAACCAAGTCGGTACCACTGTATTTATTGCAACCCATGATCTTGATTTAATTAATACCCTGCCACATCGTCAAATCACTTTAGATGCGGGTCGTTTAGCTGAGCAAAACTTAATATGATTTTTGCAAAGTTAAAGCTTAAAAACTATATCTTGCGCCACCTACAAGTCATGTTATTTAGTTTGGGGCAACTGTGGCGTCAACCACTTTCTACCCTAATGACCATTATTGTGATTGGTATCGCCCTAGCGCTGCCAGCAGGTTTATATGTACTACTCGATAATATCGAAGAAGTCAGTGAACAATGGGATGATGCCACACAAATATCACTATTTTTACAACAAGATGTATTCCCTGATCAGGCTATTCAATTAAATGATCAACTTTCGCAATGGCCGCAAATAGCACAAACTAAATACCAGTCCTCTAGCCAATCTTTAGAAGAATTTCGTCATTTATCAGGTTTAGGCACATTATTAGATAGTTTACCCACCAACCCATTACCTGCGGTTATTATTGTTCAACCCGATGAAAAAGATCTACGGCCAGATGCCATTGGTAGTTTATTAGCACGGCTTGAGGCTTTGCCAGAAGTCGAACAAGCACAGCTTGATATGGAATGGTTACAGCGTTTACGTAGCCTGAATAAAATGGCTCAACGAGGCATTAGCATTTTAGGCCTGCTGTTATCATTGAGTGTATTACTTATCATAGGTAATACCATTCGTCTTGCTATTTTAAGTCGTCAAAGTGAAATTAGAGTTATTAAATTAGTGGGTGGTACCGATGCCTTTATCCGCCGCCCTTTTTTATACACCGGTTTTTGGTATGGCGTACTGGGTGGAATAATGGCCTGGCTGACACTCACTTTTAGCCTGAGTCTCATTAATGGTCCTGTTAATGAATTAGCTAAACTCTATGGTAGCCAATTTACATTGCACTGGTTATCAGCCCTATTATTATTAGTCTTACCAATGACAGGACTCATTTTAGGTGTACTAGGTGCATGGATATCCGTTGGTCGACACCTGAGTGCTATCGAGCCAAGCTAGTCACGATCTTAGCCTTATTATTCAGGGAACTTTATCCTAAACATTGTGTCTTAGTGGTTGAATTTACTGGTTTTAATGCTATAATCGGTGTAATAACTTATATGGAGGCGACAAATATGACAACAAGTGTAGCCAACTACAATTTAGCTTTGGCCCCTATTGATAACTTGAGTTCTTATACTCAAGTCGTCCATAACACTCCGTTATTAACGGCTGAAGAAGAATATGACCTTGCAACTCGATTGCAACAAAATGGTGATGTTGAAGCGGCCCAACGCTTAGTACTATCACACCTTCGTTTTGTTAATCGTATCGCAAAGGGCTATAGCGGTTATGGCTTACCAGTCGCAGATTTAGTACAAGAAGGTAATATTGGTTTAATGAAAGCGGTTAAACGTTTTGATCCTACTAAAGGGGTTCGTTTAGTCTCTTTTGCCGTACATTGGATCCGCGCAGAAATTCATGAATATGTCATTCGCAACTGGCGTATAGTCAAAATTGCAACCACAAAAGCACAGCGTAAATTATTCTTTAATCTTCGTAGTGCAAAAAAACGTCTTGGTTGGTTAAACCAGGAAGAAGTGGAAGCAGTTGCAGAAGATTTAGGTGTTACACCTGATAATGTCATGGAAATGGAACGTCGTTTAGCGTCACCTGATGCTTCATTTGATTTGCCTGCAGATGCCGATGAAGAAGACAATCACTTTTCACCGGCTGCCTATTTAACAGGTCCTGAAAACTCTGATCCTTCTTTATTATTAGAACAATCTGATTTTTCCGATAATCAACAGAAAAAGCTTGTTAATGCCTTAGCAACATTAGATGATCGAAGCCGAGACATTGTTAGTCAACGTTGGTTAAATGATGAGGGTAAATCGACATTGCATACTTTAGCTGACCAATATCAGGTCTCTGCTGAACGTATTCGTCAAATTGAAAATAATGCGATGAAAAAACTTAAATCAGTCATGGCTTAAGCTTAAATAATAGCGCAAAAAAAAGCCCGCATCAGCGGGCTTTTTTTTGCTTATAATTTATTTTATTAGCGTTCAAGTAAAGGTGTTTTACCTGTTTTACCATCCCACTCTTCAGCATCTTCTAGCGGATCAATTTTCTCTGCTATAACAGGCCAAACTAGAGACAACTCTTCGTTGATCTGAATGAATTCGTTTTGCTCTTCTGGCAAGTCATCCTCAGAGAATATAGCTTCTGCAGGACATTCAGGTTCACATAATGTGCAGTCAATACACTCTTCAGGATCAATAACTAAAAAGTTAGGCCCTTCATGGAAACAATCTACCGGACAGACTTCTACACAGTCAGTATATTTACATTTAATACAGTTTTCAGTGACAACAAATGTCATGTTTAGCTCTCCAAAACAAGCAAGGTACATACGCGTACTACAATTCAAAATGTAATTTTACATGATTTCAATCTAGTCTGGCTAATTTTCAGGTATGATCGACTCTATCTAGCCAAGGAATTTTAACCATGCGTAGAATCATGACTATTGCTATTTTTATTATCGTTTTTGCTATTGGATCGGCATTTTCTGCAATCAATACCGACCCTATTAGTGTCAATTATTACCTTGGCTCTATCAGCGCGCCACTATCCGTCATTATTGTTTTATCCATTGTGACAGGCATCATTATAGGAGCGACAGTTATATATACCAGCACCTTACGGCTACGCTATGAAAACCGCCGTTTACAAAAAAAGGTGGCGGTATCAGAACAAGAAATTGACAGCCTGCGTATCTTACCTATTAAAGATGAACATTAGGGTTTATTGCTATGGAATGGCTTTTCCTGTTACTCCCTATCGCCGCATTATCAGGTTGGATTGCTGCACGTAATCATTATAAAAAACGTTATGCTAAACAAAGCAGTCCTTTTAATCCTGAATATTTTAAGGGCTTAAACTATTTACTTAACGAGCAACCGGACAAGGCGATTGATGTTTTTATTCGTCTACTTGAAGTTAATAGTGAAACGGTTGAAACGCATTTAGCACTTGCTAATCTATTTAGAAAGCGTGGCGAAACAGATCGTGCTATTCGCATTCATCAAAACCTCATTGCTCGCCCCAGCCTGACGCTAACACAACGTAACTTAGCCTTAGTTGAGCTTGGTTTAGATTATATGAATGCAGGTGTGCTTGATCGTGCAGAACATTTGTTTCTTGAATTACTGAGCAAACCATCGCCACCCTTTCAGGCATTTGAGCAATTATTGCGTATCTATGAGCAAGAAAAAGACTGGCTAAAAGCGATTGAAATGGCAAAAAGTATTCAATCCCAGTCTAAAAAAAATCTCGGTCCTATTATCGCTCAGTTTTATTGTGAACTCGCGGAGCAACAACTTAAATCATCACCCACTACGATGCCACCTTCGCTTAAACAAGCGCATACGTTTGATCATAATTGTATTAGATCCACACTACTAAAAGCCGATTTTCATATTAAGGCCAATCATTTTCGTAAAGCACTTAAATGTCTACTTCATATTGAAAAACAAAATCACCTTTATATTCCTGAAGCACTGCCACTGTTATTTAAATGTTATCAGCAGATGAATAACTTAGCCGAGTTTGAGAATTACTTACAAACATTACTCAAACAACATCCCAATATGACCAGTGCGCGATTGATGCTTACACACGTTATTCAGCAGCAACATGGTACACAAAAGGCGCAAAATTATTTGCACCTGCAACTACAAAAATATCCCTCTGTCGAAGGTTTACATACACTGATCTCCTTAGGTGAACCATCAAGTCCCACCCTAGTCCCCTTAATTGAAGGCATTACAGATAGCTTAGTCCGTAAAGGACACCGTTATACCTGCCCCAACTGCGGTTTTTCAGGAAAAAATATGCATTGGCACTGTCCAGGATGCAAACAATGGGGCACAATTCGCCCTTCAGAAATTCATCTTTCTGCTTTAGAAACATTATTGGAGCCATCACATGAGTGATATTAGTATTTATCATAATCCTCGCTGTAGTAAATCACGTCAGACTCTCGCATTATTAGAAGAAAATGGTGTGCAAGCAGATATTGTTGAATATTTAAAAACACCGCCAACAGCAGCTGATTTAGCAACGGTTATCGAACAACTTGGCTTTAGCGCTCGTCAATTACTACGTAAAGGTGAAGCCGTCTATAAAGAGCTTAATTTAAAAGATGAGTCACTCAGTGATGAACATCTTATTCAAGCCATGTGTGACAATCCTAAGCTGATTGAACGCCCTATTGTTATTCACAATGGCAAAGCAAAAATCGGTCGCCCACCCGAGTCAGTACTTGAGATTTTATAATGACTGAGATACTTGTCCTTTATTATAGTCAATCTGGCCATATATTAAGCATGGCTGAACAAATTGCACGTGGCATTGAAAGCATTGACGGCTGTTCGGCACGATTGAGAACCGTGGCTGAAATTTCCACAGTATGTGAAGCAACGGAAGATAGTATTCCCGAACAAGGTCACCTATATGCAAGTCATGATGATCTAAGAGACTGTGATGGCTTAGTTTTAGGTAGCCCTACTCGTTTTGGTAATATGGCTGCCCCATTAAAATACTTTATCGATAAAACCAGTGATGTTTGGTTATCTGGTTCATTAATTGACAAGCCTGCAGCTGTTTTCACCTCTACCGGTAGTTTGCACGGTGGTCAGGAATCCACACTACTGTCGATGATGTTGCCACTGATGCATCATGGCATGATGATCATGGGTCTGCCTTATAGCGAAAGCACATTAATGACAACAACAGATGGTGGCACCCCATATGGAGCAAGCCACCTTGCCGGCAACAATAATGATCGACCATTAAGTGATAATGAAGCCCAATTATGTCGCGCATTAGGTCAACGTATCGCCTCCACGGCAAAGAAATTTAAATCATGACCCTTTTTTATAAACACCTTGCCTTATTTAGCTTTTTTGGTCTAATGGTCACGCTCATTTGCTGGATCACTCTAGCTGAGCACAGTGACAATTACCCAACCGCAGCGTGGTTACTCATAGCCTTAGTGCCTTTATTATTTCCTCTAAGAGGCTTATTACATGGCAAACCCTATACCCATGCATGGACCGGATTTTTAATGTTATTTTACTTTTCTCATGGTATTGGTGAAGTATATAGTGCTCAAGGGTTTGATTTATATGCAAGTTTAGAAGTATTATTTAGTTGTATGACATTTATTTCATCTATTGTCTTTATTCGATTAAATGCAAAAAATGTGAAGCAACACTCAAAATAACATTGTAAAACCTGCTATTTATTATAAGTAGAGTTATTCTTTGGAGGTCATTATGAGTTCAATCTCTGCCTTACAATCTGGCGTCACCGGCATTCAATCAGGCATGCAAAGTCTGAACAATAATGCGGCTAAAATTGCGAGTAGTGAAAGCATTCAATCTGCAGCAGATCTTACTGAGCCCTTAGTCAATATGTTGCTAGATAAACAGCAAGTTGAAGCATCAGCTAAGGTAGTCGAAGCCAGTAGTAAGATGATCGGCAGCATTCTGGATATCAAGGTATAGCATGGACACTCATGCCACTGCGGCATCCCCATTGACTACAACCCCGATTATCCGGGTAAATTCGAGCGCCAGAAGTAACAGTAGTACCAATCTAAGTGAACTTTCTCAACAAGAACAACAACAACTCCAACAACTAAAGTCACGCGATCAAGTTGTTCGAGCCCATGAAGCAGCGCATGTAGCTGCGGGTAGTGGCATTGTACGTGGTGGCGCCAATTTTAGCTTTCAGCGTGGTCCAGATGGCGTTCAGTATGCCGTTGGTGGCGAAGTTACGATTGATGCATCAAAAGTCGCTGGCGACCCTCAAGCGACCATTCAAAAAGCACAACAAATTCAAGCCGCTGCATTGGCACCCGCGCAACCCTCGACACAAGATCGTAATGTTGCCGCCAAAGCCGCTCAAATGGCTATTGAAGCACGGGCTGAAATAAGCCAGCAAGGTGATAATGAAGAAACATCATCATCCAGCACACCTTCTTTCACATCAACATCCGCTGAAGATTTGACCGGAAATCTACTTGATTTAACCGCTTAAAACACTATTTTGCTAGAATAGTCAGCCTATTCAACTTTAAATTAACGCTATCATATTGTCATTACTCGACTTCCAAGCCTTATCACTATCTGAAATACAGTCAGCACTTGATCAAAATACACGTATCAAGCTGGATGATATTTTAATTCACAGCTCGGTACCATCAACCAATGATGAATTGTGGCAACGCCACGCTACAGGGAAAAAAACACCTGCAATTTGCCTCAGTGAAACTCAAACGGCAGGCCGCGGTCGACGTGGCGATCTATGGCAGTCACCCGCAGTGGGAAACTTATACCTGTCACTTTTCTGGCCATTTCCCGCAGAAACAGCGCAAAATGGCTTAAGCATTGCGATTGGCATTAGTTTAATAAATACACTCAAGTCGGAAGGAATCAATAACTTACAGTTGAAATGGCCGAATGACATTTTATATAAAAGACAAAAGCTAGCAGGAATTCTAGTAGAATCACGCTTCGGTAAGACATTAAATACCGTTGTGGGTATTGGCCTTAATTTTAAGCTTCCATCTGCCACACAAAATAAAATACAACAACCAACCACTAGTCTTCAACAGCTTTGTACTCGAGTACCCTGTCGAAATAGATTAGCAGGAAAAATTATTCAAAACATGATCAACACATTAGAACAATTCCAGACTTCTGGATTACGTGAATTTATTTCGCAATGGCCTCACTATGATGCGCTTGCAGATCAAAAAATCACCTTAATTGATAACAATGAGCATACAGATGTTATTGCTCGCGGTATCAATGAACAAGGTGAATTACAGTATCAACTCAATAATAAACTTCACACATTATCAAACAGTCACGTCAGTATTAGGTTTTCTTCATGAAATTATTAGTCGATATCGGCAATACACGTATCAAATGGGCTCGTATCGAGTCTGGTCCAATAGAAAGTCAGAGCTTTAATCGTAGTAAAACAGGTGTTAAAGCTTCATTAAATAGCCATTGGAAATCATTAGAAGGTATTACTTCAGTCCATGTTGCTAATGTTGCCGGTGATAAAATTGCCCAACAGTTAACAGAATGGACTGAAAAGCAGTGGGATATTACCCCCACTTTTGTACAAAGTGAGAAAAAACGCTTTGGTGTAACCAATTCATATGCGCAAGCAGATTTATTAGGCGTTGATCGTTGGTTAGCCTTAATTGCTGCTCGCCAACATGCTCGTCAAGCAACGTGTGTTATTGATTGTGGTACTGCTATTACCGTGGATATTGTCACCAAATATGGTGCTCACCAAGGCGGGATGATTTTACCCGGCCTCAGTTTAATGCGTGAAGCGCTCACTAATAACACCAGTGATCTCAATGAGATTGCCGAGTCAAGTGAATTTAGAACGCTAGCAGTCAATACGCAAAGTGCCATTAAAGCCGGCACACTTTACAGTGTTACGGCAACACTCGACCGCATTGTTGATGACCTCAAAGAACAATTTAATAACCGTATTCGTTTCATCATTACCGGCGGTGATGCTGAACAATTAAAACCATTACTACCTTCATTTATTGCCCACTACCCTGATATCGTCTTAAAAGGTTTAGCTTATTATGCCCGCCAAGGTCAGCGTAAAACGAGACCTGAGTCAGAAGAAGTTGTTGAAACTGTAGAAGCTGTTGAAGCTGTTGAAGCTGTAGAAACTGTAGATGCTGTTGAAACTGCTGAAGCTGTAGAAGCTGTAGAAGCTGTTGACGCTGTTGTAACTGCTGAAGCTGTAGAAACTGCTGAAGCTGTAGAAACTGCTGAAGCTGTTGAAACTGTAGAAGCTGTTGATGCTGTAGAAGCTGTAGAAGCTGTAGAAGCTGTAGAAGCTGTAGAAACTGTAGAAACTGTTGATGCTGTAGAAACTGCTGAAGCTGTTGATGCTGTAGAAACTGTTGATGCTGTAGAAGCTGTAGAAGCTGTAGAAGCTGTAGAAGCTGTAGAAGCTGTAGAAGCTGTAGAAGCTGTAGAAACT
>Ga0105350_10000163_pt1 | contig 45153 bp, 42 predicted proteins | sample EN1Hudsemesocosm_FD_83506 | JGI IMG/M metagenome (GOLD analysis project Ga0105350, IMG submission 83506) | Methane-oxidizing microbial communities from mesocosms in the Hudson Canyon - EN1E Hudson Canyon | ecosystem: Environmental > Aquatic > Marine > Cold seeps | place: Hudson Canyon... | reverse complement strand
GCCACACGCCGCATAAGAGCTGGCAACGTGTTTAACAAAATTCCTATCGTTGCACTCACTGCAAACACCATGAACAGTGAAAGAGAAAAGTGTCTTGACGCTGGCATGAACGAATATCTGACCAAACCAATAGACACCGATGCTTTGAAGTCAATATTGGCGAAGTATCAGCCAAACTAGGGTTTGCCGTATTAGTCATATCCATTTGAAATATCAAACCAAAATATTTAGTGTGTTGCAAAAATACAGCGAGCTTCGATATAAGCCAACTGTTTATTAAATTGGCTTATGAAGCGGTTTTATAATGGTAATTGACCATCTTTTCCCGCCACTTTCTTTTATCCGCTTAGACACAGGAAAACTAATATGACCGTTTACATAGTTTCAAGGCTTACCATTCATGACCGCAGCAAATATGACGAGTACGAGAGTGGTTTTGCTGAAGTGTTTGAAAAGTATGATGGCAAAATGCTCAGTGTTGATGAAGAGCCAACAGTACTCGCTGGAGAATGGGACGCTACTCGATCAGTTATCATTGAGTTTCCTTCAAAGAAAAGTGCGATAACTTGGCTAATGTCTGATGAATATCAAGCGATATCAAAACATAGAGAGGCGGGTAGTACGGCTAGTTCGATACTAGTGAAAGGATTTGAATAACCGATATTCGATATAAGGCTTAATCTTTGGCATGTTAAGGCGTGCCATTTACATTCTTGAAACTGATAATTAGGTGTATGTTCGCTCAAACCCACAAATATCAAATATGCAGCTGTTGCTTATACTTTAGTCCTAAACAACAACTGCAGTTAGATAAGTTATACGCATTTGCGCGATTGGGATAAGCCTTAATTAAACAAACCTTTGAGTTTATCTTTGGCTTTATCTACCAGTTTATCTTTTTGTTTATCTAGCTCTTCTTTTGCTTTTTTCTTAGCTTCTTCAGTTAAGCGTTTTTTTGCTTCAGACTTGGCTGCTGCGATTATGTTGCTGAGCATAGCATCGACTACTGCAGCGCCCACTTTATCTGCTGGCATACCATTCGGGTTGCCAATAGGCCCTGCATTGAATGTAGGTAAGGTAACCTCATAGGTCTTGGTTTCGATGTTGATATCGCCAGTAGAAAGCTGTTCAAAATTTAATTTAAGGCGCACATTGCTCACCGTCACGTTTTCAACAACTATGAGGGGATTGGCAGTTTCTTTAGCTGCGGGTTCATTTGTGGTTTTTGGTAGGTTCGCTGCTAAGTTGTTTTTTAATTTTAGTAGGTTACCTTTTCCATTTTTGTCTACTTCATAAAGCACTTCCGGTGCATTGATTGTAATGGTCTGTACCACATAAGGTTCATTGATAACTTCACCCAAATCTAAGGTGATTGCATCTACACTGAACGCATTTTCACTACTGAAACCTTCTGGGTTTTTTATATTCAGACTGCTGATGGTCATTCGCCCTTCGGTCAATGCTAGGTCCACATTTAAAACCGACACCTCTGTTCCAAGGTATTTGCTACCCTGCTGTTGTATTTGCGTTCGAATAAAATCACCCGCTCCGCTCAACATATAATAAGCCCCACCTGCAATAAGTAGGATCAACAAAACAAAAATTCCTAAACCTTTTTTCATAACAATCTCACATAGCCATTTTATTAATACTATTAGTGTAACTCCTATTTAAAAACGAGTTATAAAAAAAACGCCTAATGTAATACATCAGGCGTTTTGTCAGAATCAAAGGTGATTCAGTATATTGAAATCAGATAGTGATTAACCGTATAAAATTCGATTAACTTTATTTTCCATTAACTCTTGTTGGCCACTTACATGTTTAGGTTGCAAGCTATTATTGGCTGTATGGCTAGCGAGTGATTCAAGACTATGTTGACCGCTCAAAATAGACTGACCAAAGTTTTGGCCCCACCCCTCATAACGTTGTGAGATTTTGTCAGCAATAAAGTCATTTTCTAATATAGCCGCCGCCTTTTTAAGAGCTAGCGCCATGTGATCCATTCCACCAATATGGCCGTGGAATAAATCAGCTGGATCGCTACTTTGACGGCGTAATTTACAGTCAAAGTTCAAACCACCAGTGGTAAATCCACCGGATTTTAGGATTTCATACATGACTAAACTAAGTTCTTCGACCTCAGTAGGGAATTGATCCGTATCCCAGCCATTTTGCGCATCGCCGCGGTTGGCATCAATACTGCCGAATAAACCTAAAGAAATAGCAGTAGCAATCTCATGATGAAATGAATGGCCTGCTAAGGTGGCGTGGTTAGCTTCAATGTTCACTTTGAATTCTTGCTCTAAGCCAAATTGTTTAAGGAAGCCGTAAACAGTCGCAGTATCGTAATCGTATTGGTGTTTGGTTGGCTCTTGAGGTTTTGGCTCAATTAATAGTGCGCCTTTAAAACCAATCTTGTGTTTGTGTTCAGCTACCATAGTAAAGAAACGACCTAGTTGTTCGCGCTCTTGACGTAGGTCAGTATTAAGTAAGCTTTCATAACCTTCTCGTCCACCCCATAACACGTAGTTTTCACCACCCAATCGCTTGGTCGCGTTCATGGCATGACATACTTGTGTTGCGCCATAACTAAATACGTCTGGATTAGGGTTAGAAGCTCCGCCAGCTGCATATCTAGGGTTACTAAATAAGTTAGCTGTTCCCCAAAGTAGTTTTAAACCTGTTTCAGATTGCTTTTGTTCGAGCACATCGACCATAGCTGAAAAGTTATTAACGTAATCATGAATACTGTCACCTTCAGGGGCCACGTCAATATCGTGAAAACAGTAGTAAGGGATATTCAGCTTACTAAAAAACTCAAAGGCAACATCGGCTTTTTGTTTGGCCATTTGCATAGGATCGCCTGGTTTTAGCCAAGGTCTGTTAAAGGTACCTTGACCAAATACATCGGCACCGTCCCAACAAAAGTTGTGCCAGTAACAAGCAGCAAAACGTAGATGTTCAGCCATAGTTTTACCAAGAACAACTTGGTTGGCGTCGTAGTGATGAAATGCTAGTGGGTTATCAGACTCAGCACCTTCAAATTTAATGTTTGGGATTGCATCAAAATAAGTTGTCATAAAATTTCCTTGGTAAAAAGAGTTCGTAATTGAGAATAAGCTTGTATATAAACCGTTCGTCGTTGCTCAAAAATTTGTTGAGTTGAAGTATTTGGGGTATGAATTTGTACTGCTTCTGGTTGAGGACAAATTTGTTCAATAGATAAATTGGACTCTATTGCCAACTGGGCAAGGCGGGCTGCACCTAGTGCTGGGCCAACTTCCCCTCCTTTTCTAAAGGTGATTTTTGTCTTCAATACATCAGCCATTAATTGTCGCCAATAGCCACTTTGTGCGCCGCCACCAATAACCGTTATCTCTGTAGCTTGGGTACCAGATTGATGTAACGCATCAATACCGTCAGTAAAGGCAAAACAAACCCCTTCAAGTACCGCATGTAACATGTCGAGTTTACTGGTGTCGTGGGTTAATCCAATAAACGCCCCTTGGGCTAGAGGATCGTTGTGAGGTGTGCGTTCGCCACTTAAATAGGGCAAAAAATAAGGCGCTGTTTTCTGATTAGCTGGATTGTTTTCAAGTTGCTCGAGTAATTGCCCAATATCTTCTTCTACAATTTGTTTAGCAAACCAATCTAAGCAGCTGGCCGCACTTAACATTACCGACATTAAATGCCAGCGATTAGGTAACGCGTGGCAAAAACTGTGAACTGCAAGTTCAGCTTGTTGGCTGAAACGATCGGTCACCACGAAGTAAACACCTGATGTACCAAGAGAGATCATGCCTTGACCTGGTTCAACAAGGCCCACACCTATTGCACCTGCGGCATTGTCTCCCGCACCAGCTACTACTGGTACTTCGGATAATCCCCAACGGCTGGCTAAGTCTGATTGTAAAGTCCCTGTAACTTGATTACCTTCAAAAAGCTGTGGCATATGAGTTAGGTTTAGACCACATGCTGCGAGTAATTCTGCATCCCAATCACGCTTTTGTGTATTCAGCCAAAGTGTACCAGCCGCATCTGACATATCTGATGCGAAAACCCCGGTTAACAGCCATCGTAGGTAATCTTTGGGTAACAGTACTTTGTCGATTTGAGCAAAATTTTCAGCTTCGTTATGTTTTAACCACAATAGTTTAGGTGCGGTAAATCCAGGCATCATAATATTGCCGGTGGTTTGGCGGCTATTTCTCACAGCTTGTTCAAGTTCTGCACATTCTTCTGCGCTACGGCCGTCGTTCCAGAGTATGGCAGGGCGAATAACCTGTGCATTTTTGTCGAGTAAAGTGGCACCATGCATTTGTCCCGATAAACCTATCGCTTTAACCTGAGACAAATACGGGCGGCTGGATAATTCATCCATCACTTTACAAAAAGCTGCCCACCAGTCTTTTGGATTTTGTTCAGACCATAATGGCTGTGGTCGAGACACCGTCAGATCTGCCGATTGTGAATCAACAATTTGTCCTTCGGGATTGGTAATAATGACTTTTATCCCAGACGTGCCTAAATCAACACCTAAATACATCACAATCTCCATGTTATTTTTTGATGATATTATATTGGCTTAGAGTTCAAAATTGCTCAATTACGAAATTACATAATTAAATTCCGTAATTTATTATTTTAATGTTAAGCTATTTTTAGTTATTCTTACGCTGACTTTTTAGTCAAGCACAAGAGGTATTAAGCGTGAAATTCAGCAGACTAATCGGGCAAGAAGACAGACAATATAGTATTAGCTTGTTGTTTAATGCAAATAAGGTTTACGACCGTCAAGTAATAGAAGGCATTGGTCACTATCTACAATCGACTAAGGTTGATTGGGATGTATACCTTGAAGAAGACTGCTTAGCTCGTCTAAATAATCTCGACAATTGGGAAGTTGATGGGATTATCGCTGATTTTGACGCTCCGGACATGCAAGCTGCATTAACGGATTTGGATATTCCAGTGATCGGAGTCGGGGGATCATATCAAAACGCCGATGATTACCCTGATGTACCTTATGTGGCTACCGACAATGAAGCGGTAGTTAATTGTGCCTATCAACATCTTAAGCAAAAAGGTTTACAACGTTTTGCTTTTTATGGTTTTCCGCCAGATACAGAACACCGCTGGGCCTTGGAACGAGAAAGAGCCATTGTTGCTTTATGTGAAAAAGATGGTTTCAGTTGTTCCGTATATCGTGGCTTTAAAACCCAGCCTGATACTTGGCACTACAGTATGAATAGACTCGCTGACTGGATTGAAAGTTTACCTCTACCTGTTGGTGTTATAGCAGTCACTGATGCACGGGCCAGGCATTTATTGCAAGCCTGTGATAAAACCAATCGACTGGTGCCCGACCAAGTGTCTATAGTGGGTATTGATGATGACGATATTGCGCGTAACTTAAGTCGGGTGAGTTTAAGTTCCGTCAGTCAAGGCTGTTTTGATATGGGCTTTCATGCTGCAAAGTTATTACACCGACAATTAAATAGGCAAATAGCTGAAAAACCTTCTGATCAAAAAGCAAAATTAAAATCGAAACCAAGAGTACTTGTGCCGCCAATTGGTATCATCCAACGTCAGTCTACAGATTTTAAAGCCCTGCAAGATCCTTATGTCATTCAAGCTATGCATTATGTGCGTCAACATGCCTGCAGAGGCATTAAAGTCGAACAAGTGATTGATTATGTTGGTATATCTCGTTCAAATTTGGAACAGCGTTTTGTGCAAGAATGTGGTCATAGTATCCACACTGAAATCCATAATGAGAAGTTAAATCGAGCTTGCAAAATGTTAGCTGAAACAGACACTGAATTAGCTGAAATAGCTAATTCTTGTGGTTACCCCTCAATTCAGTATTTGTATGCAGTGTTTAAAAAACACTTTGGACAAACCCCAAAGCAATATAAAAGTGACCTATTACAAAAAGATTTGGCATGAAGTTTAATGTACTTTCACAATGTCAAAACGCTTTAAGGTGGATATTGGTACTGGCGGTCATTGCTATCATGTAGTAAAAAGTCATATAAAGATGAAATGAATCTATAACACCTATGGTCTTATCAAACTGCGCATCCCCATTAAATCAAGTAATTACCATCTAGGAAGCATATGCTCAATAATGCCATAACACTTAAAGGCCAATTAGAAACGGTTCAACAGGCAAAGGCATTTTTGCTGGGTTTAAATACTGAAAATTACCAAATGGTGATTAAGCCTCACTTTGCTAGCAGTGCAGGCACACATATGCGGCATATTTTGGATCATTATTTGGCATTAAAAGATGGATTAAGCCAAGGACTGGTTAATTACAATAAACGGAATCGGTATTCTAGTGTTGAATCTTGTCCGCAGACCGCGTTGTTACAGTGGCAAAAAATAGAAAAATGGTTAACTGAAGTCAGTCAGTATGATGCTGATATGCCACTTACAGTCATGTCTGAAACCTCTATTGATAAAACTCAAAATAGCCAAACTAAATCAACTTTAGCACGTGAGTTGGTCTTTGTTTCTAGTCACGCTATCCACCATTTTTCATTACTTGCAGTGATTAATTCCTTATTAGGTAGCAAGGATGAAGTTAATTTCGGCATTGCGCCAACAACGGCTACTTATATCCGTCAACAAGCTTAGTTATATAGCCAGAACACTCTGAAGTACGCCCAATGAAATGGCTAAACATACAATCTTTTAAAGTCGTGCATCCACACAATTATTTGACCTCCTCATTCTTAGAACTCACCTCTATCAAAAGACCAGTACGAAACTAGCAATTATTGGGTAAAGCGCGGATAATTGCTCTTTATTATTTTCGCTAAATATTTGTAGTAAGGATTTTCCGATGAGTGATTTACCCCAATGTCCGCAGTGTGATTCTGCTTACACCTACGAAGATCGAGAGAACTACGTGTGCCCAGAATGTGCTCATGAATGGCCACAATCTGGTGAAGTGAACGAAGACGAAAAAGTCATTAAAGATTCAAACGGTAATGTATTAACCGATGGCGACACTATTACCGTGATTAAAGATCTTAAAATAAAGGGCTCGTCTTCTGTGGTCAAAGTAGGTACTAAAGTAAAGAATATTCGTTTAGTAGATGGTGATCATGACATTGATTGTAAAATTGATGGCATAGGTGCGATGAAACTGAAATCTGAGTTTGTGAAAAAGGTATAACAGAGAGCAAAAATGGGTATCCAGCACAAGGTTAAATGTGTCTTTTAATAGAAGGCCATTTGCCTATTGTTGAAGGTGCTGGACCTGCAAATATAGAAATGATGCATGAATAGCAACGACAGATTATTGGATTGGGTATGCAGATAATGCATGCTACTTAGACTAGTTTAGCTTTACTCAGTGATACACCTTTAGCAAAAGAACTGTTTGTTCCAGTAATTAAGCAGACGTTAATTATCAATTTTTTGAGCCAGAAAAAGAAGCACATGGTTGGTTGCAAAATATTTTGAAAAACCAACCAACCAACCAATAATTTTGGCCATCAATCTATCTAACAATACTAGTATAAAAGTGTTGCTTTCTACTTCAGTATTATCTCCCGATGTATCCCTTTTTTTGCTATAAACAGGGCCTTATTTACTCATGCCAGTGCTACTTTTAAGTAACGAGAACGCAGTACAAAATCGGCTGAGATTTTCTGGGTGAACGCCTCTTTATTGGTATTACATCGAAAAAGGCAGTGAATTTTGATTTAAACAAGCTGGCTACTAGTTTGCTAACAATTCGTTGTCACAGTACAGGTGAACTTTGTGTAGTGCATGCTAAACCAGTTAACTGGATAAAAAAGTAATTGACCTTACCATGATGGTAAGCTTTAACATCCTGCAAGCTGAGTAATAAAAGCCTAATGGAGGTGTGTATGAGTAGCACTATAAAATTGAAAATTACTGGGATGACTTGTTCATCTTGTGTTGGTCGGGTTGAGAAAAAACTAATGCAGGTGGCGGGTGTTGAACATGTCAGTGTTAATTTGGCGGTTGAAATGGCCGTCATTAAAGGCACCGCGACTTTGCAAAACTTGGTATTAGCTATTGAAGAGGCTGGTTATCAAGTGCCAACTTCTAGCGCTATCTACGGAGTATCGGGGATGACCTGTAGTTCATGCGCAGGTCGCGTTGAAAAAGCGATGTTGACGTTACCGCAGGTGCTTAAAGCTCATGTCAATCTTGCGACCGAGCAAGTCTCACTCACCTTGATCAGCGAATTACTTGAAGCTGAAGTGGCTAGTCTTTTGGGTGGCGCTGGATACGTGCTCAAAACTGATAGTAATGATTCGACTAGTCGTGAGGAGACAGCTAAGTTTTATCAAGCAGATTGGTTTCCCGCTGTCGGAGCCAGTTTGCTCTCGTTGCCACTGGTTTTTCCAATGTTTGGCATGCTGCTGGGTAAAGACTGGATGTTGCCAGCGATGATTCAATGGTTATTGGCTACACCTGTACAGTTTTACTTTGGTGCGCGTTTTTATCGAGCTGGTTGGGGGGCGTTGAAGGCTCGCACTGGCAATATGGATTTATTGGTGGCAATTGGTACAAGTGCTGCGTATGGGTTATCAGTTTATCTATGGTGGCTGAGTACTCAAGATCACGGAATGCCGCACTTATATTTCGAAAGCAGTAGCGTAGTCTTGAGTTTAGTACTTGTTGGTAAATACCTTGAACACAGAGCTAAAAGACGTACTACCAGCGCGTTAAGAGCACTGGAAAACTTGCGTCCCACAACTGCAACCGTGTGGCGCAACAATAGTTGGCAACAGTTTGCTGCTGCAACAGTGCAAACAGGAGAGCGACTGCAAGTCAAGCCTGGGGAGCGTGTGCCAGTCGACGGTTTGGTCATTTCTGGACAAAGTCATGTAGATGAGGCGTTAATCAGTGGTGAAAGCCTGCCTGTCAGTAAATTAACAGGGGATAAGGTTACTGGTGGTTCGGTTAACTTAGATGGGATCCTAGAGATTAACGCTAGTAGTGTAGGTGCAGAGTCGATTCTGGCGAAAATCATTCGATTGGTTGAAGAAGCGCAAGGCGATAAAGCACCAGTTCAGGCTCTAGTGGACAAAGTCAGTGCGGTATTTGTACCTATTGTTATGCTTATTGCAGCGATAACCTTATTAAGTTGGGGAATGCTGACGGGGAATTGGCAACAAGCCATTCTCAATGCCGTTGCTGTACTGGTTATTGCTTGTCCTTGTGCCCTTGGTTTGGCCACGCCTGCGGCTATTATGGCTGGTACTGGCACAGCTGCCCGATTTGGTATCTTAGTCAAAGATGCTAGTGCGCTGGAGCAGGCCACTATCATCAATATGGTGGTGTTTGATAAAACGGGTACTCTGACCGAAGGCAAACCTGCATTAAGCCAAATGACAACGCTAATAGGATCCGAGCAGGAACTGATTCAACTGGCGGTTTCGGTGCAACAACATAGTGAACACCCTTTAGCTAAAGCAATTCTAAACAAAGCTCATGAAATGGCGATTACTCCGCTAGACGTGGAGGAATTTCAAGTAGTTGCCGGGCTTGGGGTAAAAGCCAAGTTACATGATTCAACTTTATTCCTAGGTAGTCGACACATGATGACGGGATTGGGAATCGAACTGCCCAAAGATGCAATCGCTGTTCACGGTGCATCAGTCTCTTGGTTAGCCAGACAAAAGGATAATCAGTCTGAATTAGTCGGCCTGTTTTGTTTTACCGATATGCTCAAACCTCATGCACAAACGGCAGTTGAGCAGTTGCAACAACAGGGTATAAAAGTCTTAATGTTAACCGGCGACAGTCAAGCCAGTGCCGAATATGTAGCGAATATTTTGCAGTTGGATGAATATCACGCTGAAGTTATGCCCGCCGATAAAGCGGCTTTTGTAAGACAGTATCAACAGCAGGGATATCAAGTGGCTATGGTGGGTGATGGTATTAACGATGCCCCTGCTTTAGCGCAGTCAAACTTGGGTATTGCTATGGCTACTGGAACCGAAGTGGCCGTTAGTGCGTCGGCAATCACTTTGATGCGGGGTGAACCAAACTTGGTTTCATCGTCATTGTTGATGGCAAAATTGACCTATCGAAAAATAAAACAGAACCTGTTTTGGGCCTTCATTTTTAATATTGTAGGTATCCCATTGGCGGCATTTGGTTATCTTAATCCTGTAATTGCGGGAGCAGCAATGGCCTGCAGCAGTCTTTTTGTGGTGAGCAATGCGTTATTATTGCAGCGCTGGCATCCAATAGAGGTAAGCGAGAATGAATAATCTAGTCACTATCGGAGAAGCGGCCAATATAACGGGGCTCTCAGCAAAAATGATAAGGCACTATGAAGTAACAGGCTTGATCCCCAAGGCTATTCGTTCTGACGCCCAATATCGTCTGTATAACGGTCATCAATTGAAATTGCTGGGTGTGATAAAACAAGCCAAAATCCTCGGGTTTTCGCTGAGTCAAATTCGTGCTTTATCTGATTTATGGCAAAATCCGAATAGGGCTAGCCGAGAAGTTAAAAGACTTGCAGAAGAAAATTTGCATGAAATAGAGAATAAAATTAGCGAGTTAAAAAAAATGAAAAAATCACTGCAAGAACTGGCCGATAATTGCAATGATGATGAGCATTCCCAATGCTCGATACTTGACGGATTAGATCAAGTCTAACAGCTACACTAATTAGTCAGAGTTGATGTGTATTTACATTTCCTTATTTTCAGGAAAATGTTGAACAGCTTCAGGTTGTTTGTTTGACTAAATTTATAGGCTAACGTTTAAAAGTCACTGATACTCTGGCCCCTCCCAGCTCAGATTCTGCAATCCTAATCTCGGCATTGTGCCATGCTGCAATCCTTGCCACTATGGCTAACCCCATGCCAAAACCGGGTTTTTCAATGTCGTTGTGACCGCGGGTAAAAGGTTGTAATAATTTCAGTCGTTTGCTTTTGTCGATACCTAGGCCATCGTCTTCTACTACTAACTCTATGGATTGTGATTTCTGGACAATACTCACTTGAATAATTTGTGATGCATATTGTTGAGCATTGTTAAGTAGGTTGTTGATTAACATAGCAAGAAAATTTTGGTCGCCAACAATAGTGATTTTATCAATTGGCTGCCATTTGATTAGTTTGCCGTCGGCATCGTCTAAGCCATATACACATTGATCCAGTAACTGATTTAAGTCGACAGGTACTTTATCTACTTTTATCAAACTCTGCTCAAGTCGCGCATAATTGAGTAATACTTCTACCAGCCGTTCCATCTCGGCGATATCTTGACTTAAATGCCGAATGTATTTGTCTTGTTTTTCAGGTTTATTGGTTTCACTTAGCGCTTCGATACCAAAACGTAATCTGGCTAAAGGTGTACGTAAATCGTGGGAGACGGCGTTACCTAATAACTTGTTATCTTGGATCAGAGTTTCGATTTTTTGCGCCATGCGATTAAATTCGTTTTCAATATCGGCCACATAAGATGTGCTTGAAACTGGAATTCGCCAAGCAAAATCCCCAGCCCCAAAAGTTTTAGTGGCTTTGCTTAATAGTCGTAAACGTTTAATTAGCGGATAAAGCCAAATTCCTACAAACAGCAAGATACCCATATAAAACGCAGTGGTGAGTATCATTTGTAAACTTAGGTTGGCTGGTTGTGATGCTTGCGGTGAAACCGACATGACTAACACTTGTTGTTGTGCCGGCATAATGTGATTCACTGTTATCCGGTCGGCTGATTCAAGCACCAAGGACACACCTTGATTAAAGTCCTGTGTTAACTCTTCAGGCAAAGGGAATTCAGTTAATGGCACAAGGTTAAGTGTTTGTTGATTGGCCTTTTGCCAAGCCATAATAAATGCTTGAGGGTCGTCTAGTTTATCTAAAGTAGTGGCCAACGAAGCCGCGATTTGTCGATAGGCACTAAACTCATCAGTATTTTGTTGTTCTTGATAGTTATTAAATAGGGTATCTAATGACCAACCTAAAAATATGATAGCGGTAAACATCACAAGAACCAGAGACAGTACGAGTTTCTTCATAATAGTGTCAGCCAAGTTACTGATGGTTTACGCAAGCTCATCAAGTCTAATTCCACGCGTCGATTACAAATAAATAACCTTGGCCCCAGATTGTTTTAATCCTAAATGGGTTATTTGCGTCATCGCCTAATTTTTTACGTAGCCGAGATACAATGATATCCATACTACGGTCAAAACCGTCGTAATCTATACCCCGTATGTCTTTGACTAATTCGTTGCGATTGACAACTTGCCCAGCGGACTGAGCTAAATACCAAAGCACATCAAATTCGTTGGTTGAAATAGGGACTGTACAACTACTTAGTGAGGTGGTGCGTGAATTAGCGTCTAGATGAAGCTGGCCAAACTGAAGACAATTTTCGCTTTCGGCCACCGATTGATTTTTGTTATTCACTCGCCTTAATAGTGCTTTCACTCTCGACAACATAGCCCTAGGTTTAATGGGTTTGGTAACATAGTCATCTGCCCCAAGCTCTAAGCCTAACACTTCGTCCATTTCTTGGTCTCTGGCGGTCATCATCAAGATAGGACCATGATAAAAACCGCGCACTTCTCTGCATACATCAAACCCGTCTTTTACGGGTAACATAATGTCTAACACAACTAAGTCGGGTTGATCCTCTCTAATCAACTCTATGGCTGAATCACCTCTGTTGACTAAGGTCACCATATAGCCATGTTCGGTAAGATAGTCGCTGAACCATTCGGCTAGCGACATATCATCTTCTACCAACATAATATGTGGGCAGGTGATCTCTTCAATCAAAATAGCTTCCAACTTGATTTTGGACGTTTGGAAGACTTAAACACCCAAGATACGGATATTGATGTCTCAGCCAAATTCTGCTCTTGCCCTTCTTTTCGTAGCGCAAAACCTGTGCTTTGGTCATATTGAAAATCAAACTCAAATACTCCCGTTCGTGTTTGTTTCCAACATTTTAAAACTTTGTTTGTTGGCAATTCGACTAAACAATAGTTCCCAGCAAGCGGCTGCTGCCATTGAAATGTGACGTCTTGATAACAAATTTGTCCTTGTCTAAGCGCCACACATCGTTTAGGGCTGACAACAAGATTTTTATTTTGGTTTTGCTTGCCCGTATCTGCATTTACCGAGCTTGTTGTGCAGGCTAATAAGACAAATACGCCGGCCAATTTAACACTATAAGTAAGTTTCATCATTGACTCACCCACCTAAAAAACATAACTAATACTGGTACCAATACCTACATAAAAGTCCCGGTTTTTAGCGAATAACGGGCTGTCGTTTTCGCTCAAATCAGATCCTAGTGATACTGAAGCACGGTATATCCAGTTTTCGTTAATGGGATAAGTGACCCCCATAGATGAGTTAAACGAAACTGAGGCTTTTCCGTCATAGGCCGAGAAATCCGAATTATTTGCTTCACTGTCGGAAACGCCAAAGAAATAATCGTTGTACTTAGCATCTCTATAGTTAAGGCCAGCTAAACCATGAAAATTCCAGTTTCTGATTTGCCAATTCCTGCCTATTACAGCGGAAGCAACCGTGCCTTTACTTTTACTTGATACATCATGTTTAATGGCGAATTGTAAAATATTTTTGCCAAAATAACCGGTCAAACGCCCACCAAACATGGTGTTACTTTCTCTTTCATCTACACCAATAAAACGGACTTCGTCATCTTCTTTATTTAGGCCACCCCATGATTGACTTAAAGTGACATCAAATGACCAGTTTTCATTGTTGTAAGCATTGTAACCAAGTACAAATGGATCAGAGATTTCGCCTAACACATCCACAAAAAAACCGTTCCAGTTGTAACTCCCCCTAATAATTAATCCAAGTCCAGCGTCTTCGCCATCATCATCTCTAAGAGATGAGCCAACAAAGGCGCCAGCGCCTAAGCCAATTTCGAAAAAGTTTTCGGGATCGGTATTTTCTAAGGTGTTATTGCGTAATGAACGAGCAATATCGGCTGAAAAAGCACTAGGTAATATAGCGATAGAAAGCAGCACAGCTGCAGTGATTTTCTTTATGGGTGAATACATCGTTTTTGACTTCCTAATTGTTGAACACCGATGCAGTTTATGGTGCTTTTTTCTAGCATAACGTAACAAGATGCTGGCTTTGTAACAAAGTGTAGAAAATGGCAAGTTGTTAGTGGCAACAAGCACCATCATAGAGCATTTAGCTAACGATATGAAAATTAGCGAGCTGGAATTTTTTAACCCTGATCCCAACTCGCCGCTCTATCTAGACAGTCAACAAAGTGTTGCTTCTATTTTCTATTTAGCTGCCGTTACCAAAGCAGGGTTAAACTTGCATTCAATTGACGGCCTGTTTCGTATAACTTTTCTCCTACTGCTACATCCGTTGCAGCCACCCGAGTTACGCCACCAAGGTGTGTTTGATACGCCTTGTCGAATACATTTTTAGCGGAGAAAGTCAGGCTGATATTGTCATTAAATTGATATTGCGTAGACAGGTTTATGATCCCAGCACCTGCGCTTGGTGTCTCATTTTGAATCTCTGAGATTTGTTGCTGGGAGGCAAATAATTGTGACTCTATGCTTAATGCCAGTTTTTCATGGCGCCAATGTAATTGGGTTATTAAGCTCGCTGGAGTAGAGGTCGATTAATATCATCTCGGGTTCCTCTTACCCAACTCGCGGTCATCTCTAGGTCAATTTGAGTTGTTAGTTGGCTGCTCATTAGTAGATCGGTTCCCCAAATTGTAGCGTCACTATTTTGCCATTGTAGAGGTGATTTACCACTTGTCATGGTTGAAATCATATTGGCTAATCCATCTTCAGAGGGGCTACCAACTATGTAGTCTTGAATAGATTGATAGAAAACCCGTGGGGCAATGGTTAATGCTGCACTATTGTAACTGAACCCTAGATCCAGCTGTTTGGCTGTTTCTTCATATAAGTTTAGGTTACCTAAATAATTGTTTCCATCTGCAAGCCCTGCTGAAATACCAAGGGGCAGCCATACATACAGTTCAGTGTAGCTTGGAGCTCTTTGTTTTTGTGCAATTGCCGCCTGCCATTGCCAAGCACCTTCAAGTGAACTTTGAGCGTGTAGACTAATGTCCATTAAGGAAAAGTCGAGGTCTCGCTCTGATTGATTGAAGCGTTCAACCAAAGTGGCAACATTAGGATTCATCATCGCCATACTGTGAGCAATATTACTTGCTTGCATATTTACTTTGGTCAAACGGCTGCCGAAAGTAAGTGCTATGTCTTCGAGTTCAGTTAACCATTCAAGGTAAGCGCTTTTTTTTGTGCGCTCAACTTGAGAAAAGTTATTCACTTGTAAACTTCCCATTAAAGGATTAGTGATGACAGAGTTGTGACTATTATTGTGCCAGCTCATACCAGCGGTCATAGCGCCATAATCAAAACTATCCTGCCATATTCCTTCATAACCTCTGGCAATACTGTCAACAGAATTTAGTCGGGCTTGCATAGGTGAGTTAAGCGGGCGGTGGTCAAAGTTGTTCATATCATGCTGATTGCTGTTGCCATATGCTTTGAGTTGAAGTTGCATACCTGCAGCGGAATGACTTGTTTTGGAATAGGTATAATTTAATCGATACCAAGCCGCATCGATGTAGTTTATGTCCATGGCTAATGCTGGTGTGCCACTGTCGTCAGTATCTACGCGCTGATATACCCCATGTACTTGGTGTTGTCCGTTACGCACGCCAAATTCAGAGCCAAACCCAGAGCGAGCATAAAAACTGTTTGGTACCTTTAAACCACGACCATCTTCTACTCTATCTCGTTGTTGTTGCATGCCATTTAAACTGACGAAGAACGTATCATTAGCGTAGCCAAGGTGCCCAGTGTAGTGTTCTGCACTACCTTGATCATTGCCTTGTGCGTTGACTCGTGCTGACAAACTAGGTTGCATAGAAAATTGCTGGGAAGTATCGGTTTCAATCTTTACCGCCCCGCCCAGTGTCTCTACTCCAGCAGTAACAGGGGCAATGCCGCGGTAAAAGATTAATTTGGATGTAGGTTTAGATACCATATGTGACAAAGGAGAGTCCATGGCGTTTGGCCCCGCTCCATCAATAGGCGCGCCATCAATGTTAATTGAAAGTCGGTCGCCAAATAATCCTCTATATTGCGGGATCCCTGTAACTGGACCGTTGCCATTGATATTTATTCCGGGTAAGCGTTGCAAACTATCTCGGTAATCTGCTGAGTTATCGTTGAGCCCTTGTACATCGAGTTTCATAGTTGAGTTTTCTTGATGACCAATGACTTCAATAGTCTCTAAGTTATCTGTTGATTTGGCTTGAGTGGTAAAAGTCACTGTACTCATAGTGCCAATAACGGCCATTACGTAGGCCGCTGAAATCTTATATTTATGCATGGTTATTCTCTTGAATTATGGCGCTAACGCGCACAAAATTATCTATCCCAGTTCACACTGGTAAGATGGTAAAATTTTTTTTAATTCAAGAAAAAACAGGAGGGCCGCGAGAAAAGGCTTTTTGATAGGGATAGGCGGTATAAGGTTGCTGTGCCAGCCTCGCTATTTTGGCTCGGTAACTCACAAATTGAGTAAGACCGTCTTGCTCCAATGTCGCTAAGGCATTTTTGAAGTCTGAAAGTACACTCTCAGGACACAAGTTTTTCATGTCTATGTCTTGGGCCTCTTCAGGCGCATCGACAAAAACAAAGTGTTGAAATTCGGCAGTCTTGGATAATGAAATCCATTTCATCTGTTTGCCGGTACAGATCAATTCTATATCATTAAAACTTTGCAGACGTAAATTGGCTAACTGCTGGCCGTTAACAACCTTGTAGTAACAGTATTGTGCACAGCAAATAGCAAAATTTGTGTTTCAATGAAAAAATAGAGACGTTCCTTCTAGTTCGTGAAACTAGTGTACAAATTCAATACTGTTATGCAAAGTGTTAATTGGCAGAAGGAGGATCTCCAGCTTATTTTATGGCTGATAGTCTCTATATTCTTGCCAATTCAGTGCCATATACAACTTGAGTAATTTCTCAGGTGCGTTAGGCAAATCCACGCTGAGCAATAATCCAGGTGTATCATTGAAGCTTTTATCTATGCCCAAACAGTGGAATACCGCGCCTAATTTATTGTAGTGTTTGAGCAGGATGGGTACATCTTTACCATCTGGCTCAATACCTTTAAGTAGAGCTGTGACATGTTCTTTTAGCCCATGTTGCCTAGCAAAGTCTTGTACTTCAGGGTGAAAATTATGTTCAAACGGGGTTCTAGGTGCAACTTTATCTGTTGGTGTGACCATAGCTTGTTGGATAATAGCTGCGCTGCGAACATCATATAGTTTGCTGATAGACACTGTGCCATACAAAGTCCGGTACTGTGGGTATAGACAAACAAAGGCGCCAATTCCACGCCACAGCAAGAACAAACCTTGGAAACTACGTTGATATTCAGGAATTAAAAAAGAACGACCCATTTCTAAGCAAGGCTGTTGCCGATTCACAAAGTTAGGACCAAAATCAAACATACGGTGTAGATATAGATTTTCTAAGTTGCCATCGGCTAACAATTTGTCAGTTTGTCCCATTCGGTATGCACCGATTATTTGCCCTGTATTTTGTTTTATTATAAATAAATGAGTATAGGTAGCATCGAAATGATCTGTATCTAGTGGTTCACCACTGCCTTCATTATGTTCACGAAAGACCATTTCCCGCAGTCGGGCGATTTCATTCACTGTATTAGGCAGCTGATTTTGATAACCAAAATATACCGACAAACCTTTATGATCGAGTAAGTGTTGCTCACTGGGAAGTTGCTGCACTTCTTGTAAAATTGTCTCACCGTTGACTTCAACTGCAAGTGGTTTTAATTGTGTGACCGGATCGGCTGGCCATGCTTTTTGCCAAGCAGGGTCAAGTAAATAACTTTGTGCTCTAAATAACTCGGTTTGTGTGTTTGTATTTATGCCTTTTGCATAATGTTTAATGGCAATTGCTTCTCCAGCCGTCACTGTTATTTTGGCATTGCGTTTATTCACCAATTCACGGGGTAACATCAACATTCGAAGTCGAAAATAGACTCGTCCTAAGCGATAAAATAATGGGCTATTGAAGCCACTCACAAAGACAGGTAAATAAAACGCGTCGGTGCGATTGGCGATACTGGCAATCAATCGGTTCCAACTATGGTCAGCAATCCGTTGGGTGTCTTTATGAAAATAACTAACGCGCCCAGCAGGAAAAATCAATAATGCTCCACCGGTTTTTACATGTTTTAAGCAAGTACGAATGGAAGGTGCATTTTTCGGATCATTTTCTGATAATGGATTGGTAAAAATGAAATAGTCTTCCAGTTCAGGAAATATCTTTAACCCTTGATTAGCCATGACTTTTATATCAGGCCGCACTTGTTCGATTGCCCAAGCTAAAAATACCCCTTCGATACCCCCAAAGGGATGATTACTGGCAATAACCACTGGGCCCGTTTTAGGGATTTTAGCCAGTAACTCTTCTAGTCCCAATAATTGTATATTAAGCCCATCTAATAGGCTTTTTGCGAAAGTGGTTTTGTCTAAACCATGGAGATTAAGTTCACGATATAAGCTGTCTAATTTATGGATAGCCAGAGCGCGGTCTAATAACTTGATGAGTAGCTTGGTAATAACGTTTTTTTTATTATCAGGGACAACATTTAGCAGGCTGATGGCTGCAGGCATAAAACAGTTCCACAAAATTGATGAATAATTTATGAGGTTAATAGTGCTTTAATTTTTCAATTTATTCAGTAATTTCTTGATTAATGGCAAGGTATTGCAATCTAAGTAAAAAAATGTTCTCAGGGTTTGGCGTTTGATGGTGAATTTAAGGCATAATACCGCTCTTACTATCATATGTTTTTTATAGAAAATTCAAGCAGGGCAAAGATGCAACAGATTACTATCACCACACCAGACGATTGGCATTTACATTTTAGAGACGGTGATATGCTTGGCGAAACCGTACCAGCTACTGCAAGGTGTTTTGCCCGTGCGATTGTGATGCCAAATTTAGTGCCCCCTGTGGTGAATGCCAAGTTAGCCAATGAATACAAGGCGCGTATCTTAGCTGCTCGTCCTCAAGGGAGTCATTTCGAACCATTGATGACCTTGTATCTGACCAATCAAACATCGAAGCAAGATATTATTGATGCTAAACAGGCAGGCATAGTGGCTGCCAAGTTGTATCCTGCTGGAGCAACTACTAATTCTGAACAAGCGGTTAGCGGAATTGAAGCGCTGTATCCAGTGTTCGAAGAAATGCAAAAACAAGGTTTGTTGTTGTTAGTGCATGGTGAAGTCACAGAGAATCATGTGGATATATTTGATCGTGAAAAGGTATTTATCGATCAATATATGGCTAAAATTGTAAAAGCCTTCCCTGAATTAAAAGTTGTATTCGAACATATCACCACGAGTGACGCGGCTGATTTTGTTTTGAGTAGTGCTAATAACGTAGCTGCCACTATCACCCCACAACACTTATTACTTAACCGTAATGATTTACTGGTTGGTGGCATTAAACCACATAATTATTGTCTACCGGTTTTAAAACGCAGCACCCATCAACAAGCGTTGCGTAAAGTAGTCGCCAGTGGTTCGAATAAGTTTTTCTTAGGCACCGACTCAGCTCCCCACGCTAAACATGCTAAAGAAAACGCCTGTGGTTGTGCGGGCTGTTATAGTGCATGGAGTGCCTTGGAATTATACACCCAAGTATTTGATGAATTGGACGTGTTAGATAAGCTGCAAGGTTTTGCCAGTTTCCACGGTGCAGATTTTTATGGTTTACCCCGCAATACCAATACAGTGACTTTGGTTAAACAAAGTTGGACTGTTCCTGAATCTGTCACCTTGCCAAATGGAGAGGCGATAGTGCCATTTTTTGCTGGGCATACAGTTGACTGGAAAATAGCGTAGGATGCTCGCGGTGTTATTTTCAACACCCTTTTTTACGGTGATATGAATTTGTTTCTTTTACATTTACGACGTTTTACCACACTAGTTGTATGTTTCTTGATGGTTACAGTTTTTAACCCATTGATGGCAAATGAAATTGCTCCTCTAAAAAAGTCGCTTCGTTTGGCGGTTATATATATTGAAGGGCCTCCGTATATTTATATGGATGGTAGTTCTGAATATGTAGGGATTTTGCCTCAACTTGCACAGGCATTAAGCCGCGAATTAGCACTTGATTTGACCTACTTGCCTACACCAAGAAAAGACTTAGAAAAATCAGTGATAGATGAACGGGCTGATATGACTTGATTATCTCCAGATTGGGTAGGGGATGAAAAACGGTTGTTGTTTTCTGATCCCGTTCTTCTTCATCGGGAGTTTTTGTATAGTCTTTCTCCTTTTAATGAGAGTGATGAACCTTTAGATTGGTTGAGAGGTAAGACAGTCTGTATTCGACAAGATTATTCGTATCCTAGTCTAATGCCATTTTTTGAAAGTGGTGTAGCACAAGCCTTAAGAATATCTAGCCAAGTATCATTAGTTAAGTTGTTGCAAAAAGGGCGTTGTGATTTGCTTTATATGAATGAAAATAAGGCTACTTGGAAGACAAGCGGTCTAAGTATTGAAAACAAAATATGGCGCTCGAAGCATCCTCTTAACGAAGCAAAGTTATCCTTTGTGTTTAGTCAAAAATGGCAAAGTGAAATGCCTCGAATTAATCAGGCCTTGAGCAAAATCAAAAGTTCAGGTGAATTGGATAGCATTGTGCAATCCAATATTAATCCTAAATTATAATCGACTAAGTTTACTTGATAGTCTGCCATGCAAATTTATAAGTTGCCCTTAGCCCTGTTTATACAGGATAAATAGGCTCCTAATTATTTTAAATCGAGAATATCAATATGAGCGAATTAGTTACCTGCCAAATTGTCAATAAAGTAGCCACTATTACTATCCAAAATGGCAAAGTGAATGCTATTTCACATCAAGTAGTTGATGAATTAAATCAGGCTCTTGACCAAGCAGAACAAGCTCAGGCAGTGACAGTGTTAACCGGCCAACCAGGCATATTCTCGGGTGGTTATGATTTAAAAGTTATGGGTGAAAGTATGGATGCTGCCATGGCGCTAGTTGAAAAAGGCACAACACTTACAAGGCGTATGTTGGCCTTTCCTTATCCTGTTATGGTGGCATGTAGTGGACATGCGATTGCGAAAGGGGCGTTTTTGTTGTTGGCAGCCGATTATCGAATAGGTGTTGATGGTGCATTTAAAATTGGTCTGAATGAAGTCGCAATAGGTATGACTATGCACTTTGGTGGTGTAGAATTGGCCCGCGGTCGATTGGCACCCGTATTTTTTAACCGTTCAGTGATTTTAGCTGAAATGGTCTCACCGAAAGAAGCAGTCACCGCTGGATTTTTAGATAAGGTCGTCAGCGAAGCAGAATTTGCCCCTACGGTTCAAGCTATTGCTCAGGCTATGACAAAACTAGATATGAAAGCCCATCACCAGACTAAATTAAAAGCACGAGCAGAATTATTGCAAACGCTCGACGAATGTATTGAAAAAGACCGTCACAGTAGTCTTTAAGAGTTACTGTTGGCACCTAAACCAAAGAGAATATTTTGAATAAAGAATTTGCTTCACTAGGCTTAAACAACGCCTTACTCGATAATTTGGAATCTATGGGTTTCAAAGAGATGACCGACATCCAGGCTATGAGTTTGCCAGCCATTATTGAAGGCAAAGATGTAGTAGGCAAGGCTAAAACCGGTAGCGGTAAAACAGCGGCCTTTGGTTTAGGGTTGTTACATAACCTCAAAGTGAAGCGATTTCGAGTGCAAGCGTTGGTTATGTGTCCGACACGTGAATTGGCCGAACAAGTCGCACTAGAAATCCGCAAGTTAGGACGTGGCATTCATAACATTAAGGTACTGACCTTATGTGGCGGTACACCTCTGGGGCCGCAAATCGGTTCACTGGAGCATGGCGCGCACATCATTGTGGGTACTCCTGGGCGTATAATGGATCATTTGTTTCGCGGTCGTTTGGACTTAAGCGAAGTGAATACCTTAGTGCTCGATGAAGCCGATCGTATGCTAGATATGGGTTTTGAAGTAGAAATGGCCAAAGTTATTGACGCAGTGCCATTGGACAGACAAACCTTGTTATTTTCTGCTACCTATCCTGACTCTATTGCACAAATAAGTAGAGACGTGCAGCGTAATCCTCTAGAAGTCAGTGTCGAAGCCACCCACGAAACTAACAGTATTGAGCAACTCTTTTTTGAAGTAGAAGAACCTCATCGTGTTAAAGCAGTCGCGGCGATGTTAAGTCACTATCAAGCGGAATCAGCCATAGTATTTTGTAATACCAAAATTGCTTGTCAGGAAGTCGCAGACGAACTGACAGCATTAGGCGTGTCTGTATTAGCCTTGCATGGTGATTTAGAGCAACGAGATAGAACTGAAGTGTTAACACGCTTCTCTAACCGCAGTGTATCGGTGCTAGTGGCTACCGATGTTGCTTCACGTGGCTTGGATATTAAAGAAGTGAATGCGGTTATCAGTTATCAAATAACGCCAGATCCTGAGGTACATATTCACCGTATTGGCCGAACGGGTCGTGCTGATGCCAAAGGTTTAGCATTAACACTTTGTACACCTAAAGAAATTCCTCGAGCCAATGCGATTGAAGATTACCAAAAGGCTAAAATAAAGTGGACTGGCATCCAAGCCCTTCGTTTTCATGCTAACCGCCTTATCCAGCCAGAATACGCCACAATATGTATCGATGGTGGTAAAAAAAGCAAAATTCGGCCTGGCGATATTTTGGGCGCGTTAACTAAAGACGCAGACATTGCTGGAGATGACATAGGTAAAATCAACGTAACGGCTACGCATACTTATGTGGCGGTTAAAACCCGCAGTGTTAAACGCGCACTTAAACAATTTAACGAAGGTAAATTGAAAGGGCGTAAGTTTAAGGCAAGGAAATTAAGCTAAAACAGTGACGAGTTTCGATGTAGGGATTTAGCCATACAAGTTAATTAAACAAAAAAGCGGAGCCATAAGGCTCCGCTTTTTTGTATACAACTTTATTAGTTACCAGATTTTTACACGTTCTTCCGGTGCTAAATAAAGTGCGTCGTTTTCAGTTACGTTAAAAGCCTTATAGAACTCAGGTACATTACGCACTGAGCCATTAGCTCGGAAGGGGCTAGGTGAATGAGGGTCGGTTTCGATTTGATTGCGTAATGCCTCATCTCTATATTTGTTGGCCCATACCTGTCCAAATCCAAGGAACACTCGCTGCTCTCCTGTGAACCCATCTAAAACTGGTGCTTCTTTACCTTCAAGTGAAAGATGATAAGCCTTAAGGGCAATACTAATGCCTCCCAAATCACCTATGTTTTCACCTAAAGTAAATTCACCATTTACGTTCAGACCTTCTAATGCTTCATAACTATCATACTGTGCAATGAGTTTGGCTGTACGTGCTTTAAACTCTGCTTTATCGACTTCGGTCCACCAATCTCTAAGCACGCCATCACCATCGAAGGTGCTGCCAGCATCATCGAATCCATGACCAATCTCATGGCCAATGACTGCGCCAATGCCACCATAGTTGACTGCGTCTTCAGCTTCCATATTGAAAAAAGGCGGCTGTAAAATGGCTGCGGGAAACACAATTTCATTCATTGGGGGATTGTAATAAGCATTCACAGTTTGTGGGTTCATACCCCACTCATGTTTTTGTACTGGCCCCTTTTGTTTTTCAAGCATTTGTTGATACTGCGCATCTGCTGAACGTTGTAAATTACCAAATAGGTCATTCTCATCCACAGTTAACAATGAATAGTCACGCCACTGATCAGGGTAGCCAATCTTTGGGGTGAATTTAGATAATTTATCTAAGGCCTGTATCTTGGTCTCTTCGGTCATCCAATCCAATTCTTTAATGCTTGTTTCGTAAGCTTTTAGCAGATTGTTTACCATTTGCAACATGCGTTCTTTGGCTTCAGGTGGGAAATGTTTTTTAACATACACTTTGCCGATAATCTCGCCCACAGTGCCATTAACTAAACTAACCGCACGGCGCCACTGTGGTAATTGTTCTTCTACACCACGTAACACTTTGCTGTAAAATTCAAAGTTAGCTTGATCAAGTTCAGATGTAAGGCGTGACGCTGAAGCATTGATAAGCCCCCATTGTAAAAATATTTTCCAATCATCAATGCTGGTGGTTTGAATGATGTTATCTAGGGATTTCATATAATCAAGTTGCGTAACCACTAAACCATCAAGGTTGGGGAATTGTGCCTCTTGCAAAAATGCCGACCAGTTAAAGCTAGGCATTAATTCTGCTAACTCAGGTTGTGACAGTTTGTTATAAAGTGCCACCATATCTCGCGTTTGTTCTTTTTTCATATGTTGTGCAGCGAGAGTGGATTCTAATTCCATAATCAAATCAGCGTTGGACTCACCGTTACCCAGCCCAGCTAAATCAAACATTTTGGCAATATGTTTAACGTATGCTGTGCGTATTGTTTCGTTGGCTTCATCTTCTTTAAAATAGTACTCGCGGTCAGGTAATCCTAAACCTGCTTGCCAAGTATGGATCATATAGGTTTCAGGATTTTTAAGGTCTACGTATTGGCCCACAACAAAAGGAGCGGGAAACCCATATTTACTGGCGCGAGCAAAATATACTGCAAGCTGGTCATAGTTTTTGATGGCTGCAATACGTGCAAATTCAGATTTAAGTGGGGTGACACCCAAAGCATCACGTTTTTCCATATCCATATATGAGCTGTATAAACCGCCCACTTTTTGTTCATCACTACCAGCAGCAAAATCGCCTTCGGCCGAAGAACGGATAATCGCCATCACATCGTCTTGAGATTCATCTCTAAGAATTGAAAAACCGCCATAATTAGATTTATCAGCAGGAATTTCGGTATTCGCTAACCACGTGCCATTCACGTAATTGAAAAAATCGTCACCAGGCTTAACGCTGAGATCCATGTTTTGTTTGATGATGCCAGAGGCAAGAGTAACTGGACTTTCTGCCTTTGCCTGTTCGGGTGTTGTGGCTGTGGTAGCAGTGTTGGGTGCCGGGCTACAGGCACTTAAAGTTAGTATCGTGGCGATACAGGTTAGTTTTAATTTCATAAATTTAATTTCCCTGAAATAATTTTATTGTTTTTATATAATAAGAGCCTGCCTTTTGTACCATGAATGGCACAAAATAAAAAAGGGCTCAGATAATTCAATATGGTTTAACTGGTTTGAGCGAAAGCAAAGGTAGTGCCCAGCTTATTTCAATATCATCTCGACTATTGGTACTGGTTAAGTGTGAGCACTAATGGCGTTTTATTTTTTAGAAAATTTATAGATAAACCTATCAGTTTTACCTCTAGTTTCAGGCGCAAAAACGTTTTTAGTTAAATCATCTTCTGGGTTACGTAGATAGTGAGCTTCTTCAATTAAGCTAAATCCTGCTTCATTTAATTGAAACTTCACTATATTTGGGTCGATACGATGCAGGGTGTTAGCTGCTTGATAGCCTGAACCTGAGGTGGCTAAGTGATCGATAATAATAAATACACCCTCTTTTTTTAGTGCTTTTTTTATTGTTGCTAATGCCGCTTTATAATCAACAATATCATCTCGAAGTTGCACTTTTTTGCCATCCTGAGTGGTATCAGTAAAAAACAAGTCATGATAATTAAGAGCAACAAAAACAATATCGAGGCTTTCATCAGGAATGTTCATGTCAACAATTGGCATATTGTCGAAACGGATTACGTTGTTGAGTCTATTATTCTTGGTACGTTGCGTAATACCTTTTTCAGCAAAGCGCCAAATAACTTGGTCATTTTGCGCATAGACTTTACCTGATTGCCCCACTGCTTTTGAAAATAATTCTGTATACCAACCACCGCCTGCAAATAAATCCAATACTTGGTCACCCTCAGCAACATTAGTGAATGCCAATACTTTTGCTGGTTGTCTAGCTGAGTCGCGTTTACTGTCTTCTGCGGGTCTATCTTGATGATCCAAGACCGCCTGAATTTGTTGTTGGTTTAATGCTTGTTCGGCATAAACTGTTGTTTGGCTGGCCAAGGCTATAAATGATAAAAAAAGAAAGCGTTTCATAGTGTCTCTAAAGTGCTGAAATATACAAGGAGTATATTATAAAGCTGTTCTGAGCACTTCTCCCAGTAGAATCTGACGAGAAGCAAAAATATGGGATGAAAGGGGTTAACCACTCCCTTAGTAATGGCAAAAGCAATTGTAGATAAGTTCATCATGAGAATGAATTGACGCATGCTTATATTTGTTTTGGGAGAGTTGCTAAAGTCATTATTTATTGGTGTTCATATATCACATTGTGTGATGCTTTTTTGCCATGTTAATTTGAACGATACCTAGGAATTAACATTAGCTATAAGTTTCACATGATTAGGCACATACTGATATTTCTATAAACTGACATTGTCGTTTTATTCGATGTCGATTTTTAGCAACGGTCTCAGGTTGGCTCAAACTGATTTTAGGTTAATAAACTTATAGCTAAGGATAAATATAATGAGCAAAGGACAAGACAACAAAAAAGATTCTAAAAAGAAACCGCTTTTAAGCGCTAAGGAAAAAAAAGCGGCAAAACAATCAAAGAAAACCGAGAAGAATGTACTCGGGCATTAGAAAATCAATCAGGACAGAACAAAGTTAAACTGTGAATGACTTTGTTCTGCCCTTAATTAATTGCCCCAATTTTTTATGGTTGGATGACTAAGATATCTGTTTTTAATAGAGCTAATACACTTTCAGCAGTATTACCCATTAGTTTGGCTTTTAAACCTTTGCGTCCGATACTTCCAATAATCACCAATCCTGCAGCATGTTTAGAGGCAAGGCTAGGGATTACCTTAGAAGCTTTCCCTGCTTTAATATGAATATTCTCTACTGGAATTTCATGTTCACCCAACATAGCTTGAATGATAGGAATATATTTTAATTTGGCTTCTTTAACTAATGCTTTTGCGTCAATTATTCCCAAATCTTTAAGTACAGGAGAGATGGGTAAGCTGTAACAAATATGTAAAGGCATATTGGCACTTTTTGAAAAGTTGATCCCCGCATCAATCAAGTTTTGATTGAGTGCTTGTTTTGTTTTGAACTGAGTACCTAAATCAAGCGTGACCATTATGGATTGTTTCTTACGCCATTTCTTTTCAGCTACAAGTAAGGTTGGCACAAGATTATTACGGATCAAATGCCAGTCTGTTGGCACATAAAATGTACCTTCGCTGCGATGTCCTGTTTTAATGATCAAATCGTAGGATTCGGAGGTACAATGATTTTTAACCCAGCCAACAATATCCTTTTCCCAAATCACTTCGCTTGTTGATTGTGTTTGCAGACTTAATTTATCAACTTGAACATCTAGCCATTCTTTTGATGAGGCTAGGATTTTATTTTGAATTTCAAGTTGTTGTTCATCATTTAAATTGGTATCTAGCGTTGCAAAGTGTTCATAATTAAAAGCCACAACATGAAGTTTCGCCCCATATCGTTCAACCAATGACTTTGCATGCGCTAGGGCACTTTGTTGCTTGTCTTGTTGATCTGAAATGACCAAAATATTTTCAATTTTCATTTGTGTTTCCTGAACATTTGATTGGGAGCTATAGTAGTCATTGTATGCAAGAAGGCCTTTGATCTACAACAATGAATAGCAGAAGACTTAGTTAATTATTTTGTTTGCTCAGCGCGAGGCTTATTAATATATCAAAACGTCATTTTGAAAACTGTGCCACCTGTTTCTTTTTCTTCATATTTGATTGCCCCACCATGGGCTAACATGATTTGTCTTGTCAGTGCTAAACCAACCCCTGAACCATGTTGTTTGGTGGTGTAAAAAGGTACAAAAATTTTGTTACCAATTTCATCAGGAATACCTTTGCCATTGTCGCTGACTTCAATCACCACGTGGCCTCTCTTGTTGAGGAATGCGTTTAAACTTACCTTAGGTGATGGACAATTTTCAACGGCATGTTCGGCATTTTGCAATAGGTTGAGTAACACTTGTTCTATCATGTCTTTGTCCACTGTGACCTCAAGTTCGGATGGTTCTATATTGGTCTCTACTGCTATTCCTTTCTCGTGCCATTTCAGGGTGCCTAAAGAACAACTTTGTTGAAACAAAGTTGCCACATTAAGCTTACTTTTATTCGGTGTAGGTAATCGCGTTAACTGACGATAACTACTGACAAACTGTATTAAGCCGTCGCTGCGCCGAGCAACTGTTTCGACCGCCTCTGAGATGTCTTGCAGGTCTTCGCTGAGTTCTGGGTAAGTGTTTGCTTTGAGTTTGCAGTCTGCAACCAAGTCTACCGTTGTTTTAGCTAACGATGCCACTGGGGTAATACTGTTCATGATTTCATGAGTCAGTACTTTTACCAAATCTTGCCATGCTTGCAGTTGTGCAATATCTAATTCACTTTGAATGTCTTGCATACTGACCAGTGTTTCTTGGGTATTGGTCAGCAGTATTTGTGTGGCTGAGATGCTCAACTGATGCTCCATGCCGTCAATGGTAAAATGCACCAAACGTCTTTCACCTGGTTTAACTGCAGATAGGTGTTTGGCAAACTCTTCTCCAAAAGGGATGAGATCACTCAGCTTAGTTACATGGTTTGCTCCAAATAATTTACGAGCGGCGTTATTCCACAAAGTAAGTAAGCCATCACTACTAATACTGATTAGGGGAACCGGCACGTGTTCAACAATAGCTTTGAGGTGACGTTGTTGTTCGATTTGTTCAGAACGTACAGTTTGAAAACGCTCAAGTATGTCAGTAAAAGCACTACCCAGTTCTCCAAAGCCTGAACCTAAGGACGACATATCAAACCGTTGCGAATAATCGGCGTAACGTGCAGCGTCTAAAAAACGCACCAATTCGGCATTGGTTTTAGACACAAATCGCACCAAAGAAAGGCTCTGAAATATCAGAAAAATAAGGGCGATGAGCGTTGTGGCATGATAACCCTCTGCACTAATTAACAAGCTCAATACCAACAAATTGACCATCACTAGGATGGTGCGAATGGCGATATATAACGAGAATTTTTTAAAGCCCATGTTTTTCCATCCTGCGATATAGTGCTGCGCGCGTAAGACCTAAGGCTTTGGCGGTATGGCTGATATTGTAACGATATTGTTTTAGCGCCGTCTCGATGGTCGATTTCTCCACTTTGTCGAGATTGAGTTCGGCTGTTTCTTGCGATGTTTGAACGGTGTTTGGTTCTATAGATTTGCTTGTCTGTGGTAGATAGTTTAACTGAAAGTCATCGGCTGATAATTGCTCTGACTCAGATAAAATCACCGCTCTTTCAATGGCATGGCGTAAAGCACGGACATTACCAGGCCATGCATAATGTTTGATCAGCTCAACTGCTTCAGCAGTGATGGTCTTTTCGACTTTTTTATACTTTCTGGAATAAAAGGCAATGTAGTGCTGTGCGATAGGCTCAATATCAGCCGTTCTGTCTCGTAATGGTGGCAAGGTGATTTCCACGGTATTTAAACGAAACAGTAAGTCCTGACGAAATCTAGATTCATCGGTCAAATCTTGTTTCGCGATATTGGTGGCAGCAATAATTCTGACATCAAACGCAATGGCTTTATTGCTGCCAAGAGGTGTGACTTTTCTTTGTTCCAAAATGGTCAGTAATTTTGCCTGCAGGTGCAAAGGCAAGTTACCTACTTCGTCTAGAAATACCGTACCGCCGTTAGCTGCTTGTAAGCGACCCACACGGTGTTCATTGGCACCTGTGAATGCGCCTTTTTTATGTCCGAACAATTCACTTTCAAATAAGGTTTCTGACATCGCGCCTAAATCAACCGACATAAATACTTGGTTGGCACGCAAACTTTGGCGGTGTAACTCTCTGGCTACTAGCTCTTTTCCTGTGCCGTTTTCACCTAAAATTAATACGTTTGCATCAGTAGGCGCTGTTCTTTCAATTAAAGAGTGCACTTGTTGCATGACTGAAGATTGCGCTAATAGGGGTTGCTGCTGAGAGCTATTGGTATCTTTAGCAAGTAGCTGATTGGTGTGGCGTAATTCAGTGGCTTCATTACGTGTTTGGCCCAACAGCACTGCAGCGGTTAAAGTGGCGACTAATTTTTCATTTTGCCAAGGCTTGGCGACAAAATCGGTTGCGCCTAATTTCATTGCTTCTACAGCTACATCAATACCTCCGTGTGCGGTAATCAGTACCACCACACTTTGAGGATCTATTTCCAGTATTTTCTTGAGCCAATTGTAACCTTGAGCGCCAGAACTTTCACCGGGGCTGAAATTCATATCAAGCATAACGGCGTCAAAGCGGTTATCTAACATGAGCTTGGGAATGTTTTGTGGTGAGTTGCAGATCATCACCTGACTAAAATGTCGTTTTAGTAATAATTTGCCTGCAGTTAAGATGTCCTGATCATCATCGACAATCAGTATTTTTCCTTCAATCACCATCAGGTTATCTCTGTAAATGACAGGTTCAATGTGTTCATTATCGTACACTACTGTTCGAATTCGTACACATTTCAAGTGTAAATATATTGCGAAAAATAAATTAATCTAATAAAAACAGATAGATACGTTTTGGAACGATACTTGATATAACACTATCAATATAAACAAATTAGCCATCGCTGCTATCGTCTAGGATGTCACTTTGAAACAAATAAAACCTACACAAGCTGATCTAGTTGAAGATCCAATTAGCATAAAAAGTGTAAACACGGATCCAGGGTCACAAACAGCTAGTGGTGCGTCTGCTGGCGCTGGCATGGATCGCAAAATAGCTCCGCAGAACACTCTTGGTAAACGTATAGGTTTGTTGTTCATTGGTTTGAGTGTAGTGGGGTTGTTGGCTTATTGGTTACTCAGTGCGCCTAGCGGTAAAGCGTTGAGTGTGACCACAGATCGTATTGCTATTTCCACAGTAAAGTCTGGCATTTTTGAAGACTTTATTCCTATTCGAGGTCGAGTCACACCAGCCAAAACCGTGTATTTGGATGCCGTTGAAGGCGGAAGAGTAGAGCGTATCCTTGTGGAAGATGGTGCTAGTCTGCAGGCGGGTCATTTAATTGTTGTATTGTCGAATGCTTCGTTGCAATTAAGTGTACTAGGCAATGAAGCAAGAGTAGCAGAGCAACTGAATAATATGCGTTCAATTGAACTTAACCTTGAACAAAATCGACTTGAGCATAAACGTAATTTGGTTGATATCAGGTATCAAATCAAACTGTTAACCAGACAAGTTTCCCGAGAACAAGCATTAGTTAAAACAGGCGCGGTAAGTCAGTCAACTTTTGATGATACCCATGACACCCTTGATTGGTATACAAGTCGATTGGCTTTGACCTTAGAAAGCCAGCAATCTGATGCGCGTATGCAGGGAGAGCAACTGGTTTTTCTAAAAGACACCACCAAAAGGCTCGAAGGTAACTTGGCTATATCAAGACAAAACTTAGACAACATGAACGTTAAGGCACCTGTCGACGGCACTTTATCTGGGTTTAATATTGAAGTTGGTCAAAGTATTGAACGCGGCGAACGCCTTGGTCAAATTGATACACCGAATGATTACAAAGTGACTGCTTTTATTGACGAATTTTACTTAGGCCGAGTCGATATTGGGCAACAGGCAAGCTACGACGATTACCAAATGGTTGTCTCCAAAATTTACCCGCAAGTACAAAATGGCCAATTCGAAGTGGATTTTAAATTTACTCAACAACAACCCGCAGATATTCGCCGTGGGCAGACTATACAAACCAAATTGACCTTAGGTGATGCTAGCGAAGCATTGCTAATTCCGAATGGGGCATTTTATCAAGATACAGGTGGCAACTGGGTATTTGTGGTCACTCAGGATGGACAACAAGCCGTTCGACGTACTGTCAGGTTGGGCAGACGCAACAGCCGCTTTATTGAAGTGATTGAAGGCTTAGAAGTGGGCGAAAAAATAGTCACTAGCCCTTATACCAGTTACCAGGATATGGCTTTACTTAAGCTAAATTAATCGATTAGTTACAGAAAATTATTATACCAATTTAAGGACATTAAAATGTTGAAATTACACAATTTATGCAGAATGTATCGCACCGACGAAGTAGAAACTGTTGCGTTGAATAACGTTAATATTGAAATTCAAAAAGGCGAATTTGTGGCCATCATGGGCCCTTCCGGTTGTGGTAAATCTACCCTGTTGAATTTAATAGGCATGTTGGATTCTCCTAGTGAGGGCCAGTATATTTTTAATGACGAAGATATTTCGGGTTATTCAGAGAAGCAGCTCTCAGCTATTCGTAAACATCATATTGGTTTTATTTTCCAAAATTTCAATTTAATAGAAGAATTAACCGTTGCTGAAAATATTGAATTGGCTTTGCTTTATCACAACATGCCCGCTGCCGAGCGCAAGCAAAAAGTCTCGGTTGTAATGGATATGGTAGGTGTTGCCCACCGAGCTAAGCATGTGCCAAGTCAGCTCTCTGGAGGCCAACAACAACGTGTTGCTGTGGCTAGAGCAGTAGTGGGGAACCAAGGGCTTATCTTGGCAGATGAGCCGACTGGAAATCTAGACAGTGCCCATGGTCAGGAAGTGATGGAAATGCTGCGTTCGTTAAACCAGCAAGGCTCTACCATTGTGATGGTCACCCATAGTCCAGCCCATGCAGATTACGCAAATAGAACCATTAATCTGTTTGATGGCGCAGTGGTCACTGAAAGTGTGCGTGCAGCTTAGTCTAGGCAATACAAAGGAAGAATAGATCATGTTTAAAAATTACTTGATAACTGCTTGGCGAAATATCATCAAAAACGGTGTGTTTTCGATAATCAATATTACCGGTTTAGCCCTAGGTTTAATGAGTTGTATTTTGATTGTGTTGTTTGTGCAACAAGAAACGGGTTTTGATAAATGGCTGACCGATAGTGATCGAATTGTGCGCATGCATTCAGCCTATTACTCGGCAGATAACCCTCCTTTTTTAACGGTTAGATCTGGCGGTAACATGATGGAAGCGGTGCGAGATTACGCAACCAATGAAGTCGAAGACGGTGTGCGTTTAATTCGTTTTGATGCCTCTGTGCGTAAAGAAGAAGGTGCACTGGCACAGACAGTCACCTTTGTTGATGGTAGTTTTTTCAACATTTTTGACTTGCCGTTTTTACATGGTTCAAAAGAAAGTTCATTTAACAAACCTTATGACCTGATCATCACTGAAGAAATGGCCAAGCGTTATTTTGGTAAAACTGATGTAGTGGGCGAAGTGATGACAGTGTGTTGTCTAGGCGAAGAGCCTAGTCTAGTGCCTGTTTCAGGTGTGATTAAAAATCTGCCTGATGCGACACACTTGGATCTCGACATGATTGTTTATGTTGATCCGACCATTGTTGAGAATAACCGAGGCTTAAATACCTGGACCAGTGTGAATGTGTACACCTATTTTAAAATGCGCCCCGGTATTAACCTCGAACAGTTTCAGCAACGGCTGACTTATTGGGTCGATAATGAAAGTCCTTTCGTAAAAATGTATGAACAGAATTTTGGAGAGTTAGCCACTGATCAAAAAGTCAGCGACAACATGCGTCACAAGTTGATGTCCTTGCAGGACTTGCACCTTAGGGCACGAGAAGACGCAGGCAACATGGGCGATTTAACCCCTATGGGTGATAAAACATTAATCATTACTTTTAGTATTGTTGCAGCACTTATATTACTGATTGCTTGTATTAATTTTATGAATTTGTCCACGGCTAGAGTTAGCCATCGCGCTAGAGAAGTGGCTATGCGTAAAGTATTAGGTGCCAGCCGCGGACAAGTAGCTGTGCAGTTTTTAGCGGAAGCTATTGCTTTGGTATTGATTTCTTTGGTTTTAGCCTTAGCTTTGGTTGAATTGTTATTACCTTTATATAATCAAGCGTTAGGCAGACAGCTCGAATTAAATTTGTTTAGTGATGCAACATTACTGTTTTCGTTGTTTGGTTTTGGCTTATTAATTGGAGTGGGTGCTGGGACTTATCCCGCAATATTTTTATCCGGGTTTCAGCCTGGGCATTTGTTACGTTCAAGTAAAGGAGCTGAATCTAAAACATCTTCAAGTTTACGTTTGGCCTTAGTAGTAGTGCAATTTGCTACTTCAATTACCTTAGTTGTATGTACAGCAGTTATTTATGCACAAACTTTGTATGCACATTCGGTGGACGTGGGTTATGTCAGTAACGACAAGTTAGTACTAAATGTTGGGGGAGCAGGAGATAACAGGCAAAGGCTGAAACATGAATTGCTTAAGTTGCCGGAGATAACATCTGTTGTTTATTCTTCTGAGTCGCCTACCCAAGATAATGAGAACAACAATACGTTTACCCTGTTAGATGGAGACCATGTGGTAGGAGAAAATCCGCAAGTACTACTTAACTACCATGATATGGGCTACGGATTTTTTGAAGCTTACGAAGTTGCTCCTCTTGCCGGTCGACTATTTAGTGAAGATTTTGGTAGCGATGAAATTAAACAAGATAGCGACCAACAGAATGCCCAGTTGAACGCATCAGTCATCTTAAATGAATCGGCGTTACGTAAGTTTGGTTTTACATCACCAGAACAAGCGATAGGAAAAACCCTAGAATCAGCCAATTTTAAAGGGCAGGCATTAACGATTATTGGCATAGTGCCTGACATTTACTTTCGCTCAATAAAGTTTGGAGTGCGGCCAACGGCTTATACTATGAACACTAATCGATTACGGGTAGCCAGTTTATCGTTTTCCACCAATAACGTGTCTGAACTGATGGCAAAAGTGGAATCGATTTGGAAACAAACCGTGCCCATGCAGCCCATTAACTTACAATTTCTAGATGAGATGATGAAGGCCCAATACACCGAAGAGTCGATACAAACTAAAATGTTTTCGGTTTTTTCATTGCTAGCCATTGGTATCGCCTGTTTAGGCTTGTATGGATTGGCGTCTTTTACCACTGAGCGCAGAACCAGAGAGATTGGTATTCGTAAGGTGATGGGAGCCAGTGTCAAAGATATAGTTGGGTTGTTGATTTGGCAATTCTCAAAGCCGGTGATAATCGCCAATCTGATTGCTTGGCCAGTGTCCATTTATGCGATGTTGGTCTGGCTTGAATCCTTTTCATATCGGATTGATACATTGTGGTTAGGACCAATATGTTTTGTGGTGGGTGGTAGTTTACTTTTGGTTGCATGGGCCACAGTGGGCGGAAACGCAGCCAAAGTGGCCAGAGCCAATCCAATTAAAGCCTTAAGACAGGAATAATCGATATTGGTATAAGACCCTGTTTGTTATACAGTAATGCCCACTTATTTGCGGGGTAAAATTTGATGAACGACACTATTATTGGACTGTTAGGTTATATCACTTGGATTTTAGTGTTATTGGTTTGGCTTGCGGTATACCGCACATTACTGGTGGCAAAAAAGCAACAGGCGGTTAATGATTTTAAAGCTGACGGTTCTAACTCTCCGCCTTTTGGTGAACGATTAGCCCGTGCTCAGGGCAATTGTGTAGAGAGCTTTGCTTTTATTGGCGGGTTGATGTTGTTGGCATTAGCCACTGATTCGGCGGTGATTACCAATGGTTTAGCTTTGTTGTTGCTCGCTGCTCGTTTAGCTCAATCTATTACACATTTGTTTTCCACCAGTGTACTGGCGGTGCAAGTGCGTTTTGTGTTCTTTTTAATGCAGGTGGGTATTTGCTTTTATTGGGTGTTTTTGTTGTCGTCTAAGTTTATGGGAGGTAACTAATGTCTAATAGTAACCAGCCTACTATCGCTGAGTTGTTAGCGGTGTCTACCTGTGAATATGCTGAAGGGTTGTCACGACAACAGTTTATCGACCCAGTTATTCGCCAGCTTTGGTCACCTATGCCCAGAATTGCAGGCCCAGCATTTACCGTGAAATGCGCTGTGGGTGATCATTTGAGCTTACATGCTGCCATTTATCGCGCTAAGCCCGGTGATGTAATAGTGGTCCAGGCAGACCCAGATTTTGCCAGTGCTGGTGGCAATGTCTGTGCGGTTGCCCAAAAGCGAGGCATTGTGGCAATGGTGATTGATGGCTTGGTCAGAGATTTAGGCGAAATACGTGATTGTAAATTTCCTGTGCTAGCTAGAGGTGTGATGCCTAAACCAGCTGGCAAGAAACAAATTTATCCTTTTAACCAAGCTATTCAGTGTGGTGGTGTGACCGTAAATGCGGGTGATTATATTATTGCCGATGAAGATGGTATTGCGGTTATTCCAAAAGATAGACTCAATGACGTTTATGCTTTGGCCAAGGCACGTACTGAAAAGGACGCGGAGATGAATTTAACTGAGTGGCAAGCGCAACATTCGAAAAAAATTGAATCGAAACTACAAGAATTAGGGTATTCTGATTAGCCTAATTTAGAAAAAGCTAGCTGAATATTATCTTTTAGTTGGCTGCAAAATTCCAAGGCTCAACATCCCCATGTTTTCATTTTTTGAACGGTTAACTAATCCGTTTCCTGCTGCTCACCCAACGCAGCCACCTAATACTATTTTCGCTTTTTGTCGTTATTATACCCAAGGCATGTGGCCGGTCATTTTTTGTGTCTCAGTTTTAGCTGCTTCCATTGCCGCTTTGGAAGTATCGTTATTTGGTTTTCTCGGTCAACTGGTTGATTGGTTGGCAGCCAGTGACAGAGAGACATTTCTAGAACAAGAGCTAAGCAGCCTTGTGTGGATGGGCCTGTTGGTCTTGGTGATTTTACCAGTATTAGTGATCACCCAATCTTTGTTGTCACACCAAGGATTAATGGGGAATTTCCCTATGCAAATCCGCTGGCAAGCCCACCGATATATGATTGGTCAAAGCTTAGGTTTTTTCCAAAATGAGTTTGCTGGGCGTATAGCGACCAAGGTTATGCAAACTGCTTTGTCGGTGCGCGAAACCGTGATGAAAACGCTGGATATTTTAGTTTATGTCAGTGTGTATTTTATCAGTATTTTGTATTTGGTTATTGCCGCCGATTGGCGATTAAGTGCCCCTCTTATTATTTGGTTTTTAGTGTATTTAGCGATCTTGCGCACCCTCATTCCAAAACTAAAGCGAGTGTCGCAACGCCAAGCTGATGCACGTTCGATGATGACGGGGCGTATCGTGGATAGTTACACCAACATCACCACCGTTAAGTTGTTTGCACATACCAGCCGTGAAGCCGAATACGCCAAAGAAGGCATGTTTGGTTTTCTGAAAAGTGTTTATCCGCAGATGCGCTTGGTGACAGTGTTGTATGGTTGTGTGTGGTTTAGTAACGCTTTACTGGTATTTAGTATTACTGCGTTGGCGATATATTTGTGGATGCTGGAGTTGGTTACGCCCGGTGAAATCGCAATTACAGTGAGCCTTTGTTTACGTTTAAATGGTATGTCCCAATGGGTGATGTGGGAAGTGTCTTCTCTTTTTGAAAACATTGGTACTGTGCAAGATGGGATTAATAGTTTGTCGTTGCCGGTTGATGTGCAAGATAAGCCGAATGCAAAAGTTTTGGCAATGAAGGGTGGGGCTATTCATTTTAACAAGGTGAACTTTGGTTATGCAGGGGCGAATGATATTCCCATCACAGTGTTCAAAGATTTGGATATCAAAATCAAACCAGGCGAAAAGGTGGGGTTAGTGGGACGTTCGGGTGCCGGCAAGTCTACTCTGGTTAATTTATTACTGCGTTTTTATGATATTCAGAGCGGAAGTATCACCATTGATGGGCAAGATATTAGCCAAGTTCAGCAAGAAAGCTTACGCGCTAATATTAGTATGGTGACCCAAGACACCTCATTGTTGCATCGCTCAGTACGGGATAACATTTTGTACGGTCGACTAGATGCAAGTGAAGAGGATATGCTAAAAGCGGCCAAACAAGCTGAATCCCATGAGTTCGTGCAAACCTTGTCTGATATGCAGGGGCGAACAGGTTATGACGCCCATGTTGGCGAACGCGGAGTAAAACTCTCGGGTGGCCAACGTCAGCGTATTGCTATTGCCCGGGTGATGTTAAAAGATGCGCCTATTTTAATTCTAGATGAAGCCACATCAGCATTGGACTCTGAAGTAGAAGCGGCAATTCAACATTGTCTAAACAAAGTCATGGAAAACAAAACGGTACTAGCTATCGCTCACAGATTATCGACTATTGCGCAAATGGACAGGTTGCTGGTACTCGACGAAGGCAAGATAGTTGAGTCTGGTACACATGCAGAATTAATAGAAAAACAAGGGATTTATGCCAAATTATGGGAGCACCAAACCGGCGGCTTTATTGGCTTAGAGTAAAACATTGCTGAATAAAAAAGTGTTTTTGAAATTTAAGGTGTAATTTGTGATTAGTATGTTTGTTCAAGGGGCGTTGATATCAGGTGGTTTGATAATTGCCATCGGTGCCCAAAATGCCTTTATTTTAAGGCAAGGTTTACTGGGGCAAAAAGTCCTATATGCCTGTGCAGTATGTTTTGTTATTGATGCGGTGTTAATCACGCTTGGCATATTAGGCGTAGGTTCTATTTTACAAACATCCCCCTTTTTTCTTAATTCGTTAGCGTCGCTCGGCGCTATATTTTTGTATTGGTATGGGGCGAACTCATTTTTTAGAGCATACAAAGGAAATAGTCATTTACATGTAGAACAGGGAACAAAGAACGAACAATCAGTGGCAAAATTAATGTTAACTACACTGGCGATAACGCTACTTAATCCACATGTATATTTGGATACTTTAGTTATCATTGGGGGCATAGGTGGCACATTAGACCATGTGGAAAAACGTTGGTTTTTATTCGGCTCAATAGTCGCATCATTTGTTTGGTTTTTTGGCTTAGGTTACGCCTCGAAAAAACTTATACCGCTTTTTGAAAGCAGCAAAACCTGGGTGGTGTTAGATATTGTTATTGGTTTAGTGATGACTTGGATTGCCACAAGTTTGGCCATTTTTGTTTATCAGAGCATTCTGGTTTGAATCTAAGTTGAATGCCATGCCAATAGACAACTTTGTCGCGCCAGTTTGTCTCGGAAAAATTACAATATTGTTTGAAGATGAATGTTTGCTTGTTATCAACAAACCCAGTGGTTTATTGAGTTTGTCAGGTAAAAACCCCCTTAATAAAGATTCTGTTCATTATCGGCTTGCTCAGCAATACCCTGAAATCAGGTTAACCCATCGCTTAGATCTTGGCACATCTGGGATAATGCTATTAGCTAAAAACAAAGACGTAAACGCCAACCTAACCAAACAGTTTCAAGCGCGAAGTATTATAAAACGTTATGTCAGTATTTTATCTGGGGAGGTGGAAGGCAGTGAGGGATTGATTGATTTACCCATAGCCAAGGACCCATTACTTTTTCCTCGGCTTAAAATTTGTCAACAAGATGGCAAGTCAGCCCAGAGTCAGTATCAGGTAGCCGAAAGGTTGCAACAGCCAAATCGCACTAGAGTGATTTTCACGCCTTTGACCGGAAGAACACATCAATTACGTATTCATAGTCAGGCTATGGGGCATCCGATTCTAGGTTGCGACCTTTATGGTACTGAAGCAACCCAGAAAATGGCCCCTAGACTAATGTTGCATGCCTTTGATATCACTTTCGATCACCCGCAGTCGCAACTGCGCGTTACCCTAGCTAGTCCTTGTCCTTTTTAGACGTTAAATAAAGCGGCCAGCAGTCCAATTAGTCCACCAAACACACCGCCCCAAACCACTAACCAACCTAAGTGTTCTCTGATCATGCTTTGAATAATGTCTTTAACCATTTTAGGTGTGAGTTCATCTAAACGCTGTTCAACAATTTGATTGATTTTGACATGTAAGTCTTGTTGCACGTCTGGTTGCGTTAACTCTTCTTGTAGTAATAATGTGAACTTAGGATCTTGAGTAATATCGCCTAATGCTGCTCCCATTTTATCTACAAAAGGTTGTCGCATAGGCTCTAAGGCTTCAACACCACCAAACATGCCTAACATCTGTCCAAATGAAGATGCCTTGATAACTTCTACCAATGAGTCAAATGTGGGTGCTAAATCTACTTTTTTGATAATTGGGGCAAAATCGATTTGAATAGGTTGATTACTGTCCGCTAAAAAACGTTGAATATTGTCTTCACTAAAGAACTGTTCCATCACCAGCGTACGAATGCCGCTTTTAAAATCTTCAAAACGTTGTGGAATGACCCCGGAACCGTATAAACCTGGAACTTTTTCAAACAGCATATGTACTGCTAACCAGTTAGTGATGGCACCAGATACCGCAAATAACCCCACGGTTTTTACGATTATGTTATCTAAGAAAAAGCCAACCAAAACTAAGGCAAGAGCTAATCCATTGGTGATAATACTTTTGTTCAAAGAAAAAACTCCAAGACGATTAAATAAGGAAGGGTTTTATATCAGTATATTATTTGCTGTCAACTGGTGAACGGCAGAATGCTAACACTTAATAGTGTTTACCCTTTTAATAATTTGAAGATTGTTCGCCCATTTACCACCAAAAAAACACCTTCAATGATCGCGCCACCTATTGAGCCGACTAAGTGATTATGGCTTAACCAACATATAGTTCCTAAAGACATGAAAAGCCGTAGACGTATGCCCTTTTCTTTAAACACCGCCCATGTGCCAAACGTTACACCTAGTACTGGCAATAGATGAACCCATTCAGTGCTATTAGGTATGGCCATTACCCAAGCGGAGAATAGAAATATCAACATTACCCAAACATTATTCGTTAAGCTTGATACATAATTACGAGCACTGCCGAGTAGGGCCATAATAGCCGCTGTCCACAGCCCCAACATTAAAAAATGCACTGCCATAAGAAAAGTGAATGCGGTCAGGTAATATCTGAGTTTTTGGTCATCTCGATGTAAGAAAGCACTCATGCCGACTATTAAAGCAATGAACCCGAGAGATTGTGCAAATGGATTCTGCCAAAACAGGGCATTAAGGGATTCAAAAATAGCGATAAAATCAATCGACTAGAGTTACTCTACTGATAAAATATAAACAGCCTAAATAAGCTGATTGTGATCCTGCAATGGTAGCATCGAAGCGCCTGCAAAGTTAAAAACTAAATATATATTTTGTAGGTTCTAGCGACTTGTAATTGCCATCTTTCATCTTTCTTCTTGAATCCCCGATGCCAATAAGTATAATACGCCTCCCTCCTTGATTGTGATTCAGAATTTTTCCCGAAAAATCGATGATTCTACAAGGTTGGTGTAACTAAAATTTGCGTTGTTGAATGGCTATTTTGATGTTCGACAATCGCTCTGAGTTTTAGGGGTGTAGTTCCAATTGGTAGAACAGCGGTCTCCAAAACCGATGGTTGGGGGTTCGAATCCCTCCACCCCTGCCACAAACAGGCAGCAGGCCAGAGTTGAAACTCTGGAAATAAAGTAAAATAGGTATTGAAGGTAGAGGGGTGAGAACGCCCACGGTTCGACAATTCGTCTGGAACGATTTGAACCGCGATAGCGCCGCTTGCGGTTTGTTGCATGGATGTAACAAAGTTAATCCCTCCACCCCTGCCATTTTTTGGCAAAAAGTGTCCCCATATAAAGTATGGCTTGGGGGCAATGCAACTAGTAAGGTAATTAGGGTTTAGCATGAGCGAAAATACAGAAAACAATTCCAATCCATTAGATAAGTTAAGATGGTTGGTTATATTTGGTTTGTTAGGTGGCGTGGTTGCAGTTAATCACTATTTTCCAGAACTCTCCGTTCTTTATATTGCCCTTATCGCAGTTGCTGCTGTGGGAATTTCCGGTTTTATAGCGTCAACCACAGTTAAAGGCAGCACCTTTATTACGTTTGCAAAAGAAGCACGTATAGAAGTTCGCAAGGTTGTGTGGCCCACTCGCCAAGAAACGACTACAACCACTATGATTGTATTAGCCGCTACTGTTGTGATGGCTCTTCTTTTGTGGGGACTAGACGGGATTATCGTTGAGATTGTCTCATTTATAACTGGATTAGGAATTTAAGCTATGTCAGATAAAAAATGGTACGTGGTTCAAGCTTTCTCTGGTTATGAAGGCCGTGTTCAAAAAACCTTATTAGAACATATTAAAATGCATGAAATGGAAGACTACTTTGGTGAGATTTTAGTACCCACCGAAGAAGTAGTTGAAATGCGTGCAGGACAACAAAGAAAAAGTGAACGTAAGTTTTTCCCAGGTTATGTGTTAGTGCAAATGGACATGAATGAAGATTCATGGCATTTAGTCAAGAGTGTACCTAGAGTACTAGGTTTTATTGGTGGTACTTCAGACAGACCAGCGCCAATCACAACTAAAGAAGCCAATGCTATATTGAATCGTCTTGAAGAGGGTGTTGATAAGCCTAAACCAAAAACGTTGTTCGAACCGGGCGAAGTGGTACGTGTTACCGATGGTCCTTTTGCCGATTTCAATGGTGTGGTCGAAGAAGTCGATTACGAAAAAAGTCGCTTGAAAGTATCAGTACTTATCTTTGGTCGTTCAACGCCAGTAGAACTAGAATTTGGTCAGGTAGAGAAAGGCTAGTTTTAGCGATAAATTTGAATTAAAAAAGGATGCGATTAGCATCCTTTTTTATTGGTTTGAAATGCCAACCCTCGTTAGTTTCATTTTAATGAATTTGCTTAGTGAAATACTGATTACGGCCTCCGATTCTTTGATTTTAAACCTTAGGTACGGACGGTCTCAGTAGAGCAACATATTCTCCCCACCTTAGAAGTTGTAATTGCAAAGCCGTAAACACAAAAATGAAGTATAAAGTATAAATTGACAACAATAAGACTTGTGTACGGATAATGATTCATCTATAATTTGCGACCCATTTTATTAGAACGGGAAGCCGATAGAGTAAGCATTCTCAATGTTTACAAGGCGTTATACCCAAATTAGAGAGTATTATCATGGCGAAGAAAGTCACTGGCTTAATTAAGCTTCAGGTTGCGGCAGGTGCTGCGAACCCTAGTCCACCAGTTGGTCCTGCACTAGGTCAGCATGGTGTTAACATCATGGAATTCTGTAAAGCGTTTAACGCAAAAACAGAAAGTCTTGAAAAAGGCGCTCCAGTACCAGTAGAAATTACTGTGTACGAAGATCGTTCTTTTACCTTCTTAACTAAAACTCCTCCTGCTTCTTTCTTACTTAAGAAAGCTGCTGGTATAAAGAGTGGTTCTGGCCGTCCTAACACTGAAAAAGTGGGTAAAGTGACGCGCGCGCAATTGGAAGAAATTGCTAAAACTAAAGAACCTGATTTGACTGCAGCAAGCTTAGATGCAGCAGTAAACACCATCGCTGGCTCTGCACGCAGCATGGGCTTAGTGGTAGAGGGATAAGACATGGCTAAATTATCAAAACGCGCACGCTTAGTTCAAGAAAAAGTTGATGTGACGAAAGAATACGAATTCAATGAAGCCGTTGCTTTGTTGAAAGAATTGGCCACTGCTAAATTCGCAGAAAGTGTTGACGTTGCTGTTAACCTTGGCATTGATGCACGTAAATCTGATCAAAACGTTCGTGGCGCAACTGTATTACCAAATGGTACAGGTAAAGATGTACGAGTTGCAGTTTTTACTCAAGGCGCTAATGCTGAAGCCGCTAAAGAAGCCGGTGCTGACATTGTTGGTATGGACGACTTAGCCGAGCTAGTGAAAAAAGGCGAAATGAACTTTGACGTAGTTGTTGCTTCTCCAGATGCAATGCGCGTTGTTGGTCAGTTAGGTCAAATCTTAGGTCCACGTGGTCTTATGCCTAACCCTAAAACTGGTACGGTTACACCAGACGTTGCAACAGCAGTTAAAAATGCTAAAGCAGGTCAGGTTCGTTATCGTAACGACAAAAACGGTATTATCCATGCAAGCATTGGTAAAATCGCTTTTGAAGCAAACCAAATTCAAGAAAACTTGGCAGCATTGCTAGAAGCGCTTAATAAAGCTAAGCCTTCTTCAGCTAAAGGCACTTTCATTAAGAAAATCAGCCTTAGCACAACAATGGGTGCAGGTGTTTCTTTAGACCAAGCTAGCTTAGGCGGCTAATTTAGTTTGGTTTAGCAGGTAGCCAATAGGTTGCTTGTTTCTCTGTAAAGGTTATGGGTTGGAGTCTTAGTCAGGTTTTTTGAAAAAAGAGCTTAACGAATGACTCCCGTCCAAGACCGCAGGCGTAAGTTGGTGAATGAAGTAAGAGAGCATTCGCCTAGATAGTGACTATTAACGTCACATTCGTAAACAACTTACTTAAAAAGCGAGCCTGCGCAGACGGTTGTTTCGACTCAGACTCTCTGGGATTAACGAACACCGTAGAGCGGTGGATTTGTATTCTTTTCCTAAAGATTAGAAGCAATGATATCAATCTGTGAATCCTGAAGCGGATATTTCTAAATGAAATGAAGTTTCAGACTTTAAGAGGTGAACTCAGTGGCATTAGGCTTAGCAGCAAAAAAAGAGATCGTAGCAGAAATAAACGATGTTGCATCTCGAGCTCTATCTGTTGCCGTTGCTGAATACCGTGGCATGGAAGTGGCAGAGTTAACTGACCTTCGCATAAAAGCCCGTGAACAAGGTGTTTACTTACGAGTAGTTCGTAACACACTTGCAAAACGTGCTTTAGCTGAAAGTAAGTTTTCTGACATGGACAGTGCTTTAACTGGTCCGTTAATCTATGGTTTTTCCATAGAAGCACCTGGTAGTGCTGCACGTCTTTTTAAAGACTATGCAAAAACGAACAACAAGTTAAACGTAACTGCACTTTCTATTGGTAGTGGTTTATTGGGTCCAGACAAGCTGGATGCAGTAGCGTCACTTCCTACCCGCGACGAAGCGTTGGCAAGATTACTTGCTACCTTCAAAGCACCTGTCGAGAAATTCGTTCGTACTATCAACGAAGTTCCAGGCAAGTTTGTGCGTGTATTGGCAGCGATCAAAGACGAAAAATAATTTTCGACTTTGGCATTATAAATTTTTAACATTAAACCCAGGAGTTTAGAGAAATGGCTCTAACTAAAGATGATATATTAAACGCTATTGCTGAAATGCCAGTAATGGAACT
>Ga0105350_10000162_pt1 | contig 45229 bp, 39 predicted proteins | sample EN1Hudsemesocosm_FD_83506 | JGI IMG/M metagenome (GOLD analysis project Ga0105350, IMG submission 83506) | Methane-oxidizing microbial communities from mesocosms in the Hudson Canyon - EN1E Hudson Canyon | ecosystem: Environmental > Aquatic > Marine > Cold seeps | place: Hudson Canyon... | reverse complement strand
CACCCAATAATAAAGTGACTTATCTGATATGCCTAAACGCTTAGAAACATCAGGAACGGAATAGCCTTTTTCAACCACTTGGCGAACGGCTTCTTGTTTAAATTCATCGGGATATTTTTTATTCATAACACTTTTTACCTTACTTCGGTTTCTAAGTAAAAAGTGTCTACAGATTTAGGGGAAGATCAATATAGTGTTTCAAAATGACGTCAGTGAGTTCGTTCTTTTCAGTAACTAGTAAAAAAATATTTAATGGAATGGTTGGCAGATTGAATTTTTGAAGTACCTATTTACTTGTTGAGGGGTAATCGAATGTATTAAAACAAGTCATCTAGATATAAATGTAAACATTTCTCTGTTTAGGTAGGACGACCTATGGCCGTCCACCAATAAACACAATACCGGTCTTATAAAGTTGAAAAATCAAAGACCGACACCTTTAGTTGTTAAGGTCGTAAGGTCATCTTTCCCTTCACCTCTCGGTTCATAACCTTATTTAAGGCGTCTTTGGCATATTGCAAAGGTACCACTTCATCAACCACCACTTTGACTTTACCTTGTACATACCACTTTAATAACTCTTTCATGTTGTCGGCAAAATCCTTGGGTTGATGTTGGGTAAATGAGCCCCAAAAGACCCCCATAACCGAGTAACCTTTTACCAATGCTAGGTTGACAGGAAATTCAGGAATAGTGCCACCAGCAAAACCAACGACTAACAATCTGCCATTCCAAGCCATGCTTCTTGAACAGGCGTGAAAGGTATCGCCGCCCACACATTCGTAAACCACATCAACACCTTTGCCATCAGTCACTTCTTTAATGGCTGTTTTTAAATCGGTTTCTGTGTAGTTTATTAGAATGTCTGCGCCATTAGCTTTGGCCATATCTAACTTTTCTTGAGTAGAACAAACGGCAATAACAGTAGCGCCCATTTCTTTACCAATTTGCACCGCAGCTAAGCCAGTTCCACCAGCAGCACCCGTTACTAATAACGTTTCACCAGGCTGGATTTGAGCACGCTGTTTAAGTGCGTGATGAGCTGTTGCATGGGCAGTTACTAATGCAGCTGCTTCTTCATCAGGAATTTCATCGGGAATAGGCATAATGTGCGAAGCAGGACATAACACTTTTTCAGCGTAACCACCTAACATCACCATAGCTATGACGCGCATACCCACTTTAAGATAAGGAACACCCTCGCCTACCTCGCTGATGACACCAGCGACTTCATTACCTGGTACAAAAGGAAAAGGAGGTTTCATCTGATACAAACCTTGTACCAATAATCCATCTGGAAAATTAACCCCACATGCTGTTACATCGACCACTACATGGCCTTTTTTAGCCACCGGATCAGGCACATCTTTATATTGCAGTTTTTCAACTGGGGCAAATTCTTCACATACTATGGCTTTCATTACATTCTCCATTAACTGTCTGATATTCAAACAAAACCAAAGGTTTTATTTTTATACTATTTGGTTAGTTTTAACGCGTATTGGGCTAAAGGTTTAACAATGGCACCTACCGCTTGCGCTTCTTTATTAGACGCATTGCCGTCCTCTGCACGTTTTGCCACACCTTGAGCAATAGCGCCCAAGCGGAAAAAACTAAAGGCTAAATAGAAATTCCAATTGTCGATTTTGTCGATACCTACTAATTTACAGTAAGCATCCACATATTCTTGCTCTTCTGGGATCCCCAGTGGTGCCCTTTCAATACCGCCAAGGCCAGTCGCTTTGCCAACATTTTCAGGTAAACGTAATTGCATACACTGATAAGCTAAATCCGCATAAGGGTGACCTAAGGTAGATAACTCCCAGTCCAATACAGCCAATATTCTAGGCTCTGATGGATGGAACATTAAGTTGTCCATACGATAATCACCGTGTACTAGGGATATCTTACCGTCATCTTCTGGCAAATGTTTTTCGAGCCAGGCAATTAATTGGTCCATTTCAGGGATATCTTGGGTCTCGGACAACTTGTATTGTTTACTCCAACGACTAAATTGGCGTTCGTAATAGTTACCGGGCTTACCGTAATCACTCAAACCAACTTTTTCGATGTCCACACTATGCAACGCAGCCATGACCTCAACCATATTTTGATACATTTGGCTGCGAACTTGATTGTCGGAAATTTCTGGTAAAGCACTGTCCCAAAAAACTCGTCCCTCAACATATTCCATAATATAAAACATGCTACCAATTAGGCTTGTGTCTTCACAAAGATGGTAAACCTTGGCCACTGGTACAGAAGAGTTTTCGAGTGCGGCCAATACTTTATATTCTCGGTCAACAGCATGGGCAGACTTAAGTAACTTACCCGGAGGTTGGCGACGTAAAACATAAGACTGATTGGCAGTCTGCAACTTAAAGGTGGGGTTTGATTGGCCACCTGCAAATTTAGTTGCCGTGACAGGCCCTTCAAAACCGGCAACATGCTGGGTTAAGTAGTCTGCCAAAAGCTGCTCGTCTAATTGATCAACTGAGCCTCTATCAGTCATAACATTTTCCTCTCTATCATGTGTTTATTAGGCATTTTTATCTTTTATTAGATTACGACCTAATTGCATCATGTGCACTTCATCAGGACCATCAGCTAAACGGATAGTACGAGCATAAGCATAGGTGGCAGACAGAATAAAGTCTTGGCTAGTACCTGCAGCGCCATGCATTTGGATAGCTTGGTCGATAACATTACATGCCATTTTTGGTGCCACAATTTTAATTGCAGCAATAATATCACGACTCACTTTGTTGCCGTATCTGTCCATACTGTCAGCCGCTTTCAAAGTTAACAAACGTGCCTGTTCAATATCACAATGCATTTGCGCAATTCGTTCGCGAATAGACTGCTGTTTACTCAAAGGTTGGCCAAAAGCAATACGTGTTTCGACTCGTTCACAAGCCAAGTCTAAAGCACGCTGAGCACAACCAATTAAACGCATACAATGATGAATTCTACCCGGCCCTAAACGACCTTGTGCGATAGCAAAACCTTCACCCTCACCGACCAATAAATTAGCCGCTGGCACTCGGACATTGTCGAATGATACTTCTGCGTGTCCAATGGGTTCATCAAAATGCCCCATCGCGGCCATGGGACGAACCACTGTTACACCCTTAGTATCTAAAGGCACCAAAATTTGTGATTGTTGCTGATGACGAGGGGCAGATGTATCAGTTTTACCCATGACTACCATAATTTTACAGTTGGCATTCATTGCACCACTGGTATACCACTTAAGCCCATTAATCACATATTCGTCACCATCGCGCACAATGGAAGTTTCGATATTAGTCGCATCTGATGAAGCAACGGCAGGCTCTGTCATAGCAAATGCAGAACGAATTTCTCCTTCTAACAATGGCACTAGCCATTTCTTCTTATCTTCTTCTGAGCCATAACGTGCCAATACTTCCATATTGCCGGTATCAGGCGCGCTACAGTTAAAAACTTCACCACTCCACATCACACGGCCCATAAGTTCGCATAAAGGCGCATATTCCAAATTCGTTAGGCCTGCTCCATAAGGCAGGTAGTCTTCTGGTAAAAACAAGTTCCATAAACCTGCATCTTTAGCCTTTTGCTTAAGCTCTTCCATAATGGGAGGCGTAGCCCAACGATCAGCGCTATTATGAACTGCATCAATATACTCCTGTTCAACAGGGTAAATATGCTCATCCATAAAAGCTTGTAAACGGTCAATAAGTTTTTGCGATTTGTCGGAGTAATCAAAATTCATGCTTGTATTTCCTTTAGCTAAAGGTGATGGAGTCCAGTCTATCTGGACTATCTAAATGTGGAACATTATTAAAACTGGCTAAACGTATATTATTTTTGTTGAAGTAAAAATGGCTGATACTGGTATTACGGACTTGCATGTTCATTTCAATCACCTGTTTAGCATCAAATCCTAAAACCAGGCTCATTAACATGGATATAGCGCCCCCCGAGCTCACAATCAAAATAGGCTTATCGCTATCTTGTTGGCAAACAATATTGAGGGAACGTTGTACTCTATTTCTAAATCCTAGCCAGCTCTCATCTAATTCAGACTCAGGCAACAAGTCCTCAGACCATGCATACATGGCTAGTTTTAATAACCGATAAAAATCAGCGGGTTTAGGGGTTGTGGGTAAAGTATGTTGTGGATTTAATGCCAAAAAACTTTTACCAATATTTTGAAAATTAAATTCGTTAAAACCCGAGTCTATAGTCACTTCAGGAGAGTGAGCTAAACCATCGACAATGCCTTGGGTGGTTTCTTGATGCCGAACCAAATCACCCATAAATGCCTGTGAAAAGGAAATGTCACGTGAAGTAAAATAATCGCCCAACCAACGCGCCTGTTGATGACCCAAATCACTTAACTTGTCGTAATTTTTTGCTCCAAATGAAGCTTGTCCATGACGGACTAAATAGAACTCAGACACGTATTCACCGTTAATTTTTTAACTTTATTGATAGTATTCTCAATAGATCTATTAGTTGAATTTATTATTTTAATAAAATTACATTTAGTAAATTTATATCGGCTAATAGGATTAAACAGTCCATCTCGCTATTTACCCATTTGGAAGCGTATCTGCCACTCCTTCTGGGTGAGGTTAGAACTGCTTTTACTTTTATAAGGATTTTTCTACCTAGCCCAGTAAACCTAAAGTATCTAGACGCGATTGAAGCAATTATAACCATCGCTAAATGGCAAGATTGTTAGATGTTCCGTTATAACACCACCAGCCTATTAACATTTAACAAACCAAACGTTTACTTTTAACTAATTTTATTGATAAAGTAACAGGTCTGATGAGTGGGTTTTTGCAAGTTGTAAATAAACACAAAGATTCATTTTCACCAAAACGATTTTAAAACCCAAAAAATAGACTAGCGACGCTAGCAAAAAGAGAACATACAATGAAACAGACACTGCCAATACGTTTTAAACCCTCCGCTCTATCAAGCATAGTTGCATTATCACTTGCACTATCTAGTTCTATGTCTTTTGCTCAAGAAGCCGAAGATGAAGGCCGCTTAGAAACCATCACTGTTACCGCACAAAAAAGAGCACAAAATCTTCAAGAAGTACCCGTCTCTGTTACTGCATTTACCGGTGATGAAATGGCTGAAGCGGTCATCAAAGACATGTACGACTTACAAACAAACGTACCTGGTTTAGGTGCTTTTCAAAGCCAAAGCGCAACCAACTCAAGCTTTTCTATTCGAGGCGTAGGGACTTCATCACAAAACTTTGGACTTGAGTCTTCTGTAGGTTTGTATGTGGACGGTGTATACCGTGCGCGTCAAAACTCAATGATCAATAACTTAGTCGATGTGGCAGCAGTAGAAGTATTACGTGGTCCTCAAGGTACACTTTTTGGTAAAAACACGCCTTCTGGTGCAATCTTAGTTAGCACTGCTAAGCCTAGTCATGACGGTGATGATGGTTTTGTTGAGGCAACTGTTGGTAATTACGGATTAGTCAATTTGTCTGGCGCCATGTCATTCTCGGCCATTGAAGATGTATTGGCTTTCAGAGCAACTGCTTTCAGTAGTTCAAGAGACGGCACAATTAGCGATGTGAATTTAGGTGAAGATACCCTGAATGATAGAAATCGCTGGGGTGCGCGTTTACAAGCTTTGTATACACCTGGTGACGATGTGTCGCTAAGAATTATCGCTGATTATTCCGATATCGATGAGATATGCTGTGGTGCACCAGTACAGTTAAGTAACGTTCAAGCTCTTGAACTTCCTGGAACGTTTGGCTCAGATGCAGCGTTACCTAGTCTAGGCGGTACTGTATTCACAGGTGGTGATGCGTTTTACGACAGAGAAGTAGCCTTGTCGTTTTTACCTGAGTCAACCATGACAGACAAAGGTTTGTCTGCTGAGCTTAACTGGGACATTGATGACAACTATACTTTAGTCTCTATCTCAGCTTATCGTAACTTTGAATCTTTCGATAATATCGATACTGATTTTACCGATGCGGATTTGTTTGGAACAAGTAACCTATCAGCACAAAAATCATTCTCACAAGAACTTCGTCTAGATTACACAGGCGATAAAGTGAATTATATTTTAGGTGCCTACTACTTCACCCAAGAATTAGATTTAGAATACAGTCTCTATACTGATTCACTGTTTAATTCCTTTTTCTTATCTCAATTTGAAGGTGCATTTGACCCACTTTTTGCAGGGTTGGATGAAATAAGCGCCTTAACAGGCGGATTTATTGCTCCAACAGCGGTAGCTGCGCCAGCAGGTACAGGGTTCGATCATGTTGCAGCGCAAGAACACGAGAGTTACGCACTTTTCGCACAGTTTGATTATCAGTTTACAGATGAGTTAACTCTAACAGCCGGTATTCGATATACAGATGAGTCAAAAGACTTAGCCACTGAGTTTACTGAGAATTTGCCAAGCGGCGAAGACTTCCCTACCTTCTTTTCTAATACTACAGAGCTAGCAATTGGAGGAGGCTTAGCAGGCGCAGCATTGCAAAACATTGGTGCCGCATTGCTCTCGGGACAAGCTCCATCAGCTGCTGATTTAGAAGCTATTCGACCTTTTCAAACAATAGGTTGGGGATTTAATGCATTAGGCGCTACAACAGCTGCTCGTCCTAACATTGTAGAAGAATTATCTGATGACCAGATTACCGGTACCGTTAAATTAAGCTGGCAACCAAACCGAGATACGTTGGTTTATGGTTCATTTGGTACAGGTTACAAGTCTGGTGGAACAAATACAGACCGTATTGCAAATGGTTTTGCGCCTTTGTTTGATGCTGAAACATCTGAATCTTTCGAACTTGGTATTAAGAAAGACTTACGCGATTATGATTTACGTATAAATGCAGCAGCTCACTACACCACAGTTGAAGATTTCCAAGCGAATACCTTTACAGGTAATGGTTTTAACTTGCAAAACGCTGGAGATTATGAAATTTCTGGCTTCGAAGTTGAAGCGACTTGGGTACCTATGGACGACCTTGAAGTGAACTTAGCTTGGGCATTTGTGGACGCTGAATATAAGACGTTCACAGGAGGAAATTGCTGGGTAGCTTATACATTCCATACTGGCATTGACGATCCAGGTCGCCAAAATGCAACTGACCAGTTCTGTGATCGTTCAGGCGACAGACCAGGTGGCGAGCCGAAGAACTATGCTGTAATCAGTGTGAAAAAAGACTTCGAGTTAGCCGATGATATATATAGTTACATACAAGGTGATTTCAGCCATACAAGCGAAATTATCCTTGATGGCAGTAACGACCCTTATGCTATTCAAGATGCATATAACATCGTTAACCTAAGACTCTTCATGAACTTTGAAGACATGGATATGGATGTAGTAGTTTGGGCCCGTAACCTTCTTGACGAAGAATACATTAACCGCACTAACTTCAACGCACCACTACAAACAGGTAAGTTGAATGCGTATATGGCTGAGCCTACTACTTTTGGTGTGACAGTTAAAAAACGTTTTTAATTTGTGCCCATTTAGTTAGATTTTTTAAGCCGGCTTTTGCCGGCTTTTTATTGCCTAATAAATAATTGAAAGTGATCCATTAGGCGGCTTTAATCACTAAGTACTAAGGTAAATACACAACCACACTAATTAAACGCCAATACAATCCGCTATTATTATTGGTCTAATGAAATAAGGCACAAAATCATGAAATTTTTAACCAAGGCTAAGATACTGGTTACCGTTGCATTACTGTCGGTTACGTCAATAAGTGCCAATGCAAGCGACTGTCCAGATTTGCTCAAGTTTGTAAAACGTAAACTTAACTCCCAAGATACAGTTAATATGTGTGAGGCTTATCACGGTAAAACAATCCTATTTGTGAATACAGCCAGTTACTGTGGCTTTACTCCTCAGTTTGAAGGTCTTGAAGCCTTGTATAGCCAATATAACGATAAAGGGTTTGTGGTCCTAGGCTTCCCTTCTCATGACTTCAACCAAGAGGACAAAAGTGAAGTCAAAACAGGACAAATATGCCGATTAACTTACGGGGTTAAATTTCCCATGTTTGAGGCGATGTCGGTGAAAGGCGAAGACGTCGACCCACTGTATCGAATGCTAGCCAATAAATCTGGGCAAGCGCCAAAGTGGAACTTCTTTAAGTACTTAATGGATAAAAATGGCAATATTGTTAATGCTTACGCTTCTGCAGTCAAACCTACAGATGAAGCTTTGATGAATGATATTGAAAAGGCATTGCAGTTGTAATTCACTGAAATATGTTTGCAAGAGTAACCTGCCAAAAAAACCTTAAATGTGCGAACACTTCAGTGTTCGCAATTTTTTTGCTTGGTGTGATGTTCCGTTTAGCAGCTTACAAAACCTAAGAACCCGCCAAACTGATCTTATCAAGATTTTATATTAACGCTATCGTCCAGAGTGACCGTTTTCGCATCCACCCTGTCGATGATTTTAATGATAGTCGTTTGTACCGTCTTATCCTGACGAATATCCGTTTCGCTATTAAAGGTTTCTAACATAGGCTCGGCATTTTCTTGTTCGATAAAACCTACTTCAACTTTTGTAGCTATTGCTTCACTAGGACCAAAATATTGAATACTAATCATCGGGTAACCATGAAACCCTCGTTTCACTCGTTTACTAATACGTTTTTGTGACTTATCTAAGTTCATTTATGCTCTCAATGATTGATTTAAGGTAGATATTAACTGAGTCGGCAAACAATTGGCTAACTTAATGGGACTCAACAATCTAATGATTGAGCTTAGGCACGGAAATACTAAAACACAGACCGAGTCCGGTGTTATCTACAATTGTAATTTCACCCTTCAATTGCTGGGTGACTAAATTATAAATGATATGCGTGCCGAGGTCGCTGCCTCCCGCCTGTCGATTAGTAGTAAAGAAAGGTTCGAATATCACTTTTTAATGTCGCTAGAGATTCCTTTTCCATTGTCGCAGTATAAAAGTTGTACATGATTATCTAATTCAGTCACCACAATTTTTATGGTTCCCTCACTATTATTGGCAAAAGCATGAGTCAAACTATTCATGATCAAGTTGGTGGAAATTTGAATAAGCGCGCCGGGATAACTGTTTATAACGGTTTGTGTGGGACAATTGACAATAATATTGTGCCCGGCTTTTTTAATCCGTGGTTTTAGCGACATTAGAATGTCTTCCAGATAGGATTTTAAATTCACTTGTCGTATTTCATCGACAGTGGTGTCGACTGCCACCAGTTTAAAACTTCTGATTTGTTCTGCTGCTCGTTGCACACTTGTGAGTGAAATCGAGTAACTTTCATCAATGGCAACTAATCCATCTGTTAGTTTTCGTTTGGTTAAGTTGTCTTCAGCTAAATCACGCAGGATATCTTTAATTTTGTGTTGAATTACAGTGATGCTCATTAATGCTGTGCCAATGGGCGTATTGAGCTCATGTGCTATACCGGCAACCAGTCCGCCTAACGCCGCCATTTTATCGTTCTCAATTAACTTTTTCTGCGTCTGCTTAAGTTCTTCCAAAGCGCTAATAAGATCATCATTGCTCTTCTGTAAATCCTCAGTTCTGCTTGCTACCCGACTTTCTAATTCGTTATTGAGCTGGAGTGCACTTTCTTCGGCTTTTATACGGCTACTAACTTCTAATTCCAGTTGTTTAATTGCTTCTTTAACTTGTTCAGCAACCAAGCTCAGTGTTTGTATTTCGTTGTTTTCAACGTCAATTTTTTTCTCGCCCAACTCACTTTTGACCAATATTTTCCGCAGATAACCAATTAAATATCGCAGTTTCTTTGACAGCTGTGATGAAAACAAAATACTGATGCTGGTTGAAATAATAATCAGCAACAAGGCAAATACAATAAACAGGTTGGCTTCTTTTTTTAACTCTTCTCGTTTCAGAACCATAGTCGATTGAATTGTTTTTTGGGTGTTTTCACTTAAAGTAAGCAATTGATTATTAAGCTGATTAAACATAGTCGTTGAATCGTTCATGATGCCAAACGCCAGATCTAAATCGACTGAAGCGGTAAGAATTACATTCGCGGTCGTTGCTCGATATTGAATCAATTTATCTTTAATCGCCTGAGGAATAGCCCCTTCTAAGTTGGTTTCAGCAAATTGTGACTCAATACGATGAATTTTAAGCAAATAACTCCGACCTAGATCATAGAATATGCCTTCGTCATTAATTTTTGGGGCATCTCGCAGAAGTGAAAATATATCGGTGTGATTAATCGCTAATTGATTAGCAATGGATGTGTATCTGTAGGAAGTTGCTTGTTGCTCTGTTTGTGAATATTCAAGAATGTCGCTTTGTTTATCGATGATGTAATAAAAAATTCCAATTAGAATAAGAATAGTAAATAGCGCCATAATTGGCGCAAACATAAACTTCCACTTAAGAGACATACAATATCCGTACTACTTATCTTGTGTTAAATGTTGCTGCCATTGAACCGGCGTTATTCTACCAATATGTTGGTAATTATCACCACTTGGCTTAAAAATATGCACTACACCTTCCGGTTTTGGCCATATGTTAGTTACTTCTCGAAGATTCGCGGTGTGTGAGACTAGAACAGTATTTGAGCCAGGGGGCGGAAGTGCTTTTAATTTTACCGACAAACTATCAATTAATTTCTGTGTCACTTCGGCATTTTCATTAAGAATAGCCCTAAGTTGATTATCAATTTCAACTTTGTTGAATGCAAAGATTGCGGTATCAACACATCTGCAATACGGACTCGAAATAACCCTATCAACCTGAATATTAAATTTTCGAATCGCTTCGCCTAATTTTCGTGAGTCCTTAATACCTTGCTCTGATAAATTCCGTTGTTTGTTGCAGTTTCGTAAATCGGAGAAGTCACTATCGGCTTGGCTAAGATCAGTTGCTCCATGACGAACATAAAGAATGTAACCGCCCTGTTGTAACATTTTTATTATTTCCTCGGTCGTGATTTCTTCTGCAGAAAGTGTAGAGCTAAAAACCAATGCGATTAGAATAAATCCAAACAATTTCATTCTATTACCTGTTTTAATCAACGGAACTAGTGTTATAGGTTTACCATCGAGTTGCCGTTAAAGAAAAAGCAATATTTTATTTGGGTCATTAATTTAACCACAAAAACCACTTCCCCTCTTAAAATCCATCTTAGTGTGTGCAATCATTTTTCAAACAGATTGTGTTCGCAGATTATTTGGTATGTCAGATAAGTGGGTTATTAGACATGAAAATGGAAGGTAAACTGGATGATTGAATTTCACGATGACAGATTAAAAAAACATCTGTTATTTTCAGCGGCAGTGTTTTCCTTTGATATTCAGGCATATACCCCGGTAAATGTGGATAAAGTCACGGTAGATAGCTAGTCAATAACCTTTGCTGTCAAGTGCGTAACCTCATTCAAAATATGACCAATGTAAAGCTACTTAGAGCTACAAGGTACTACAGTCAATATCAATCACACTTGTTACTGAATATTTAAGATTCGTCTAGCAGCAAAACTATCGTATAATCGCCGTAATTACCTTGCTTAAGATACCACCATGACAGTAGAACAATTTACCCCAAACAAAACCACCACCTTAGAAACGCCAGTCAAAATTTTAGAAGACTCGCCTGTACAAAAAACCAATGGTACTAAAATTGGCTTTGTCAGCTTGGGCTGCCCTAAGAATTTAGTCGACTCAGAGCGTATTTTAACTCAGCTGCGCACTGAAGGTTACGACGTAGTGCCTACTTATAACGATTCTGATTTAGTGATTGTGAACACTTGTGGCTTTATTGATTCGGCGGTGCAGGAGTCTTTGGATACTATTGGTGAAGCGTTGGCCGAAAACGGTAAAGTGATAGTTACAGGTTGTTTGGGTATTAAAGAAGATGAAATTCGTGAAGTACATCCAAATGTATTAGCTATTACTGGCCCCCATGCCTATGAAGAAGTGGTGAATCAGGTACATGAACATTTACCGCAACCTGAACATAATCCTTATTTAAACTTAGTGCCAGATATTGGCGTAAAGCTTACGCCTAGGCATTATGCCTATTTGAAAATATCTGAAGGCTGTAACCATAGGTGCACCTTTTGTATCATCCCGTCTATGCGTGGCGACTTAGTCAGCCGTCCTATTGGTAGCATTTTAGACGAAGCAAAACGTTTGAAAAATGCTGGGGTAAAAGAGTTATTGGTTATTTCTCAAGATACCAGTGCGTATGGCGTAGACGTCAAAAGCAAAACTGATTTTTGGGATGGTATGCCGGTGAAAACCGACATGAAATCTTTGTGTGAAAAGCTCGGTGAAATGGGTATTTGGGTGCGACTGCATTATGTTTACCCCTACCCTTCAGTAGACAAAATTATGCCACTGATGGCTGAAGGTAAAATTTTGCCTTATTTGGATATTCCTTTTCAACATGCCAGCCCGCGTATTCTTAAACTAATGAAACGTCCTGCTGCTGCCGAGCGCACTATGGCGCGTATCAATGCATGGCGTGAGGTGTGTCCGAATATCGTTATTCGTTCGACCTTTATTGTGGGTTTCCCCGGTGAAACTGAAGAAGATTTTCAGATGTTGTTAGACTTTTTAGATGAAGCCCAACTCGACCGTGTAGGTTGTTTTAAATATTCAGATGTAGATGGCGCAAAAGCCAACGACTTGCCCGATCCGGTAAGCGAAGATATCAAACAACAACGTTACGACCGCTTTATGCAAAAACAATCACTGATCAGCACTGCTAAGCTAAAAGAAAAAATTGGCTTAGAGTATCAAGTGATTATTGATGAGGTCACACCAGAAGGCGCGGTTGGCCGTTGTTATGCCGATGCACCTGAGATTGATGGCAATGTGCATTTAACTGATGAATTTGATGTAGAGCCTGGGGATATTATTTGGGCACAAGTCATTCATAGTAACGAATACGACTTATGGGCAGTAAAAGTAGCTGACGATGAAGAAACCGAAATCGTCGAATAATTAAGGGGCTGTTTATCTTTCATATGTCCCCGAGATTATCCTCAAAATGTACTCAATCAAGGCAAAACCTGTGAAGTTTGGCCACCCAAATAAACAGATTTTAACGCTGAGTGAGGGCGTTTTGAGGAAAACCCTTCGGGCTGGGACATTTATTCGCCTACCTTCGTTGTTTACCTTTCGTTTAGAATACTAAACTTCAAGGAAAACGCCTCGGTATACAATTAAATGACCTCAGTCTCGAGTATATATGAAAGATAAACAGCCCCTATAAGGACTTAACTATGTCAACCTCTGTTAACGATCTCGCTCAGGTCATCCAAATTGTGGTGGCGCCTATCTTTATGTTGACCGGTATTGCTGGTTTTTTAAATGTAATGTCTGGGCGTTTAGGGCGGATCGTTGATAGAGCACGTATTATGGAGCGGCGTGTTTCTACCATTAAAAACCCAGAGTTTTTAGAACAGTCAGAAAACGAGTTAAAAAATATATGGCGTAGAATCAAATTGATCAACCGCTCAATTGGTTTATGTACCGCCTCAGCCTTATTTGTTTGCGCTGTTGTAGTGCTCTTGTTTTTGGGTGATCTATTGATGTTTGATTTGAGTCAATTGATTGTCACACTGTTTGTTATTGCACTGTTTTTATTGATTTTTGCCCTACTCACTTTTTTAAAAGAAGTACAACTAGCCACCAGAACATTACAAATGGGTAAAGAGAAAATATTTAACGATTAACCCCTTATACCCATTGCATTTCACGCAAAACAAACAAGCCCAGTGTTGAGCTAACAATCGACATAAGCGTGCTGCCAGCGATAATAGCGGCGGTTAAATGGTAATCGCCACCAATACTTCTAACCATTGGATAGGCTGCAGCCGCTGTAGGTGCAGCAGTCATCATAAAGAGTACGCCAAGCTCTTCGCCCCTAAGCCCCAAATAAAAACCCAATGCAGTCGCTACCATTGGGATAAACACAATTTTACTGCCAATTGCCCAATACAAGATGTTTGAAGAACGAAACTCTTGCCAACGAATGGTGGCGCCCACACAAAGCAGAGCTAAAGGCAGGGTCATTTTTGCTAAATAATTACCGGTATCTAAGATTAACTTCGGAACTTGAATTGGTAATAAGGCCACCACTATTGCCAACGAAATGGCGATAGCCAAAGGATTTGTTAACACACTTCGCGCCACTTCTTTAACTCTTGGGGTTTTTTCTTGGTGATAATACAAGGTCAATATAGAGAAGATGTTTAACGGCACCACCAGTACAGCAAGATACATAGAAGCAATCGCTAAGGCCGACTCACCAAAGGCATTGACTGACAAGGCCAAACCTACAATTGCCATATTACCTCTGCACGCCCCTTGCACAAAGGCGCCTCTAGCCAATTTGTTAGTGATGCCATATGCTAGAAAATGAAAAATAATAAAGGCCCCCGTCATGACACTGCCAGCAAAAACAAGTAAGAATGTAGGGAAATGGTCGGTTAGATTGGTGGTAGCAATATTAACAAACAACAAGCAGGGTAAAGTGAGATTAAAAACCAATTCTGAGCCGGTTTTAGCAAATTCGTCGGTTATCCAATTTATACGTTTTAACAAAATTCCTAAACCAATAATCAGGCTAATGGGCAATGTTACGTCTAAGGCATAGGTTAAAGAGTCAAACATAGGCTTGAGCCCTGTTGTCACCAAGCGAATGTAATCTAGTCATCTTTTACCTGCTTATTTTGCTTACCTTCAATACTAAATTGATAATAAATATCAATTGCGGCATTCGCACCACCACTGACAGCCTCTAAATATAGTTTGGGTAGTAACTCGTATCTAATGGCCACTTCTGCAACCGAGTCAAACACCGGCACGCTATAACGTAATTGCACCCCCGGAGCTAAAGTGCCCGTTAAGGATAACTGGGTACCTTCGCCCTGCCCAGATGTATCTAAACTCACATCTTCAAAGCCTAATTTATTGCCTACTTTACTGATCAGGTTTTCACTTTGGCCTAAGCCCAGCGCCAATAAAGCATTTCTTAACATTACATCTTGGCTATCGCCGCTGGAACCGCCCAAACCTCTTCCGGTTAAGATATAAGATAAGCTTTGTTGTTGTTCCATAGTAGGTTCAGAAAACACACTGATAGTGGGGTTTTGTGCAACGCCCTGTACTTTTATGCCAGCAACTACACCGTCGGCAGTTAAATCAGGATCTCTGACAGCTTCGATATTCAAAAATGGCCGATCAAGAGAACTAGTAAATAATATATCACCTTCACGAATAATCAGGTTTTGCCCGTATGCCTTGTAGCGGCCATTAACCAATTGCACTTCGCCGCCACCAAATATTTCACTCTTATTGTTTTGCAATTTCAGTTGGCCTTGCAAATCGGTGGTAAGACCAAAGGCATCCAATTTCACTTGGTTATTACTCAGGGGATCAACTTTTAATAAAACATTCAGAGCTAACCTTTGTTGAGAGGCTTCTTGCTCGGCTTGTTTCTCAACTAAAATCACATCTTTTGACGGAGAAATAGACCCCTTGGGTAACTCACGCACTTTGACACGAGCATAAGGGATAGTCACCTCGCCCTTTATCTCTAAATTATCGGGTTCGAACATTAGACTGATATTTGGGCTGACTTTAGCCTTGATCATGCTCTGATAATCAAACTCCAATTCTTCACCAGATATATGCAAATTACCTTTGAGTGTTGGTTCCCAAGCAATGTCGCCATACATTTCACCTAGGCCTTTACCCAATTTATAACTACCTTTGAAATCAGCATTTTGCCCTTTTAAGCTAATACTTTGTTCAATTTCACTTAACGCCACAGGCAGCGATTCGTCTTTTAACGCACCGCTAGTTAAGGTCAATTCACCGGTTAACAAAGGACTACCAAATGTGCCGTTTATTTGTGTTTGCCCATTAATATTGCCTTGTAACACATCTAGTTCAGGGACTAGCGCTTTGAAAGCGGCTAAATCAAAACGCTCAATAAGTAACTCACCTTGTAGGGGTCTATTTAGTGGCTCAGCATAGACACCAGACTGCGCCTCAATACTGGCACTCACAGTACCTATTTTGTTACCAGACAAATGAATTTTAGCCAGAACACTGTTTTGATTAACCTGCGCTTCTACCAAGGTTTCGTTTAATGCAAGTTTAAGATTATTCTGCTCGCTAAAAGTCCACTCGCCAGAACTCAGGCTGGCACTTAACATAGCATTAGGCATGCTTTCGATATTCCAGTCACCGGACATATCCAAATTTAAACGACTCTTGGTTTGAATTTTAGGTATACCCGGCATCACACGTCGAACAACTGACAGCAAATCAAATTCTTTAAGTGACACATCCCAAGCCAGGGCATTGTCCTTAAACTCTGCCAGTTTAATGCAAAGTTCATTGTCCGAGTGGCTCCAGCAATGAGGAGCAATAAGGTATTGCTGTTTGTGCCAATCCGCTTCAATCTTAAAAGGTTCATCTAAGCTCAAATTGGCATAGGACGATACAATATCGCCAGATAACCAATTACCCTGCCAAGACGTTTGATTAAGCTGCCCTTGAATACTCACATTAACGCTAGTGCTTTGTCCGCTGGTGGTTAATTCAAATTGGTGGTCATTCGCATCACCACTTAACACCATCTGCGCACTATCAACTTGGTTACTAATACCTTGAATACCCTTCAACTCTAAATTCAACTCGACCGGCTTTTGCTCGTTCCATTTTAGGTTACCCTTACCTATAGCTTGTTGAACAAACACCTCTGAAGCCAATAAATCATTGCCTGATAGCTGATAACTAATTTCTGGTTTCTCAGCACTACCACTCAAATCACCAACTAAATTAAGTGAACCGCCAAGTTGTGGAAGTGTGGTAGATAGGTCTGCGGCATCTAAAGTAAATTTGATATCCAATGCCTGATCCCTTGATACTCTGCCGTCTAGTAATAAGACGTTTTCAGCATTTTTTAGCGACAAAGCCTGAAACTGTAAACCCTCATTTTGCTGAAAATCAACACTGCCTGATGCACTTAAAGGATAACCTTGCCATTGTCCATTTATGTCTAATTTGGTTAAATTTGCTTTCCAAATACCTTGACTATTATAGGCTTGAGTCGAAATATCACCATTAATATCTGCCGTAAATTCAGGCCAAAAAACACTTGGATCAATATGTTTAATAGTAGAACTACCTTGCCAATCGATAAATTCAGAAAAGGTTAACTTACCCTGACTCAAAATTTGCCCGCCTAGGGTTTCTAGCAACAACTCATTCAGCTCAAAACGCTTATTTTGCGCAGTTGATGCACCAGTGGCACTAAGGTTGATTTTGGTATCTGGTACATCTTTACCAGATACCATTGTCATAATTGACATTTTCAATGCGTTTAAATTGCCCCCTATTTCAATCACACCCGTTTCAGATTTAAAATCTGCTGAAACTAAAGGCCACTGCAATTGCTTCCAATCTAGTCTCATTTTGACTGGCAAGGTGCTCTTAGCGGGTTGTGCCGTAAAGTCCATTGTGAGTTTTAAAGGTTTAGCATTAGAAGGTACGGGGTCTGTAGATAAAGTCGTGTCAATTAATTCAACTTTTGTAGTCAAAGAATTAATATTACCTGATGAACGTAATGTTAGTTTTAATGGTGTTTTATCTTCCAGCAAAGCATTAGCGTCAACTGAAAATACATGTTCAAACTGACCATTTAACTGCACGTTACCTTTTGCTATTAATCGGCCTTGTTGATGCTCAACTAGCAACTCATTTAATTGTACTTTTTTCTTGCTGCCGCTTGCTTTAAGGCTGACTTTTGCAAGCTTTATTTCTTCTTGCCCAGCCAACTGCAATCGAGCTTCAGACAGATTAAAAGCCAACACATCAAAATGGAGTGGTAACACAATAGGTGTTGGGATAACGGGCTGATATTGCCAGCTAGTCCAATCAAAGGGCTCTTGAGTGGGCAGCGATGAATTTTGTATGGCATAGGTGGTGAGGTCAAACCCATGTAATTGCATATTTTCAATACGAAGGCGCTGATAAAAGTCCAATTTCCCTGTCAGTTTTTGCCACATAATATCTGCTGTATCTTTAATTTTTAGAGATACCTTATTTAAGCTGATATTTTTGATGCTAACTGGAATAGGTAACGTTAGCGCTGCGCCTGCAGGCTCTGTTTTAGGTGATGCATTACTGGGTTGTATTTGCACAACCGTTTTGTCGGTACTTAATGAATCAATACAAACAGTTAACTTCCAAACACAAGACAGTTGTATTGATACACTTAGGTTATAAATATCGACTTGGCTACCAACTTGCTGCCACTTCACCGAAGAAAGGTGCAACTCTGACCCCATACCGCCACTGGCATAATCAATAGTCAATTCATCAACTAAACTATTCGCAGTGCCAATAACGGCCTGTGAGCCCCAAGGTGTGAGTGTTAGCCCAATCAACAGGCATAAAACAGTCACCAACACTAACCCAAGCTTTAATATGCCAGAAACAAGTTTGCTGATTAAGCTAGGCTTTTTGGGCTGTTTTTCGCTAGCGTTTTGCACAGCCGATTCGGAGCTCATAAAGAAGGCCCCATGGAAATATGGAAATATCGTGTTTTACCAAAATCACTCTTACCTTTGGCTAAATACAAGCGAACCGGTCCAATTGGAGAATTCCAGATTGCGCCAAAACCAACACCGATAGCGGGATCTTTAAATAACTCTTCAGTGGCATTACCAACATCTACAAAGACAGCCGCACGCCAACTTTCGACAACGGGATACGAGTATTCAATACTGGCAACCGCTAGGTATTGCCCACCGGTCAGTTCGCGTTCGCCATTAGAGTCTAATTCGAAAGGTGATAACGTTTTGTAATTAAAGCCACGTACACTTTGGTCTCCACCTGTAAAAAAGCGCAAACTTGATGGAACTTGGTCAAAATCATTGGTGACTATGCCACCCAATTCAGCCCGCAATAAAAAACGATGTTGATCGAAACTTCTAACCCACTTCGATGAGGCTGTTACTCGAAACACATTGATATCTGACAACAGGGACTCTGATGCAAATTCAGTTGTTAAGCTTTGTTTGTCGCCCCAACTGATGTCTAAGCCACCTTTACTGCGTAATCGGCTTAGGGTAAAACCCGGAGTCAGCAAACGAGTGGTTTGTTCTGGCTCTAACCCTTGAGTAAAGGTTTCTTGCTCGAGCTTAAGGAAAGCCGAACGCTGCCAATCTGAATTCTCAACTGTCCAATGCCGAGTCGCGGATACAGACCATTTTTGACTTCTGGTATCATTTTCATTTTCTGCTTGGAATCCCGCCTGATAACTCAAATAATTTTGGATGGCGTCTTCTAGAGGTACTTTATAATCTACCGACACATATTGCTCCGGCGATGAAACATACACTTCACCTCCAATAGAATGACCACTTTCATTGACCCAAGGCCGTTTCCATTTCCCAGTGAAACGTGGACCAACATTAGACGAATAGCCTAATCCCACATCAAAATTATCTCTTGGTTTATGAGTCAAAATAATCTCAATTGGCACAGCAGTATCTTGCGCATCTACAACTAAGGGTCGAACGATGACATGACGAAAGTATTGAGTTTGTTTAAGCCTTTGATTGAGTAATCCTAGTTGACCGGCTTGATATAAATCCCCCGTTTTAAAAGGCGTTAAACTCTTAACTAATTTTTGCGAACGATCATCCTTACCAAAACGCAACTCGCCAAATTTGTAACGTACACCACTATTAATCTGAATAGTGATATCAGCGACATTTAGCGACTCAAATACTTTTATGCTGCTTTCGTCAAATTCAAAATCAAAATAGCCCTTTGATAAAGCGATACTTTGTAGTTCATATTTAACATTTTCGTATGCCGAATGTTCGAGTGGTTTACCTTGTTTAAGCTTATAGGCGTTAAGTGGCCCTTGCAGATCTTTGTCTTGTGCGCCCTGTCCTTCAATCTGAATTTTTAATTCTCTGATTAGAGTGATGGGGCCCAATTTAATCAGTAAACGCCAATTTTCATTTTTGGCTAGATTACTGGAACCAAGATTAGGAGGGGTAATCTCTATCGTTGCTTGGTAATAACCAAATACCTGAGTGGCCGCTTGCACTTTTAACTGCAAGTTTTCTTGATATTGCCGAAATTGATAACTTGCGGTGGGCATATCTAGGTTATCGATATGCGCTCGAACATTTTTTAACACAAGATCATTTTCAACGCCTTTAATCTCGACTTCTGCTCCGTGCACTTCAAACAAAACAAAAACCAATAGGGATAGTAAAAAATATGTTCTTGAAAAAGAGATATTAAGAGACAAAACTTCTCGCTTTTAAAATAAGCCGACCTATGAAGAATCAACAGCTCTAGTATTACAAAATAATTGCGCGCTATTCTACAATAGGCCTGTACAAGTGTATTGCACAAAATGCGTATTTATACTTGGTCAACAACCCATGTTGCATTACCCTTGTAGGATAATTTAAATAAAAATAAGTTCACATGCCAAAACCAATAACTCCCCTTGAATTAGGTAAACCAGTTTGTATTGTCACTGGTGGCAGCTATGGCATAGGTGATGCTGTCTGCGAAAAGTTTAATGCCCATGGTTACACCGTCATAAACCTCGATATAAAAGCTAATCCGGCACAAGCAGAAGCTATTAACTGGCTAAAATGTGACATGTCAGTGGCATCTGAAGTCAATCAAGCCATTCAACAAACTATAAAACAATATGGTTCAGTAGACTGCCTAGTTTCAAACGCAGGCATACACTTTTCAGCAACCATAGAAGACACATCTGAAGAAGACTTTGAACGGGTATTTGCGTTAAATGTAAAAGGTGCCATTGCAGCGACTAAAGCCGTGTTAGGCCAAATGAAAACTCAACAAAATGGGGTGATTTTGTATATGGCTTCTGACCAAGCTGTCATAGCCAAACATAACTCATTTGCTTATAACATGAGTAAAGCAGCGCTGGCTTCTATGGCTAAAACCACTGCATTGGATTATGCCAAATACCAAATAAGAGCCAATGCAATTTGCCCTGGCACCATCGAAACACCGCTATACCACAAAGCGATTAATAGTTATGTCGCCAAATCCGGTGCAGATCTAGACCAAGTACATGCTGAAGAAGCCGCTCTGCAACCTATTGGACGCTTAGGGAAAGCCATCGAAGTCGCTGCTTTGGCCTATTTTTTAGCCTCTGATGATGCCAAATTTATTACTGGCAGTTTGCAAATGATCGACGGTGGGTACACTACCCAGTAGCGGCCAAATATCATGACTAAAATCCTGAATAAAATTATCGATCCCCATTTGCACATATTCAATATGCAGAAAGGCGATTACTTTTGGTTAAAACCGCAAAGTCCACCATTTTGGCCAGACAAACATCTGATCAATAAAGACTTTATCGAAGCAGATGTCATGCTGAATCCGCCCAATCAACTGGCTGCCTTTGTGCATATTGAAGCAGGCTTTGATAATCAGCAACCCTGGCGAGAAATAGATTGGTTAGAACAACACTGTACCCTACCCTTTAAAAGTGTGGCCTTTGCCGATATCACCGCCGCCACTTTTGCCGAACATATACACCTGCTGAAACAACGTCAATCAGTGACAGGCATTCGGCACCTTCTCGATGATCAGGCTGAATCAATCCTTAGTTCGCCATTGATACACCGCACTTTTTCATTATTGGCAGAATTGGAACTCAGCTTTGATGCACAAATGTCATTAGTTGACAGTCGAGCGGTGGAATTATTAGTTGCTTTGGCCAGTCAACATAAAACCATGGGGATCATTATTAATCACGCTGGATGGGCACCAGAAGAAAACAATGTTAATGCACGAAAACAGTGGAAACTGAATCTAGCCAAAATAGCGAAGTGTGAAAACATAGCCATAAAACTATCAGGCTGGGAAATGTCGAGCCGCACATGGCAACCGCAGCATGTCTCTACTGTGATACAAGATTGCTTAACATTATTAGGTGAGACAAGAGTGATGTTGGCCAGTAACTTCCCTTTGTGTTTGTTCTCAATGTCATACACAGAGTTATGGAATACTTACGCAGAATTACCTGATATTAGTGCCCAATGTTTTGAAAACATCATCTTCAGTAATGCTAAACATTGGTACAGTTTGAATTGAACTAAAAGCTACAATTTTTCTAATCGTTCATTGATACATTCGTAAGAGCCCATTTCAAACTCTCGACAAATCCATGGGCGATTTTCATAGATGGAACACATTAACGTATCCCTATCTAAAGCTGAACACCAGCCATCATCCAAGCGCAACATGGTTTCACTGCCATGTTCATCAACAGAGATATGCTGACTAGGCACCCCTGTTTCTGAAATGACCATCACTTCTAAACTACAACAACATGCCTGACAGTTTGCACATGTCACTTCTGTTGCCGGAATATTTTTTACTTTAATGATAATGAACAACCATGAATGAAATCTCCGCTAGGATACGCTAGAAAATCAACATTCTCGAGTTCTCAAATTTGCTGTTAGTATGAGTGGTATTAATAGATGTTCAGTTATCTTAAGTGAAAAATACATGTCTAAGCAAAAAACGGGGGCAGACAGTTATGATCAAGTGTTCGCTCAGCAGCAAGAGTACATAGCCAAACGTGCATCGGGTTACCGTGAACAAGCACTTAAGATATACCCTTGGATCTGTGGCCGATGTCGCCGTGAATTTACCCACAGAAACCTCTCGGAGTTAACGGTACACCACGTCGATCATAATCATGGCAATAATCCCAGCGATGGCAGTAATTGGGAATTGTTATGTTTGTATTGTCATGATGAAGAGCATTCTAAGTTTGAAAACTTCGTACGCTACGGCAGTACACAAGATACTGAAATCAAAACCAGTACTTACAATCCATTTGCCGATCTAAAAGATCGAATGCAGCAAAAAAAGTAGGCTGGAGGTTACAAACTCACTATGAATACAGCGTTACTTTTATGGACCATAGTCTTTAGCTCAATAAGTATGGGTTATTTTATGTATGGCAAAAAACGAGCAAGTTTAGTCATTCGTTACACTGGTGTAACACTTATCCTCTTTCCGTATTTTATTAATGATTCCTTTGTTCTGGTGTTGGTAGGTTTAATTCTGGTGGTTTTACCAAAACTGGTTACTCGGTATATCTGATCTCCCTGCAAAACTGGGGAATATGCCAATTCAAAAACACCCATTACAAATTAGCTAGAATCGCAATGGGTGTCATTTTAGAGCATTAAGAATTTGATAGGGCTGAAACGGCTTTATAGCCTTGCTGCAACGTTTTAACTATATTGTCGGTTCTGTCTCGTTCAACAACTTTGTGCTCAACACCCGCTTGTTCGGCGTGAGCAAAAATAGTGGCAAAGTCGATAACGCCAGTACCCACATCGGCAAATGCACCTTGTTTATCCATGTCTTTAACATGCCACAATTTAAAGCGACCAGGATGACGTTTGAAATAGGCTAAAGGATCTTGCTTTGCCTTCGCCATCCAATACAGGTCCATTTCCATGGCCATTAAATCGGCGTCAACGTTTTGTAGTAATACATCATAAGGTAATAAGCCATCACGCATTTCAAATTCAAAATCATGATTATGATAAGCCAATTTTAATCCCGCTTTTTTACACGCTTCACCATACAGATTACATTTGTCGGCCAGCTTTTTATACACATCAATGCCAGTGCCACGTTGCTCAACTGTTAGGTATGGAACAACGACATAGTCATGACCAATTTCTTTGGCGGTGTCGATGACTTCATTCAGGCTGTTCTCAAATAAATCCAATCTAATGTGTGCCGAAGGTGCCTTTAGCCCTTCACCGTCTAACATTTTACGAAATTCTCTAGGTGAATGGTCAAAATACCCTGCGGTTTCCACCTCTTTATAGCCTACAGCCGAGACCAGTTTTAAGGTCGCCGGAACACTGACTGCCATCATGTCGCGCAAAGTGTATAGCTGTAAACCAATTGAGCTTGGTGAAGCGGCGGCAAAAGCCAGTGAGCCGGGCAACAAACTTGCCCCAACAATGGCGCTACTGAGTTTTATAAAGCGCCTGCGATCAATTGCAGTTGTCAGTTGTGGAGCAGCTGAATTCAAGGCATGGATATTTTTGTCATTCATTTTTATCATTCCAATTCATAGTTGTTTTAATTCACGGATATTTGATTTTTCTTATTATTTACCAATAAATTACGCAGATACTGTGATAATTCAATCAAATTTGTATATTGATTTAGCCGTCCTTAATTCAAAGTACCGAAGCCTGTTTGATATAAGCAGCCAATGACTGTGTCAATCTTGAACATCCTTAAAGATTTTATTCTGGGACAGAAGAGGTAGTCCCAAGCTTTTAAAATGAGGAAAACTTCACAAATATGAGTTACAGGCTAGGTAGTAGACTTTAAATTTAGTTTTAGAATCATCAGAAGGGCAGTATGAGTTTTTATCGTCTTGAATAGCGGATCTAAAACAACATCACTTAATAGTGACCCTATCGTTAATGAAAAGCAGGAAATGACAAGGTGTGTACTTCTATCACATCTGAAACTTCGCTGCTTTTTGTGGTTAAATTCTTTACGCTTTTAGTTCATATCGTCTGGCGACTGGCTCAAAAATTGTAACGCAACCCTATATTAGCAGTCGTAACCGTTAAATTATCTTGCCCTTTTATATATTCTATCTCAGCTCGCAGCATAGTTCGGGCACCAACAAAGTAGTCAAAACCAATACCAAAAACCCCTGCTACGCCACTTTCATCATAATCACACATAGTAGCACTACCAAAATCAGTAATAGCTAAAACGTTGGCTTGACCAAACTCACACTCCCTTACACCGGCTAAAAGTTGTTGGCCTCTAACATCTGTTTTGAGCACACCCAACCGATAAAACAACTCGCCTGTTGGACTCGATGCTTTACCCAAGAACGACAAAAACAGCGCATCGCCTTGCTGTGCGACTTCTGCATTGGCGACATCTACAGCTGAGGGCAATTCGGTCGAGTACAATTTGTCATGGATCAATTGTTGGTAACCCGCTTCAACGTACCACTGGGGATCAATTTGATAACCAAAGGCCATCTTATATCCCAAACCTTTGTTGCTATCTTGGTCAAACTCAACATCTGAATAACCTACTGAAAATACAGTATAAAGATTATCTGCAGCTAAGGTTTGCAAACTAAGAATCCAACTAAGTACTAGTACACCAATCTGCTTTTTTGACACGTTAAAATTCCATGTTACTCACTATGAATAATACAATACTACATTCATACTATGCTGCAAGAGTGAGTGGCCGGATATCTTTATACGGTTGTATAAATATCCAGAATTGTACTTAAACTAGGCAAAAGTTAAATGATTGACTGATTTTTTCAATAATCGCAGATGACAAATTGCGATCCTCTTTGACCCTGTTTAGTATTAAGCAAGGTCTGCCCTAATTACCATTAATCTGGAGTATCTTTTGTTCAACCACGCTTTTTCTAAGTTTTTTTGCATTAGTTTGTTGGTGAGTGCCTGTGCTAGTAACACTCCACCTATCATGACAGATGAAAAGTTTGACTCTCGAGTAACCGACAAAGGTATCACTGAATTTGTCTATGGCATATCGTGGCAAAACACCTCTCAGGAATCTTTATTACGTGATGGACGAACAGAAATTGAACGCCCAAGAGAGAAACAAGGATTTTTACAAGAGAAACCAAACAGATTAGCAATACAGGCCAACAATCAAACCAAACTTGACTTAGAAGACCAGGCTGCAGCAGCTTTAAAGATAAGATTATCTAAAGAGAAATTATGCGCTAAAGGGTATGAAATCAGTGATGTGCTTTGGAAGGCCGATAGCATCCGTTTGCTTGGATATTGCTTTTAGAACAACAAGCCAAAATTTTAGCTTTATGACAAATGAAGTAAGGACAAATAATGAAAAGTATTAAAACTCGCGCAGCTGTTGCTTGGGCTGCAGGTGAACCACTAAAAATTGAAGAAGTTGATTTAGCGCCACCACAAAAAGGTGAAGTGTTAGTCAGAATAGTTGCTACCGGTGTTTGTCATACTGATGCATTCACCTTATCTGGTGAAGACCCAGAAGGTTTATTTCCAGCTATTTTGGGCCATGAGGGTGCGGGCATTGTTGAAGCCGTTGGTGAAGGTGTTACCTTAGTAGAAGTAGGCGACCATGTGATTCCTTTGTACACGCCTGAATGTGGAAAATGTAAGTTTTGCCTATCTGGTAAAACCAATTTGTGTCAGGCAATACGTAATACCCAAGGTAAGGGCGTAATGCCTGATGGCACTAGCCGTTTCTCTATTAAGGGACAACCCATTTATCATTATATGGGCACCTCTACTTTCGCCGAACATACTGTCATTCCAGAAATTGCCTTAGCCAAAATCCCTAAAGAAGCACCACTAGAAAAAGTGTGTTTGTTAGGTTGTGGGGTAACAACGGGTATGGGTGCTGTGACCAATGCTGCCAAAGTACAACCGGGCGACACTGTTGCGGTATTTGGTTTAGGAGGAATTGGTCTGTCTGTATTGATAGGTGCAAAAATGGCCAAAGCAGGCAGAATTATTGCTATCGATATCAATGAAGACAAATTCGATATCGCTAAACAATTAGGTGCGACAGATGTAGTCAACCCGAAAGATTTCGACAAACCCATTCAAGAAGTCATAGTCGATATGACTGAGGGAGGTGTAGATTATTCCTTCGAATGTATCGGTAACGTCAACGTTATGCGCTCAGCACTAGAGTGTTGTCATAAAGGTTGGGGCGAATCTATTATTATTGGTGTGGCAGGCGCTGGACAAGAGATATCCACTCGCCCATTCCAACTAGTAACAGGCAGAGTCTGGCGCGGTACAGCTTTTGGTGGAGTAAAAGGCCGTAGCCAATTACCCGATTATGTACAGCGTTATATGGATGGAGAGTTCGAATTAGACACCTTTATTACTCACACTATGCCATTAGAAGACATTAACTCTGCCTTTGATTTGATGCATGAGGGCAAGTCTATTCGTACAGTGGTGCACTTCTAATGACTGGGGTAGCTGCAGAAACAACTGGACTAGCAGAGCTCAGTGCGAATAAGTGTTTTGGTGGCTGGCAAAAACGTTATAGCCATAAATCAAATGTACTAAAATGTGAGATGCAGTTTAGTGTATTTATTCCGCCAATTACTGATCCAAACGAAAAGCTACCTGCAATGTATTGGCTTAGTGGGCTTACTTGTACAGACGAAAACTTTGCTGCAAAGTCTGGCGCACAAAGGATCGCGGCTGAACTGGGTATCATGCTGATAATGCCCGATACAAGCCCCAGAGGCGACCACATACCCGACGCCTCTGATGCTGCTTACGACTTAGGTTTAGGTGCGGGGTTTTACCTCAATGCCACTCAAGAGCCTTGGCATGAACATTATCAAATGTATGACTACATTGTTGAAGAGTTACCCGCGCTGATTAAAAAAGAGTTTAAGGTAAAAGAAAAGTCGGCAATAGCTGGGCATTCAATGGGTGGGCATGGTGCTTTAATCATTGCTCTGTCCAATATGAAACAATATTGCTCAGTCTCAGCCTTTGCACCTATTGTTAATCCATCAGATTGCCAGTGGGGCCAAAAAGCCTTTAATAACTATTTAGGTGAAAATAAGAAAGACTGGGAGGCTTACGATAGCTGCGCCTTAATGCGTCAACAAGGACAGTTTTTGCATATACCCATGTTAGTGGACCAAGGCTTAGATGATAATTTTTATCATACTCAGAAACTCACTAAACCATTAGAAGATGTGGCTTTAGAGATAGGTTATAAAGCCGAATTTCGTTATCACTCGGGTTATGATCACAGCTACTTTTTTATCGCTAGCTTTATTGAGGAACATCTGAGATTTCACGCTAAATATTTGTAATTAGTAGTCACTTTAGTTATAGGTAATTCAATAAAAAAGGGGATAAGGGAATTTTTATTTCTCCCTTATCCCCTTTTTATTTTGGGTTCCAAGCATCTAACTACTTAGAAATAATACTCTAAACTAAGTTGTGCATAATCATCACGACGTAACATATAGCTAGGTTCGACAGGTTCGTCACTAGAAAACAGCCACGCATCGACTCGCCACTTCCAGTTATCGTTGATCCTACTAGATGCTTCAATAAAGCCAGATCTGACATTTGAATAATCGAGATCTTGCACTAAACCAAATAATATTTCTGTTCCGTCAACATCGTTAAGCACCAGTCGACTACCCATCATTAAATCGTTTTGTGTGATGACATTACTCGCATTGTCACGATCGTCGTATTGATACTCCATCAACAAATTTATATCGTAAGCGCTGTCAAACAAGCCAACAAATGAATACTCAAAACCACCAACAAAAGCATTAATATCCTGGTCCATGATCTTACGTTGAACACCTTCGAACTTGATTGTCCAGCCTCCCAACAAAGCCAAAACATCTATTCCTGCTTGTTGTACCAGCGGATAAAATGGACGTAAGCTAGGCTCTAACAATTCGTTGCTGGTGAGAACAAAATCAGGTTCTCTAGAGGTACCATCAAAATAAGATAACCCCACTTCCCAATCGCCTAATGTATGCTGCCATCTGATAGCCCAATCAAGATTTTTTTCCTCATCTTCTGATTCAAAAATAGGATTGTCGGTGTCTACTGGCAAAGCTGCCCTGAATCTACCATCATTGCCTGAAAATGTTCTCTCTCTGAAATAAGGTAATACAAACACTGTAGTATTCCCCCAATCTTTAAACAGAGAAAAGGTTACCATTGGTTGTCCCAATTTATCTTCACCATCAATGGCTTCAATCGCATCAGTTTGATTAATAATATCAACTAAATGTAATGACTCTGTTTGCCCCCAAAATACTTTACCAATGCCGGTCTGAACTTCCCACTCATCACCGCTATGTGTCCACTTAAACTCGCGGATATCACCATGAGTGCGTTCTCCATCTTGCTGGTCGAGGCGGTAAAAACCTTTAAATAATATACTGTCATTACCATCGTTAAATGAGGTATAAACTTCGGGAGCGAAATATACTGATAAATTTGCTCTTTCCTGCTGGGGGTAAAGTGCGTCTTGGAAAAAATAACGCTGTTCTACAGCAGCACTGCCGGTGTATTCAATTTCAGCGAATACAAAGGTTGGCAAAAGTGCGATAAGTGGAAGCAATGTCTTCAATGTTGATCCTTTAAAATTTTTCGTTTGCATAGTGTTTATTATCGGACGTTTTTCAAAGTCCCCTTGTTGAAATCATTGTCCGTTAATCCTGTGTTAAAGTTTAATTCATGGGTAACTAGCTCAGTGCTTTTACCGTTTTGTTCATTAAACATCTCAACACGCAATGGTCGCCAATACTTGCCTAAATACAAAGTAAAGTCGAAGTTAGCGAGTTCTTTTAGCAAGCTACCTTTACGATCATAAAACTCTATTTTTAGTGCTCTGTAATGTTCTTTATCGACCCAAACTATTTGTTTTGAATAACCAGAGTTTTTATCAGTAGGTATCTGTTCTAGTACAAAACTGGCCTGCCCCTCGTAGGTCTCATCTCGTAGGAACTTAAACTTATACTTTTCAATTTCAAATGAACTCATATCTTCGAAAGCAAATTCACTGCCCATAAACGGGCCAGACTTATTTCGAGAACGTATACGTTTTACTTTACTCAACTTAGGCAGGTACATCCATTGATCGTCTGGCTCAGTGGCATGAGTGAAATTTAAGAACACAGTACCTCTTACATCTAATGGTTGATCAAAAATAGTTAAGCCTTTGTCACCATCAGCAACCTGCTCCAAAGATTTCAGACGCATTTTACGCTCAACTTCTTCGCCTTGGGCATTACGTAAAATCATACTCATGTTGCCAGTACTATCACCCCAGCCTTTATCTCTTAGTTTACGTTCTTTCGCTATAACCAAGCCTTTTTCTTGGGCGGATTGTGCATGACTACTCAAAGAATAGGTCATAAGTGACAAGACCAGAGAAATTATTGTCACACAAGGAAGAAGGTATCTATTCATGGGTAAGCTCCTGCTTAATATTTTTTCTATCAAAGGCCATTAAAAATGGCGGTAAGAACAAGAAATCAACCGCCAAGGCAACCACTATTATTATGCTGGTTAACATGCCCATCTCTGAATTCAAGGCGAATGGTGACAGCATCAGTATCGAAAATCCAGTTGCTAATACTAAAGTGGTAATCCATAAAGCTCGACCCACACTAGCAAATGCATAACGTACACTTTGTTCTGCATCATTACCGCTAACCCTTGCATGACGATATTTACTTAAAAAATGCACTGTATCATCCACTATAATGCCCAAGGTCATGCTGAGTACGATTGAAAGACCAAGATTAACTTCACCAGAATAAATCCCCCAGATGCCAAAACCGATACCAGCAGGTAATAAGTTAGGCAGTAGGCTTATCACTCCCATTTTAAAAGACTTAAGTGCAAATACCAGAAGGCCAGATATGAGTATAAGTGCCACCAAAGTCCCCTCTAACATACTCGCCATATTCGCCTCACCTATATGCGCAAACATTAATCCAGGACTTGCCGCAGTCAGTCTTAAATTGGGCGCGTTAGCTGCAAACCATTGCTGTGCTTTTATCTCAAGGGCTGTGAGTTCCTTACTACCGACATTTTTAACCATAGTCATGACCCGGGTTGCTGACTTGTTCATGTCGAGTTGATTGGTTAAGTCCAATCCATAAGGTAATGACATTTCATAAAGCAGTAAGTATTGGGCAGCTAATTCTCTATCGTCTGGTAACTGATAATAATTAGGATCATCACCATGCATATTTTTGTTTAAACGTTTAAACGTATCTGTGATGGTAGAAACATGATCAATTTCTGGTTGAATCCTAAGCCATTGACTAAATGCTTCAATCTGTTGCAGTGATTCTGGTTTATTAATACCTGAGTCTTGGTCGGTAAAAATCGTAAAATCCAAATTTGTCATGCCACTGAGATGTTGTTGTTGGAAGTCAGTTGACTGCCTAAAATCGGTACTTTTATCAAAATAAGCAGTCGGAACATCATTTAAATGATTTTTAAAGGAAAAGCCAATTGCGACTACCGTGACCACTAAGGTAAAAGGCAAAATTCGTTTATGGTGCCTAATAACCCACTCGCCAAACTTTTCTGTATAATTTAAATTGTTGTTAGATAGTTGTTTCGGTAATTGTTTAATTGGCAAAACCATGATGAGTGCAGGTAAAACAGTCAGAGAGAGTACACAGGCGAAGATGACGCCTATTGCAGTTAAATTACCTAAATCAGCGAGAATAGGCACAGCCGCAAAGTTAAGCGTTAAGAAACCAACACCTGTAGTGGCACTGGTAATAAAAATGGGCGCTTTGTTAAGTGACAGGCTGTATCTTAAAGCTTCCTTCTTATCTTTACCTAAGCGCATTCCGTATAACATAGTCGATATCACATGAATACAATCAGCCACTGCTAGTGTCATCACCATAGTAGGCACATTGACTGTTGCTGAGCTCATAAACATGCCAAACCAACCGGCTACCCCCATAGTAGCGGCAATACTCGAAGCAATCACCACCACAGTCGAAAAAGTGCCTACCGCGGTTTTTAACAATAACCACATTATTAGGAAAACGGTCAAAAACATCAGGGGTACAATAGTGCTGAAATCCTTTTTGGCAAAATCCGCAAACGAAAAATTCATCAAGACTACGCCAGTATGATAAAAATCATGTTCTGGATATTTTGTTTTATATTTATCAGTTAGCGCTTTAATCGATGCTGTAATCTCATCCACTTCAGCCGTTTGGTCACCATCGGGCAAGTTAACAGACACATTAATAACCGCAACATCACCTTTAGGCGATATAATACGGTTGAGCAAATTAGGTTCGTTTAAGGCTATTGTGCGGATATATTCAAATCTGTTCTCATCAAGATCAGCCAAGTCATAGACTAGGTCTTCAACAATCATGTCATCATCTTCAGCCCAGGTATGCTGAAAGTTAGTTAAGGAATCGATACGTATAGATAATGGTGTTTGTTCAGCGTCTTCAGTCATTTCGTGAATCAAAGACAAGGTTTGTAAATTAAAAACGTTGCCTGACTTGGGGGCAATGATGATGCTCGCACCATCATTTTTGCTGAAGGTTTTTTGCATTTGCTCAAATGCCATTCGTTGGGGATTTGTTTCCTCAAAAAACACTTTGTAATCACCACGAAAATAAAGGTTCTTTGCACCAAAAGTAGTCGCAATGATCAGCATAAAACCAATAATAAGCACTGTTTTCGGACGATTAACTGAAAAGTCTAACCAAGTATTATTCATTTATTTATCCAACCACATAAATTCAATACATTCACCTTCAGTAATTATGACGACTAACTGCAAAAAACAACCCTCACAGAATAGCATGTTAGGCATAAAATCAATGCCAAAATGTTACTAACTGACCTTTCGAATCTCCTTTGAGATCACAAAATAATACAATAAATGCTACCAAACCCTCGAAATAACAAATTTAAAGCAACATTTCTCATACCCAACAAATATTACAATACATCATTGAAAAATATGTACTTTTTAACTTTAAGAGTAGTCTGTTATTGGATATTAATTAATAAACATAGCAAAGAATTTTGATCTTTTTGTGAAAAGAAGTATTATAAATCCCAACTGGTCAGATGAGAGGATGAGCTAACTATGAGTATTAGAACAAGTCTTAAAAAAGTATTACCCCCTATTTCAATTACTGAGCAAGAAGCATTAGAAGCTGGTGATGTGTGGTTAGAATCATCTATTTATCAGGGCAAACCTGATATGCATGCATTGCGCGCTGTTCCTGGTGCCAAGCTTAGTGCTGACGAGCAGGCGTTTTTAGACGGTCCAGTAGCACAAGTACTGGCAATGGTAGATGACTTTGACTTACAAACAGCCAAACATCTTCCTCAAAACATTTTAGACTTTCTGTCTGTTAACAAATTTTTTGCATTAATTATCCCTAAGAAATTTGGCGGTTTAGAATTTACGCCTTATGCCAACTCCACCATAGTTGCTACATTGGCAGCTAAAAGTGGTGCGTTAGCAGTAACCGTTATGGTGCCTAATTCATTAGGTCCAGGTGAGTTATTGATGCATTACGGTACGCCTGAACAACAAGATCACTACCTACCACGCTTAGCTGTGGGCCAGGATATCCCATGTTTTGCCTTAACTAGCCCAGAAGCTGGTTCTGATGCTGGCGCTATTCCAGACGCAGGCATCGTCACTAAAGGCATGTGGGAAGGTAAAGAAGTCATTGGCCTTAGAGTCTCTTGGGACAAGCGTTATATTACACTTGCACCTATTGCCACTGTATTAGGCTTGGCCTTTAAAGTATTTGATGTTGATGGTTTATTGGGCGATCAAGTCGAACTAGGTATTACTTGTGCCCTTATCCCTAAATCACACCCTGGTGTTGAGTTAGGTAATCGTCATGACCCAATGGGTGTGAAGTTTTATAACGGCACAACACGCGGACAAGACGTATTTATTCCTATGGACTTTGTTATCGGCGGACAAGATAACATCGGCCGTGGTTGGCAGATGTTAGTAGCCTGTTTAGGTGCTGGCCGTGGTATTTCACTTCCCGCTATGGGCGTGGCCTCTGCGCAAACATCATTTAAATCGACTGCTGAATATTCATTTGTGCGTGAACAGTTTGGTGTACCTATTGGCCGCTTTGAAGGTATTCAAGAAGAGATGGCTGATATTGCAGGTAAAACCTTTGTACTTGAAGCCATGCGTGTATTGACGACTGAAGGTCTTAATTTAGGTCTTAAGCCTGGTGTGGTAACGGCTATTGCCAAATATCATATGACTGAATTAGGTCGTGATGTAGTGAATTCTGCAATGGATATCCAAGCAGGTAAAGCCATTCAACGTGGACCACAAAACACCTTAGCAAGTGCCTATGTTGCCTTACCTATCGCGATTACTGTGGAAGGGGCAAATATCCTGACACGTAGTTTGATGATATTTGGCCAAGGGACTATGCGTTGTCATCCGCACTTGAAGGAAATGGTTGATCTGATTCACAGCACTGAAAAAGACGCTGATGCACGATTCAATAAAGTGTTAGGTAAAACTGTTGCCTTTAGTGTGAAAAACGCATTCCGTAGCTTATCTAAAAGTTACTTACCTTTCACACGTGGTGCAGAGTCTGCATTTCCAGAAGTGCGTAAGTACGAAAAACGTATGAATGCACTTTCTGCCAAACTAGCGCCAATGGCTGACTTGTCATTGTTAGTGTTAGGTGGTGATTTGAAAAAAGCGGAAATGTTATCTGCACGTCTTGGTGACGTAATGAGCTACATGTATGCAGCTATGGCTGTGGTACGTTTTTATGAGCAACGTGTTAAAAACCGTAATGAGGCATTACCCTACTTCGAATACGCTATTCAATGGTGTTTGAATAAAGGCGAAACCGCACTCAACGAATTTATCGTTAATTTCCCCAACACAGCGGTACGTGGCCTAATGCGTGTGTTAACTAACACCTACACCACTGCCGTTAAAGGTATTTCAGACGACTTAAAACGTGAGTTGTCAGATGCGTCAATGCAAGACACTAGCATTAAAGCTCAGTTAACCCATTTGGTTAAAGTCATCCCGGGGGATGGCAACGACATCAACGAGCAGGCATTTAAAGCAAAACATGCGGTCATGCCTCAGCTTAAGAAAATCCATAAAGCCTTGCGTAAAGTACCAGTGGTTCCCTATGTTTCTTTCGAACATGCGGTAGGTAAATTACAAGAAGCTGGTGAACTAACCGCACAAGAAGTCGCGCTAGTCATTGAATACAACGACAAACGTAAGTTGGCTATCCGTGTTGACGAGTTTACTTTTGATATGGATTTGTTAGATGACAGTCTAGAGCTAGTGAACGAAAAAGAAACAACACAAGCTAACGCAGCTTAAGGTAGTTAAGTTTGTGATGCAGTATTGCCTTTTCGCATAATCGTTAAGTGCAAATATCACAACAACGGTATTGATAACTATCAATACCGTTTTTTTTTGTCCAAAATAGCGACCAAATGAGTCTTAATTGATTACTTCACTTGCATATTCGGTGAGCGATAAACCAATTCATCGTTTAGCTCAATACCAATGCCCGGCTCTTCTGATACTTCAAAAAACCCATTAACCGGCTGAGGATCTTGAATACATAACTCTCTATTCCAATCTTTAATCGCATAAGTATGATGCTCATGAATTAAGAAATTAGGGATAGCCGTTTCTAAATGTAAACTAGCAGCAGTCGCCACCGGGCCCCCACATACATGGGCTTGCACTCGAATATCGTATACATCAGCGTAATCACAGACTTTTTTAGTTTCGGTAAATCCGCCGCATAGCCCCACATCGGGTTGCAAAACATCAATACTTTGATCTTCAAAGTAAGGGCGCACATCCCAGCGATGATAAAGTCGTTCGCCACCCGCAATGGGTACTCGTACATTTTCAGCCACTTTTTTATGCACAGCAGAATTCAAGTAGTTCACTGGCTCTTCGTACATCATGCAACCTACTTCTTCCACCACTTCACCCATTTGAATCGCCGAGGCTGCGCCCATTAACGAGTGCGACTCAAATATAATATCTACATCTGGCCCTACGGCCGTGCGAATAGCCCGTAAGCGATCACCAAATAAGCGCATTTGCGGTTTAGTAAATAATTTAGTGCGGTCAAAAGAACCATTACCATCCGCATCGTACACTATGGGATCAACCTTAACCGCATCATAACCTTCCGCTACCGCCTTAAGTGCCGCTTCTGCGTATTGTTCTGGATGAGTTAATTTTGTGATGTCTTTGTCCCAATCAAACTGCAATTGGCTAGCATAAGTGCGTAATTTACCGTTGGTTTTACCGCCAAGTAGTTGATAAACAGGCACGCCAAATATTTTGCCTTTAATGTCCCACAAGGCGGTATCAATCGCACTCATAGCCGCATATAAAACCGGCCCTCCACCTAGTCCCCAAAAGCTTTCTCGCAACATACGCGACCACAATAACTCGGTATTCATAGGGTTAAAACCAATCAACATGGCTTCGGCAATTTCTTTAATCATATGCGCAGCAGCACTATGGCCTAAATCGTAGGCTAAACCTGCTTCGCCAACGCCTGACACGCCTTCATCTGTATGAATTCGTACAAAAATCGGATTCCACATGGTGCGTTTCGGGCAATGAATGTCGAAAATTTCAACACGGTTAATTTTCATTTTTATTTCCTATTCTTAAATTCTGGAAAGCTAAATCGCTAAAATTGGATTATTCACAAAAAGTGGGGTCAAGTTTGTAAGCGCGTCTTAACATGGCTGGCCAAGCCTTCTGACCACCTGTTTTACCGCTATGCACTATATTGGCTTGTGCATAAATACCATCAACAATTTCTTGGGGAATTTCGATTACGTCTTGACCACTTTGCATTAATTCCATTTGAATCTCACACGCTCTTTGTAAATCGTAAAAACGCATAAACGCATCACCCACAGTTGCCCCTAAAGTGAGCCCACCATGATTATGTAGCAACATGTGATTGGTCTGCCCAAGATCAGATTGCAAGCGCGCCTTTTCATTCTCATCAACCGCCAACCCTTCATAACCGTGATAACTTAACGACGACAATGAAAACATCGCATATTGACTCCAAGGTTTTAATCCACCTTGTACTGTGGCCACAGCAATGGTTGCTTTGGTATGCAAATGAATCACACATTGGGCATCATGTCGCACTTCGTGAATGGCACTATGAATGGTAAAACCCGCAGGGTTTATTTGGTAAGGCGAACCATCTAAAACATTACCTAACAAATCCACTTTGACTAAATTAGAAGCGGTCACTTCGTCAAAGGTTAAGCCAAATGCATTCACCAAATAATGCTCAGTATTAGGCACTCTTGCCGACAAATGGGTATAAATTAAATCTCCCCATCCGTGATCAGCCACCAGCCGATAACATGCAGCTAAATCAACTCGCGTTTGCCACTCTTGCTCAGATACTTGGTCCTTTAAACTAAATTTTTCTAATTGAAACACTGTTCTTGCACTCAACTCTATTAAAATAGCAGGGCTATATAATTTGACTCAAATACTACATTAAATAACACTGATAACAGAAACAAAACATAGGGCATAAGGATATTTCATATGCCGAAACGATAAGCCAATTAACAAAGGTGTTGTCATGTCAAAATTATCACGTAGACACTTTCTACAATTTGCAGGTGCAGGGTTAGCTACCAGCCTAACAGCTGGCTTGGCATTTAATGTCCAGAGTAACCCTAAAAAGAAGATCGGTGTCGCACTGGTTGGATTAGGTTATTACAGCAAGGGTTTGTTAGCCCCTGCATTAGAGCTCACTCAGCACTGTAAACTGCGTGGTATTGTCACCGGAACCCCCAGTAAAATTCCAGAATGGCAGCAACGTTATTCGATCCCAGATAAAAATGTGTATTCCTACGACAACATGCACGAAATCGCCAACAACCCAGATATAGACGTTATTTACGTTGTTGTACCTACTTCATTGCACCTTAAATATTGTGAGATAGGGGCCAACGCAGGCAAACATGTGTGGTGTGAAAAACCTATGGCGATGACCACCCAACAATGCCAACAAATAATCGATGTTTGCAATAAAAACAAAGTGCAGCTGACAGTGGGCTATCGCATGCAACACGAACCCAATACACGGGCATTGATGGAATTTAAACACGCAAAGCCCTATGGCAAAGTCCAAAGTATTATCAGTCAAGCAGGTTATGGAGGTAATGGCAGGCCCGCCGACAACTGGCGGATGCAAAAGGCAATGGGCGGTGGAGCCATGTACGATATGGGTGTCTACCCGTTAAATGGTGCCAGATTTTTAACTGGGCTTGAACCAATAGCGATAACAGCAAGACATGACAAATCACATCCACATATATTTAAAGAAGTAGATGAAACCACTTATTTTACCCTTGAGTTTCCTGAAGGGTTAATAGCAGAGTGCGCCACCAGTATGGTGAAGAGCTTTAACCAGATTAAACTCGATTGTGAAAAAGGCTGGTATCAATTAACCCCCATGTCTGAATATAGTGGAGTGACTGGGTTAACAAGTGATGGAAAACGCTTCCCACCTATCAAAGGGCTACAACAAGCCATACAAATGGACGACGATGCACTGGCTATTCTAAATCAAGGGCCAATATTAGTGCCGGGAGAAGAAGGACTGCGTGATATCCACGTGGTGCAGGCCGCCTTTGAATCAGCGGCCAGCGGTAAACGCGTATTACTTTAAATCTGGCTAAAGTAGGCTTGGCGTTGCTTGTAGCCAATTTTCTTTAGCATACAGGGTATCCGCACAAGTAATATGTAAGGTAAAGGCATGGCGCGACTTATCCGACAAATTAGGCGCACTAAAGTGGGGTAGCAGTCCATTAAATACCACCAAGGTGCCTTTGTTAACTTCTAAAGGTTTAGCACTGTCATCATTAGGCCAAGGCATATGGTGTAAAGTTTTTAATTCTGTACTGTCATCGGGATAACGTAAAAACTGCTCTTTTAAGGGGATATCCGCTCCCCCCGACTGCACCTGCAAACAACCATTTTGTAACGTTGCATCTTCCACTGCTAGCCAAAATGTCACAACTGAAAGAGGTGTAGTAAAGAAATAACTGGCATCCTGATGCCAGCGAATAACCCCGCCAATTTTAGGTTGTTTAAAAATGTACATGGATTGGTGAATTTGTGGTCTGGCCAAACCCAAATCTAATGCAATGTCTCTAATTTTATCGCTATGACTAAAGTCTTTAAATTCCGGTATTAATTGATGTAGAGCATGGCCAATTTTATTAATACTCAGTGACTTATCTTGTTTAAGCTCACCTGCTTGATCAAAGGCATCTTCTTCAAAAAAACACCGCACTTTATCCCCTGAGGATAAAAAGTAATCATCACGGGTTTTACTATGATCCTCAGTAGAAAAGACGGCACGAGTAGAATTAGGATCAAACTCGGCAACTATGTTATTCGCAGAATCTTTTAGCGCACTCATCTGCTCGGCAGAAAAACACTGCTCAAGCACTAAATATCCATTTTGTTGGTAAGATTTTTTTTGTTCTGTTGTAAGCATTTAAAGGTCTCGAACTACTATGAAGTGAAGCTAAAACGAGCTTAGCAAGATGGCCTATGTAAAAACAAAATTCAAGTAACTTTGTTGCTAGGTGAACAGTAAATATAATCCCGATTGTCCGCATAACGTCCTGAACAATAAAGCAGTATTAAGGTAAACTTACTGTAGTTTCAAACAAGGTATGCCAGAACAGTCTTAACAAGCTCAAAGTAATTAACCAATTATTTGTTATTTTAACTAACTTTTTGCCATTTATTTGCGACTAACCATTAAGAAAAACCAACATAACCATAATTATCAAACACTTACATGTTTGGCACATGACGTGCAAAAGCAAAGTGCTAGTGCAAGAGCAAGTGCTGGAGTAAGTGGCTGAACCAAAGACCAAACTTGTTAAGCAATCCCAAAATTAGAAACCAGAATAAATAACACATTACGCATAAAGGACAACTATGACACGCTCAAAATTAACAACCGCGGTACTACTAGCTGCATTAACCGTCAGTACATCTGGCTGTATCATTCATGTAGGTGGAAACGATAAGAATGACAGTGACGGCATTGAATACAGCAGTGTATTTGGCGGAGTAGACATTGCCGAAAACAAACGAGTGGGTGACCTTTCATCGGTCAATGGCAATATCACCATTCAAGACAATGTCACTGCCCGTGATGTTAGTGCAGTAAACGGTAATATCGAAATAGGTAATAACGTCACTGTAAACGATTTATCAACCGTCAATGGCGATATTCAAACTCAAAACTCTTTATCAGCACAACGTGATGTCAGCACAGTTAATGGCAACATAACATTTGGTGAAAATTCAAAGGTTGATGAAGATGTCACAACTGTAAATGGTGACATTAGCCTAACGTCCACCACAGTCGGTGATGATATTACCACTAAAAATGGCAGCATTAGCTTACTAAAAGGCTCGGTTGTAGAAGGCGATATCGAATTTGAATCACAAGATAACAGCAGTTGGTGGGGTGAAAAATCTCGTGAGCACAATCCCCCAACGTTAACCATTGATGCTTCATCTGATGTAAAAGGAATCATTATTTTGCATCAAGTGGTGATTTTGGAAATCGACAACCCAGCTGTGTTAGCAAAAGTTGAACGTCGTTACAAAGGTCAAGAATAGCTAAACTTGGTGAGGTCGGCTTTTGCGTCGGCCTCACCCATTTAGTTGATAAGTAAAACTAAGCAATAATTCTTTTATTATAGAGTTGCTGATAAAAAGGCTGAACTTGGTTGACCACCGAAAGCTGCTCATCATTAAGCTGCAATTGTTTCTCTGTATAAGGCGCAAAACCAGTAGAGTTTTCGACACTGTCATACCAATGTTTTGCCCAAACCCCATCACTGGTGCGGCCGCCTTTTGGCCAGTTCAACATTTTGGGCATAAATGGCACACCTAACTTTTCGCACAACAATCTTAACGTTCTTTCAGGGTTTTTAAGCACATCATTAGAATCGACAATAGGGATATCTTGACCGGAAGCCTGACTAATTTCTTGATACAACTCAAACTGCCTTTTAATGCCTATATCTTCGACCGAACAGACACCACGGCTATTAGTATAAGAATTAACCACCTGAGCGGGATCACGGATCAAAAAACAATGTTGCAGATCTTTTGCCCAGGTTAAATCGAAACCGGCTAACATATGATGTGTCATATGTTTTTGATACTGCACGTTGCTTGAACACTCACCGTTGACAAGTTCATTCGCCACTTGCTCATAACTGCTGCTTTGACTCTGTAACACTTCATCAAAACACGGGTGTGGGCTGCGGGTTTTATTCAGATAAAATCCGTAAAATGGCTCATCGACTACTTGTGAGTCACTGCGATTTTCCCAACTACGCATCATCGCCGTAGAAATATTCCGAGGACCAGACCACATAGCAATCCTATGGGTCTCTCTTTGGGTCATATAGCACTGCCTTGGGTTTCGGTTTCGACCAGCTGAATGTAAAGCTGCTGAAGTCGCGCTAACATAGGTTTTTCACCCGTACCTATTATACGTCCATCTACCTGAGCAACAGCAGACAAACCGGCAAAAGTACCAGTAATAAACGCCTCGTCAGCTCCGTATACATCGGCCAGAGTGAAGTTACGCTCAAATACTTTTATATCATTGTTTTTGCATAGGTTAATGACGTTACGGCGAGTGATCCCATCTAAACAAAAGTCACCAGAAGAGGTCCATACTTCACCATCTCGTGCGATAAAAAAGTGAGTTGAATTACAGGTTGCCACAAAACCATGGGGATCAAGCATCAAGGCTTCGTCAGCGTGAGCCTTAGCGGCCTGAATACAAGCAAAAATACAATTTAGTTTTGAGTGAGTATTAAGCTTGGGATCTTGTACATCAGGGTAACCTCTTCTTACATGGCTGGTGAAAAGTGATATGCCTGTATTATCTATCTGTTCAATGGCCGATTTATGTTCGGCAATAATCACAATGGTTGCGCCCGAAATGGTCACTCTTGGATCTTGATAAGGCGTACTTTTAATGCCTCTGGTCACCATTAAACGAATATGAACCCCATCAAACATCTGATTAGCATCACAAGTGTGTTGAATTCGTTCGACTAACTGCTCTTTCGTTAGTCCAATATCCATGTCTAAGGCTTTGGCTCCATCATAAAGCCTACGCATATGTTGCTCGATAAACGCCAGATGACCATTGTGTAACCGAATGCCTTCCCACACGCCATCACCCAATATAAATCCACTATCAAACACCGAAATTTTGGCTTCGCTGCGAGGGAATAACTCACCATTTATATTGATTAAAATATTCTCATTACGGGGATCTTGTTGATATTGATGTGTACCAGATGCCATTGGGATTAATCCAAACAGTTAGAATTGGGTAATAACTTAGCATAAATGTATTAAGTAGAAATCATCTAGATACAGCACTGACAGTTACTATGAAAATTCCCCCACTATTCCACCTCAACTAACTCGCTAACCCCTAGCAAAGTCTCAACAACTTTCTTCAGTAAAAACGTTTCACGTTCAATCGAAAGACCTTTTTTATCACTGTTCGCCATCACATCTTCGTTGTGCGCAATTGCTTCATGAATATTCACCCATAGAGGTGTCATGCCATTATTCACTTCATGTGACTCAAAGGCAGTGTCGCCCAACTCATCATCAATCTCACACACATAACAGTATGAAATCATATGAATAATATCTGCATCAGCTTTATACCACGGACGATATTCATCATAACGAGCAAAAGCTTTTACATTGCGTACCCCCTGCGCCCCTGTTTCTTCCTGAAGCTCACGAATTAAACCCGCCACTTCATCTTCACCATCGTCAATGCCACCACCAGGCAAGCTGTAATCATGATAACGCTGGGTAAAAAGCAATAAAATATCCTCGCCCTTAACCACAATAGCTCGCGCCGCGTGACGTTCAATGAGCTTTAGCTCACTAGTAGGAGAAATATCTTCAGGAGAGACATCGGAATGAAAAGCCGTTTTTAACAGTTGCATAAATGATTACCTAGGGGACGTGCCGATATTTTATCACTGTTCAGATCAAATGATTTCTGATAATTGGCCGAGCTACCAAAGATAAACAGAGATAAGCAGAGATAAAACCAATGCTTCTTCAAAAGAATTCAAAACAAACCAATCCGTTTTTCAACGAACCTGCCCCCTTTTATTTTCTTTTACTTATCATAACTCTTCTGTTTTTAGCCAATTACCCACTACTTCAACATATTCAATCGGCAATATATGGTCTTCTTCAAACGACACTATTTGCTTGTGGGTAGAAGTAATGTTGTCGAATATGAGTTGGTTCTGTTCTGGGCTAGCTACGTCATCATGTTCGCCATAAATGACCAGTACTCGCGCGGCATTGATCTTCGATACAAGATTAAGCGGTGAGACAATCGCTACTTTGTTATCAATAAATGGGGGCACAACACTGATGATTTGTTTAACTCTGTTGTCGACGGCTCCCATTAACAAAGCGACTTGGCCTCCCATACTGTAGCCTGCTAATGTTATTCGGTTTGCATCGAGCTCTGGTTGTGTTGCAATCCAATCAAGCAGTGTTCTATTGTCTATTACCGAATTTACAATCATCTGCTGGTAATCAAATTTATCTCCAAAATAATGTAAATTGTTCCAGATTCTCCTTAATGATTTACCTTCAATTTTACGCTTACCATGAAATCTTGCGTCAATGGCCACCACTGCATAACCTTTTGATAATGCCATTTTTGTTAGCTTATCAACCTTTGTTACCGTGGCTCGCCCCTTTAACTCATCTTTGAACCACCTTGGATAACTTCTACCCATTGCATGTAAACCAACAAGTACAGGATATGAGTCGCGTTTTTGTTCAGGAAGCTGTATTTGCCCATGAATCAACTCACCGTCAAATGCTCTAAATGAAAAGCTACGAGTATTTCCGATCTCACTTAACACCTTAAAATTGCTGAAAGTATTAAAATACTGATACTTATCTACAATCTCAGCTTGGGTCATAGTTTGTTGTGGCAGTTTAGCAACAGCAAAGTAGTAAGTGGCGGCTATTGCTGCAAAGCTGGTTAGAATTATTGCTGACCATTTGATTATCTTTTTCCTCATATTGCGTTCCCCTCTTAATATGTCGCTAATTTATAAGCAACCATAATTTATTGCAGGTGAAACTTTGGTGAAAAAACTAATAGTAAATAGAGTCAGAGAATAAAAGAGCGACAAGAAAACTACCGAAACGTACTTAAAAATCAGATCGAAGGTAAATTACTGGAAGACATCAGAAAAGCCACAAATAAAGGATTGGCGTTAAGTAATCAGGGCTTTATCCGCGATTTCGAAGCAATTACAGGAAAACACCTCAAAGAAGGAAAAAAGGCTGGCGTAAAAAGCACTTGGTACCAATGTTTTAAAATGGCTTTATTCTTCTATTTTTTATTCTCCTTCGCGCCATCATCCCTAATAGTTTTGACTTAAATTCCTTCAAACACAAGTAGGTAATGGACTGCGTTAATAATGTCATCATATAGAATATACACTTAGAATAAGCTATAATTCACGCAAATTCTGGGGGGACAATATGGCCAATTCAATTTTAAAAACTAAAGAGCAACAAGCTCGAGTTTTCACTCCTAAGATGAGCAATTTCGAGACAAGCTCTCGCTATGAAGGCTTATCCTTAAAAAAAGAAAATGAAGGCAAGTCTCTCAAAGAACTACAATTAAAGTATGCGCGATAAGTACGGTGTAAGTCAGGATAATTATTGTTACCCCAACTCCGATGTACTGAAAAACAAATTAAATATTCTAGATGAGACTACTTTAGAAGATGCAGAATTAGCATTTACCGCTGTTAGATATAGCGAATATTCTTCCGCTATATCATCCATAAATTCATTCAATTTAACTCACCTAAAAGCGCTACACCAACACCTTTTTCAAGATGTGTTTGAATGGGCCGGGGAAATAAGAACGGTAGATATATCAAAAGGTTTGACTCGATTTTGTACATGTCAGCGCATTGAGCAAGAAGCCACAAAACAATTTTCTAGACTCCCATTGCTTCTAAATATTAATTCGACAGAAGAGTTAATAACAGTCATTGCTGATATCTTTTGTGAACTCAATATTATCCATCCATTTCGTGAAGGTAACGGAAGAACTCAGCGTTTTTTCTTTGAGGAATTATTCTTCTTTTTAGGATTAAATGTAGAGTGGCCAAACATCAAAAAAGACAAATGGGTTGAGGCAAATATCCATGGGTACAATGGTAATCTTAAGCCTTTAGTTCAGATATTAACTGACGCCACATCGTTAGACATATAGTAACAAACTGATTCTGTTACAATGGATATATCTATAGTTCTGCAATGACATATCCTGACATATATGGACGCTCCCGTGATGTCAACGTAATACCTGCCTCTTCGTGCTGATTTTCAGCATGAATTACGCTTTACTCTTCTTTTACCGCTAGTCT
>Ga0105350_10000157_pt1 | contig 45862 bp, 40 predicted proteins | sample EN1Hudsemesocosm_FD_83506 | JGI IMG/M metagenome (GOLD analysis project Ga0105350, IMG submission 83506) | Methane-oxidizing microbial communities from mesocosms in the Hudson Canyon - EN1E Hudson Canyon | ecosystem: Environmental > Aquatic > Marine > Cold seeps | place: Hudson Canyon... | reverse complement strand
CTGAATGTAGTTCACCTTCACCATCAAACACGGTCAAGATATAGGTCACAGGCACAGCACGATGGCCTTCACCATATTGTGTGGCCTGAATACTGGTATCAGGATTTAACACCTGTAAAACTAATTCACAGCCATCGAGTAGCTCAATGATTTCACACTGCTGCTGTTGGTAAACCACCTGCTGGCCTAATAAGGCCAGCAGGTGTTCACATTCAAATTGTTTATTCGCTGACATCTTCTTTAGCAGGCGCCTCTTTAGTCACTTTTTTAGGTGCTCGTTTTTTAACGATTACCTTTTCAGCACCATTATCTTCTGAACTTGCTTTTTTTGCCACATTTTCTGTAGCTACAGCAGCCGGAGCTACTTTTTCCTGTTGATCTTTTGCTGCAGGACGACGACGACGCGCCGCAGTTCCTGTTGATGTTCGACCTCGACGCGGTTTATTCGCTGCAGGCTTATTTTCTGCAGGCGGTTTATTGCCATCGATTTCTTTAGTCGCAGCTGTAGACGGTATATTACCATTCACTTCAGCGACAGCTGCAGTCGGAACAGCATTGCCATCCACTTCTTTTTTCTCAGGTGCGATCTTATTACCTGCATCTTCTGCAACAACAACATCACCCTCTGTACGCGGCTTACGGCGACGTCCACCACGACGAGTACGTTTTGCATTAGGATTTTGGCTTTGTTCCGCTTTATCCTCTTGTGGTTTAGCCTTATTAGCATTTGTTTCAGCTTTATCTTCGTTACCACTACTGTCTTTATCACCTTTAGCATGATCTGGACGACGACGTGGCGGACGACGATTATTTCTATTATTACGTGGACGTTTTGTTTGTTCACGTTTTGGCGCTTGTTCCGTTTTCACTTCAGCTTCTACAGTTTCTTCAACTTCATCTGCAGGCTTACCGGTTAAGACGTTTAACAAACGTTTTAATAAGCTCGGCTTTTTATTTTCAACAGTATTTGTGTTTGGTGCTGTGGCCGCTGCAGCGATTGGTGCGGGTGCAGATGGTGAAACACCTGTTACGGCAGCTTGTTCAACAGCCGGTTTATCTTTCATTGCTTCAGGAACTTCAGGTTCAGGCGTAACCATCAGATGATGACTTACTTCAGTTACATCATTGCCCTCTTTCACACGTTCGATATCAAAATGCGGTGTATCTAAATGCGGGTTGGGAATTAATAATAACTTCACATCTTGACGACGCTCAATTTCTTCTAATTGAACCCGTTTTTCATTCAACATAAACGTTGCAACAGAAATCGGTAACTGAATCACTAATTTTGAAATACGATCTTTCGTTGCTTCTTCTTCAACCAGGCGTAATACAGCTAAACCTAATGATTGCACACCACGTACATGACCTAAACCACCACATCGTGGGCAGATTTCTTCATGTGCATCACCTAATGAAGGACGCAAACGTTGGCGAGACATTTCCAATAAACCGAAACGAGAAATACGGCCCACTTGCACGCGTGCACGATCTGCTTTTAATTGATCACGCAGACGGTTCTCAACTTCACGTTGATGACGTGTTGGCCCCATATCAATGAAATCGATAACAACCAAGCCACCCAAATCACGAATACGTAGCTGACGAGCAATTTCTTCTGCCGCTTCTAAGTTGGTATTAAAAGCCGTTTCTTCAATATCACCGCCTTTATTAGCTCGCGCCGAGTTCACATCGATAGAGATCAATGCTTCTGTCGGATCGATAACTAAAGCACCACCTGATGGCAAGCGAACTTCATGTCGGAAAGCTGTTTCAATCTGACTTTCGACTTGGTAGCGGGTAAATAAAGGCACTTTATCTTGATACAGCTTAAATTTACTAAGCTCATGAGGCATAACCATCGTCATAAAATCATGACCGGTTTTATATACTTCTGCTGAATCAACTAAGATTTCACCAATATCTTTACGCAGATAATCACGTAAAGCACGAATGATGATATTGCTTTCTTGATAAACTAAAAACGGTGCTTTACGTTGTTCGTTAGCTTTATCGATTGCTGTCCATAACTGAACTAAATACTCTAAATCCCACTGTAATTCTTCGGCTTGTTTACCAACACCAGCAGTACGCACAATCATGCCCATACCTTCAGGCACTTCTAAAGAACGTAATGCTTCTTGTAATTCAGCACGCTCTTCGCCTTCGATACGACGTGAAATACCACCAGCACGTGGGCTATTAGGCATAAGCACTAAATAACGTCCTGCAAGGCTAATAAAAGTCGTTAATGCTGCCCCTTTATTACCACGTTCTTCTTTTTCAATTTGAACAACAAGTTCTTGACCGACAGAAAGTACATCTTGCACATTGATGCGACCTGATGACTCGCCATCTTTTGAATCACGTTGCTTGAAATAGTCTTTTGAAATTTCTTTTAGGGATAAAAAACCTTGACGTTCAGAGCCATAGTCAACAAAGACAGCCTCCAAACTTGGTTCAACACGGGTGATTTTTCCTTTGTAAATATTACCTTTCTTTTGTTCACGAGAAGGGATGGCAATATCTAGATCAAACAAGCGCTGGCCGTCAACCATCGCTACACGCAACTCTTCTTCATTCGTCGCGTTAATTAAAATTCGCTTCATTTAAAACCTCTGTATGAGGCTCACACGCTGGTATCCCCTTGTATTCGGGGACTTGCATAGTCTTTTATCGACTTCAGCAGGACAATATTTCACTTATTGATTTGCAATTAATCATCACAACACGTCTTACATTTGCGTATTGTTTTATGCCTACAAATTGGTCTAATTTATTATTTTTCTTGTTTTCAACAAAGACCATAGCCGCAATAGTGTTGTCTGCGACCTTTATTCAGTATTGCCGTCCACCCCATGGTGTCGCTAGCTAATACCTACTCATTAATTACTTGTCACTGTCCTGTCTGGTGCAAAATAGTTTTTAAACCAAGACGTGGGAACCACTTAAATTTATTACTCATTATTGAGCCTAACCACGCCTGATATTGTTCTTCAAACGCGTCAATCAAAACTTGGGCTTTGCCGCATCAACTTCCCATTATATTAAGAAGGAGCGACCATGCCATTTTTAAGCCTTTTTAGCTAAAGTCGGTATACTATGACCAACCCTTTACAAAAAGACAACATCGGAATATAACAGTCCTTTGTCATATCAGCAATAGTAAACATCATATTTAGGACTTATTAGTTCATGACGACAAGCGATAAAAAATCTTTTTCAGTGCAATTTGTTGATATTTCAGCGGCTCAAGCTGGGCAAAGAATTGACAATTTTTTACTCACTTTACAAAAAGGTGTGCCCAAAAGTCGAATTTATCGTGCCATTCGTAAAGGCGAAGTCCGCGTTAATAAAGGTCGCATAAAACAAACCTATAAAATACAGGCAGGTGATACGGTTCGAGTGCCGCCTCTACATACCGCAGAAAAATCAAAAATTACAACTGTCAGTGATCGTTTCAGGCTGCAAATTAACGAATGCATTATGTTAGAAGATGATGCACTATTAGTTCTCAATAAACCTTCTGGGGTTGCTGTTCATGCGGGTAGTAATATTGAGCAAGGTCTTATTGAAGCATTACGCATTATTCGAGACGACTTACCCTATCTTGAACTTGTTCATCGCCTCGATCGTGATACCTCTGGTTGTTTATTAGTCGCCAAAAGTCGTGAAGCTCTACTCAATATGCAACAACAAATGAAAAACCACGAGATTGATAAACGTTACCTAACCTTATTAAAAGGTTCATGGGGCACCGAAGAGCGACTTATTGAACAGCCGTTGATGAAAAACAGTGTGTCTTCAGGTGAGCGTATGGTGATTGTGGATCCCGAAGGTAAGTATTCAAAAACAGTATTTAAACCGATTGAATCTTTTCCACAAGCTCAACTGACCGAGGTCATACTGTACACAGGACGTACCCATCAAATTCGTGTTCACTCCGCCTATATGGGCAACCCTGTTGCTGCAGATGACAAATATGGTCAACGTAATTTTAATCGTGACATGAAAAAATTCGGCTTAAAACGTCTATTTTTACACGCTTGGAAACTCGGCATAAGCCACCCATTAACTGGGGAAAAACTACGACTAGAAGCCCCGCTCCCTGAACAGTTAAACAATGTGGTCACTAAACTGCGAGCGCAATAATGAGTCAATATCAACTTATCGTCTTTGATTGGGATGGTACCTTAATGGATTCCACCGGTCACATTGTCCAGTGTATGCAGCACGCCATTAGCCAACTTGATTTTCCCTCATTAGATGACGCTGCTATCAGTCATATTATTGGTTTAGGGCTTAATGAAGCTGCTCAAGCACTTTACCCTAAGATTAGCACTGACGACGTAGAACAACTGGCTAATAGCTATCGGAAAATCTGGTTAAATTCGTCTCCTAATACACCTTTATTTGATAATGCCAGCCAACTCATTCAAAAACTGAATCAGCAAGACTACTTTCTCGGTGTCGCGACAGGGAAAAGCCGTTCGGGTTTAGATAAAGTATTGACCAGCACAGAGCTCGCCCCCTTATTTCATGCCACTCGTTGCGCCGATGAATGTCACTCAAAACCGCATCCTCAAATGATTGAAGAATTGATGGACTATTGTGGTGTCAGCGCCAAACAAACACTGATGATTGGTGACACGGAATATGATTTACAAATGGCGCATAATGCCGGTGCTGATAGCCTCGGTATTAGTCATGGTGCTCATGGCATTGAAACACTAGCAGCCTGCCAACCACGAGATATTGTGGCTAATTTGCATCAAGTCGAACAATGGCTAATGGCACGCTAATATCAACAGCAAAATATCCGCTGATAACTTGTAGTCTGGCATTTGTTATGATTTACTTCTCCTCTTACCTCCTTTTTGGAAGCTGAAATTATGGCCACATTTGGCGATTTCCCTAACCCTAATGACAAAAATATGAGCGGTACGCCTAATGAACAAGGTAGCTGGGAACGTAAAGTACTCGAAGATTTAGCCTTTGCCGCACTCAATGAGCAACGTAAAAGTCGCCGCTGGGGTTATGTATTTAAAGGTTTGATGTTTGTTTATTTAATGGCTTTGTTAATGTTAATGATTCCAGCCGGCGAACTCCCTATTCATCAAGAAAATCACACTGCACTTGTTGAAATAAATGGTGTCATTGCCGCTGATGCTGACGCCAATGCAGATACCATTGTCACCGGTATTCGCGATGCCTTCGACAGCCCTAATGCACAGGGTTTAATCCTTAGACTAAATACGCCTGGTGGTAGCCCGGTACAAGCAGGCATTATTAATGATGAGATTCAACGCCTGAAAAAAACACGGCCTGACTTCCCTGTTTATGCCGTTATTCAAGATGTGTGTGCGTCGGGTGGTTATTATATTGCAGCTGCTGCTAAAGAAATTTATGCCGATAAGGCCAGCATCGTAGGTTCAATTGGTGTGCGTATGGATAGTTTTGGTTTCACTGAAACCATTGAGAAACTAGGTATTGAGCGACGCTCATTAACTGCAGGTGAAAATAAAGCCTTTCTTGACCCGTTTTTACCGATGAGAGAACAAGATATTAAACACGCCCACAATATGCTTGATAATATCCACCAACAGTTTATCGATGTGGTTAAAGCCGGGCGTGGTGATCGATTAGCCGATGATCCAGACCTGTTTACTGGCCTTTTTTGGTCTGGTGAACAAGCTTTACCTTTAGGTCTTATAGATGGTTTAGCCAACAGCAGTACGGTTGCTCGAGATATCATTGGTGCAGAAGATATTATTGATTACACGCCTCGACCAAATTACTTAGATCGTTTTGCCGGTAAACTCGGTGCAACACTTAGCCAAACACTATTTCAATCATCAACTGTAGGCATACGATAATGACTGAATCTAATTTAACTGAACAAGAACATAAAGCACGGCAGGAGTTATTTCGTTATACCGATCTTTCTCACCCTGTCATGCAAGCAATGTTTGACCTACAAGTTGAGTCGCCCACTCCAGTCACGGAGGACGATTAACAATGGCACTTAATGCAGAATCACTGGTTAATAAATCACTTGAGCTGGTATCACCACCCACTACCTATACTCTACTGAATGATTTAATGAATGATCCTAATAGTTCCGCTGAAGATATTAGCGCTGTTATTAATACTGATCCCGCTCTAGCAACACGACTATTAAAAGTGGTGAACAGCCCTTTTTATGGTTTTCCTTCACAGATCAATACCATTTCACGTGCAATTACCATTATTGGTACCCGTGAACTTATCCATTTAGTATTAGCCACCTCGGTGATTAATTCATTTAATGGTATTCCCAGCTCGCTGATTAATATTGACGAGTTTTGGCGTCATAGTCTTGCCTGTGCCATTGCTGCTAAGCAATTGGCTTTAAAATGCGGTCAACGTGCTGCAGAGCGTTTTTTCCTAGCAGGTCTATTACATAATATTGGTAGTTTAGTTATCTATCAATCGATGCCTGAACTAGCTAAAGAAGCCATTAATAGTGCTAAATTTGGTAATGAAGTTATCTATTTATCAGAACAACGCGTCATGGGCTTTGATCACACAGAAGTAGGACAAGCACTGGTTAAGGCATGGCGACTCCCTAGTTCTTTAGGGGATGTAGCTCGTTATCATCACACGCCAACAGAGTCTGAGGAGTTTGCTCTTGAGGTCGCTATTGTGCACATTGCTGACATTCTGGTGAGTTCAGCTCAATTGGGTCATAGTGGTGATAATCATGTACCACCACTCGATGCTAAAGCATGGGACTTATTAGGTATAGAGTCATCAGCATTAACAGAAATAACACAGGTCGTTACAACACAACTGGATGATCTGACATCGGTCATGATGTAATAAGATAATCCCATCTAAAAAAGACAAGAGGCACAGCATGAGAACAGTATTATTAGGCGCTCCCGGTTCAGGCAAAGGAACACAAGGCGTTGTATTATCTAAGAAATATGATATTCCACAAATCTCCACAGGTGATTTATTAAGAGCCGCTGTGAGTGCGGGTTCTGAATTGGGCAAACAAGCCAAAACGGCCATGGATGCAGGTGCCTTAGTCTCTGATGAGATCGTTATTGGTTTGATTCGTGAACGTATTTCACATGATGATGCTAAAAATGGTTATATTCTGGATGGCTTCCCTCGTAATATTCCTCAAGCTGAAGCACTTGACGCTATGCTGGAAGACTTAAACCAACCTTTACAAGGTGTTGTTCTACTTGATGTTGCATTTGCAGAGTTATTACAGCGTCTAACGGGACGTCGTACCTGTAAAGACTGTGGTGCTATCTACAATATTCACCTATCTCCATCTAAAATTGAAGACCACTGTGATGCCTGTAATGGCCCATTATTCCAGCGTGCCGACGATAATGAAGACACGATTGCTAACCGTTTAAATGTGTATCAAGAGCAAACTGCACCTTTAGTCAATTATTACCAAGAGCAAAACAAATTACACAGTATTGCAGGTGTTGGTAATGTTGATGACATTACCACCGCTGTCAACGCTGTTTTTGACAGTATCTAACAGCAGCTTTCAAGCAGTTTCATTTCCTCGTCTAATCCTGGCGAGGAAATGAGCTTTATTGACTATGGCTAATATTCTCGCAATCGGTATTGCTACACTCGACATCATCAATGTTGTTGCTGCATACCCTGAAGAAGACTCTGAAATTCGAGCTCTGTCACAACAACAATCACGTGGTGGTAATGCCACCAATACCTTAACCGTATTAAGTCAGCTAGGTCATCACTGTTATTGGGGCGGAATTTTAATTAATGAAGCTGATAGCCAAGTCATCAAAGACGATCTTGCCCTATCCAATATTGATACCCGCTATTGCCAACAATTGGCCGACGGTAAAATGCCAACCTCATATATAAGCTTGAACCAGTCATCGGGGAGTCGAAGTATTGTGCACTATCGTGACTGCCCAGAGTTTAGTTTTGCAGAGTTTGTCAAAATAGACCTAAGCAGCTTTGATTGGCTGCACTTTGAGGGCCGTAATATTGCTGACACAGCAAAAATGCTTCACTATGTAAAACAGCATTTCCCGACACTGTCATGCTCATTAGAAATTGAAAAGCCACGCGCTGACATTGAAGATCTATTTTCGCTTGCTGATGTATTATTATTTTCCAGACAGTATGCCCAAAGTCGTGGTTTTAATGATGCCAGCCACTTTTTAAATTCATTGACTGCTAATCAAATTGCAACATGTGCATGGGGACAACAAGGTGCATGGCTAAAAACAGCCGATGGTCACATTCAGCATAGTGACTCCTTTTCACCGCCACACGTCATCGATACATTAGGTGCAGGTGATACCTTTAATGCTGGGTTTATCCATGGTCTGGTCAATAACACTAAAGCTACTATCGCCTTAAGCCATGCCTGCCAACTTGCCGGGCATAAATGTGGTCAAACTGGTTTTGCCAATCTCATGACCAATTTCCACTTTCAAAGTTAATTAATTATGTCTTGGACTTTTTTGTGTAAGAAATACGATCTCCCGTTAAATTCAAGCAAGAGTTTCAGCATCACAACTGATGGTGAAACACTGGAGTTACTGGTACTGACGCAGCAAGATGAAGTCTATGCCTATAAAAATCACTGCCCTCACCTTGGCATTCCCCTTAATTGGCAGCCTGATCAGTTTTTATCGATTGAAGAAACTCATATTCAATGTTCTACCCATGGTGCATTATTCACTTTTGAACAAGGTGACTGTATTGCCGGCCCCTGCACGGGTCAGTCTTTAACTAGGTTTCCACTTGAACAGCGCAATGATGAGATATGGCTACAATATTGATTATGTCTTATACTTTGACAAATACTTTCACTTACTCAATAAACGGGATGGGATAACACCTGAATGGATATAAGAAAACGCATTCGTATTGGTGATCTGCTTGTTGAGAATAAACTTATCTCTGAAGCACAGCTAACAACCGCTTTAGCCGAACAAAAGAAAACTCGGCGCAAGCTAGGTAAAACCCTGATTGATCTGGATTTCATCCAAGAATCTCAATTATTAAGATTATTATCACAACAGCTGAATATTCCTTATCTTGATTTGAAAACCACCCCCATTGTTCCTGATGTGTTCAAATTATTACCAGAAATTCATGCACGACGATTCCGTGCTATCGCCATTAAAGAACAAGATGATAAAGTCTTAGTGGGCATGGCCGATCCTTCTGATATCTATGCCTATGATGAAATTGAAAAAGTATTAAAACGCCCCATCACTATTGCTGCTATTAGTGAAAATGATTTATTGTCACACTTAGAAGCAGACTATCGTAAAACAGATCAAATTGACTCCTTAGCTGAAGTGCTTGATGATGAATTAGCAGAAACAGATTTTGATCTGCAGGCACTCACACAATCAACATCAACAGCTGATGCCCCGGTTGTAAAACTATTACAGGCTATTTTTGAAGACGCTGTATCAATGCAAGCCTCAGACATTCATATCGAGCCCGATAGTAATGTGCTTAGGATCCGCCAACGGATTGATGGTGTATTACAAGAACAAATAGTCGATGAAACCCGTATTGCCAACGCCCTTACCTCTCGTTTAAAACTGATGGCCGGTCTAAATATTTCTGAAAAACGCCTACCTCAAGATGGTCGTTTTAATATTAAAGTCAAAAACAAAAGCATTGACGTCCGTCTCTCAACTATGCCGATGGTACATGGTGAATCGGTGGTAATGCGTCTACTTGATCATTCGCAAGGCATGCTAAACCTTAATAAGTTGGGTATTCCAGCACATGTGCTTGAGCCACTTAATGCCTTGATTAAAAAACCACATGGTCTATTGCTCGTTACTGGTCCGACCGGTAGTGGTAAAACAACGACCTTATATGCTGCACTCAATGATATTAACTCCGCCAGTAGCAAGATTATTACCGCAGAAGATCCCGTTGAATATCAATTACCACGTATAAACCAAGTACAAATTCATGAAAAAATTGGCCTGACATTTCCTTCTGTTCTACGTACCGCCTTGCGCCAAGATCCCGATGTCATTTTAATTGGTGAAATGCGCGATCAAGAAACGGTTGAGATTGGTCTGCGCGCTGCGATGACTGGGCACCTTGTATTTTCGACTTTACACACTAATGATTCAATAAGCACCGTTGATCGTTTATTAGATATGGGTGCTGAAGGTTTCTTAGTAGCAAGTTCATTACAAGCCGTATTAGCTCAACGACTGGTACGCAAATTATGTTCTGACTGTCGTCAACCACATGAATTAGATTCCTCAGACAGTTTTTGGGTTAAAAACATGTTAGATACCGAAGATCTACCCAGCTTTTATCGTGCACAGGGATGTCACCTTTGTAATGAGACTGGGTATAAAGGCAGAACCGGCGTATATGAATTACTTATCATCACGCCTGAACTAGCCACGGCGATGCAACATGGAGATAAAGCCTTATTTAAACGCATAGCACTACAACAACAACATATGAAAACACTGTCTATTCACGCAATTGAGTTAGCACAAAAAGGTATAACTACCTTAGAAGAAGTGCTGCGGATTGCTGGTGATATTGATATTACACCGCCTGAACATAAACATGTCACCTAAGTGGTCACTTTAAACTATGGCTAATTTTCACTATAAAGGTCGCAATGCTAAAGGTGAATCCACCAGCGGAGAGCTTGAGGCTCAATCGCCAAGTGATGCGGCAAGCCATCTGATCAATATAGGCATTACTCCAATCGATATCAGCGAAGTAGTTGCCAAACAAGATGATATTGTTGAAAAACTACAAGATCTACTCAATAGCCGTACACCCGATACCAATGAGTTGATCATGTTCAGTCGACAGATGTCGACATTGCTCAAAGCGGGTATTTCTATTTTACCTACCTTGCTGGGTTTAAAAGAACATATGACTCACCGCGGTATGCGTGAGGCGGTGACTGAAATAGCATCTGATCTAGAGTCAGGCCGTACTCTTTCAGGTAGCATGCAAAAGCATCCTCATATATTTTCAAACTTATTTGTTAGCATGATCAATGTCGGTGAAAATACTGGCCAACTTGATGAGGCATTCCAACAGGTCTATAAATACCTTGAAATAGATAAGGAAACCAAAGATCGCGTTAAAGAGGCCTTGCGTTATCCTAGCTTTGTGATGATCGCAATGGCGCTTGCAGTTGCTATTATCAATCTATTTGTTATTCCAGCTTTTGCACAGGTTTTTTCTGGTTTTGGCAGTGAATTACCTTGGGCAACAAAAATACTCATGGCCACATCACAGTTCACTGTCGATTATTGGCACTATCTTTTATTAGCGCTTGTGATGGCTTTTATGGGTGTTAAAGCCTATCTAAAAACAGAAAAAGGTCAGTACCAGTGGGACCGTTATAAATTACGCCTTCCCTTAGTAGGCAGTATTGTAAATAGAGCGACATTAGCACGCTTCTCACGCTCCTTTTCGATGGCATTTCGTGCGGGGGTGCCGATTACTCAAACCCTTGTAATTGTCAGTAAAGCTGTTGATAACACCTTTATTGAACAACGTATTATTGGTATGCGTGATGGCCTCGAACATGGTGAATCACTCACCCAAACAGCCATTGCTAGTGAATTATTCACCCCCCTTGTTTTACAGATGATTTCTGTCGGTGATGATACCGGTGCTGTTGATGATATGTTGGATGAAGTGGCCACCTTTTATGAACGTGAAGTGGAGTATGACACCAAAAAACTAAGTAGTGCCATTGAACCTATTATGATTGTACTGATCGGTATTATGGTATTAATTCTTGCCCTAGGTGTGTTCTTGCCAATGTGGGATTTAGGTGGCGCAGCGATGGGCCGTTAAGCCTAACTATGAAAAGCAATAAAAAAAGGTTAGAATCATATTTTTAGTCTTATATACTTTAAGACTCAATAATTATTTAAGGACAAGCAATGAAGCAGCAACAAGGTTTTACACTAATTGAATTAGTGATGGTTATTGTAATATTAGGTATTTTAGCGGCAACGGCTTTACCGAAGTTTGCTAGCTTACAAGGTGATGCAAGAACAGCCTCAATTAATTCAGCTGCTGGTGCAGTAAAATCTGCAATGGCCATTACCCATGCAAAATCACTTATTGATGGTGATGAAGGCGCAGCAACTTCTAGTCTAGTTCTAGAAGGCACAACGGTTAATATGGTTTATGGCTATCCCGCTGCTGCAGATATTCATTTAGCGGCAGGGCTAGGAGTTGAATACGGTAATGCAGCAGGTGTCATTACACTTGTTAGTAATACAACATGCACATTTACCTATAGTGTAGCCACATCTGCAACTGCTCCAGCTACTGTCAGCGCTGTTACTCCTTGTTAATGTCTATAACAAATCACACTACTGATGTGTTTTAGTAAAAATAGTTAAGCCTTGGCTCACCCCAAGGCTTTTTATTTACACAATCTGTGATATTAGCTAAACCTCCCACTTCAATCCCTTACTCAAAACCTTCCGGTTTTACCTTAGTAGAACTTGTCTTAGTAATCGTCTTACTCAGCATTATTTCCGCTGTTGCCTTACCCCGATTTTTTGGCCGTAATGATTTTGATCAACGGGTATTTTTTGATGGCACTTTGAATGCCATACGTTATGCCCAAAAAATTGCTGTAGCAACAGGCTGTCAAACTCAAGTGGCCATCGTCGATAATAGCTTTGCCCTGTTACGTGAAGATAATTGTGATGGTAGCACTGCAACATTCAATAATAGCCTTACTGTTGTCGATCCTAGCACGGGAAATACAGACTATATTGGTTCTCAATCTGGCGTCACATTGACAGCAGCACAGGCGAATATGAGCTTTGATTCTCTGGGTAGAATAAGCCCTATTAGTAGCAGCACTGATAATACGATCACCGTCGGTAGCCGACAAATCACCATTAATGCTCAAACAGGGTTTAGTTATGACAGTACGCCCTAAGTTGCTGCAAGCTAACAAGCTGCAAGGAGCAACCCTTGTCGAGCTTATCATCACCATTGTAATTATCAGTGTGTCTTTAACAGGCATACTCAGTGTGGTTAACCTCACCACCAGCCATAGTGCTGATCCTATGGTGCAGCATCAAGCCACTGCTATTGCCGAGAGCTACTTAGAAGAGATCTTATTGCAAAACTATAACGATCCAGAAACGCCCTTAAATCCATATGGTAGTGATACCGGGGAAAGCCGCCCAACATTTGACGATGTCGATGATTATCATGCGCTATCAGATACTGGCGCCAAAGATCAAAGTGGCAATGCACTTGCTGGCTTGGGCAACTATATCATTAACATCACCGTCAACGCGGAAACAGTGTCTACCGTAGCAATGAAAAAAATCACCGTCTCTGTCACCCGTCCTGGCACACAGAATATTGTGTTAATCGGCTATAGGGCCGATTATTAATGTTGTTATCACATCGCCCACAAGCGGGATTCTCATTAGTCGAACTGATTATCACCATCATCTTAGGTGGGATTGTGGCGTCAATGACAGCATCCATTCTCACTTTACCCATTAATGCCTATATCGATACGAGTCGACGCGCCACCTTAAGTGATGTTGCTGAATCAGCATTACGTCGCATGCAACGGGATATTCGACGTGCTTTACCCAACAGTATTCGCATTTCAGCTGATGGGCAAACACTGGAATTGCTTCATATTGTTAATGGTGGTCGTTACCGCTCATCAAAAGATGCCAATGATGTTAACTGTGAAACAAGTTCTAGCGCCGTTAATTGTGATATTCTCGATTTTTCTATAGCAGACACAAGTTTTGATGTTTTAGGTGAACTAAAAAACTTCTCTGACATTACCTTAAATCAAGACCAAGTTATTATTTATCCTCTAGAAACAGTCGGCTCCAATGCCTACAATAGCAGTGAAAATAGAACCGGCCTTGCCGCCACCTCAACGGCAAGGCATATTGGATTAAACCCTGCATTCCAATTTCCATTTAGCTCTCCTCAACAACGATTTTTCATTGTCGACACACCGATAACGTATCACTGTGATACAACAGCAGCAGCTACAAAAGATAAAGTACTAAGGCGTTATAGTCAGTATACAATTCAAAGTACACAGCCACAGCCAACAAATCCGACTGCCGGAACCCCTGCAACACCGATATCTGCTGGTAGTAAGGTGGACTGGCAAGCCAATTATGTGGCACGTTGCAACTTTAGTTATAACGCTGGCTCCAGCACACGCTCTGCTTTGGTCACATTGGAGCTTGTGGTGACAGATGATGCTGGCGAGTCCATTAGACTATTACATCAAGTTCATGTGGATAATCAACCATGATCAAACAACAAGGCATAACGCTTATCGGTGCAATTTTTGTACTCATTATTGTCAGCTTATTAGGCCAATATTTAGTCACTATTTCGGCTGTTCAACGTCAAACGAGTTTATTAGCCTTACAATCAGCTCGTGCTTATCAGGCGGCTAATGCAGGCATTGAATGGGCAGTAGGACACGCGACTTTTTGTAACTCAGGCACATTGTCTATCAATAATTTTAATGTGACCGTGACATCAACACTTGATGTTAATAGCCCTTATAATGAGGGTAAAAAAGATATCGCTGGCAATGATATCAATACGACTATCTGCCAAGTAAAATCACAAGCTCAATATGCTAGCTACGGTAGCATCGATTTTGTATCTCGCTCAATTGAGGTCACTATTCATGACTAGAATTATACATTTCATTATCTTATTAACATTAACACTGAATTATTCAATTGTTTATGCTAAAAAACCCACAACGTCTTTACCCTCATTTTCCTGTTCTACATCTGATTCTGGTGCAGCGATTATCAATGAGGTGTATCTCCATCCTGCCGAATTTATAGAGATAAAAATACTCGCCGAAAATACTGATACCAATGGTTGGGAGCTGTGTTATCAAAAAACAAATAGCAGTGAAGCATGTACAACGTCACCATTTGGTGCTACTTATGGCGTAGATAGTTACCTTGTCTACCGCACACCTTCTAGTGCCAAAATAAACCAAACCGGTGGTGAAATACTAATAAAAGACAGTAGTGGCAATGCGATTAATGCCTTTTTGTTTTGTAATGATGCCAGCTGTATTGCTGATTTATGGGATGTTAATGCAGCCTGTTTATCAGTCCTAACTAATCACGATAGCAGTGCAAAAGATATTGCTCGAAGACCAGATGGCACGGGAGAGTTGCAAGACAATGGTTCAACACCGACTGAAGGTTATAGTAATGATGATGAGTTACCTAGCGATGCCGATAGCTTCAACTGTATTGAGCCCAACGCAGCAGATGCTACCGCTAAACAAATTTTTACTAAACTAGCAGGAAGCGATTTCAGCCTGGATATTGTGGCGATAAAAAATGCAGCCATTGATACTAATTACAATCAAACAGTCGCTGTAGAAATTATCGATCAAGCTAATGCAAATACGGTTATTTATAGTGATGGTAACGTTAACTTTGTTAATAATGTCGATAATGGCCGTAAATCAATTACATTCTCAGCTATTGATACAGCCTATAGAAACCTCGCCTGCCGTGTCACCCATACAACAGGCGCCACATCGACAACTGATATTTCAGATAATTTTTCAGTACGCCCTAGTTTCTTAACCATTAGCTCCAATATGACTAATGCCACTAGTAGTGGCGATCCCAAAACAAAAGCCGGTGATACTTTTGAATTAACAGCAACTGCAATCCCCGGTTACGATAACACGCCCTCAATTGATAACAGCAAGATCCAAGCACATATTGCTGCTGTTCAAGCAGGAACCATTAGTGGTATCTTTTCTCCAGCTGACAGTACGACAGGTATTGCTAATGGCACTGCTTTCACTTATTCCGAAGTCGGTTCTTTGCAATTTCTAATCAATGGTATTTTTGATGACTCGTTCACCGCCGTGGATCAAGGAGGAGATTGCAGTGATGATTTCTCAAATACACTCACTAATGGCCAATATGGCTGCAAATTTGGCAATCTCGCAGACAGCGATTATTTTGGCCGCTTTACACCTGATCATTATGCCTTGATAAGCTCGTCTATCCTGCCGGCCTGTGGTGTCTTTACTTATATGGATCAACTGCTTGGTATAAGTTATGTGATCGAAGCTCAAAATAGTAGCGGTGTAACGACTCAAAATTATCATGCAAATAGTAATTTTGTTAAAGCGACGGATATTGAAGTCACAGCTGAACAAGATGTTGATTTAAGCAGTCGTATTTCCATGCTTTATAACGCCAGCAATTGGCAATCTGGTCGTTACACAATCACAAATGGTAGCGCGCTTTTCAGCCGCTTATCTAATGCTGTTGATGGTGCCTACAAAAACCTTGATATTGGCGTAAAAGTCATCGATATGGATGCTATTGTGCTGATTAACCCTAATATGCTATCAACAGATAATACACAGGCATCTTGTGGCGCTGCGTGTTTAGAAGTTAAGCTTGGCACGACGGATATTCGTTATGGCAGATTAAATATCAGTAGCGTGCACGGCTCTGAATTAGTTGATTTGACTATGCCGTTATCCATTGAGTATTTCAACGGTTCTGATTGGATAATAAACACGAGTGATAGCTGCACTTCCTTAACAACAGATAGTCATTTAACATTTACCGCTCATATTGCCCCTGAACCTAGTCATGGGCCTAATATGCTCACTATGTCATCCGGAACAAGTAGTTTAATCTTCACTGCACCAGGTGAAGCTAATCAGGGATATATTGATGTGACAGGCTCACTCAGTAGTGCGCCGACCTTCACTTGGCTAACGTATGACTGGAATGGTGATGGTGTCTATAGTGATAATCCTACGGCTCGTGCCACATTTGGTATATACAAAAGCAATGATAAAATTATTTTCCGACGTGAGCTTTATTAACTAAGAGCTGTTGAATAGCGACTCTCAACGCTGCAATGATTTTCTTTTTACCTATGAGTTTGCTGTGTCTAGTCACTTCAGAAAAGTCTCGGTTTTGTAAAATAATCATCACACAGAGGCTTTGCTGCAAATAGGATAATCTTATAAATCCTTGTTCACGAATTTCACTATTAACGAGTTTCTCTAATGCTATTTGACTGAAATCATAGCCTCGCTGAGCTTGTGAAAAGGCCTCTATTTCAAGTCTATCTTGCTCATTCAATGCTAAGGGAGACTTAATTAGTTGTTGTGACAAGCTAATTATCCATTGTGGTTCAAGTTTAGCAAATCGGCGTAATACTAATTGCGGCCACTGCTTAGAGAATCGTTGTTCAGCCTGCCGAAGTAACTCCTCCCCTTTTACTGAGATAGCTTTTAACATCATCACTGCATGACCACCACTAACTTCATCTTGATGCATGCCTAAACGAACAGGGCTAAAAACACATTTTTGCCAAAAACTGAGCACACCATCTGATAATGAAAAGCTAGTGCCTATAATATCTAGTTGTTGGTGATTCACATACTCACTCAGCTCAGTCATCAATTGTTGCCCCAAACCTCGGTGCTGTAATTGCGGATGAACAGCAATACGAATGACACGTTGATAGTTCAAACTTCCCGCATCAGCCATGCCTGCATGAGCTAATAATGACTGCGGTAATAAATGGCCTTTTAAACGGCGCTGGCCCGAAAATATGGCCGACGATAGTCCATCGTCTAATTGACCTTCTTTTACCAGCCAAGCACTGGCCACAATATGGCCTTGATAACGCATCACATAGACCGATACATCATCACGATCTAACATCATCTGTAAATCAGACGGTCGGGTTCGATAATGAGCCAATACCATTAGACCAAATAAGGCTCGCAGATCTTGTTCATTATTAATTAGTGCCTGCCTGTCTACACACTCAAAATGACAGTGCTCAATTTTTGCATCACTAATTAAATCATCATTTACAGCTTCGGCATCTAATAATAAGGACTCAAAACTAAAGGCTTCCACACTGTCATTTTTAGCCCAACGAAGTGGTGTTGTCATTCGATAGTGATGCCAATTGGGCGTTTTTGTATCAAGTGTTTGCTGAAAACGAACAGCAAAACCTCGACCCGTTCCCTCATAACCATGTAAGGTTGTTGAAAACACAATACGAGAATATTTTTGTACTAATTTTTCTAACATTGAGGCAGGTATTGCAGCTGCTTCATCCACCAGCAATAAATCTGCACTTAGATCTGATTCAATCAACACATCAGGGGCGACAAAGCGTATTTCAGCCTTATCTAATGAAATTAGCCCTGATGATAATTCTGAATCAGGCAATAAACGATGAGCATGTTCAAATACTGTCGCCACAGTTGCCAAACTAGGTGCGGTAACAAGAATTTTTTGTTTACCTTCATTCAGCAGCTGGGATGCAGCAATGCCTAAACAAGAAGATTTACCTCTGCCTCGATCAGCAGATAAGACAAGTGGTCGTCGTCGATGCCCATACACCACCCTTAGAATGCCCTCAACTGCTTGCTGTTGGTCGTCCGTTAGCACAATAGCTGCAGATGTTTGAGATAATTCTACTGGCGTTAGTGGAGCTAGCTCTTGTCCTTGCTGAATGAGCAAAAAGTGCTGATGCTGTTGTTCAAATTGGCTAAACACCTGTTTGAATCGCTGCATGAAAAGACTTATCTGATTATCTAAGTCTAAATAGAGAATCATAGCTCCGCCTTGTTTTACCGTGCCCACAATGACACCAAAACTATCGGGATTGAACCCATCTAGGCCATCAAAGACAATAGCATCAAACTCTTTACCTAACTGAGATTGAGCCTTTTTCTGCGTCGTGTTTAGCGAATTTTCGGGTGCATTGTCAGTTAACCATAAAGTTTGGCTGAGATCATAATCTGCCAATAGTGTGGCTGATGCCATTCGGCACCAATCTTTGTTTCCTTGCAGGATGATACATTGGCGTTGATTCATTAGTCACTCTCCAGAAAACTGAGCTTCTGGAAGCCTGCTTTTATGTAATATTCTTATGATTTCAACAATATTCACATTGCTCACTTTATAAAAAACGATATGGCTAGCTAATGGAAATTGCCGGTAACCTTGCATAATATAGTCACAACTTACTTCGATATCTGGATTATCTGCAAGCTGGTGAAAACTCTGATCAAGTTGGAAAAGGTAGTTGTTTCGCTGAGTTCGTCCCCAGCGTTGTTCAGTAAATACTGCAATCTTTGTTAAATCGACCTTAGCTTTGACACTAAGCTTAAAGGAATGCTTCACTGACTCTTGTTATCTAATTCAGAAATCAACTCATCATATGAGTAGTCTTCAAAACCACTGTTTTCACCTTCTTTAAGCAGTTGTTGAAGTGATGCCATTTTTGCCACATCATCTTCAAGTAGCCGAAGTCCAGCCCTAACAATTTCACTGGCAGAACTATACCGTCCAGCCGTTAATTGAGAAACAATAAAATCATCAAAATGAGTGCCCAAGGTCATACTCGTATTTTTACTCATTTTCATCGCCTCTTTATACCTAATATTGGTATATTATGGTATATATATTTAAAGAAAAGGCAAATCAATAAGACTTTTGCACTTAATAATGCGGTGGCAACTCATGCTGCTGGCTACCTTCTTGACTACTCGTCTGCATGGTATTAACTTGCACTTTCATGTTTTCAAGTGCCAATTCTAAATTGGTGATTTGCTGCTGCTGATTTGTCACAACTTGATTCAGCTGTTCTAATAAATCATCCTGAAACGCAAGTTTCATTTGCAAGTCATCAATCGCATTTTGCATATTTTCAGCCATTAGTCATCACTATCATATGATAAAGCAGGTGCAAGCCAACGTTCTGCCACATCCATTGTCCAGCCTTTACGTATCGCATAGTCTTCTACTTGATCACGGTTAATCTTACCTAGACCAAAATAACGAGATTCCGGGTGGGCAAAATAAAAACCACTGACAGCCGCGGTTGGTAACATTGCATAACTTTCAGTAATGGTCATACCGGCATTCTTTTCAGGTTCTAATAACGCCCACAGCAGCCCTTTTTCAGTATGGTCTGGGCAAGCAGGATAACCCGGTGCAGGACGAATACCTTGGTATTTCTCATCGATTAAATCTTCATTGTCAAAAGATTCATCAGTGACATAGCCCCAAAGTTCGGTTCTCACTTTTTCATGCATGCGTTCTGCAAAGGCTTCAGCCAATCTATCGGCCAAGGCTTTCAGCATAATACTGTGATAATCATCATGATCGTCTTCAAAACGATTTACATGTTCATCAATACCAATACCCGCCGTTACAGCAAAACCACCGATATAATCTTTCACACCACTGTCACTAGGCGCAATAAAATCAGCTAAAGCAGCATTAGGCCGACCTGGCGGACGTTCACCCTGTTGACGTAAGCTATGTAGTGTCATGCGAACTTCACTGCGACTTTCATCGGTATACACTTCGATATCATCGTCATTAACACTGTTAGCTGGAAACAGCCCCATTACTGCTCGTGCTGTTAACCATTTTTCATCAACAATTTTTGTTAACATTTCTTTAGCATCACGGAATAAATGGGTGGCATGTTCACCGACAATTTCATCTTCTAAAATACGTGGGTATTTGCCAGCCAATTCCCATGCTTGGAAGAAGGGTGTCCAATCAATGCGATCAACTAATTCTGCTAATGGATAATCATCAAATATCTGTACGCCTAATTTCTTAGGTATAGTTGGACTATAGGCAGGCCAATCAATTTTCGTTTTATTAGCACGTGCAGCAGCAATTTTAAGTTGACGACGTGTGCTCTTACGCCCTTTATGACGAGCACGCTTATCTTCATAATCCGCTTTAATCTTGCCAATAAAGTCATCACATCGGTCTTTACTCAATAAGTTTTGAGCTACACCTACAGCACGTGAAGCATCTTTCACATAGACACTACAGCCATGGTAGTTATGTTCAATTTTCACTGCAGTATGGATCAGCGATGTCGTTGCACCACCAATCATTATTGGAATTTCAAAACCTAGACGTTCCATTTCTTTAGCGACATGAACCATTTCGTCTAACGACGGTGTAATAAGACCTGATAGGCCAATAATATCGACATTCTCTTCTTTAGCTTTGGCAAGAATATCAGCACACGATACCATCACGCCCATATCAATAATTTCAAAGTTATTACACTGCAATACCACGCCGACAATGTTTTTACCGATGTCATGGACATCGCCTTTTACCGTCGCCATTAAGATCTTGCCGTTATTGCTGACCTCTTCACCATCTTCTTTTTCATCTTCGATGAAAGGCATTAAATAGGCCACGGCTTTTTTCATTACACGGGCTGATTTAACCACTTGTGGCAGGAACATTTTGCCGTCACCAAACAAGTCACCAACCACATTCATACCGTCCATTAATGGACCTTCAATGACGTGTAGTGGCCTCTCGGCATTTTGGCGGGCTAGTTCTGTATCTTCATCAATATAGTCCGTGATACCTTTAACTAGGGCATGTTCTAAACGCTTTTCGACCGTCCATGAACGCCATTCTAAATCTTCTTTAACTTCGACAGTTTTGCCATCACCACGATATTTTTCGGCAATATCTAATAAACGTTCAGTGGCATCATTACGACGATTTAACACCACATCTTCAACACGTTCACGTAATTCTTCTGGCAAATCATCGTAGATAGCAAGCTGGCCAGCATTAACAATACCCATGTCCATACCCGCTTTAACAGCGTGATATAAAAATACTGCATGAATCGCTTCACGTAGCGGGTTATTGCCTCGGAATGAGAACGATACATTACTCACTCCACCACTGACCATCGCATGGGGTAATGCTTGTTTGATATCTTTTACCGCTTCAATAAAATCAACGGCATAATTATTGTGTTCATCTATCCCTGTCGCCACAGCAAAGATATTGGGATCAAAAATAATATCTTCTGGCGGGAAGCCAACTTGTTCAGTCAGAATTTCATATGAACGAGTACAAATTTCACGTTTGCGTTCTCGTGTATCCGCCTGGCCGACTTCGTCAAAGGCCATGACAATAACTGCAGCACCATAGCGACGAACTAATTTAGCTTGTTCAATGAATTTCTCTTCGCCCTCTTTCATACTAATCGAGTTAACAATACCTTTACCCTGAATACATTTCAGTCCGGCTTCAATCACTTCCCATTTAGAGGAATCAATCATGATTGGCACACGGCTAATATCAGGTTCAGAAGCTATCAAGTTCAAGAAGGTAACCATCGCCTCTTTCGAGTCCAACATGCCTTCGTCCATATTGATATCAATAATGGGAGCACCACTTTCAACTTGCTGACGAGCAACCGCTAATGCAGCGTCGTAATCACCTTCTTTAATCAAGCGGGCAAACCGAGCAGACCCCGTCACATTGGTACGTTCACCCACATTCACATACAGGCTTTCTGGTGTAATAGTGAAAGGTTCAAGGCCACTTAAATTACAAAAATGTTTATTCTTAACAGGTACACGAGGAGCAATACCCGCTACCGCTTCAGCGATCGCTTTAATATGAGCAGGTGAAGTACCACAACACCCACCGACAATATTTAAGAAGCCTGATGTCGCCCATTCGTTCATTTGTGCGGCCATCACTTCTGGAGACTCATCATATTCACCGAACTCATTCGGTAAACCAGCATTAGCATGAGCACTAATATGGCAGGTCACGATTCCTGATAAGGATTCAATATATTGACGTAATTGCTCAGCACCTAAAGCACAGTTCAAACCAATACTGATTGGCTGTACATGCGCTAATGAATTCCAGAATGCTTCTGCCGTTTGACCGGATAATGTTCGGCCACTAGCATCGGTAATCGTTCCGGAGATCATGATAGGTAATTGCACATCATGCTGGTCAAAATAGCTTTCAATGGCAAATAAGGCGGCTTTAGCATTTAAGGTATCAAATACCGTTTCAACTAATAATAGGTCTGATCCACCATCGACTAAACCAGCAATCGCTTCTAAATAGGATTCAACTAACTCGTCATAACTAACATTACGAAAACCCGGATTATTCACATCTGGTGAAATACTGGCAGTTCGATTAGTTGGACCTAAGACGCCAGCAACAAAACGCGGTTTATCGGGTTCATTTGCCGTAAATTCATCAGCAACCGTTCGTGCTAATTGAGCTGATTGTTTATTGAGCTCATATACTAACTCTTCCATCTGATAATCAGCCATCGCAATCGATGTGCCGTTAAAGGTATTTGTTTCAACAATATCAGCACCCGCTGCAAAATATGCGCGATGTATATCACTGATAATTTTAGGTTGAGTTAGCGATAAAAGGTCGTTATTACCTTTTACATCACAAGGATGTTCGAAAAATCGTTCGCCACGGTAATCAGCTTCTTCCAGCTTATAGCTCTGGATCATTGTACCCATCGCGCCATCAAGGATGAGGATGCGTTGTTGTAATAGCTGTTTAATATCGTGAGTTGAGACAGTCAAAATCAGTCTTCCTAATTGGCATTTATATTGAAATTAACCATTAATTATAACAGATGATTGTGTGCTATTTAAGCTCAAGTTTTATAAGTCAAATAGCCCTTCCCACAGTGTGAAAATTAACTCATAATCGAGTTATCTTCAGATTAGACCAATGAACAGGAGTCCCTTGTTATGATCAAGAAAACGAACTCAGCAAAACGTTTATTTGTACTTGATACTAATGTATTGATGCATGATCCTACTGCCTTATTTCACTTTGAAGAACATGATATATTTTTACCAATGGTGGTATTAGAAGAGCTTGACCACGGTAAAAAAGGCCTGTCAGAAGTATCTCAAAATGTACGACAAGTTAGTCGATTCCTAGATGAACTGATGTTACAAATCGACGATCCAGAAGATATTTCATTAGGGATCCCGCTGCCTAGTGTCGGTTCAGATGATCAGCCTCATGGCCGTTTGTTTTTTCAAACAACACAAGTTGCACAAAATCTGCCTAAAGAATTGCCCGGTTCCAAAGCTGACAATGATATTTTAGGTATTGCGATCAGTCTGCAACAAGACAGCCCTGATACCACGGTAATTCTTGTTTCTAAAGATATTAATTTACGTATTAAGGCCTCAGTATTAGGCATTAATGCTGAAGATTATTTCAATGACAAAGTATTGGATGATGTCGATCTACTCTATCTTGGCTCCACCGAGCTTGCCGCCGACTTCTGGGATGATCTGAACCGTTTAGAGTCATGGACAGAAGAAGGTCGAACCTTTTATGAAATTGAAGGTGATGTGGTAAAAGATTGGTATCCCAATCAACTTGTCTATTCGCCAGGCGACACTAATTCAATAGAATCGGTGGTGAGAAGTGTTTCCGATACCACGGCGACCATTGAATTAATCCATGACTATCGTAAAGAAAGTCATGCTGTGTGGGGTGTTTCTGCTCGTAATCGTGAACAAAATTTTGCCCTCAATTTACTAATGGATCCTGAGATAGACTTTGTTAGTCTTCTTGGTCAAGCCGGTACCGGTAAAACATTACTCACTCTAGCCGCAGCACTTACCCAAACCATTGAACACAAACGTTATGCTGAAATTATCATGACACGTGTCACCGTCCCAGTTGGTGAAGATATTGGTTTTTTACCAGGCACTGAAGAAGAAAAAATGACGCCGTGGATGGGCGCCTTAATGGATAATTTGGAGGTGCTTAATAAAACGGATACTTCGGAAGGTGATTGGGGCAAACAAGCAACCAATGACTTATTGCAAAGTCGGATTAAAATTCGTTCACTTAACTTTATGCGTGGCCGAACATTTTTAAGCCGCTTCCTGATTATTGATGAAGCCCAAAATCTGACCTCAAAACAGATGAAAACATTGATCACCCGTGCAGGTCCGGGTACAAAAGTTGTCTGCCTCGGTAATATCGCCCAAATCGACACGCCATATTTAAGTGAAACCACTTCGGGACTCACCTATATTGTCGATCGATTTAAGGAATGGGATCACAGTGGTCACATCACCTTATTACGTGGTGAACGATCACGTTTAGCGGACTTTGCATCTGAGAATCTATAATTCTGGCATAATATATCAATAATTATATTTATTCTTAAATACAATCATGGGATGCAAGACTATGGCATCCCATGTTCTGGAGTTCTATCACATGGAAAACATGCCTGAATTTAACAGTGATCGTCGAGATTTTTTTCGCATCAACGATACTGTTTACATAGAATTTTCACTGATTGATCATAATCAAGCAGAAAATTTAGCCAGCTCAATTGACAATACGCCCAGTGATGAAAGTGGCCAGCAAAAACAACAGCTCAGTACATTACAAACATCCATCACCCACCTAATCGATCAAATAAATCAATCGGATCGTGAAGTTGCTCGAGCATTACGTTTATTAGATGAAAAAATAAATATCATTGCGCATTCTTTGCAACGTTTACACAATACAAAAGATGACAGTAAAGCAATAGAAGCAAATTTGAGTGGTGGCGGTATTGCTTTTTTGTCAGCCGATAAATATGAAGCAAAACGCAATATTGAGATGCGTATTGAACTACGTCCTTCCGGCACCACACTTCATGTCATAGCAAATGTTATTGCCTGTAATAAACTGTATGATGCACCGACTGAAACCCCTTATCTTTTACGCCTCGCATTTACCCATATGAGTGAAATTGATAGAAACCTATTAGTGCGCCATACCTTAAGCAGACAAGCAGAAGAACTGCGTATAAAAGCAGCTCAACAGCCAGCTCAAATTTAGGTCTACATCAGTTTAGTTTGACAATAATATCTTGTAATACATTAGCAGTAGCGTGAACACGGTCTGTTGCATTTGATATATGGCGATACAATTCACGGTGTTTAAACATATTTAAATAATCATCACCCTGAAACAACTCCCCTAACGCTAACCGATACTTCTTCTCTGCACGTCGTTCTGTATGGCGTGCTTTGGCCGCATAGTCCACAGCCTTAACAGGATCGATAGCTAATAGACGAAAACCCTCTACCAAGGCTTGAACCCCAGTTTGTAATTCAATCGCCATGCTGCGGCTAGAGTTATCCGCCTGCACGCCTAATACCTGCATTTCATGATAGGTACTTTTGGTATAGGTGACAATACGATCTAAAGCCGCAATCGCACGGTAGATATCTTCGCGATCCATCGGAGTAGAAAAGGCTTGATTGAGTTGATTCAAACTCTGCATGCGAATTCTATCCGCCTCATGTTCATCTTTTTTTAACAACTTGCCTGCTTGCTCATCACCCGTATTCATAAACAGGGTTAAATTATCTACCGTCAAGGATACCTGCAGACATTGAAGATGAAGCAATTCAAAAAAGTCAGGTGTTTTAGGGAAAACGCGATCAATTAGTTTTGCAATCATGGTCTATTCTCTCATTATCATTAAAATACTGGCATAGCATGATATAAACTATTTATTAACACATAAGTCAGTCCAGCTACTAAAGCAGAAAGAGGAATGGTTATGCCCCAGGTGGTTAAAATTTCTTTGGCTTTTTTCCACTTCACGGCTTTAGGGCGATCAGAAGAACCAATACCCATAATCGATGAGCCAACTACATGTGTTGTAGACACCGGTGCACCAATCAATGATGCGGTAAAAATCACACTACAGGCTGTTAATTGTGAATTAAAGGCATGGATTGGACGAATTTTATAAATAGAAAAACCTAAGGTTCGCACAATTCGCCAGCCGCCCAATAACACACCTAAAGTCATCGCTGTTGCACAAGCAGCAATCACCCAAATTGGCACAATAAACTCACTAATATGACCAGATAATAAAAGAATAAGGGTTAAAATACCCATACTTTTCTGGGCATCATTAGCACCATGAGAAAAAGCTAAACCAGCCGCCGTCACCCACTGACCTCGGCGTAAGGTTTTATTGATGCTTGGTTTTGCCGCCCGCAATAAAAACATTGAAAAACGTTGCAGAAAAAAACCAACGGTGAAACCGATGAGTGGTGATAATACCAATGCTAATAATACTTTAGTGACACCGGTAAACTCACCGTGAGCTAATTGTGCAAAACCCCAGACAACATGTTCAGCTCCCACAGAAACAATCACGGCACCGATCAAGCCGCCCACTAAGGCATGAGATGATGAAGATGGAATCCCCCGCATCCAAGTAAACAAATTCCAGAACGTCGCTGCAAACAGTCCCGCTAATATCACTAACAGTGCTTTGACTGCCTCAACATCACCTAGATCTATAAACTTACCAATGGTATTGGCCACCGCAGTGCCCCCTAATACTGGGCCAAGAAATTCAAACCCTGCCACAACCAACACTGCTTGTGTGGGTGTCATCGCTCTTGAAGCGATAATGGTGGCTATTATATTAGAGGCATCATGAAAACCATTAGTAAAATCAAATACTAATGTGATGACTACCGCTAATATTAAAAATACTAATAAAACATCCATCTTGATGAATATTCCAACAAAAGAATCAGATCTTTATTATGGCCAAATCCCTTTGTTTACGCAATTTAAACAGCATATTAAGCTCTATTTTTTACAAAGGCATAATACATCACCGGAATAACTAATAAAGTCAGTACCGTAGAAACCAATATACCAAATAATAAAGCGACCGCTAAACCATTAAATATGGGGTCATCAAGGATAAATAACGCACCTAATATTGCTGCAACAGCCGTTAATATAATAGGTTTAGCTCTAACCGCTGCCGCTTGAATAACCGCCTCTTCTAATTTCATTCCTGATGCCACGGCCTGATTAATAAAGTCGACTAAAAGAATAGAATTACGCACGATGATTCCGGCCATGGCAATCATGCCGATCATCGACGTTGCGGTAAACTGAGCTCCTAATAAAGCGTGTCCCGGCATTACACCAATAATTGTTAAAGGGATGGGTGCCATAATCACTAATGGCACTAAATAAGATTTAAATTGAGCAACCACTAATAGGTAAATCAAGATAATACCCACCGCATAGGCCAAGCCCATATCACGGAAGGTTTCATAGGTCACTTGCCACTCACCATCCCATTTAATACTGTCGTTAACAGGTAAAATCGGTGCATTAATAAAATATTGATCAACGCCCTGTTTCTGCAAACTGCTGAAAATATCAAACATACCGTAAAGTGGACTATCTAAGTCACCTGCCATATCGGCTGTGACAAAACTTACCGGTAATAAATCTTTATGAAAAATAGTTTGTTCACGTTCACTGGCAACTACATCAACCACATCTCCAATGGCAATTAAGTGACCCTGTTGATTTCTTAATTTCAATTTCAAGATAGCTGATAAATCGCCTTGTTCACTAACAGGAAATTGCAGACGTAAAGGCAAAGCATATTTCACTGCAGAGTCATGTAAATAACCCACATCTTCACCTGCTAAAGCCATGCGAATCGCAGTCACAATTTGGGCTTGAGATAATCCTAATAACGCTGCTTTTTCTCGATCTACCTTTACGATATTACGTGGTGCTTTAACTTCAACCGAATCATCGATATCAACCACGTCATCGGTGCGCTCAAATACCGCTCTAACCTGCTTAGCTCGGGCTAACTGGCTGTCATAATCCAAACCATAAACCTCAGCAACTATTGGTGCTTGCACTGGAGGACCAGGGGGAACCTCAACCACTTTGACATTGCCGCTCCAACGTTTCGCAATGGCTTGTAGCGGTTTTCTGATGCTACCCGCAATCTCATGGCTTTTACGATCACGTAGACTTTTATCTAATAAATTCACTTGAATATCGGCAACCTCTGCCCCTTCGCGTAAATAATATTGTCTCACCAGACCATTAAAATTAATCGGCGCTGCAGTACCAACATAAGCCTGATAATCCGTCACTTCTGGCACGGTGGCGATATAAGCACCTAACTCACGTAATAAACCGGCAGTGCGTTCCAAACTGGCATCTTCTGGCATATCAATCACCACTTGGAATTCTGATTTATTATCAAATGGCAGCATTTTCAATACCACCAATTTCATCATGCCTAAACCCACTGAACCCGCTATTAATACAATCATAACTAACAGCAAAATCCACCGCCAAAAACGAGCAGCCTTATGGATGACAAATAAACCAATCGTGTTGTGAAAAAAACGATAGCTGATATTGTCTTTGTCTACGGTTTCTGCATCAGAATGTGGCTTGTCATGACGTTGCCTAGCCATCATTTTCAATACCATCCACGGCGTTAAAATATAAGCAACGAGTAATGATAGCAACATGCCGATACTGGCATTAATAGGGATCGGGCTCATATATGGCCCCATCAATCCGGTCACAAACGCCATCGGTAATAAGGCGGCAATAACAGCAAAGGTAGCTAAAATGGTCGGTCCGCCGACTTCATCAACCGCAAGCGGAATAATCTCACGCAAGGATTGCCCACCACGTTGATGATGGCGATGAATGTTTTCCACCACGACAATGGCATCATCAACCAAAATACCAATCGAGAATATCAAGGCAAATAGTGACACACGATTAAGCGTAAAGCCCCATGCCCAAGAAGCAAACAACATTAACATTAAGGTGACAACTACCGCGACACCGACAATGATGGCCTCACGCCAGCCTAGAGCAAGCATGACGAGGAAAACCACTGCAAGCGTTACAAACACAAGCTTCTTAATCAATGTTTGTGCTTTATCATCGGCTGTTTTACCGTAATTTCGTGTCACCGTCACCTCAACACCTTCAGGTACAACAACACCTTTAAGATCGTTAAAACGATTAATCACTGCATTGGCAATATCAACAGCATTCATTCCGGGCTGTTTAGCAATAGCGATGGTCACCGCTGGGAACTCACCTTGCTTTGTTATGCCTTTTGATTGCGCTGCTGGACCAGTGCCAAACCATGCATATCGTTTGGGTTGATCAGCTCCTGTAAGCACCGTAGCCACATCTCGTAAATAAACAGGGCTATCATTTTTAAGCCCGATAACGAGTGATGAAATTTCTTCTATTGTTGTTAAAAAAACACCTGCCTGTACTGTTGTTTGTTGATCTTGTTTAACTAATATTCCTGACTCAGCCGAGGTATTGGCAGCTAATAATGAATTTTTTAAATCTGCTAAATCAATGTCATAACCAGCTAAGCGCTGTGCATCAAGTTGAATACGAATCACATTATCAGGGCCGCCGATTGTGTATATATCTCGTGTGCCTGGTACCCGTTTTAATTCAGCTTCAACAGCATGAGCGACCTTTTGCAACTCATGAGCACCACGCTTGGGGTCATCTGTCCACAAGGTTAAACTGACAATAGGTACATCATCAATCCCCTTAGGTTTAATAATAGGCTGAGAAACGCCAAGCTGTGTTGGTAGCCAATCACTATTGGAATAAATCTTATTATATAAACGAACTATTGCTTCGGTTCGTGGCTCACCCACTTCAAATTGGGCGGTGAGAATAGACAGTCCCGGCTTAGAAACAGAATAAACATGTTCTAAGCCAGTAATCTCAGCAATGATTTGTTCTGCTGGTGTTGAAATAAGTCGCTCGACTTCACCCGCTGAGGCACCAGGATAAGCAATAAATATATTGGCAAAGGTAACATCAATTTGTGGCTCTTCTTCACGTGGTGTCACTAATACAGCAAATAGACCCAATAATAAGGCAAGTAAAGCTAATAAAGGGGTTATCTCGGTATCTTGAAACTGCTTGGCAATACGTCCTGATATGCCTAATTTCTCACCTTTCATAGCTGCGACCTAACACTATTTAATTTTAATGACCTTGCTGCAGCCAATGGATCTAAAGCGACGTATTCTCCTGTCGACAAACCCGATAATACTTCCCTTTTTTCATCAGCAAGCACTCGACCTAAACGAACCTGCCTCAATGTAAATGACTTATTTTGAGTTCGAACATAAACACCAGACACTTCACTTCGTTGTACGATTGCTGATTGTGGCACCACTCTAATTTGCTCTTGTCCCACGTCAAACTGAACTTTTCCAAACATACCTGGGTATACATTGTTAATATTCTTCGGCAAATCAATACGTATTTGGAAACTATGACTAGATATATTTGCTTGAGGAATCACAGTGACTTTTGTGCCCTCAATGTCACGTCCATCTGTTAGTTTAAGCGTGGGTTTAGTCGCCGATTGAATCGCTGATAATAAATATTGCGGTACATTGACGACCGCACGTAAAGCCTCTAATGACACACCTGTCATTAGATTCTGACCTGGGCTGGCCATTTCACCAAGCTCAATAAAACGCTCTGTGACCACCCCACTATAAGGTGCAATGATGGTAGTGTAGGACAGTTGCACTTTTGCTTCCTGCAACTGTGCTTGGCGTGACTTCGTTTGTGCTTGAAGTGCTTGAACTCGAGCATTAGCAGCACTTAAATCGGCATTAGCTTTATCCAATGCTGATTGTGACAGTAGCTTGCGTTCAAATAAATTATTAACACGTTTGGATTCTGATTTTGCTTCTTTTTGTCGTGCCACCGCTTCACTGCTTTGTGCTTTATCCGCCAATAAACTTGCTTCGATTTGGGCAACTCTGGCTTGAAACTCCTCATCACGAAATTTCATAATAACCGCATCTTTAGGCACCATATCATTCACATCAAAATTGAGTTCGATAACTTCAGCTGCAATACGAGAGGAGACAGTCGAATGATGAATAGCTTCAATCACCGAATCAAACACTTCACGTTGAGCAAAAGATTTATCTTCAACCTCTGCCACAGCGATAAGGGACTCAGCACTACTCGGCGTAAAACTGATCAAAAATAAGCTAGTTAACAAGCTTAAAATAAGAGTCCGAATTGAATGTTGCTTCATAGCACATGCCTTGATTATAGTGTTTAATGACTACTGTGCATCAACTACCTTATTGATGCAATAAGCCACTATATTAGCAAAGACTAATTAACTAGCCAATGTTTTACAAATATTTAACATTTGTTATGTACCCACGATGTATTATGTCAGCATGGTTTTGAGAAAAAATCATCACTAATAAGGAGATCATCAGGATGAAATCATCACTCACACTATTTACACTGTCTATGCTGTTAGCCCTTTCTGCATCAGCTAGTGAACAAGAACAACGGACAAGCCTCGACGATCAAACTGGGGTTGCCGTTACTATTTATAATGAAAATCTAGCCTTGATCAAAGATCAACGTCACATCACCTTAGACAAAGGGCTTAATCATCTTGCCTTTCGTGGTGTCAGTGCCAGAATGCGCCCAGAAACCGCTTTATTACGTAGCTTAAACCCACATTATCAACTGCATGTATTAGAGCAGAATTTTGATTTTGACTTACTCACACCACAAAAATTACTGGAAAAATATACTGGTAAACAAGTGCGTCTTTCTCGCACCAATATTGCCACCGGTAAAAAGACCATTGAAACAGGCACCGTACTCAGCACACAAGGTGGCGTTGTGCTTAAAATAGCTGACAAAATTTATACCAATCCACAAGGTGAATATATTTTTGATAATGTACCTGATAATTTACGTGATCACCCTACCCTTGTTACCCAAGTAAACAGCTCGTCTGACCAAGCTCAAACAGTAGAGCTGGCTTATCTTACTAGCGGCCTGTCATGGCAGGCAGATTATGTAGCTGAACTCAGTAGTGATGATTCAACACTTGATTTAACCGGTTGGGTAACACTCAATAATCAAAGTGGTACGCGCTATAACAATGCCAAACTGCAACTTGTGGCTGGCGATGTAAATCAAGTAAAAGAAAAAATATACCCTTCAGCAAGGACCCGAGCACCAGATACAATGATGTCACTAGCAGGCAGTGCCATGGCTGAAGAAAGTCTCTTTGAATATCATCTCTACAGCTTAAACCGCACCACCACATTAGCCAATAAACAGATTAAACAAGTCGCGCTACTGTCAGAAAATGCTGTACCAGTAACAAAACAGTTCCTATTACAGGGCAATGCTTATTACTACAACAGTGGCTATCGCCATAGTAAACAAAAAATGAAAATTGCCGTTTATGTAGAAGTTAATAATAATGAACAATCAAACTTAGGCATGCCCTTACCTAAAGGCATTGTCCGTGTGTATAAAAATGATAGTCAAGGCAATGCTCAGTTTGTCGGTGAAGACCGTATTGATCACACCCCTAAAAATGAAGATATTCGCCTAAAATTGGGTGATGCCTTTGATATTACGGCACAAAAAAAACAGACCAATATCAAAAAAGTAGCCCACTACGCACCGCATCATAGTGCCTTTGAAAGTAGTTATGAAATCACCTTGAAAAATGCTAAATCAGCTCCTGTGACAGTCACTGTGCGTGAACCTGTGCCAGGGGAGTGGAAAATAATAAAAGAAAACCACTCTCATACAAAAGCCGCATCAGGCACAGCAGAATGGCAAGTGACTATCCCCGCAAAAAGCAGTGAAACCTTAGTTTATCGCGTTTTGGTTAAATATTAATAAAAATCAACATTGTAGCTAACTTTGCACAAAGTTCTATGCAAAATTAATGCAATATATCAATACTCTATTGGTATTGATATATTGCACTCGACACAGTTAGGATAAATGTTTATTCAATAAATTAATAAGCTCTTTAATATCGACTGGCTTGGTAATATAATCATCAAATAAACCTTCCGCTGACTGAATATTGTGACTCATTGCCGCCGCACTTACAGCAATAATTGCTTTGTTTTTATAGTATTCAGACTCTCTTAATTGTGTCGTTACTTCTTTACCATCTATTCCAGGCAAATTAATATCCATTAAGATTAAATCAAAATCGTGTCCTAAGGCGCTTTGTATGCCTATTTCACCTGATTCTGCCATTGTTAATGTATGAGGTAGTCTCTTAAAAATGGATTGCATTAAACGCCTATTTGCAGGGTTATCTTCTACATATAGAACCTGTTTGCTGTCGCCATTTGATATTTCTGATATTGTATCTTTTGCCTCTGACTCTACTGATCTGACAACTTCTACTGATTGCTTTTCTGCTAGAGGTAATTCAAGCCAAAAGGTTGAACCTTTGCCTTCAGTACTATCAAAACCTATCGTTCCATCCATTAGTTCAATCAAGTCTTTAGTAACAACAAGTCCAATACCCGTTCCTTCAATACCCGATATTTCTTGTCCTAATCGGTTAAAGGCGCTAAAAACTTTACCTTGTTTAGCTGTAGGAACCCCTATACCGGTATCAATAATATTTAGCTTGAGCGTATTTTGATTTGTACTTGCCCAGTTAATAGTCACACAGCCATTTTGCGTATTATATTTAATAGCGTTACTAATGAGGTTAATCAGCACTTGTTTCAATTTAGTGTAATCAGCTAAAACCAGCAAATCTTGTTTTGACTCAATGTTAAACTGAACAGTAGCCTTAGTGGCTATCGGCCCCATTAATGATTTAATATCTGCTATCAATTCAATCAAATGAATTGGTTCAATAGAAACGTCGAGTTGTCCAGCTTCAATAGTAGATAAGTCTAATATGTCATTGACAAGATTTAACAGGTGATAGCCACTTGATAAAATAGTGCCAACATTATCTTTTTGGTCTTTAGTTAATGGCTGTTTGATATCACTGTCTAATAACTGCCCAAAACCCAATATAGCATTCAACGGTGTTCTTAACTCATGGCTCATAGAGGATAAGAATTCTGATTTGGCTTTATTGGCTTTATTAGCCTCATTTTGAGAGTCTAAGATACTTTTTTCGTACTCTTTTTGTTGTGTAAGATCACGTATGAATGCTGAAAACTGGTATTCATTATTGTAATTAACAATAGATACTGAAATTTCAATAGGAAATTCAATACCTTTAGAATTTAAAGCCGTAATTTCGGTCGGCGTATTGAATAATGACGATTCACCAGTAACTAGACAGCGCTTTATTCCTTTAAGATGTTGCTTTCTATACTGTTCAGGAATAATCAAGGTCTGCATTTCACGTCCTATAGCATCGCCCTTTAACCAGCCAAATATTTCTTCTGCTCGTACATTCCAACCAATAATCAGTCCATTAGCATCAATTTGAATAGAGGCATCCATTGCTGTTTCAATAATCGTATCTAAACGCTTTGCACTTTGACTTGTTATCTCTTGTTCAGCTAATAACAAATCATTAGCTTGTAGCTGTTGTTGTTCTAGTTTTTTAATATTAGTTACATCTGTACGGATGGAAATATATTGTTCAGGTTTACCTTGTTCATTTAGTTGAGGAACAAATGTTGATGACACCCAATACAGAGAACCATCTTTCGCTTTATTTTGTATGTCACCATGCCAAACATGTCCATTTGCAATTGTTTGCCACATATCTTTGAAAAAAGAATCAGGATGAAAGTCAGATTTTATTATTCGGTGATTTTGTCCTAGTATTTCATCTTGGCTATATTGACTAATTTGTTCAAATTTCTCATTAGCAAAAGTAATACGCCCTTTAATATCCGTAATGCTAACAATCGCATGTTCATTCAGGGCATTTTCACGAAACAGTAGTTGTTTTGTTTTTTTAGAAACGAGATCTTCTAAATGATTTTTATGCTCTCTTAGTTCTGACTCTGTTTTATCTTGTTTTATGGTGTATGCTTGCAAGCTATCAAGCATACTATTGATTGTTGTAACTAAAATACCAAATTCATCATCACGCGTGACTTGTCCTCGTGCAGATAAATCACCCTTTTTAACTTTACTACTTAAATCAACTAAATCAGTTAATGGATTGACTATACTTTTCGCCATGCGTGACATAGTAAGAATGATTAATAAGGCTACAAGAATTGTTCCCCAAACAAGGTTAAATAAAACATTATCTACCATCAAAGAAGACTCAGCTTCCCTTGTTTTTAAAAGGTCTGACTCATTAGTTTTGAATTCATCTAATAATATCCGTAATGAATCCATAATATCCTTACCAATTTCAGCTTCAATCTGAATCTCTGATTGAGCGATTAAACCTTGATCAAATTTCTTTCTATTATTGATTTCAGGCAATGCAGCCATATCCTGCCACAGCTCAACCTTCCGCTCAATTTTATCCAGTAATAAAGACTGTGAAGGATTATCATTGACCAACTGTTTGGCTTCTAACAAAAACTTTTTCTGGTTTTCTAGTCCTTTATAATAGGGTTCTAAAAAAGCATCTTTCCCCGTTATCAGGAACCCCCTTTCCCCCGTCTCCATATCGATAATTGATTTCTCAATCTTTTGAGCTTGCTGGATAACATTGTGTGTGTGCTCAACCCACTGAATGGTCTCTATTAACTTATTGATAGTGCTATATGAAATAAGCGAAAGAATAGCAATTAAAATAAGTGGAAAAACAACTCCTAAATAGAGCTTGGTTTTTACATGTTTTAATTTTAAATTCATACCACCACTTTATTCAAAATAAATACTATTGCAGACCAGAAGCCTAGCCTACTAAAATTAGTTATTATTCTGCCTGTTAAATATAAGCATAGCAATATAGAAAGGTTAATTAATTTGCCCAACTAATAAAATACTGTACATAGGCTGCATATTTTTCAGGACTACACGCTGTCGAGTAAAAGCTGGTAAGTCCATAACATCACATTATTCGACTGGAGAACGGGTAAATAAGATCTGTCCAGATGAAAAGGTGACGTGCCTAAGGTGATTATTTTACATCCTCCTTCGTATAAGACTTCACCCAGAAAAAAAGGCTTACGCTAAAATGGCGTAAACCCTTTAAAAATTGCTGGACCTTCAGGGACTATAACTCCGAACAAAAGGAGTATAAATAAAAACAGCAATATAATACTAAAAAATAAACTATATATCCGACTCTTCATCAGTTATATCCTATTGTTTTTTATGGATTATAACTTCAATAAAAGAGTCTTGTATTGGACATCATCACTAATTGTGGTCCAGTTCTTATATTTATTTATAATAATTTATTATTTAGCCATTTCTTTTGCTGAATTTAATAAGGCCATGACTTCTGGATCAGTCGGAATTAACTTTAATGCTTGTTGATAAGCATCAACAGCATCAGCATGGCGACCTAGGTTGGTATAGGATCTGCCCAGCATTAACCAACCTTGCAAATTATTAGGATTTTTTTCTAATTTAGTCCTTAATCTCATCACCATTGCACCCACATCAATGGTCTGACCATTTGGTGCCACCATTTTTTTGTCAATCGTATCAGCAGCACTTTTATCCGTTATAGCTGCTAATGCACGATCAAGTGCTTGTTGAATATCACTATCACCCGGTAATAAGGCATCTGCATTTCTATACGCAGCTAAAGCCTGGTCAAATTGTTGATAATGCATATAGGTCAGCCCCATCATCATCCAGCCTTGCACATCGTCAGGATTATCTTCAAGTCGTTGTTTTAAGCTGGCAAACATCGAGTCAATATCAGCTACTTTACCATTTTTATCTTTGTTTACGGTGTTTGCTACGACGGTTTCATCTACCTGTTCCGCCCCCACTAATGAAGGACTACCTAATGAATAATAGAGTGCAATTACAGTCATTGGCAGCAGTAAGATGAAAATACTACTCATCAAATAAGAGGTGCCAGAATCGATGACGGCTTCATCTGTTGTCAGTGTTAGATCACTATGAAGTGTTTTTTCTAGATCAGCATAAGCAACATCATAGTCTTGCTGACTCAGTGTGCCTTGTTGTTGTTGTTGTTTTAGTTTTGCCAGTTGTTCCTGTGCAATCTGAATATTCTGCTCACTACGATTCTCAGCTTGTGTTGTCATCGTTCTAACTAAAGGCAACAAAATGATCGCAAGGGCAATAAAAATCATCACGGTAATAATAAACCAAAGCATTATTTTTCTCCCTTATCTAATAACTGTTTCATACGTAGCTGCTGTTCTTCACTCAAGGCTTCATCCATAGCTTGTTTGCGTTTTTTTAAGCTCATCATCAACACGATAAGCCCCATTAGCAACATAATAATCGGGCCAAACCATAACAGCACTGTCGATAATTTAACGGGTGGACGATAAAGTACAAAATCGCCATAACGCTGGGTCATATAATCAACAATCTGTTGCTGCGACTGGCCTTTGCTCACCATTTCATAGGTTTGCTGGCGTAGGTCTTGAGCTAAGCCCGCATTTGATGCAGATAAGTTTTGGTTTTGACACACTAAACAGCGTAATTCATCAATCATTTTTTTATACAGTTGTTCATGTTCAGGCTGTTCAAACTGATACATCTCAATGGCAGCGTGTAACTGCACTGACAACATCAATAATGCAATGCCAATCCACTTTGTCATCATGATGACTCCTGCTGCAACTGATTAATTAATGGTAATAAGGTGTTATCGACATCTTGTTGATAAACAGGACCAATATTTTTGTAACGAATAATGCCTTTTTTATCGACAACAAATGTTTCAGGAACACCATAAACACCCCAATCAATACCAGTTCGGCCATCATGATCAACGGCAATACTGGCATAGGGATTTCCAAGCTCTTGTAACCACTGCTTGGCTTGATCGGCATTATCTTTATAGTTCAAGCCAATAATCTCAATCTGATGATTTTTAACCAGTCGATTGATTACTTGATGTTCTGCTCGACACGCTCCACACCACGATGCCCATACATTTAGCAACCACACTTTGCCTTTCATCTCTGCCACACTAATACTGTCTGTACTGGCATACAATTTAGGTAAATCAAAGGTAGGTGCTGGTTTACCAATAAAGGGAGAAGGCACTTCCCGGGGATCTAAAGTAAGGCCTACGCCGAGTAAAATAACTAATAAAACAAATGCGATTAAGGGCAGACTATTTTTCATTATTTGCCCCCTCAAGTTTTACTTTTCTAGAGCGACGGTAACGCGAATCCATTGCTGCTAATAAACCACCAAAAGACATGATGAGTGCCCCCATCCAAATCCAACGTACAAACGGTTTATGATAAATTCGTAAACTCCAACTACCACCGCCTAAAGGCTCACCTAAAGCAACAAATAAGTCTCTAAATAAACCCGCATCAATCGCCGCTTCAGTCATCGGCATTGATGATTGACTATAGGTACGCTTTTCAGGGTGTAAGACAACAAGATGTTTGCCTGCCTCACTGGCTTCAACAATGCCTTGATAAGCAATATAGTTGTCACGACCTACTTCTGTGACACCAATGAATTTAAACTGATAATCACTGATTTCATATGACTCACCAGGCGCTAAACTGACATCTTTTTCATGACTATAAACAGACGTTAAAGTGATCCCTGTAACAGTGACAGCCATACCAAGGTGAGCGATCACCGCCCCCCATGTAGACGCTGGCAATTTAAACGGTGAGGTGGTGGAATTAAGTAGCCACAATAATGCGGTTAATGCCACCCAACTGGCTAAGATCGAACCGATAAAGGTTAAACCATGCTGTTCAGGTGCAAATAACAAAGGCAGTAATACAGCAATCACCAATGAAACAGCAAATGGAATGACTATCTTACGACTCAATCGTGACACCGTGTCTTTTTTCCAGCGTAAGAAAAAACCTATACCCATCATCAAATACAGTGGTATAGCAAGCCAGAGCATCACTTGATTAAAATAAGGTGGTCCAACAGAGATCTTACCCACACCCATAGCATCCAATACTAATGGGTAAAGTGTACCTAATAAAACGGTTCCAGCCATGGTGGCTAAAATCACATTATTAACTAATAAGCCTGTTTCACGCGAGACAATTGAAAACTGGCCTACAGAGCGTAATGCTGGCGCTCGCCATGCATATAATACTAATGAACCACCAACAACAATAATCAAAAAGACTAAGATGAAAACACCACGAGCAGGATCAGTGGCAAAGGCATGCACCGAGGTCAAGACACCTGAACGCACTAAGAACGTGCCTAATAAACTTAATGAAAAAGCAAAAATGGCTAATAACACTGACCATGATTTAAAAGCAGCACGTTTTTCAGTTACAGCAAGAGAGTGAATCAAGGCGGTACCCACTAACCAAGGCATTAGAGAGGCATTTTCAACTGGATCCCAAAACCACCAGCCGCCCCAGCCTAATTCGTAATAAGCCCACCAGCTACCCAAAGCAATGCCTAAGGTCATAAATACCCAAGCAATATTGGTCCACGGTCGCACCCATCGAGCCCAAGCCGCATCTAATTTGCCATCAATCATCGCTGCTATAGAAAAAGCAAAAGCAACTGAAAAACCGACATAGCCCATATACAACATAGGAGGATGAATCGCTAAACCTGGATCTTGTAATAAGGGATTAAGGCTACGGCCATCAACCGGCGCAGGAAATAAACGTACAAAGGGGTTTGAGGTAAACAGCATAAAAGAAATAAAACCAACACTCACCATACCCATTACACTGAGTACACGAGCCAGCATTATCTTCGGAATGCCTTTACTAAAAATACTCACTACGACTGTCCAAGAAGACAGTAATAAGGCCCACAATAATAACGATCCTTCATGAGCACCCCATACGCCAGAGATCTTATAAAGCAAAGGCAGTGCAGTGTTTGACGTCGTGGCAACATAACGAACAGAGAAGTCATTGATCAAAAATGAATACGTTAAGCAGGCATAAGCAATGGCAATAAACAATAATTGTCCACGTGCTACCGGCGTGGCTAGATTGATCCATCTCACCTTGCCTACTTGTGCCCCGACTAAGGGTACTAAGGCTTGAATCACTGCTAATGTGAACGCAATGATGAGTGCAGCATGACCTATTTCAGCAATCATTGTTGTTCACCTGCACTTTTTGCCAATGCATCGCTCACTTCAGGCGGCATATAATTTTCATCATGTTTTGCCAATACTTCTACAGCAACAACAATACCCTGTTGATTGAGTTGGCCACGAGCAATAATGCCCTGCCCCTCACGAAATAAATCTGGCAAAATACCTTCATAACTGACGGTAACCACTTCTGTATTATCCGTTAAGTCAAAAAATACGGTAAGCTTGCCACTTTCTCTTCTCACACTACCCTCAACCACGAGGCCGCCAAGGCGAAAGTCACTATTTTCAGGTGCTTTACCCGCTTTTATTTCAGTAGGCGAATAAAAAAACATCATATTTTCATTAAATGCTTTTAAGGCTAATGCCGTTGCAATGCTGATTCCCAGCAACATAAATACAACCATGATCAATCTTTGTTTGCGTCTAGGTGTCATTACTTCATCTCGTTAAATTGCTGAATATCACGGGCTATTTGAATGTTCTTTTTGTGTCGTAAGCTCGGTCCGACAATATTAATAATAAGCACCAAAAATGCCAATGCATATGAGGTCCAAACGTGAAAGGCATAACCGCCCATATAAAAAAACTCAGTCATGATTATTTTCCTCAATCACCTGTTTCAGCCATTTGCTATTGGGCTCTCTTGCTACTAACTCTGCTCGTGTGCGAATCAATAGTGAAATGGCGTAATACAGCTTAAAGGCCGTCGCCATGACTAATAATGGAATTAACATCTCAGTCGCCATGCTTGGTTTATCAGTTAACGTTATGCTTGAACCTTGATGTAAAGTATTCCACCACTCGACCGAATAATGAATAATTGGAATATTAACCACACCAATCAAGGTCAAAATCGACACTGCCCGAGAGGCGGTACGTTTATCTTCTATCGCAGCATATAGACCAATCACACCCCAATATAAAAATAATAAAAGTAATTCAGAGGTTAAGCGTGCATCCCAACTCCACCATGTTCCCCACATAGGTTTACCCCATAAAGAACCGGTCACTAGAGCAAGGAAGGTAAAGGCCGCACCAATAGGCGCACTGCTGATGAGTAAGACTTCGGCTAATTTAATCCGCCATACCAAGGCGATAAACGCATACACCGCCATCACAATATAGATAAACAATGACATCCAAGCCGCTGGCACATGAATATAAATGATTCTAAAAGCATCGCCCTGTTGATAGTCGGCAGGTGCGAGTACTAGACCACCATAAAGTCCGGCTAAAAAAAGTACCGTAAACACGGCGATTAACCATGGCAAACATTTTCCTGCAAAGCGATAAAACCAGGCTGATGATGCCATGGTATGGAGCCATTTCATCATTGTGAAACCCCTGTTTTGATAGCGGCAACAATTGCAAAAGGCGCTAAGGTTAAACTTAAAACACATAAAGCAGCGAGCACATAAAGTGGTCCTGCAGCTGACATCCCGATTGCAGTCGCATTGACTGCACTGCTGCCAAAGATAAGTACTGGCACATATAAAGGTAGCACCAATAAGGCGAGTAACATGCCGTTTTGTGGAATCACTAACGTCAATGTCGCCACCGTAGTGCCCACCATCAACAATACTGGCGTGCCTAGTAATAAACTTATAATTAATGTCATTTGCACATCAAAGCCCATACCCAATGCAGAAGCAATAATGGGCGCCAGTAGAATCAAAGGAAATACATTAAGCAACCAATGCGCTAATAATTTAATCATGCTCAGAATGACTAAAGAGTGATTTGCCAATACCATCAACTCCAGCGTGCCATCCTCATATTCACTGCGAAATACATTTGTCAGTGACATTAAAATAGCCAGTAAAGCCGCTGCCCAAATAATACCAGGAGCAATAGTTTTTAATAATTGTGGTGAAGGGCCAATACCTAAGGGAAACAATAGACAAACCAACACAAAAAACAGGATTGGATTCAAGGCCTCATGACGATGACGAAACGCAATCAAGAATTCTCTGCTAATTAATAAATATAGGCTATGAAAAGTTGTCATGTTTTATAATCGCAAGGTCTGGACAGTGATATTTTCAAATTGAACATCATGGTGTGATGACATCATCACCATGCCATTATTGGCTACATGTTGTGCGATTAAGCTTTCCAATAGCTCAACCCCTGCTTTATCTAAGGCGCCTTGCGGTTCATCTAAAATCCATAATGATGCGTGTTGTGTGATCAACCGTGATAAAGCCAACCTTCTTTTCATGCCAGCTGAAAATTGTCTCACCGGTGTATTGGCATATGCTTTTAATCCCACGCGGTCTAAAACACCATTGATATTAATATCGGCTGACTTAGACAAACTGATGGCTATTTGAATATTTTCTTTAGCAGTCAAACTATCATTAATACCATTACGATGACTTAACCAGACCATTTGTCGACTATAGTCTGCTGCAATAGTATTGATATCGTGTTCATTCCACATTATTTCACCCGCATCCGGACGACGTAATCCAGACACTATTTTTAATAATGTGCTTTTGCCACTGCCATTACTCCCCTCAATTAATAGCACTTCAGATGAACTTAATTTAAAATTCAATCCGCTAAAAAGTGAGCGATGACCGCGAGAGCAGTTTAGGTTTTTTACTTCTAACATCATATTTTCAGTAAGGAATGCATCTCTATCTGTGCTATCAACTAAGTAACAATCTAGGGAGGACAGTATACCTGACTATAGCTAATTAATGGTTCAATTACTGGCGAGAATTCAAATAGACAAAGGGCCATTACTGTCACAGTAATAGCCCTTTTAATTGTTTCTTGTGTCAAAAATATTTGTTAAATAACAAACATTTTTGGTAGATGATTTTATTACACTTTAAAATGACTTACGATAAGTTCAAGTTCACTTGCTAACTTAGCTAATTCGTCACTTCCCAATGCAATTTGATCCGAACCGTTCAAACTCTCAGCAGAAAGATCGGCAATACGAACAATATTACGATTAATTTCTTCTGAAACAAGACTTTGTTCTTCAGATGCACTGGCGACCATCATGCTCATATCTGATATTTTGGTCACAGACTCAACAATTCGTACCAATGAATCTGTGGCGCCTTGCGTTGTTCCTGCCATTTTCATTGCATGTTTGGTATCGGTATCCATTACCTCAACGGCTTTATGTGTATGTGTCTGTAAGCTGGTCACCATACTTTGAATTTGTTCAGTGGATTGTTGAGTTCTGCTCGCTAAGGTTCTTACTTCATCTGCTACCACAGCAAAACCACGGCCATGCTCACCTGCACGTGCTGCTTCAATAGCCGCATTAAGCGCAAGAAGATTAGTTTGTTCGGCAATGCTTTTAATAACATCTAAAACAGTACCAATTTCATTACTATTTTTTTCTAACTCATGAATAACACCTGCAGCTTCACCTACTTCACCAGAAAGATCAGTAATTGATGTAATTGTCGTACTAATAATATCACTGCCTTCTTTTGCTTCGCTATCTGCAGTATGTGATTCTGCAGCAACAAGTTCTGCATTTCGAGCAATCTCTTGTACCGTCGATGTCATTTCATTCATAGCAGTCGCTATTTGATCTGTTTGCTGCTGTTGCTCTTGAGCACCTGTACGTGCCTGATTGGTAGTGGCAGAGAGTTCTTCTGATGCAGCTGCTAATAGATGTGCATTAGAACCAAGACTTTTAACGGTTGTATTCAAATGTGTAACCATACTGTTTAAAGCATCTTCAATCTCTTTTAATTCATCTTCAGTACCACAATCCACATTCACCGTTAAATCACCGTCAGATACTTTTTGGGTTGCCTTTCTTAGTTTATGCACTGCTGTAATCATAGACTGATAAAAACCAATGAATAAATAAATAGCTAACAGAAGAGTAAGCGATACGGTCACTATGGTAGTAAACCGTTGATTGGAGAATTCATCGATACGGTTTTGAAATAATTTATCTAAAATAGGTACTAAGGTGTCATAAACTTGATAGTTGGCTTTAATTGCAGATGTTCCCACAGAAAATATATCAGACGATTGACTGTTAATAAATTCAGCTGTTAATAATTCACGTTTTACTTTATTAATAAAATTATTAGTCGCTACTTTTGAAGTTGATAATAATTTACTTAGTTCTGTTTCTAATTCAGGATTTTCAGCCAGAGCTATTACCATACCTTCATTTACAGCTTTAGCATTACTCTCAATCCGAGATAATAATGTACCTAATGCAATTCGTTGCTCCAAACTAATCACGCCACCTGCAGCTATACCAGATCCCATTCCTCGAGATTGGCCTAAATTTTCAGTCACATTAGGTAAGCGATATACAATTGCATCCATGATGTAGAAAGTATTCAATTCAGGATCAAGTACTAATCCAGACTCATTACTGACATGTTCAAATAATGTATACATCTTGGCAATGAGGGTTGTATGTTGTTTGAATGTTTGTTTAGCAGGGTTATTAAAAGCTTGTGGCTCAAGTTCCTGCCAGTCCTGCTTAATTTCTGCCCACAAGGTATTAGTACCAAATTCATCACCTAGGCGGTCATTAATGGCATCGATTGCAGCAATATCGGCAACAATTGCCTTTCTCTTATCTAAAATTTTACTTCTAAAACTGCTTGCGCCATTCAGGTATGCATTTGTCATACCGCGGTGTTGAGGCATATGTTGGTACAGCTGGCGCACTGTTTTAATATATTCTAAGCCCCTCGCTTCTTTTTCTGCAGAGGCGATCCCAACACCTAACTGGCTTAAAAGTAAGGAAATTAACATGATAATAGGTATTAAAAAAACGACTGAAATCAGTAGCATTTTTTTAGGATAACTTAACTTATTCATTAATAGGACTGCGAGATTCATATTTTTACTTCCTTACTTCACATTTAATTACTTACTTTTTCAGTACTTGCTTGCAATAAACAAGCCTAAAAAACAAATACGCAATTCACATCCCTCATCACACACTATTTAGATTTTAGTAGTAATGTCACGCTTTATCTATCGTCAAAATAAAAAAGGCAATAAGTGATAGTCACTTATTGCCTTCCTTGGTCAAATCATCCTGACTGACTTAAAACTTAACTTGGCCATATAACCAGAATTT
>Ga0105350_10000149_pt1 | contig 46707 bp, 43 predicted proteins | sample EN1Hudsemesocosm_FD_83506 | JGI IMG/M metagenome (GOLD analysis project Ga0105350, IMG submission 83506) | Methane-oxidizing microbial communities from mesocosms in the Hudson Canyon - EN1E Hudson Canyon | ecosystem: Environmental > Aquatic > Marine > Cold seeps | place: Hudson Canyon... | reverse complement strand
TGCTAATCCGTGTTTTACACAAATCCATCCAACCTGTATTCCACAGCATGGCGAATTACAATCTAAACTGACCTTAATGAGTGAGTCATTGCGTAATGATGGTCGGATTTGGGCGCCAAAGAATAAACAAGATTGCGATACAGCACCCGAAGATATTGCAGAGCAAGATCGTGATTACTTCTTAGAACGTATGTATCCAGCATTTGGTAACTTAGTACCCCGTGATGTGGCCTCGCGCGCAGTTAAATTAATTTGTGATGAAGGACGCGGCGTAGGTCATGCAATTGATGGTAAAAAGCTAGGTGTCTATCTCGACTTTGCCAAAGCCATTGCAGTGCTGGGCTTAGAGGCTATCAGAGAGAAATACGGTAATTTATTTGAGATGTATCAGCATATTACCGATGAAGATCCCTACAGTAGCCCTATGCGAATATACCCTGCTGTGCATTACACTATGGGTGGTCTATGGGTTGATTACAATCTAATGACCTCTATTGATGGCTTATTTGCTGGTGGTGAAGCTAACTTCTCGGATCATGGCGCCAACCGCCTAGGTGCCAGTGCCTTAATGCAAGGTTTAGCCGATGGTTATTTTGTATTACCTACCACAATATCCAATTATTTAGCACATCAACAGCCCTTGGATTTAGATAAACACTATCCAGAAGCAGAACAGGCTTTAAAACGTTGTGAAGAAAAAATTCAAGCTTTAATGAATGCACCTGAACCACAAAAAACACCCGATGAATTTCATAGAAAGTTAGGCCAAATCATTTGGAATGCCTGTGGCATGGCGCGCGAGAGAGGCATATTGGAACAAGCTATTATTGATATTCAACAACTACGAGCTCAGTTCTGGCAACAAGTAAAAATCACTGGCAGCGATCAAACCCTAAACCAAACATTAGAACGAGCAGGGCGAATTGCAGACTTCTTCGAACTGGCTGAATTAATGTGTGTTGATGCCCTAACCAGGGAAGAGTCGTGTGGTTGTCATGCACGTGAAGAACATATAACGAAAGAAGGTGAAGCACAACGACATGATGATGAGTATTCTTTTGTATCGGCATGGCAATATAGTGGTAATGTCAGCGAACCCGTGTTGCATAAAGAAGAACTTCATTTTGAATTTGTTAGACCAACTACAAGAAACTACAAATGATTTTCACACTGCATATTTGGCGACAACAAAACCCAGCAGCGCAAGGTAATTTTGAGCTATATCAAATTGATGTGAGTGAAGATACATCATTTTTAGAAATGCTCGATGCCCTAAATGAGCAACTGATCGAACAAGGCAAAGAAGCGATAGCCTTTGACTTTGATTGCCGAGAAGGGATTTGTGGCTCATGTAACTTAGTCATTAACGGCGCACCGCATGGTAATCACAAGGCAACCACTACGTGCCAGCAATATATGCGTGACTATGCTGATGAAAAAGAGCTATGGATAGAACCATGGCGTGCGACAGCATTCCCAATCATCAAAGATCTCATTGTTGATAGAAGCTCATTCGATAGAATTATTCAAGCGGGTGGGTATATTGAAATTCGCACAGGCTCAGCCAGCGAAGCCAACACAATGCCGATTGAAAAGCATGTGTCAGATGCTGCATTTGACTCCGCCACCTGTATTGGTTGTGGTGCTTGCGTTGCTGCCTGCCCGAATGCCTCAGCAACATTATTTATAGCAGCTAAAGTCACTCATTTATCTACCTTGCCACAGGGAGAGGTGGATAAAAAACGAGCAGAAAAATTATTGATGGCGATGGAAGAAGAAGGCTTTGGTGGCTGTAGTAATTACCGTGAATGTGAACGGGTGTGTCCGAAAGATATTAGTGTGAGTACCATTACTACCATGAATAAATTGCTGTATCAGTCGACGTGATGAACATGGCTACCGGCTTTTAAAACGTAGCGATTTAACCTTTATTTATAATAGAGAATAAGATCTTTTTGTATTTATTGTGTCGGTCAAAATAATTCCCGTTATTTACGACAGTCGTTAGAGCCCATCTCCCGCGGAATTAAAATAAATAACAAGCTTAAATAATAATGACTTGTACTTTTTACGAAGATAAGTAAGCTGACATGGGATTTTATAAATCGTGGAATGTCAACAATGTTCAAACTGGCACCAACATGTTAAAACAGAAGCTTGCAGTGTTGTTCAACATAATGGGATTGATGTTGAACAGCCCCGATGACTTCTCTAGGCTATTTATTTAATTTTTGCCTGAGGAGTTTTAGTCAGCGCCTTTATCTACGGGGCGAAATATAACAGGGAGTGTTCATTTGAAATCACCTTATCTACATGTAAGACCTTTCTTCACTGGCGATAACTTGTCGTTGAAGCAGACAGACGCTATTGCGCGTGCAGCTTAACTAGATTGGCAGGTAAAACAAAGTATAATCACCTATTAACGGTAAGGTAAACTAAATGAAGAAACCTGATATTCCTCAAAATGAAAGGGAACGCCTCAAAGTACTTCGTTCGCTTGATGTGTTAGATACCCCTTCAGAGGAACGCTTTGATCGACTAACACGGTTAGCGAAACGTATGTTTGACGTGCCAATAGCGCTCGTAAGTCTTGTCGATGAAAACCGACAATGGTTCAAATCCTGCAGCGGCCTTACTGTTACCGAAACATCACGTGATATTTCATTTTGCGGACATGCGATTCTCGATAATGAAATATTTATAATTCCTGATACCTTAAAAGATGAACGTTTTTCGGATAACCCATTGGTTTTGAATGAGCCATATATTCGCTTTTACGCAGGATGCCCACTACGTTATATGGATGGTAGCATGTTGGGTACACTGTGCATCATCGACACACAACCAAGATTTCTTAACGAAGGGGACCTCGGTGCATTTAAGGATCTAGCGGAATTAGCAGAACACGAACTTATGGCTGTTCAGCTGGCAACTGAGGATGAGCTTACAAATATATCCAATAGGAGAGGCTTTATTAAACTTGCACAATATGGACTGGATATATGCGCTCGTAATAACACCTCTGCCTCACTGGTGTTTTTTGATCTAAATAGATTCAAATCAATCAATGATATATTTGGACATGCTGAAGGTGATACAGCATTAATCGCCTTTTCCGATCATATGAAAAATACTTTTAGACATTCTGACGTCATTGGTCGTTTAGGTGGTGACGAGTTCGCCGTACTGTTAACTGATACATCATTCGAACCTGTGGATAAAATCATTTCACGATTTCGGGTTTCCATAGATCATTACAATAAAGAATCTAATCTAGGCTATGAGATTTCATTTAGCGAGGGTATTGTAATAATCGATCATGAAAAAAATATTTCTCTTGAATCATTATTGAGCCAAGCCGATTCTTTAATGTACGATAAAAAACTTTAAACATCTAAATTATAGCCATAACTAATGGCTAAATATTAAATGTATATTAAACACATGTTATTTAGCTTACCTAAAAATCACTAAACTTTAAACAATTAGGGTCAGTGTGTAATTAAATGAATTTACAAACATTTCTAACAAATCGCTGCAGTGGACAATCAAAAGCGTCACTAATTTTGCTGACGCAAAAACGTGCCACTTTTGCTTGCACCTGAGCAAGACGTTATGGATCCTTAGAATGAAGCTAATGTCGCTAGCCTTTTTGTTGTGCTTTTCTATGGGTTCGCAAGCTTCATGTGTAGTTCTTCTGCATGGACTTGCAAGAACTCCAAGTTCAATGGAGACTCTAGAGAAAGCGCTAATAAGAGACGGTTTCTCACCTATTAATGAAGGTTATCCTTCAAGAGAGCATTCTATCGAGCTTCTAGCAGAGTTAGCGATAAAGCCCGCTTTGGAAAAGTGCCCAAAAGATATGAGCGTTAACTTTGTTACTCATTCTCTTGGCGGAATTTTGGTACGGCAATATCTAAGCAAGCACGAAGTAGCCAATTTAAACCGAGTCGTCATGCTTGGCCCGCCAAATAAAGGCAGCGAGGTAGTAGATAAGCTTGGAGATGCACCAGGTTTTCACTTCATCAATGGTGATGCTGGTATGCAGTTAGGTACAGGTGAATTAAGTATTCCCAACACCTTGGGAAAGGCCAACTTTGATGTAGGAATCGTTGCCGGAACTAACAGCATTAATTGGATATTGTCCTCTCTAATACCCAATACGGATGACGGAAAGGTTTCGGTAGAAAGTACCAAGTTAGAAGGTATGAGAGACCATATTGAAATGCCGGTCACACATCCCTTTATGATGAAAAACGTAAGCGTCATCGCTCAGGTTATTAACTACTTGAAAAATGGAAGTTTTGAGCATGACAGCAATCCATAGCAAGGCATTCAAACGGAACAAAGTGCTGCGTAGTTGGCTCCTTAACTGAGCGTTAGCCGCCTCAATTAAACGTGTACCTTATCTTGTACAAGTTATTCTTTTTAGTTAGACTTGTCCCATTACCTGTACAACAAATAAAAGAGAATAATATGAGAATAGTATCTTTTACTGAAGCAAGAAATGGGCTTAAATCTGTGCTTGATCATGTCGTAAACGACGCCGATTATACGATAATTACACGTAGAGATTCTGAAGATGCTGTTGTTATGTCTTTGGATCATTACAACAGCTTGATGGAAACTGTTCATTTATTAAAGTCACCTGCTAACGCAGTTCACCTAACCCGTTCTATTGAACAATTTAAATCAGCTCAAGTGATTGAGCGAGAAATAGTAAATGACTAGGTTGTTAGCGTGGACCAATGATGCATGGGCTGATTATGTTTATTGGCAAGGGCAAGATAAAAAAACGCTTAAAAGAATTAATAAATTAATTACAGACACTAAGCGTTTCCCATTTGAGGGAATCGGAAAACCTGAGCCTCTAAAAGAAAATTTATCAGGTTTTTGGTCAAGACGTGTGGATGAATCCAATCGTCTTGTATATGCCGTTAGTGATAGTTATATAACAGTTATATCTTGTCGCTATCATTATTGATAAATTAAAGATACTACCCTTTAATTCTCAAAAATTTAGCGTCAGGTCTTGCATCGAGCAACTGAAAATACTTGATTGCAAGACCTAGCCCCGTTTTTCGGCTGTTGGCATATGGTGTTCTCAAATCAGGAAAACCATTTGGCGTTCATTATCAAATTAATGCCATTTAGGCTTGATTGCTAAGACAGTATCTTACCCCTTGGTTTTCCTTGACAAAAAGAGACGGAGCTTTCGCCTTAGCGATCTTAATCACCCGTTGGATGACTTGGTCGCAGAACATGCCCGCGACCATTGGCATAACAGGGTAAGAGCTAAGCAGCGCCCCAAAATTCGTCCTCGGCAGCCTGATCACTGGAATACAACCACACTTCGGTAATTTTACCGTTGTTCACTGTGAACACATCGACGCCACTCATTGCCATCGCGCTGCTGTTGCGTTGACCTGAAAAGGTGATGGTCGCAGCAACTTCTGCGCCATTCGCCATAACCTCTTTCACCTGATCAATCTTGAAAGTCCCGCCCGAGGCTTCGATCATTCCGCCGAGCATTGCAAACACCGATTCAGCGCCGGTATGGGTGCCAGAAAATTGGTTTTCACCGGGTTGGTGCCAGACTACGTCGGTGGCGACAAGGGCTCCTAGCTGGGCGAGATCAACGGCCTGAACAGCTTTATAGTAGCTTTTAATCAAGTCGATATTTGTCATATTAAATTCCTTTTATTGGGAGGATTCCATGCATATACGGTCTTTTATGCATGGCTATGCAGCTATTTTACACCGGAATTATCGTGATATGCCGTGTTTCAATTAGCTAATTGGTTGTGTCCAGACCGCCGTTAACACGACTAGCCTTGACTGGGTTTAATCTTTCGGCAGCGCATTTTAGGCGATATAAAATTGTTTTATGGGCCCATAATACTCACCTCAGAGTATCGCTAGGATAAGCGTCCTATTTGTCATAAGCAAGTCAATATTACTACTGACTGCCGGCCTCTGTCCTACTTTTTTATAGTGGCTGCAGGTTAAAATAGAACTAGCATTTAAGCGATTTTCAATTAAAGGGGGAACCTCAGAGTTATTTTTAATAAGGCTGTTAGCTTATAGGCGTGTTTTGTTTATTCTCGTCACGTAATATAAGAAATAAAAAGACAATGCCTAGCAGTATAGTGGTTGAGGCGAACCATAAAGCAATAGAATAACTCTGAGTTGTGCTAGAGAGGTAGCCGGCAATAGTAGGGGCGACCATTTGAGCAAGGCCATAACTGAGTGTGAGCCTTGCCATCGCTTTTGCAGGGTTTTTAGGAAACTTATGGCCTATAAATGTCAGCATTAAACTGACAATACCTGAAAATGTACCACCAAATACCATCGCGCCGAGTACATTGACAAATAGATTATCTGATAGTGCTGGAATCACAATAGCGAACATTTGTAGGCTGTAAACTAGAATAAGCGTTTTGATTTCGCCAAGCCGCTGAGCTAATTTATCCCATAAAAAACACGACGGCACGGCAGCTAAGCCAAGCATTACCCATATCCAGTCGCCTTTACCTGTCAATAGCGGCATTGCTTCAAGTACGGCAACAATAAACGTGGCACTAATAACATAACCCACGCCAGCACATGAATAAGCGGCTAGCATTAGCCACAGCCATCGTTTAGAAGGCTCATGATAATCGGCTACGGATTTAGGTGTAAATAAGGTGGGTACGGGCATCCAGCGCCAAGCCGGAATAAGAAATACTATTCCGAACAACCCCATCATGATCCACTGCATTGACCAGTCTAAAAAATGATTCATCACTACAATTGCTAGTCCTGGAATGGCAATTCCCAAGCCGATAAAGGTGAAATGTAAGCCTAATTGTGGCTTAAAGCCGTGATGTTTAAGCCAACTAAGTACAAAGCCTGAAGCGAGGATAATGCCAGCTGTGCTGGTTAAGCCAGCAACAAAACGCAGTATTGACCATATAATAATGTTAGTCGTGAGACCCATTGCGATTGTACTTACAACCGCGACGATTAAACTTAGTTGGTAAAACCGAAATTTGAATTTTAGGTTATTGGTGAATGACACCAGAATAATGCCAGTGAAATAACCTAAATAATTAAATGTGGCTAACCAGCCTCCATCAATAATGGATAAACCAGTTTGGCTTAACATTAAGGGCAAAAAGGGTGTGTAGGCAAAGCGAGCAATACCAACCGTTAGGATCCCTGCTGATATGCCAGCGAGTATGACTTTTATTCGCTGTCGTTGGGAAACTGAAATTTGATTTAACATGAGGTGTACTGCTGCTTAGAATTCACAATTAGGCCATTCTATCAATTCAGTTTATTGAATGTGGAGAAATACAGGTTCTGCCTGCATTTAACCTTGAGTAATCTACATAAGGGAACTAGGAAACAGATGATTAAGCGCTGATTACTGAATTTATCTATTCATCTCGCGATAGTTATATACTCTAAATATAGAATTATTAAAACGGAATATTCAATGGTTACAAAAACCTTTCGAGGGACAACACCACTATTTGGCCAACGCGTGTGGCTAGATGACAGTGCGGTCATTATTGGTGATGTCGAAATCGGCGATGATAGTTCTGTTTGGCCATTAGTGTCTATTCGTGGAGATATGCACCGCATCCGTATTGGTGCTCGCTGTAGCATTCAAGATAACTCTTGTCTGCATATTACACATGCCAGTGAACACAAACCAGAAGGCCATCCCCTTACTATCGGGGATGATGTGACTGTTGGGCACCAATGTATGCTGCATGGCTGTTCGATTGGAAATAATGTTTTGGTCGGTATGTCGACGACGATCCTCGATGGGGCAGTAGTTGACGATAAAGTGATGATTGGTGCAGGTTCTTTGGTGCCACCAAATAAACATCTGGAGTCAGGTTTTCTTTACCTTGGCTCACCTGTTAAACAGGTTCGGCCATTGACAGAAGATGAACTGGATTATTTTCAATATGCTGGATCGAATTACGTTAAATTGAAAGATGAATATTTATCTGAGGCAGATCAAAATCAATGATTTTTGCCTTTTTCTCTCAAATATGTGGGGGTTAATGCGGCTAGTTTTACCTCAATCAGCCTCATTTCTGCTGCTGGATTTTCTGTACCACCAGTGCCTAGTGCCATATTGAGGTTGGCGTAGTTAATGGCCTTGTTATGCACTGGTGCTAAACCGAAGATGAAAATACATTCATTATTACAATTCCGGTAATAATAAGACCTATACCAGCTATCGCTGGAAGATCTAGCTTTTGCCCAAAAACAGCCAAACCCACTAATGATATTAGGACAAGGCCAGCGCCTGACCAAATAGCATATGCGATACCAACCGGAATAGTTTTGAGCACCAATGACAAAAAGTAAAAGGCGGTCCCATAACCCACTACAACAACAATGCTGGGCAAGACATTACTAAACCCTTCCGACGACTTAAGAGCTGCTGTGCCAGCAACTTCAGCGATAATTGCAATAGCCAGATATAAGTAACTCATAATGTTTCTCTTTGTGTATAAGGTTTAAACTCAGTTGACCATAATACAGAACAAGGCGACGTATTATGGGGCAACGGCAGTGACTTGTTTTTGTGACTGACGCTATCATTCGCGGTTTTATACTTACCTACTGCAGGTACACAGTGCGTAGCTTTTGCTAAGTCAAATATTGGCATAGTATTATAGATAGATTCAAATATTCCTGGTTTTGATAAGTAAGTTTCATGCCAAATAGCTACATCACCGTTACTAGTAATAGTTTTATTGAACTGAGTCCATGCCGGTAAGTGATTGTTAGTTCTATTTTTTGCATAAGCTTCTAAATGCTCGAAGTGATAAAGGACAGGTCTTGCAATCGAGCATGAAGTGACTGAAAATGCGTGATTGCAAGATCTGACCCAAAAAATTTATGCTGGGTTTTGTGTCTATGGCCCGACGACGATGATGATCATGACCACGGGTAAGGGCGTCAATGGCTTTAGTTTGGATCGGGATGTCGGTGAGTTTATTTTGACCCACCCTAAGATGACGATTCCTGAAGATACAGCTGAGTTTGCGATCAATATGTCGCACCAACGGTTTTGGGAGCCACCGGTTCAGCCTTATATTGATGAATGTATGAAAGCGTTCATGGTGGTAGAGAAAAGGTGCTTATGTGTTTAGCTTTCAACGGTCGATTCTCATAGGACAAGCCAGAACTGTACTTGGCACGGGGGGACTGAAACCTTTCAAGATCGCTAGTTATTTTCCCTGTTCATCGGCTAGCTTGTAGTTAAAACAATATCTGAAATAAGCATGCAGAGCTGACAGCAGCGGATTTACGGTCGCGGTTCACAAAATTGTAGGGACAAGCAATGTTTCCTACATTGCTATTGCATACACTCCATCCATGGAGGTAAATACTTTTGAACGCCGTTTAGGTGGCCCCGAGGGGTTGAGGCACACGGTGTGCCGAATAATTCCCGCCGGCGCTACCACATGCTGAGAAACCACCTTCGGGTGTTTTGTTTGCTGTCAGGTTCTTGCTTTTAATCATTAAAGGGTAGGGCGTCCCCCTTTAAAATTGATACTGGCGTGCAGGCCTCTTATACTGAGTAACTAGAATCGACTCTGCAGGGAGTCAGATTAGATAAGGAGTGGGTGCAAGGTATCAGGCTTCTTAGACAAAAAACTGGTAAGCTCTTATTAGCCTGTAACAGCGGTTAATTCATTCATCTATTAATAAAGCCTTTGACCCTATGATAGAAGTTGCCCTTTTCCCGATACCTAAATCAGTTAACTTTCCTGGTGTACCTACACCGTTGCATGTGTTCGAGCCCCGTTATAGAGAAATGGTGAGATATTGCATCGATAATGATGTCATGATGGGCGTTTGTCATACCCAAGGGATCGTTCGTGACATAACACGTATGCAGACAGGGGAAGATGCGCTTAACAGTAATCAATCTACCTATAAGCCCTGTGATATTTTTTCTGCTGGTAAAGTAGAGCTGCATGAGGAACTGGATGATGGCCGTATGGGAATCATGGTTCATTTTGAAACACGACTAGCGCTAAAACAAGTGCGACAGATATTACCTTTTAATATATGGGCCTGTGACTTGTATGAAGATGAACCTCTTGAAGATGACAACTTAGTCAATTTAAGACAAGCCCATGAAAAGGTTATGCAGCGTTTATTGGTTCTTGGCCATGGCAATGATGACTTTCAAAAAATGCTGACAAGTGAACAATGGCAAAACCTATCAGCAGTTGAATTTAGTTTTATGGTAAACGGCTTATTCGATATGCCAGCAGAAAAAAAACAAGAAATACTTGAAATGACACAGCCACAACAGCGTCTAGGTACCTTATTAAAGATGTTAAATTCTATTCAGCCGTCTTTTAAAGCTTAATCTTAAAAATGGACAGTGGTATTAGGAGACAATTATCAAAATTGATTGGCTTACAACGCTGCTAGTGATACTACTGATAGCAACATTTTTAGCATTCTTTAGCGGATATTTTCGGTATCCTTATGGGTGGATTGTTACTACACTCTTACTTATAGCGAGAGTAACTGCTAATAGTAGAAATAATGATAGCTAACAACTTAAAACAAATAATCTTGTATCAAGACCAGCATCAATCGACTCTGATATTGATGCTGGGGCAATAGTGTCAGCTGACGTGTCTAAGAAGTCTTTCCAGCAACTGTCGAGTCTTCATATGCCCCTCGCTATGATCACACAAAAATGAACGAAAACTAATCAAATAAGCTGACGTCACAGCCATTTCATCAGTGATACGTTTACAGCCCGTATTTTTCCTATCTGCTGCTTCAAGAAACCACTGCACAGTTCGACTGATTCGCGTTATACCATGAGCCTGCAAGTGAAAGTGTCCCGGCCCAAGTTTATAAGCGAGGATCTCGCGTACAAGTGGTCTGTATGGCATCAAAGAGTCAAACCAAGCCATAATAGCGTTGAATAATTTTTCATTGCTCGTCAGGTTTTGATGCTTCTTATCTAATGCCAAGTTTAACATCGCATCATCAGCGAGGTTAAAAAGTGCCTCAGCCATATCATCTTTAGAGCGATAGAACTGTTTTATATCACTCAATGAGCAATCGAGAAGCAGGGCTAACTCGACCAAGCTAAATGATTGCCATGAACTTTTCTGGGCAAGAATAATCGCGTGATCGAGAATACTATCCGCAGTTAAGGTATTTTTCGCCATAGCCATTCTCCAAAGGAGTGGTCTAATAATAGTTGAAACGTGAGGTAGTGTTTATGAATATTAAGAAACCAATTACTCTGACTGTATTTTTATTTTTTGCTTTAATGATTAAATAATACAGACTTTAATCACTAAAGGACGTTATATTTATTCACATGCAAAAGACATTTATCTTACTCACGTTACTAATCAACTTCTTGTTTCAGACTGGTTTTGCGGCTGAAATCGATAGCGTCACGCCGAGAAAACTTAAACTTCAAAACAGCCTTACTATGATTAACACTATTTTTAATCAACGACTGCAAGAGGGCATACAAAAGGCCAATAGCCGACAAGAGCATATTCAAGACAGCGATGCAGGCAACTTTTGTGATCAACAAGTCTTATATAGTGAACTTAGAAAAGCTATTTTTCAATCCCTTACCGCATCATGGGGACTGAAGGGTTACGCTCTGGACCAACAATTACGCCGTTTACTCGTCAGAAAAAGTTATTCTTTATCATTAAACGATTCTATTTATCGTGACATAGACTATATAGAAGGTTTTTCCTTAAACCTTAAAGAATTGAGTGACGTTGTCAATATCAATGGTCATCTTGTTGGAATAGATAAACTAGGTCACTTTTTTGCTCAAGGTTGGCAGTATTTTGAATTAACCCATTTTAAAGGTCAAAACATAAATCAGGCGCTCGAGCGAGGCAGGCAAGAAGAAGCGGGTAAATTTGGTTATAACACCACAGGCATTTTTTCTTTTGCAGACCTTGTCTCAAACTTTAATGGCATGCGGTTTTGGAATAAGGTTTTACTCAAACAAGAGGATCCACTAAAAAGCGCACTCGCTAACTTTTTTAACAGGCCCTACGCATCGTGTGACATTCAATTTATGGCCTCAATCAAAAATAAAAAAGTACGAAAGGCATGGGCATTTAATACCCGATTTAATTTATCGGATTACATCGATGGCAGCTGGAATGAAGCTAATAATTGCAATAGCTACGCCGATCCCATCATTGAACAAAAAGTAATATCACGAATGAAAAATATTGCTCCCGACTTTAGCTGCCCTGACATCACCGAACACTGTTTAGACGCTAAGGAGAAGTATGGTAACTATGCAAAATATGTTTTGCATCCTTCCTGCCTTATTGTCGCTAGAGAATGAAAGGAGAAGAAAGGGTAGCGCTTCCCTTTTTCAGCATCATTGTGGCTGAATTCACAATTAAAGGGCTGCGTCCACTTTAATTTTTTGATGATATTGCTATCAATCGCCTTACGATGTTGGAACAATGAATGTCGTTATATTAAAGTGTCCGCTTTGATTTATTTATAAATAACGAACAGTAGGACAATGGAATATGAATAGGGTTTATTTTTGTAAAAAATCGCCATTTCTAGCACATATATGTAAACTAAAAAAACAGTGCAAATAATTACTTACAGAATTAACAATACATTTAACTTATTATTGTTGATCTTATTTTTATATGGAGTTATAATCGAGTCAGTAAAGCATTTAACTGTGATGTTAATCACGTTTTTTAATCATAACTAAGAAGTTAATGATGCAGGCACATTTATAACAATACAAATAATTAACAGTAGACTAAAGAAGAGGACAAAGATAATGAAATACTTTAAATTAGCATTTATATTACCCATTTTATTCATGGCCACGGGCGTACAGGCCGCTCTGTACGATATCACTAGAGTGACAATAGATCGGATAGGTGGGGGCGGTCTAATTATGGCTGAAATTAATGTATACAACGGACAAAATCAGTTGATACAGAAGCAAGCCACTCCCAAAGGACAAGCTATTAACCCAGGTGGTTACATATCGGAAGCAATTGATGGGATAAGTCACGATGGGTTTAATTATTACCATGCCGCAGCGGCTGGAGAAATGTCGTTAACCTGGTCAGCAGGCCAAACCATAAACAGTCTCGCGATACAGGGCTACGTAGGTGGTAATCCTTGGGCGGCACACCAAGCAGCTCAAAGATATTGGATACTAAAAGCTTATAATTCAAAAGGTAAGGAAGTGCATGCATTTGTAATAGATGGTAGAAATGCTGGAAGAAGTTTTGCGAGTTCAGGTGAACTCACTGTCCCTGTGCCTGCCGCTTTCTTCCTTTTTGCACCTGCACTGCTTGGGGTTATTGGATTGCGTCGTTCAGCTAGGAAAGCTAAACTCGCCTAATACACCTTATTAGCAGTTTAAAAAGCTTTGTTCGGCTATCACTAGCCGCAAAGCTTTTTTTTTGCCTGTAATAAGCCGGTTAAATGCAAAAAACAAGCTAAACTATAAGGTAATATGCTTTTAAGGAAAGCCTCATCACTAAGCTGATGGGGCTTTTTTTTGGGTGTAGTCGGTCAGGGTTGAGTTAAGTGGTTATTGTATATTGCGAATCAAAAAAAAGAGCTTGTTTACATTTTAATCAGGTTTTACACGACTAGTGTCAACAGCACCTGAAAATTGATCCATCCCATCAAGTGAAAAGTGAGCCAGTTGATTATTTGGCTAAGCTGATTAAGCCCGCCTGTTTTTATTTTAGTTGATAACTTTTCCCTTTGATTTGCACAATATGTGTAGTGGTCAATTAATTCCGGACCTTGATTTAGACAGATCTTCAGCCTTTGCAGGTGAGAGTCCATCATTAAATTGATGTGGCCGTTGCCAGTTATAATAATTCATTAGGTAGTAGCCCACATCTCTCGTTGCATCACTGAGGTTGCGATAACCTAGACTGGGAACCCACTCTGACTTTAAATTCCTAAACAAACGTTCCATGGGTGCATTGACACTCCGATGTCAAAAATTCACCTGTATTGTCCAAATCCCCCAATAATAACGGATAGAGTTCCCTGACGATATAGTGCTTTAAACATCGTTGTATTTCCTTCGTCGATAAACCCTCTTTGGTTCGACGCTCAACATAAATACGCGTACGCGCATCACTCCTCATGCGGACCATCGCAATAGTCCAGAGCGCGTTATTTGCCACTCTACTGCCACCTCGATTCAACCGATGCCGAACAGTTTTTCCTGATGAGGCCGGCAATGGGTTAACGCCACACAACGAAGCTAAAGCGGCTTCACTTTTGAGGCGTTCAGGGTTATCACCAGCCACAGATAATAGTATCGCTGCGGTAGTACGAAACGGCTGCGTAATTTTGGCGCGTGATTCTGAGTTAACGCCTCAAGCTGTTTGTCCAACTGATTGAGTTCAGAAGATAACATCTGCCATCTTTTTGCTAGGGACTTAAGTGTACTTTTCAAGGTTAACAATAATACAGTTTCACCAAGTTTTCGAGATTGTAGGCAGGCGTTAACACACTCCGAAGCCTTTACTCGCCAAAGCTTTTCTCTGATTTCTTGAGGCGCGCTAACCAGTAATGCTCGCAATTGATTTATTGCCTGTGTTCGAGCTTTTACAGCGCTTCTTCGGGCAACTGAAGCTATTCTCATCGCCTCACAAGCACCGGATTGCTGCTTTGGTATGGCGGTCGACAGGCCGGATAAAACCGATCAAGCAGCGTTCTCCGCATCAAGAGGATCAGATTTACTTCTTTGCCTTCTTGTCGTTCTATCGGGCCTATTGACCTCAAAAACGGCTATCCAATTATCAAGTAGCAAGCGACATAGTCCAGCACCATAAGTACCCGTTCCTTCAACACCTGCGCGCTTTAATAAACCAAACGATGAGGCCCAACTCAATAGAGCAAGATAGCCGGAGGTATTAACTGAAATTGATTGTGTACCGAGTAATTTACCTGATGCGCTAACGACCGCACCAACGTGAATATCTAGTTGTGTATCGACACCTAGGATCACCTCATCATCATGATTATTCTTAATCATTAGAAACTCCCACCCTGTAGTTATGTGATGTATTTCTAATCCCATTCGCAGGACAGGACACTCACGGTGCAGAGCAAAGCTCCTATTAGATCACAGACTCTGGGCCCGGAAATACTCGGAGAGACCAACACCGATCGACAGGTCAATACAAAGGTATATTCGCCAATCCCAGCACGGGTCAGATCGGTGCGATGTCATTAGTATAGTAAACTGAGTGACGCTCCTACATCCAGTGCACGACACGCCTCCGCATAGTTGTAGTTTTGATCAACAATCAAACTCGCTGCTTCAAGCTTGAACTCCGTTGTAAATGTACGTCTTTGTTTTGCCATTGAACACCTCGTTATTGAAGGACATAATACCTCCTAAAATGGTGTCCGGCTTTAGTATGCCACTTCACAAACCATTTATAACTCAAAATTGAAAAGCCCGAATAGAAATATTTGGGCTTTTTTTATTAACTATGCAAGAACATGTTTACTCCCTTAATTATACGAATTGCCAACCTTCGTTTATTGATTCTTGTAAGATCGGATTTAAGCTCATTGTTGTTTTGAGCAAAATACCATGTGGGCAAGCAAAAGACAGTTTCATAGATTAGCGACAAGCTAGTAATCTTTTCTATCGCAGGTATTTAATTTTATTCAAACCCTCTAAAGCAGGATTAACTGATTACTTTGTTTTTTTAGCTTGAGCAATGAAATCGTTTAAGTAGTCAATATTTTGGTCGGTCTTGCGAATACCTACAAAGATCTGCTTACTAATACCTTTTTCTCCAAAACGAAGGCTCTTAATAGGCATTGATTTTGAGTACTCATCTACTAACCAGCCCGGCAATGCACAAATACCTCGACCAGCAGCGACCATTTGTAACATGATCTCAGTTGTTTCAATGTTTTTGTGTGTTTTTACTGAACACTTTGCTAGATTAAGAAATTGACTAAAGATATCGAGCCTTTGCGGCTCAACAGGGTAACTAAACAGTACCTCTTCGCTTAATTGCTCGGGTAAAACAAAATCTTGCTTTGCAAGTTTGTGAGACGCTGAAACGACCAGCCTATGCTCATAGTCAAAAACAGGTATGTAGACTGTTTTAGGTTTAAAGAGTGGATCTGGTGTAATAAGTACATCTATTTCGTAGCTAAGCAATGCACCTAAAGCGCCAAACTGGAACTCCTGCTTGACGTCCATATCAATGTCCGGCCACTGCTCTAGATAAGGCTGAATGACTCTAAGTAACCATTGATAACAAGGATGACATTCCATGCCAATTCGTAGAGAGCCCATTTCACCTTTTGCAATCTGATTCAGTAATAATTCTGTATATAAAAACTGAGGTAATACTCTATTTGAAAGCGTTTGAATACGCTCTCCAGCATCTGTAAGGCGTAGGTTTCGACCATCTTTTTTCCATATTGGAGTAGCAATTTGGCCTTCTAATTTTTTGATACTGTGACTTAACGCAGATTGCGATAAGTGCAACGAATCAGCAGCTTTAGTTAGGGTTCCATGCTCTTTTATTGCGGTTAGTATTTCTAAATGGATCCTTTCTAACACGGTTAACTCCTGTTTTTAGCTTTGATAATGAACTTCATTGATTGATGAATGCTGTTCGTTTTATCAATCAAATAAGTTGATTTACAATTATCATTTACTGTTCAACAACAATAAACAGCAATAAAATCTATAAGAAAAGTTGCGCCAACATACGTAAGCCCGTAAATAGTAATACGAAGGCAAATATTTTTTTTAGTTTTACCGCATCTAATTTCGCGGCTAATGATGCCCCTATCGGTGCGAATAATACGGTGAGCGGCACAATACAAGTAAAGGCAAATAGATTGACCAAACCAAGTGTACCCGCTGGAGCATCGGTTGGCGTATTGGCGAATGTCAACATTGTTAGCGCACCCGGCAATGAAATTATTAACCCTATTGCCGCTGCTGTGCCAATGGCCTTGTGGGCGGGATAGTTATATAGGGTGAGCAGTGGAACCGAAATAGTACCGCCGCCAATCCCTACCATAGAGCTGAAAAAGCCAATGGATGCCCCCATAACCGTTTGTCCTGTCGTATTTGGTAGCTTCTGGTACAGAGCGGATTTCCCCGTTCGGAACAACATATTTAGTGCCGATAAAACCGCTATCACCCCAAACAACATAGTAAGCATAGTACCTTCAACAAGAGTCACTAACCAGCTACCAAGCAATACCCCCATAAGAATAAAGATAGCCCAGCGTTTAAGCAGGTCAAAATCGACATTACCTTTTTTATTGTGAGAACGAATAGAACTAACAGATGTCGGGACTATGGTGGCCAGTGAGGTTGCTGTCGAAACTAGCATCGCAGATCCTGGTGATACGCCAAAGCTCTGAAACAAGAAAAATAATACAGGTACGATTACGATACCACCACCTACACCTAACAAGCCCGCTAAAATACCTGCGAATACACCTGTGGCAATCAATGCAAAAAACGATGAGATATTATTTGTTATAAATTCAATGATATTCATTAACGACTACTTTTATTTTTAATAACGGTAAAGACCCTATTACCAATTCAACGGTCAACTGCAGCATACGTTGTTAGGTCTTTAAGTAAATAACAGCTCAAGCATGGCCATCTGCTCGGTTGTGGGAAAGCCAAGGTAACCTATTTTCGTCATTATTTATTCCTATTCTATGCCGCTCTAGGATTTTAGCCTTCACGCAAGGGTGACCAATTTGGCTATGGGGGAAACCCATAGCCAATTTTCACTAAACACTATTATATCAGTTAGTTACTATTGGAGAGTTCTCTTCGAACTATTTCTGCACCTGCACTTAACGCATTTAATTTCCCCTTTGCTACCTTACGAGATAAAGGGGCCATGCCACAGTTTGTACAAGGGTAGAGCTTGTCGGCATCGACATACTTGAGTGCTTTTCGTAGGGTCTTGGCGACTACCTCTGGTGTTTCAATGGTATCGGTTGCGACATCAATGGCTCCTACCATCACTTTTTTACCTCGAATAAGTTCAAGTAGCGCGATTGGTACATGAGAGTTATGACATTCTAACGAGATAATATCGATAGTAGATTTTTGCAGTTTGGGAAAGGCTTCTTCATATTGTCGCCACTCAGACCCCAACGTTTTTTTCCAATCTGTATTGGCTTTAATGCCATAGCCATAGCAAATATGTACAGCTGTTTCACACTTAAGCCCTTCAATTGCTCTCTCTAAACAGGTGACACCCCAATCATTAACCTCATCAAAAAACACATTAAATGCAGGCTCATCGAATTGAATAATATCAACACCCGCTGCTTCTAACTCTCTGGCTTCTTGATTAAGGATTTTGGCAAATTCCCAAGCTAACTTTTCTCGACTTTTATAATGGGCATCATAAAGGGTATCTATCATCGTCATAGGACCTGGCAGCGCCCATTTAATGCGGGATTTGGTTTGTTGACGTAAAAACGTGGCATCTTCAACAAAAACTGATTTTTGGCGTGAAACAGCACCAACAACCGTAGGCACACTCGCATCATAGCGATTACGAATTTTTATCGTCTTGCGTTTCTCAAAGTCAACTCCGTTGAGGTGCTCAAGAAATGTAGTAACAAAATGTTGGCGTGTTTGCTCGCCATCACTGACAATATCAATACCTGCTTGTTGTTGATCTTGTAATGACAAACGTAGAGCATCTTGTTTTCCCTCAATTAATTCGTCTCCTTGTAATTTCCAAGGAGACCAAAGAGTCTCAGGTTGTGCAAGCCAAGAGGGTTTAGGTAAACTGCCTGCCATTGAAGTAGGTAATAATTTTTTCATAATAGTTGATGCCGTAAGTTTAGGGTATTTATAAAAGATAAGTATTAAATATAGCTATTGAGCGTAACTAGCAGACCATTGCTCAAGAACGGTTTTGTATGGTTTGATGAAGTGCTCTTCAGCAAATTTCCCCTGGTGATTAGCCATCTTGCTACGTTCTTCTCGATCATAAACAATGTGAGTTAATGAATGATCTAAATTCATTAAATTTGGTTGATAACATTTACCTGCAACAGCATTCGCATTATAAATCTCAGGTCGGTAGATTTTTTGAAAAGTTTCCATCGTGCTGATGGTGCTTAAAAGCTCAAGATTAGTATAATCATTAAGCAAATCACCAAAGAAGTGAAAAGCCAGAGGCGCAACACTATTTAGTGGCATAAAATAGCGAACTTGTAAGCCCATTTTTTTGAAATATTGCTCAGTCAAAGAAGATTCATTTGGCTGGTATTCAACACCTAATACAGGATGATGGTTTTCAGTCTGATGATAGGTCTTGTTATTAGAAACACTGAGACATATTACCGGTGGCTTCTTAAAGTGTTGCTGGTAAGCGCTCGAATTCACAAAATATTTAAAGAGCTTTCCATGTAAGTCGCCAAAATCATCTGGAATACTAAATGTTGATTGATCTTTATTATGATCTAACAACAATACGCTGAAATCATAATCTCGCACATAAGAGGAAAAATTATTTCCTACAATGCCTTCAATGCGTTTATTATTTTTATGATCAACAATATTCGTTTTCAATATTTCAATTGATGGGAAGGTTTGACCACTGCCTTCAATATCTATATCAACGGAAATGATTTCAAGTTCGATAGAATAACGGGCTGCTTGGGTGTTATCCCAATGTGCCAAAGCATTGAAACTATTGTCAATCATATTTAAGGCGTTGCGTAAGTTCGCTTGACGGCTGCTTCCCCTTGCTAAATTAGCAAAGTTGGTCGTGATACGCGTATTGTCTGAGGGCTGATAATTTTCATCAAGACAAGTACTCTTAATAGTAAATGTAAAGTCTTTATTCATTGTGAACCTGCATCCTATTTTCTGAGATAAAACCTAAATTTATTTCGTGATTTTTGGGGCTTTTAATTTTATTTTTTGGTTTTCCCAGTCAATTGTCTTCATAGTCTTGTTGGTATATACCTAAAGGCTTAATTGATAATCAACTGAAATATAGTTAAAAGTTAAAAGCACAGTGCATTTTATACAGGGTTCGTTACATGAATAAAATTGATTTTATTTCATTAATCTATGAGCTGTATTCATGTTTTTATTGGTAATTAGTTTTGGATCATTCCTACCCGTAATTTCGGGGTTATACGATCACACATTTCGTTTTAAACTGATTATTGATCAAACACCGTTTTAGAAGAGTCACACTCATTTGGCGTTATTAAAATATGAGTCTTACTGAACATCTACCTTTTGCGATATAAATTGAGTTGGTAGATAAATTTAGACGACTTAAAATAGCACTTTTAAGTTATGCCGATAAATTGTGAGAATGACTGATTTTATAGCTAAGCGGACCAGAATCGAAATAAATTAAGACTTCAATTTAGTGAACTTTGTGGCAACCGCTAGCAAAGATAGGTGAAGGTGAATTCAAGTCCCAAGTGCAACAGTTTTAGTTTTAAAGAAGACCTCGTAAGGTGTTCTGAAGTTTAAACATTTTCTGGGTCGGTGATTTAAATTATCAATCACAGCTTGAATAACAGTAGCACTGATCGGATGAAAATTGCAGCCTTTGGGAAAATAACGCCTTAATAAACCATTGGTATTTTCATTTAAACCGCGTTGCCAAGGTGAATGCGGATCCGCAAAATAAACTTGGCTATTCGTCGCTTTTTCTAAACTTTTAAATTGGGCAAACTCACTGCCATTATCAACCGTAAATGTTTTAATTAATGCTGGCGGTATGTCGTTAAATAAAGCAATAGAAGCTTGCATAAATGTCGCTGAGCGCTTATCGGTTAATTTGCCATCCACTAAATAACGACTCTTTATTTCTGTATGTGTCGCCAATCCCCCTTTTGATTTTCCGCCCTCCATCGTATCGCTTTCCCAATCACCAAAACGGACTTTGTCTGCCACAATGTTTGGCCTGTCGTGAATACTTATTCTATCAGCAAAAATACGCCTACGGCTGCACCTGCGCTGCTTTCTACGGCGTTTATGATGCCTTATTAATGATAGATAAAGCGTACCGCCTTGTCTGGCGTCAGCCAACACCCATTGATAGATCGTTTTGGGATGGAGCTGCATTTTATCACTACGGTGCTCTCGTTTTAACCTGCCACAAATCAACTCAGGTGATAAGCCTTTTTGTATGTTTTTCATTACAAGCTCATAAAGCGGTTGATGTGATTTTCTTTTTTGATTACGAGCTATTTTCTTACGTTGTTCGGCATACTGCTGTGCCCAGTCATACCAATAAGGACTATATTTTCCGGTATTACGAGCTAACTCTCGACTGATGGTGCTAGGCGCTCTATTTACCCGTCTTGCAATCAAACGGACGGAGAAATTAGCACTGTGCATATGCGCTATACAATAGCGCTCTTGTGGTGTTAAATGATGGTAGGGCATCGTAGGTTCCTAATGATTTAGTTGTGGTAATTTAAATCTATCAGTTTTCTTACGATGTCCGCTTTTTTAACTATGTGTTGCACTTAGGAGTTGAATTCACCCCAGAAATAACAACCAATAGGGTCAGACTCGATTGATTCTGGAAACCAGAAATAAAATGAAACTAAAGATGTAATTATAAATCAGTGCTTTACCTAATGTTAAAGGCTTCAATGAAAATCAATCGAGTCTGACCCCATCGATCGAATTTGATGTTTTTGTTATATATAAGCTAATGAACAACTAAATCACTGTCTACTGATATAGCTATAAAAAAAGAGCCTATTGCAGCAATTGTTAATGGAATTATATATTGAAAAATGCTCAAAATAACTTTTATTGAAATAACTAAACCTAATTGGTCATTTTTTAAATTAGGAATCCAATTGTCTATCGTTTGTATGGTTGATTGGAAACCTAACATTGACAAAGCTGCACATAAAACTAGTAAAACACCCCAAACTAACAGTTCGAATTTTTTGAGACTATGCCTTCTATATATGAGCGTAATAATACCAATTGAAGCTAAAACAGCTAAGAAACTAAGCCAAAAAAGAGAGTCTAAAAGGTAAGTTAAAAAAAGAGAGTCTAAAAGATAAGTTAAAACCATAGTTAATTTATTTCCTTAAGTTTATATAACAATCGAGTTAAGCTGCACGCGCGATAGCGTGTGTCTGCTTCAAGGACAAGTTATCGCCGGTGAATAAAGGTCTTACATGTAGATAAGATGATTTCAAATGAACACTCCCTGTTATATTCCACCCTTTAAATAAAGACGCTGACTAAAATCCATCAGGAAAAAATTAAATAAAAAGTACAAGTCATTGTTATTTAAGCTTGTTATTTATTTTAATTCCGCGGGAGATGGCTATAGCTTGTTATTAACAGGAAAAAAAATTCCTGTAATTTTTATACTCTTACGGACTATAATTCCCTGTAATCTGATAGTCAAGATAAAACGGGGAATTAATGTGAGCTACCAAAAAGACGCTACTGTGAAGTCGAAATTTAAACCTCAATCAACCCGTTTGTTGGACCAAGTTCGTGAGGTTTTACGTTATCATCATTATTCGGTACGTACTGAGCAAGCCTATATTATGTGGATTTTGTCGTTTATCCGTTTTCATAATAAACGTCACCCTCAAGAATTAGCTAAGCCAGAAATTGAAGCGTTTTTATCGGATATGGCGGTGAATAAGAATTATGCGGCTTCAACGCAAAGTTTAGCGATGAATTCAATTGTATCCTGATATAAATAGGTCTTAGATTTACCTATCGCGGATGATTTAGCGCCGACACGTTCTAAACAGACGGTTCGTTTGCCTGTGGTATTAAGTCAATCAGAATAATCATGTCTTATATCAGCAATGACGGGAGTGACGGCTTTATTAGCCAAGATGATCTATGGCAGTGGCTTACGAGTGATGGAGCTGCTGCGATTACGTGTGCAAGATATTGATTTTGCCAATGGATATTTAATTATTCGTGATGGTAAGGGCGGTAATGATAGAACGACCTTATTAGCCAAATCGCTTATTAGTGACTTACAAGCTTATTGGCTTGAAACAAAAGCGTTATTTGAGCAGGATAGGGCGAATAATATTGCGGATGTTTATCTTCCCAATGCTTTGGATAAAAAATATCCTAATGTGGGTGTTACATGTTATTGGCAGTACGTTTTTCCATCAAAAACACTTTCAACGGATCCCGTTACGGGCATTGTTCGTCGTCACCATTTAAATGATTCTGTGATACAAAAACCGATACGGGCAGCGAAAAACAAAGCCGGTATTAATATTCGTGTGGTGTGAAAGTTATTAGGCCATGCCGATGTTAAGACCACTGAAATTTACACATATATGTCGCAGCAAAACCTACAAGTGGTAGTCAGCCCTTTAGAAAGTCTTAAACTAGGCCAAGATGATTAATGAATAGTGTGTTTATAATGGTTCGTCTAGTAATTTCTTATTTTGGTGACCAATGATTTCGTCAGGTGACAGAGTGCTGAATATTTCAATTAAGCAACAGCAATGCGCGTTAATTGTTGATGGGCAGTGTGTATTTATAGCCCCTGTATCAACGGCTTTAAACGGTGCTGGCGAACAGAAAGACAGTGGTTGCACACCGCGAGGTTTACATATTATTCGTGCTTGCATCGGTGCTAATCAGCTTGAAAATATGGTTTTTGTTGGTCGCAGACCAACAGGCGAAATATACACTCCAGAATTAGGCCGACAATTTCCTAAGCGTGATTGGATTCTGACGCGTATTTTATGGCTTAGTGGACTGGAATTGGGCAAAAATCGTTTGGCAAATGTTGATACAATGCAACGTTATATTTACCTCCATGGCTGTCCTGACAGTTTGCCGATGGGCAAGCCGTTATCTCATGGTTGTATTCGTATGCATAATAAGGATTTATTGGCTCTATTTGTTCTGGTTTCATCAGGCACTCGGGTGATGATCCATGAATAAGGTGATGGTTTATGACATTAGGCCCGTTAATGGTCGACTTAGTTGGCTTGGCGCTAACTGAAGTAGAGAAAGAGGTGTTACAGCATCCCTTGGTAGGTGGTGTCATTTTGTTTAGCCGTAACTACGAATCCCCCGAGCAAGTTATTGCTTTGACTAAAAGTATTCGAGCATTACGCGAACCGCATTTGATTATATCGGTTGATCATGAAGGGGGACGCGTTCAGCGCTTTAGAAAAGGCTTTACGCGTTTGCCGCCTGTCGGTGCATTAGGTCAACATTATAGGCAAGAGCCTAAGCAGACACTTGAGCGTGCCGAACTATCGGGTTGGTTAATGGCGGCAGAATTACGTGCTGTAGGTGTCGATTTTAGTTTCGCACCAGTATTAGATCTTGATTATGGTGTGAGTGATATTATTGGTGATCGTTCATTCCATCGCGATCCTGAGACGGTGGCTAGTATGGCGCATGCTTATATTCAGGGTATGAAGCGTGCTTGGATGCCTGCTGTGGGGAAACACTTTCCCGGACATGGTGCCGTTGAGGTCGATTCGCATTTAGGGTTACCAATTGACGGACGTCACTTTGAAGATATGTGGCAAGCCGATATGTTGCCCTTTAGGCAGTTATGCCAATCAGAATTAGCGGGTGTGATGCCGGCCCATATTGTGTATGAAAAAAGTGACTCTTTGCCTGCTGGTTTTTCACCGTTTTGGATAAAAGAAATATTGCGTGATCGTTTAGGCTTTCAGGGTGCTGTATTAAGTGATGATTTAAGTATGGAAGGGGCGGCGATTATGGGTGACCCTCTTGCCCGTGCTGAGGCTGCTTTGGATGCGGGTTGTGACATGGTATTGGTTTGTAATAAGCCAGAAAGTGCCATACAGGTAATTGATGGCTTAAGAATGAAGACGGATCCTCTACGTCATATGCGTTTAGTTAGATTACATGGACGCCATGGCTTTGATCGAGATGAGTTGTTTGCAAGTCAGCAGTGGAGAAACGCCGTAAATACGGTATTGAGTTATGCACCTGACCCTGAATTGGAGTTAAATTTAGAATGAAATTCATTATGAATAGTTTATTGTTGGCCCTTAGTGTGATGTTCTATTTACCCATTGTTCATGCGGCTGACGTTGAACTGGAAGAGGTGATAGTCGAGGAGGTTCCCCAGTCATTAAGTAACCCTCGCGAGACAATGAGCACCTTTGTTCGTGCCATGAAAGCAGTTAATGCGGGCGATAAAAAAAAGATAACTAATGCTATTTCTACCTTAGAACTTACTGAAGTAAATGAGCTGATCCGTACTGGCAAGGGTAAAGAGTTAGCTCATACTTTATTTTCAGTTATCGAACGCAGCAAAGACGTAGTGTTAAGTTCTATTGCAAAGGATCCGCTTGATGGCAAGTATGTATTTGGGCGTTACTCTCAGGGTCAAGTCGAGATCGTTTTACAAACAGATGGCCGTTGGTTGTTTAGCCGCCAAACGATTAAAGCCTTGCCTGCCATTTTAGAAGGTTTATTAACTGAACCAGCTAAGCAAGGAACAAAAGATCCTCAAGTGTCATTACCCTTTTATATAAAGGTACGCTCATTATTGCCTGAGGTACTAAAGCAGGAGTTTTTACTCGAATATTGGCAATGGATTGGTATTCTTACCTTTATCATTATTGGTTCAATAGCGGATAAATTACTTGCCTGGTTTTTAGCGAGAAATGTAGCAAGATGGCAACGCCAACATACAGAATATAATAGTCTCGACAATACTGTTTTAAGACCATTAGGATTAATGGGCATGGCGCTTATCTGGTGGTTTGGATTAGGGCTTTTGGCTCTACCTGATACCGCATTAATTATCTTGTCAGTGGCAGTGAAGATATTGGTGAGTCTTTCTGCTATTTGGAGTGCCTTCCGTTTAGTTGATGTGCTGAATGCCTTATTAATGCACAAAGCGCATAGAACAAAGAATAAATTTGACGATCTGCTTGTGCCGATGATCAGTAAAAGTCTGAAAGTATTTATTGTCGTTATTGGTATTATCTTCTCAGCAGATAATTTAAATGTTGATGTGACAAGTTTGTTAGCAGGTCTAGGTCTGGGTGGTTTAGCTTTTGCTTTGGCCGCTAAAGATTTATTGGGTAACTTTTTTGGTTCATTAACCGTTTTATTAGATCGTCCTTTTCATATTGGTGATTGGGTAATTATTGGTGATGTGGAAGGTTCTGTTGAACAAGTGGGCTTTAGAAGTACTCGAATAAGAACTTTTTATAACTCACTGATAACATTGCCTAATGCCTTGTTGACGACAACTGAGATAGATAATATGGGAGCACGGCGTTACCGTCGTATGAAAAGCATGCTCGGTTTAACGTACGATACGCCACCAGAAAAAATTGATGCATTTTGTGAAGGCATTCGATCGTTAATTCAACTTCATCCCTATATGCGTAAAGACTATTATCAAGTCTATTTTAATGAATATGGCCCTGCATCATTAAATATATTGCTGTATGTTTTTTGGGAAACGCCTGATTGGAATACAGAATTGCGTGAACGCCACCGTTTTTTATTAGATATTTTACGATTAGCAAAACAGCTAAATGTTGAATTTGCTTTCCCAACACAAACGCTTCATTTGAAACAAGATAGCCCTGAGATGTCTGCCACTATGAATGCCGGAGCATTTCAAACTGAGATGACGGAGCAGGATGCATTTGAAATGGGACGAAAACAAGCAACCGCAATTGTTGATGGCACCTTAGGCCAAGGCGTTAAACCTGATCCTGTACGCTTTCCTAACCTTTAATAATGAGCCAATAAGTCACTATGTCATCTGAGTTTGTCCATTTACATCTACATTCTGAATATTCATTAGTTGATGGTTTAGTTCGCGTTAAACCATTAATGAAAGCGCTTGCAGAAGCAGGTATGGCTGCGATTGCTGTAACCGATCAACATAATTTATTTGCTGCGGTTAAAGTGTATAAGGCAGCTCAGCAAGCAGGAATCAAACCTATTCTGGCAGCTGACTTACGCCTGCGTGATGTGAGTGATAGCAAGAAAAGTAGTCGCTTTGTATTACTATGCCAGAATACCGAAGGTTATTTAAACCTATCTCGGCTATTGTCTCGTGCTTATATTGAAGGGCAGCACCTTGGTGTGCCGATGTTAGATCTTGAATGGTTAGAGGGTGCTACTGATGGCTTGATATGTTTGGCTGGTGGGCGAGAAGGCATTTTAGGTAAAGGCTTACTTAATAATCTGACTGATGAGGTAGAGCAAGTTACGCGTCATTGGCAAAGCTTATTCCCCGATCGCTTTTATTTGGAATTGATTCGGACAGGGCGGCCCGATGAAGAGCGTTATATTTCAGCAGCGTTAGATCTCGCTGTGAGTCACGACCTGCCGGTTGTAGCGACTAATGATGTGCGCTTTTTACAGCCTAATCACTTTGAAGCACATGAGGCGAAGGTGTGTGTCAATGAAGGTCGCTTATTGGATGACCCTAGGCGACCACGTAATTATTCTGACCAGCAGTATTTAAAAACGCCAGAAGAGATGATCGCTTTATTTAGTGATATTCCTGAGGCGATTACGAATACAATTGAAATTGCTAAACGCTGCAATGCCCAACTGACATTGGGCGAGCATTATCTGCCTGATTTCCCTGTGCCTGAAGGGATGACCATTGGTGAATTTTTCACCCAAGAGTCATACGAAGGTTTAGGAGAACGATTACCGGTTTTATTTCCTGATCCAGATGTATTAGCTGAAAATCGTAAAGACTATGAAGACCGTTTACAAATTGAATTAGACGTTATCAATGAAATGGGGTTTCCGGGTTATTTTTTAATCGTTGCTGATTTCATTAAATGGTCTAAAAATAATGAAGTGCCTGTTGGACCTGGCCGTGGTTCGGGTGCGGGTTCATTAGTGGCTTATTCCTTAAAAATTACTGATATCGATCCACTACAATATGATTTGCTGTTTGAACGGTTTTTGAACCCTGAACGGGTATCATTACCCGATTTCGATATCGATTTTTGTATGGAAGGCCGTGATCGTGTTATCGAATATGTATCACAACATTATGGCCGTGACCATGTATCGCAGATCATTACTTACGGTACCATGGCGGCAAAGGCGGTATTGCGAGATGTAGGGCGTGTATTAGGTTTCCCGTATGGTCTGGTTGATGGTTTGGCGAAGTTAGTCCCATTTGAAATCAAAATGACTTTAACCAAGGCCTTAGAACAAGAGCCATTATTACAAGAGCGCTATGATAAAGAGGAGGATGTTAAAACCTTAATTGATCTGGCTCTGCAGCTAGAAGGTTTAACGCGAAATGTCGGTAAACATGCTGGTGGCGTTGTTATTGCACCTAAAGTTTTAACAGAATATACACCTGTCTATTGTGAGAATAATGGCGCGAGCTTAGTGTCACAATATGATAAAGATGATGTTGAAGAGGTTGGACTAGTTAAATTCGATTTCTTAGGTTTAAAAACCTTAACGGTTATTGATTGGGCCGTTAAAAATGTCAAAAAAATGCTGCCGCCTGAACAGGCAGACAAGATTGATATTACCAAAATCCCACTTGATGATATAGAAAGCTACAACCTATTAAAACGGGCTGAAACTACCGCGGTATTCCAGCTGGAATCGCGTGGTATGAAAGAGTTAATTAAGCGCTTACAACCCGATACCTTTGAAGATATTGTTGCCTTGGTGGCCTTATTCAGACCAGGGCCACTTCAATCAGGAATGGTAGATGACTTTGTTAACCGTAAACATGGTCGCGCTAAAGTGGATTATCCTCACCCCGATCTTGAGCCGGTATTAAAGCCGACTTACGGTGTTATTGTTTATCAAGAGCAAGTAATGCAGATCGCTCAGGTATTAGCTGGGTATAGCTTGGGCGGTGCCGATATGTTGCGGCGTGCCATGGGTAAGAAAAAACCAGAAGAAATGGCCAAGCAGCGCGAGTTGTTTTTAGAAGGTGCTAAAAAGCGTGATATTGATGAAAAGACTGCGGGCCCTATCTTTGACTTGATGGAGAAATTTGCTGAATACGGTTTTAATAAATCGCATTCGGCGGCCTATGCTTTAGTTGCATATCAAACCGCGTGGCTTAAAGCACATTATCCTGCTGCATTTATGGCGGCAGTGTTATCTGCTGATATGGATAATACAGATAAAGTGGTTGGCTTGATTGATGATTGTCGGGATCTGGGTTTAGAGGTGTTGCCACCTGATGTCAATAGTAGCAAAATTCAGTTTACCGTTGCCGATGAAAAGTCGATTCATTATGGACTGGGTGCTATTAAGGGTGTCGGTGAGGCGGCATTAGCTGGAATCGTTGGCGAACGTGAACAAGGCAGAGCTTTTTCAACCCTCTATGATTTCTGTCAACGTGTTGATATGAAAAAGGTCAATAAACGGGTAATGGATTCCTTAGTTAAGGCGGGAGCACTGGATTCTTTAGGCGGACACCGAGCTAGCCTTGAAGCCAGCCTGTCCAAGGCACTTCATATTGCGGATCAACACCGTAAAAATAGTGATACAGGTCAGAATGATATGTTTGGCCTAATGACTGTGGATGAAGACGTGCATGAAGAAGAGCCTTTAGTTGAGGTTGCTGAGTGGTCTGAGGAACATCTACTTATCGCTGAAAAGCAAACATTAGGATTGTATTTAAGCGGTCATCCAATTGATCGCTATGCTGATGAGTTAGCTAAGTTTATTCCGAAAAAAATTAGTGAATTAGATGCACCTGAAGCTAAGGGATACCAACGTAATGAGATTCCAGTCATTACAGCGGGTTTAATTGTCGCCATACGCACAATGAAAAGTAAAAATGGTGGCCGAATGGCATTCATTACGCTGGATGACCAAACTGCTCGATTAGAAGTGCGTATCTTTGCGGAAGCATTTGAGCATTACCAATCATTATTACAGCCGGATAAATTAGTGGTTATCCAAGGGAAAATTGGCCAAGATAATTTCAGTGGTGGCTTAGCTGCGACTGCGGATACTGTATATGACATGTCTAGAGCACGTGAGATGTGTGGTAAAGCGCTGGTGCTTAGTATTGTTAATGATTCAGTAACTCAGGAGTGGATTGCGTCGTTACAACACGCTATTTCACCTTGGAAAGAGGGGCTTATACCCCTAGAAATCGCCTATAAAAACAATCATGCTAAAGCACTAATTCGATTGGGCGATGATTGGAATATTAAACCTTCTGATGCACTGTTAGAGGATTTATTAGCACTCACTGCAGTAGATGCTGTTACTATGAAATACACCGGTTAAATGTGTGGCTTTAATGTGTTGCATAATGAAGATGAACAACGCTAAATAAAGTAAGGTTGAACTTTTTTAGACACTCTTGATGCTGCGAGTGATACAGCATCTCAAGCGACTTTTCCAGCACATACCCTTTTATCTTGACCAGCGTTAGCCGCACATTTTTATCTACCTATTATATCTCTACAAGATCATAAATTTACCGACGCTGTCTTCTGTGTGACCCCAGCAGAGTTCGCTTGATAACATTGCCTTATGGCGCTGGGCATGAATTAGAACACCTAGCTAGCGGACAATCAAGAGTAGCGCTGGTGAACAATATTATTCATGACGCGATTGATCGACACGCATCAGATATTTATCTAAGATCCTATGAAAAAATGCCGAACTGATCTACTGAAGTAACGGTGTTATTACTATCATTCGCTTTATCAGTCAGCCTCTATTACCGCTGGTGTCAGTCGAACATTTGTTAGAAATGGCCGCAGGGGCAAGCCTATTGATTAAACAGCTGTTTATTGGACGTATAAGCTTCAGCGATTAGTGAAAAAGAATTGTGCACATTGTTTACAAATTGAGAATGTGGACTTCTGAGTCAGAAAATCATTTAAAATAGCTCCCAGCGAAGCATTTTAGCCTGGAAAAGGTAGTGAAAATCTGGTCAGACCGGTGTTAATAGGCCTATAGCCGTTAATGAATTATTGCGTGTTGATAATGATATGAAGCCTGTGATTAAAGACAATTTTTCAACGACGGATCTAGAGGGCCAAGCTATCAAGGGCGCTATTATGTCACTAAGGGATGATGCGTTGCACGGCAGGCATAATCAAGAAATTTCACTCGCAGAAGTCTACCGTATAAAATTAGATTAAATACTATGTATTATCAATTTAAAAGGTCATAAATAATGGATGTTAACCCTTATTTAAAATTAATGGCAGATAAAAAGGCATCAGGTTTATTTTCCCCCTGAAGACGCTCACCGCCAATTATTAAATGATTTATCGTTGAACATACGTTCTATAGTATCTCAGCATTTGCTTAGAACTTTAGATAGTACGCTTATTCCTGCTGTTGAAGTCATATTGAACTCACCTTAATATAGCTGAATTAATAACTAAAGATGATATCAGTGGTATTAAAGATGCTATGAAGGACAGTACCGAGAAAGGTATGATAACCTTCGATAAGGCATTGTTGACCTTATAACGTAATGGGAATATTACACTAGAATAAGCAATATATAATGCTCACTCAAAAAATGATCTTAGTCTTGCAATACGGATGAGTAGTGACGATGATTGCTGCTGCAGATGAGGATGGTTCTGAATTGATTTTGGGATAAACATATTGTAAATTTTGTCTGGTACATAAATTTAAGGCAACGTGTATAATTCACAGCAAATTTGAATGTAAGGTAACAATAATGAAATTAAATTTCCTAGATTATGAGCAACCTATTGCTGAATTAGAAGCAAAAATTGACGAGTTGCGTTATATGAGTAATGACAGTGATTTAAATATCACTGAGGAAATTCAAAAGTTACAAGATAAAAGCATTTCTCTAACGGAATCAATTTTTTCTGATTTAACGCCATGGCAAACAACTCAAATGGCACGCCATCCTCAACGGCCTTACACGCTAGATTATATTGAACGTATTATTTCTGATTTTGAAGAACTACATGGTGATCGTGCCTATGCAGATGATGCAGCATTGATCACCGGTATTGGTCGTCTAAATGGACGTTCTGTAGCCGTCATCGGTCATCAAAAGGGACGCGATACAAAGGAAAAAGTAGCACGCAACTTTGGTATGCCACGACCAGAAGGTTATCGTAAGGCATTACGTGTTATGAAAATGGCTGAACGTTTTGGTATGCCTGTGGTGACGTTTATTGATACGCCAGGCGCATACCCAGGCATTAACGCTGAAGAGCGTGGCCAAAGTGAAGCTATTGCACGTAACTTGTTTGAAATGTCGCAACTTAAAACGCCCATTATTACTACCGTTATTGGTGAGGGTGGTTCTGGTGGCGCATTAGCTATTGGTGTGGGCGATCATTTGATGATGTTGGAATACAGTGTTTATGCGGTTATCTCTCCCGAAGGTTGTGCTTCTATTTTATGGAAAAGTGCTGAAAAAGCAGCTGAAGCTGCGGCAACATTAGGTATTACGTCAGAAAGGTTGCACGGTTTGGGCTTAGTGGATCAAGTGATAAAAGAACCTTTAGGAGGCGCTCATCGTGATATAGATGTTATGGCTGAACGTGTTAAAGATGCGATTGAACTTAAATTACGCGAATTAGAATCATTTTCGACTGATGATTTAGTGGCTCAGCGCCAACAACGCTTATTGGGTTATGGAGAGTTCGAGGGCTAGTTAATCCTTCGAACTAATTGTGCTAAGTCCAGATGAAATAATTCGGTCGATTGCTGATAAAGCTTCGGGGAAAAGAGTTTGGCTTGCTTATAGTGGTGGTGTTGATTCACATGTCTTACTGCATCTTTTAGCAACCGCAGATATAGTGGGTCTAAGCTCTATTCATGCCATTTATATCGATCATGGTTTGCAAGCGCAATCTCAGCAATGGGCACTGCATTGCGCTGCTATTGCCGCTGAGTTAGAAGTAGACTTTGTTTCAGTCAAGGTGACGGTTGAGAATATTGAATGTTTAGGAATGGAGGCGGCTGCTAGAGCAGCTCGATATCGAGCTTTAGAACACCATTTAACAAAAAATGATGTCTTGCTCACTGGACAACATCAGGAAGATCAAGCCGAAACCTTATTGCTTCAGTTATTACGTGGCGCTGGGCCAAAAGGCTTAGCAGCAATGGCGGCGGATTTTAAATCAGGTGATATGAATGTTCTTAGGCCATTATTAACTGAATCTCAGAGTGACATTTTAGATTACGCTCATCAACATCAATTGAATTGGGTTGAAGATCCCAGTAATGCGGATACACGCTGGAACCGAAATTACCTACGACATACTCTTTGGCCTAGCCTTGTTGAACGTTGGCCGAGTGCTGCAAGAACCTTGAGTCGTAGTGCTGAACACTGTGCTGAGGCAAGTTCCTTATTAGATGACTTAGCCGAGCTAGACTTACAAGACTTAGTCTTAGAGACATCTAAAAATTCATTGCCTATTGATCAGCTACTGAGTCTATCGTCAGCTAGACGTAATAATTTATTACGCTTCTTTATCAATTTAAAGCAGTTTTTAGCACCCTCTAAAGTCAATTTACAGCGTATTGTCAATGAGGTGTGTTTGGCCAAAAAGGATAGCGCACCTGTCGTCAGTTGGACTGGCGTAGAAATCCGTCGTTATCAAAATCAACTTTATTTTATGGCGCCGCTTATTAAGCATGATAACAAACAGTTAATTACTATTTCTGGAACGAATGATATTGACTTAGGCTATGGCTATATTCTCGAATGGCAACCATGTATAGGAAGAGGCATTAAAGCATCACTGATAACCGATGGCTTATCGCTTCGTTTTCGTCAAGGTGGTGAACGTATCAAACCGCAAGGTAGCCAACATCACCGATCTGTAAAGCACTTATTTCAACAATGGGCCATTCCCCCATGGCAGAGAGAGCGAATTCCGCTGATTTTCAAAAACAACGAAATGGTTGCGATAACAGATTACTGTGTCAGCGATTTTGCAAGTGCCATTGCTGAGGAACAAGGCTATTTTCCCATAATAAAAATTGCTTAATTGACTAGATTTTCATTGAGAGAAATGTCCATTTCTGTTACTTTATATAGCTGATTTGAGTGTCGCCATTCCGGACGCACCGTTTAATTAGAATTCTCCTAAAATATGCCTAAATTTATATTCGTCACTGGTGGTGTTGTTTCTTCCTTGGGTAAAGGAATTGCAGCGGCATCATTAGCAGCCATTCTTGAAGCACGAGGACTAAAAGTCACACTTGTAAAATTGGATCCGTATATCAACGTTGATCCTGGCACAATGAGTCCACTTCAACATGGCGAAGTCTTTGTCACTGATGATGGTGCTGAGACTGATCTAGATTTAGGTCATTATGAGCGATTCATTAATTCCAAGATGACAAAATCAAATAATCATACCACTGGGCAAATTTATGAAAATGTTATTCGTAAAGAGCGTAGAGGCGAATATTTAGGAAATACAGTACAAGTAATTCCTCATATTACTGATGAAATCAAACATTGCATTTATGAAGGTGGCGGCGATGCTGATGTTGCTTTAATTGAAATTGGTGGCACAGTAGGTGATATTGAGTCATTACCTTTTCTTGAAACAATTCGTCAAATGGGTACGCTATTGGGTAGAGAAAATGCGATGTTTTTGCATTTAACGCTAGTACCCTATATCCCATCAGCAGGTGAGATTAAAACTAAACCAACACAACATTCTGTTAAAGAATTGCGTACGATTGGTATTCAACCCGATGTCTTGCTTTGTCGCATGGATCGCCCATTACCTGAAGCTGAGCGTCGTAAAATTTCATTGTTTACCAATGTGCCAGAAAAATCAGTTATTACGGCTGTGGACGTAGATAGTATTTATAAGATTCCATTGGAACTTCATACGCAAGGCTTAGATGAAATTGTTGTTCAACAATTGCAATTAGAGGCAAAGCCAGCGGATTTAAGTGAATGGCGTCAAGTAGCTGATAATATAGATAACCCTGATGGCCAAGTTGATATTGCTATGGTCGGAAAGTATATGGACTTAACCGAAGCATATAAATCGTTATCTGAATCATTGATCCATGCAGGCATTCATACTCGAACTAAAGTAAACGTGCATTATGTAGACTCTGAGACCATCGAAAAAGATGGGCCAGCATCAATTGCTGATATGGATGCAATTCTAGTACCTGGTGGCTTCGGAGAGCGCGGCGTAGAAGGTATGATTTTGACTGCCCAATATGCTCGTGAAAATGATGTACCGTATCTTGGTATTTGTTTAGGAATGCAAGTTGCGGTAATTGAATATGCTCGTAATAAAGCGGGTTTAGAAGGTGCTTACAGTACAGAATTTGATACTACTACGCCTCATCCTATTATCGGTTTGATTACTGAGTGGCAAAAAGAAGACGGTAGTGTAGAACAACGCGACCATGATTCTGACTTAGGTGGAACAATGCGATTGGGTCGTTACCTTTGTGTTTTAGATAAGGGAAGTTTAGCCGAAGAAATTTATGGTGCAAGTGAAGTGAGCGAGCGTCACCGTCACCGTTACGAGTTTAATAATAACTATAAAAAAATATTAGAAGAAGCCGGTTTACACTTTTCTGGAATGTCTAAAGATGAAAATTTAGTAGAAATGGTTGAAATTCCTGGCCATCAGTGGTTTGTTGCTTTGCAATCACATCCAGAATTTACATCAACGCCACGTCATGGTCACCCATTATTTGATGGCTTTATTAATGCCGCTAACAAGAACAAACAGCTTAAAGAGGGAAACAAATAATGGATCTATGTGGAAAAGATGTTGGTGGTAAACACCCCTTATTTTTAATAGCAGGTACCTGTGTTGTCGAAAGTGAACAAATGACAATGGATGTGGCTGGTAAATTAAAAGAAGTGACCGATGCATTAGGAATTCATTTCATTTATAAGTCTTCTTTTGATAAGGCGAATAGAACGTCAGTCAATAGTTACCGTGGTCCAGGCATTGAAAAAGGCTTGGCAATCTTAGAAAAAGTGAAAAAAGAATACGGTATACCAGTATTGACTGATGTGCATGAATATTCGCCTTTAGCTGAAGTTGCTAGCGTGGTTGATGTATTGCAAACACCTGCATTCCTTTGTAGACAAACAAGCTTTATTATTGATGTCTGTAACCAAGGTTTACCGGTTAACATTAAAAAAGGTCAGTTCCTTGCACCTTGGGATATGGCTCATGTTGCTGAAAAAGCAAAATCAACGGGTAATGAGCAAATTATGCTCTGCGATCGTGGCACATCATTTGGTTATAACACTTTAATCTCTGATATGCGTGGTTTACCACAAATGCGCGCAATGGACTGTCCAGTTGTATTTGATGCAACCCACTCAGTTCAACAACCAGGTGGTATGGGAGCCTCTTCAGGTGGCCAGCGTGAGTTTGTACCAGTATTAGCTCGTGCAGCAACAGCTGTGGGTATAGCGGGTGTCTTTATGGAAACGCACCCCGAACCTGAGAAAGCATTAAGTGATGGCGCAAATTCTTGGCCATTAGACAGAATGAAAGAGTTATTAATTACATTACAAACGATTGATAGCACTGTTAAAGGTCAAGATTTCATCGAGGATTCATTGTTAAAATAGTCATTAGTGAATGTTACTGATTGTATTATTTTAGGGTGATTATAAATTAGTATTAATGTAGCGGTTTGGATTACTGCTTGGAGAAAGTTGTGAGTAAAATTATTGATGTTCGTGGACGTGAGATCTTAGATTCTCGTGGTAATCCTACAGTTGAAGCAGATGTTATTTTAGAGAGTGGCATTATTGGTCGTGCCGCTGTGCCATCTGGAGCCTCAACAGGCCAGCGTGAAGCAGTTGAATTACGTGATGGTGATAAAGCTCGCTATTTAGGTAAAGGGGTTCTAAAAGCGGTTAGCGCAGTTAATGGTGAATTGCGCGATGCTGTCATTGATATGGACGCTGCCGATCAACAACAGATCGACCAAAAGCTTTTAGATACTGATGGTACGGAAAATAAAAGTCGTTTAGGTGCTAACGCATTGCTTGCAATATCTATGGCCAGTGCACGTGCTGCTGCCCTTGATGCCGGATTGCCTCTATATAAATATTTAGGGGGAAAAGACGCTACAACAATGCCCGTGCCAATGATGAATATCATCAACGGTGGCTCTCACGCTGACAATAGCGTAGATTTTCAAGAGTTTATGGTTATTCCCGTTGGTGCACCGAGTATTTCAGAAGCGATACGTTATGGCGCAGAGATTTTTCATGCATTAAAGAAAGTGCTTACTGATCGAGGTCTAAGTACGACAGTGGGTGATGAAGGTGGCTTTGCTCCAGATTTACCTTCAAATGAATCCGCTATTGAAATTATTCTTGAAGCAATTGCTAATGCTGGTTTTGTTGCTGGCAAAGATATTATGCTTGGTTTAGATACAGCTAGTTCAGAATTCTTTGAAGATGGAAAATATGTACTTGCATCAGAAGGACGAAGCTTAAGCTCTGAGCAGCTAGTGGCATTATTTGAGTCTTGGGTTAATAAATATCCGATTATTAGTATTGAAGATGGCATGGATGAAAATGACTGGGGTGGTTGGAAATTATTGACAGAACGCCTTGGTGACCGAGTTCAACTGGTTGGTGATGATTTATTTGTTACAAATACAAAAAGTCTAGAGCAAGGGATAAGCAAAAGTATTGCAAACTCTATCCTTATTAAAGTGAATCAAATCGGTACTCTAACCGAAACTTTAGCTGCTATTACAATGGCTAAAGATGCGGGTTATACCGCTATTGTTTCACACCGAAGTGGCGAAACAGAAGATACTACAATTGCAGATTTAGCCGTAGCCACATCAGCTGGCCAGATTAAAACTGGTTCATTATCACGTTCAGACCGTGTTGCTAAATACAATCAATTGATCCGTATTGAAGCAGAGCTAGGGGAGCGAGCGACTTACCCTGGTTTGAAGGCATTTACCTTCGCCGATTAAAATGAAGCCCATCATGATCTTACTTATTGTGATATTGCTGTTATTGCAATACCGACTCTGGTTTAGTCATGATGGCTTACCGTCAGTACTTCACATACATCGAGCAGTTTCTCTTCAGCAACAAGAAAATGATACTTTATCAGAACGAAATAAAGTGTTAACTGCTGAGGTGCATGATTTAAAAAGTGGCTTGGATACTTTGGAAGAACGAGCTCGTAGTGAACTTGGCATGATTAAGCCGGGCGAAACTTTTTTCCAAATAATTGATGATGCAGATGATTAACAATCAAACTGTTTGGGCCATTGTACCTGCTGCAGGCATTGGTTCTCGCATGTGTGCTGATAAACCAAAACAATATCTAGATTTAGATGGTCGTTGTGTTATTGAGCATACTTTACAACGTTTAGCCTCACATCCAGGTATACAAGGTATTGTCATTGCTATTGCAGAAAATGATCCTTGGTGGTCTAAGGTTTCTGTGTCAAAACAAGCTGAGATTCACGTTATTACTGGCGGTGGTGAACGCGCTGACTCAGTTCTGAATGCACTAACTCATCTAAACCAACTAGTAGATGATAATCCATGGGTACTGGTACATGATGCTGCACGACCATGTTTGCGTCACCAAGACATTGACGCGATGCTAGACCAATTATCTGGGCATCATGTTGGCGGCATATTAGGCGTGCCTGTTACTGATACCGTCAAACGAGTCGATAATAGTAATGGTATTGTCGACACCGTTGATAGACAGGGGCTATGGCGAGCATCAACGCCACAAATGTTTCATTCACAAGATTTAATGTACGCTTTACATACTGCAAAATCGAACAAATTGATTGTGACTGATGATGCCAGTGCAATGGAGCTAACAGGATTAAAACCTATGATGGTTGAAGGTCATGCCGATAATATTAAAATTACTGTGCCACAGGATTTGGCCCTGGCAAGTTTGTTTTTAAAACAACAGAGCGGGGAAGTTTAGTGAGAATTGGTCATGGCTATGATGTACATAAATTTGGTGAAGATTCACCACTTGTTATTGGTGGGGTAACCGTTCCATATCATCAAGGTTTGATGGCACACTCTGACGGCGATGTACTTATTCACGCATTGTGTGATGCATTATTGGGTGCTGCTGGTTTATGGGATATTGGTCATCACTTTCCTGATACGGATGATGACTTTAAAGGTATAGATAGCCGTATTTTATTGAGACGTGTAGTGCTTGACTTAGATCAACGTGGTTGGGAAATTAATAATATTGATAGTACAATAGTTGCCGAATCACCAAAAATGGCGCCTTATATTCCATTAATGAAAGAGCTACTAGCGGATGATCTTGCTATTAATGTTGATGCCGTGAATGTCAAAGCAACCACAACTGAAAAGCTGGGTTTTGTGGGTCGTAAAGAAGGTATTGCCGCTTACGCTGTGGTTTTATTAGCGAAGAAAAACTAATTTGAAACACTATGACTTTGCCAAACTTGCACGTGTAAATTCTGATGCAGTAGAGTGTTCAGCTGATATTCGAAGTCAGGCTGATTATTTTAATGTTGAAGAAAAACTGCCCTTTAATGTTGATGGTTCAGGCGGCCATGTATGGTTAAAAATTAAAAAGCGTGGCATCAATACTGATTGGCTTGCAGGGGAGTTGGCAAAATTTTCAGGTGTACCACAAGTAGCCGTTGGCTATGCGGGTTTAAAGGATCGTCATGCAGTCACCATACAATGGTTTAGTGTTAATTTAGAAGGGCATGAAGAACCGAATTGGACAGACTTTGAGACCGAAGATATCCAAATTATTGACAAAACACGCCATGGAAAAAAACTCAAGCGCGGCGTGCTTTCAGGAAACCATTTCAGGTTACGATTAACAAATGTTCAAGGTGATGAAGCATCTTGGCTGCGATCACTTCGTAACATCCAGCTTCAAGGTGTGCCTAATTATTTTGCTGAACAGCGATTCGGCCATCATGGTGGTAATTTACAACGTGCAGAATTTTGGTTTTCTACTGGTAAAGCACCACGAAAACGTAAGCAAAAAAGCATTTATTTATCGGCAGCACGTTCATGGTTATTCAATCTGGTATTAGCTACCCGTATAGAAGAACAAAACTGGAATAAGAGTTTATTAGGTGATGTGATGTTATTATCGGGCACTAAAGCGAGTTTATTTAATGCTGAAAAGCTTGACGCTGAATTGACCGAACGCTTAGTCTCGATGGATATTCATCCTACCGGTCCAATGTGGGGACGAGGATCTTTATCGACTAGCAGTGATTGTTTGGCAATAGAACAAGCTGCATTAGCCGATTGGCAGCAATGGCAACAAGCACTGGAAAAACAAGGCTTAAATCAGCAAAGGCGCGCTTTACGCTTATTTCCGGATAACTTTAATTGGCAGTTTATGGCTGATAAGCAATTAGAATTAAGTTTTTTCTTACCAGCAGGTAGCTATGCTACGTCTGTCATGCGCGAGCTAGCCGTTATATCTGATGCTCATCACCGGAACTATGCTGATAATAAATCACTCTCAGATACAGAAGCTTCTCAAACGGAAGGTACTTGATTATGTCTCATCCTAAGCACTATCTTTTGCTATTGTTACTGTTACTGTTGCCTAGCATTGTATTTGCCCATCAATGGCAAGCTCAAAGTGGAGATAAGCAGCTTGCAGTGTTAGAGCTATTCACTTCTGAAGGCTGTGGATTATGTCCTGCAGCGGATCGCTGGATAGAGAAATTACCACACGAAGGACTAACAGAAGACAATGTTATCGTGTTGGGCTTTCACATCGACTACCTTAATGATAAAAAAGGCTGGATAGATAAGTATGCCAAGTCAGAATATTCAGATCGTCAACGTCAGTTAGCACAGTTAAATTTATATCAAAGTGTCTACACCCCTGAATTTATTATCGGCGGCGAAGTAATCCATAACTGGAAAAAGCATGCAAAAAAAGTCATTAAGGCTGTAAACGGGTTTGAAGCAGAAGCGTCGATATCACTTAAAGTAGATTTAAGTGCAGAACAATTAGAAATACAAAGTCAGGTGACTATCCTGAGTAATGAAAATCGACAGTATTCAAAACTGTATTTAGCCATTATAGAAGATAATATTAGTAATAAGGTCTACGGTGGCGACAATGCTGGAACTACCTTTAATCACCAAAATTTAGTAAGAAGATGGATCGGACCTATTGAGCTCGATAATAACGGTGAGAGCGATGTCCTTACTGAACTAGCGATCGATGAACAATGGGATCTTGAACAGATTAGTGTTGTCGCAGTAGTTCAAAATTTAAATGATGGCTTTGTATTGCAAGGTCTTGTTTTACCATTACAATAAAGAAATAAGATGGAATATTTACCATTATTTGTTGATCTTAAAGATCGAAACTGTTTAGTTGTTGGTGGTGGTGAGGTTGCGGCACGAAAAGCAGGATTGTTATTAAAAGCTAATGCATCAGTTACCATCGTCGCTCCAGAAATTTCAGCCGCCACACAACGTTTGCTTGATGAAAATAAACTTATATACTTAAACACAGTGTTTGATCAAACGCAGTTAGTAGGAACATTTTTGGTCGTTGCAGCTACTGATAATGAAGTCGTAAATCGACGTGTCTATGATCATGCAAAAGAAAATAATGTTTTAGTTAATGTTGCTGATAATACCGAATTATGTGATTTTATTTTACCGTCTATTTTAGATCGTTCGCCTATGATTGTTGCTGTTTCTAGCGGAGGAAAGTCACCGATTCTAGCCAGACAACTTAGGGCACGTCTTGAAACATTAATACCACCAAGTTATGGCAATTTGGCGACTTTGGTTGGGCGTTATCGAGATAGTGTGAAAGCTAAACTACCGACATTAGCTCTGCGACGAAGGTTTTGGTCAGACATTCTACAAGGTAGGGTCGCCGATCATGTTTTGGCAGGTAGGAATAAGCAAGCTGAGCAGACATTAAATGCATTACTAGAACAAAGTAAGACTGATGAATTGCAGCAAGGCGAAGTCTATTTAGTAGGGGCTGGACCGGGTGATCCCGAATTACTCACTTTCAAAGCGTTACGTTTAATGCAACAAGCTGATGTGGTGTTTTATGACCGCCTAGTGAGTAAGGAAGTATTAGATTTAGTCCGTCGTGAAGCCGAGCAAATCTATGTAGGAAAGCAACGTGAATGGCATACCGTACGTCAGGAGGAAATCAACCAATTATTAGTAACACATGCCAAATTAGGAAAACGTGTATTACGACTTAAAGGTGGCGATCCTTTTATTTTTGGACGAGGTGGAGAAGAAATTGAAACCTTAGCCTCTGAAAAAATTCCTTTTCAAGTTGTACCGGGTATTACCGCAGCATCAGGCTGCTCTACTTATGCTGGAATTCCTCTTACTCACAGAGACTACTCTCAAAGCTGTATTTTTGTGACAGGACAACTTAAACAAGGTGAACTAGATTTAAACTGGTCTGCACTCGTTCAAGCTAATCAGACAGTGGTGGTCTACATGGGATTAGCTGGACTGCCGACTTTAAGTCATCAGCTACTAGAAAATGGAATGTCAGCAGATACACCCGCAGCATTAGTTCAACAAGGTACAACGGCACAGCAAAAAGTGTGGGTGAGTACAATTGCTGAGTTACCAGGTGTTGCCGAACGCGAACAGCCTGTGGCACCTACCTTGGTTATCATTGGTCATGTCGTTAGTCTTCATAATAAACTTAGCTGGTTTTAACTGGTTGTTATTAGCCGTTCTGATTGGTTATATATAGCCAGATTAATTTTAAGCGATGAGTTTTCTTTTCTAAGCTTTTGATAATTAAACATAGACATTGTTGGCATTAGAATTGCTCTACGTTACTATTGATAATTATAATAACGAGAGAGAAATAACAAGTATGAATATGACTCATAAACGCAAAGCACTGTCATTAATGCTGACAACAGCACTTATGACTGGAAATGCTTTTGCCGCTGAAGACAGTGTTGAATTAAGTAATATCGAAGTCATTGGAACAACCCCTTTACATGGTGTTGGTTTACCCGTTGATCAAATTGCAAGTAATATACAATCAGCTACTGCTGCTGAGATTGAAAAGAGCCAAAGCTTAGATATTACTGACTTCTTAAATAAAACTTTTGGAAGTGTGAGCATTAACTCAGCCCAAAACAATCCATTCCAACCAGACCTTCAATTTCGTGGCTTTACAGCTTCACCTTTAGTTGGCGTCGCACAGGGTTTATCTGTATTTCAAGATGGCGTACGCATCAATGAATCTTTTGGTGATGCCGTTAACTTTGAATTAATTCCAGAGTCAGCGATTGCTAGCATGAATTTGATGCCCGGTTCAAACCCTGTATTTGGCTTGAATACATTAGGTGGTGCTATTTCAATTCAAACTAAGAATGGCTTTACACATGAAGGCCATAGCCTAGAGGGTTATGCTGGTTCATTCGGTCGCAAATCAGCTACTATTGAAAGTGGAGCTAATGATGGAAACTTTGGTTACTTCGTAACTGGTGCACACACTGAGGAAGATGGTTGGCGTGATGAATCAGAATCAGATATTGATCAGTTTTTTGGTAAATTGAGTTATCGTAATGAATCCAGCACATTAGATTTGTCGGCAACACATGTCGATAGTGACTTGAATGGTAATGGTGCATCACCAATTGAATTGTATAAGATAGATGATGAAGCTGTATTCACTCATCCAGACAATACGCAGAATGAACTAAGAATGTTGGCTTTAAATGGCTCTCACTGGTTATCGGATTCGCTATTAGTTTCTGCTAATACATATTACCGTAATAATGATCGTTCAACCTTTAATGGTGACGGAGCTGAATTGGAATTTGATGGTGCAAAAGATCTTATCGAAGAAGATGAAACAGATCTTATCGAAGAAGATGAAACAGATAAGTTAGAAGATATTAATGGAAATACGATATCTGAAGCGAGCCTAGGCAGCCCCGGTGACGATGATCTTGCTTTGAATAATACTAGTGAAACACAACAAGATACTTTTGGTTTGAGTTTACAGTTTACATTTCTTGATGACTTGTTCAGTAAAGAAAATCAATTAATCGTTGGTGTTAGTTATGATGATTCTGATATGGAATACAATGCTGCATCTGAAGTAGCTGTATTCAGGGAAGATCGTGGTACGACTGGTACCGGTGTAACACTTGGTGACAGTGTTGTTGATGGTGATATTGAAAGCGATACTTTAGGTGTTTATTTCACAGATACATTATCTGTTACAGAGCAATTGGCTGTAACTTTATCTGCTCGTTATAACCTGACCCATATTGATATTTCAGGTACTAGTGAGAATGGTGACACTAACTTGAATGAATCGGGTGACACTCATACATTTATGCGTATTAACCCAGCAGCGGGAATAACTTATGCTGTAAACGATGATTTTGGTGTGTTTGGTAGTTATAGCGAGTCATCTCGTGCGCCAACGCCATCAGAATTAGCTTGTTCAAATAAAGAAGTTCCTTGTGCATTGCCGAATTCATTCTTGAGCGATCCTCCACTCGATCAAGTAGTATCAAAATCTTGGGAAGCAGGTTTAAGAGGTAAAGTTAGTGATGTAAATTGGACAGCAGTAGCTTTCCATAGCACTAATCATGATGACATTATTTTCTTGCCGGTAGAGGAAGGCACTGCAGGTAACCTGAATAGCGGGTTCTTTGATAATGTTGGAAGAACGAAGAGAAAAGGTATTGAACTAGGATTAAATGGTTTAGTACAAAATGACAAAATGAACTGGTTTGCAAACTATTCATTTGTTGATGCGACTTTTGAGTCAGGTTTTGATGTACATAATGAAAATAATCCTGCCGGTAAAGATACTACTGTTAAAAGTGGTGACAATATGCCGGGTATTCCAAAGCATAACGTCAAAATTGGTGCGGACTATGTCTTTACACCTGTATTTTCATTAGGCTTTGATGCTGCTTACCGCTCTAGTCAACATTATCGTGGTGATGAAGCTAATAATAATGAGAAAATTGATGGTTATGCGATTATGAACCTGCATGGCCGTTATAATGTTAATAAATACGTTGAGTTTTTTGCCAAAGTAGATAATGTGTTTGACACTGAGTATGAAACATTTGGCCTTTACGGTGAGCCCGATGAAGCACCTGATTTTGGTGGTGATGGTGACACGTATGACTTTTCAGATCCACGTTTTGTTGGCGCTGGCGCACCACGTGCCGGCTGGATTGGTCTTAAAGTGTCAATGTAGGGTAAAGGTATATTGAAAAAGTTCAGGCTGCTTGCAGCCTGAACCTTTTAAAATGGAATTAAAAGGTATAAAAATGACAAAAAAATTAATTGCTTCTGCAATCTTATTAGCAACAAGTTCTGTTGCTTTTGCTGGTACAGATACGCCGCATCAATTTGAAAAGTGTATGGCTGCAGCCTTAGAAGAACGTCCCGGTGAAATTGTCAAAGTAGAGTTTAAAAACGAACAAGGCGCTCATATGTATGAGTTCGATATTCGTGGTATAGATGGTTCTGATTGGGATGTAGAGTGTAATGCTCACCGAGGTTTAGTATCTGAAGTTGAACGTGAAGTAGATAATGTAAACCATCCACTATTTAAATCTAAAGCAAAAATTAGCGAAGCACAGGCACGTGAAATTGCTTTAGCTATTTACCCAGGCGAAGTAACAGAAGCTGAGTATGAAATTGAACCGACTGGTTCAGCTTCATATGAGTTTGATATTGATACAACTATCTCTGGTCATGAAATGAAAGTAGAAGTCGATGCAACTTCAGGTGAGATTACTGAAGCTAACCGTGAAATTTGGCAAATTGGTTTAGAATAAAGCCTAGATTTTTAGCTCTAGATCTAACCGTGATGTTAAGTTTTAACATCACGGTTTTTTTTGTCTAAATAAAGCGCATTGATAGATCAATGGCATTAATATCTTTGGTCAACGCGCCAATAGATATACGGTCAACCCCTGTTTCTGCAATAGCGCGAACATTCTCTAACAGGATACCCCCCGAAGCTTCTAGTTTTGCTCTACCTTGATTTATGTCAACGGCTTTTGTTAATGCAGCAATATCGAAGTTATCAAGCAGAATAATATCAGCCTGCGCTGACAAGGCTTGCTCTAGTTCAGTAAAGTTTTCAACTTCTACTTCTATGGCAATTTCTGGGTGTAAATGCCGTGCTTGCTCAATAGCAGCGCTAATAGATCCTGCTGCATTGATATGATTTTCTTTAATTAAAATGCCATCGTATAAACCGACACGATGATTATATGCTTCCCCGCAGCGAACGGCATATTTTTGAGCTAGTCGCAGACCAGGGATTGTTTTGCGTGTATCTAATATTTGAACATCTAATCCGTTTACTTGATTTGCATATTGCCTCGCTAAGGTCGCAGTAGCAGATAATGTCTGCACAAAATTCATCGCGGTGCGTTCGCCAGTGAGCAGGGTTCTAGCGGGGCCGTGTAAGGTACATATAATATCATTCGCTTGCATTTGGTCACCATCTTGAAAAGACCAATTAACGCTGATAGTAGGGTCAAGTTGTTTGAATACTTGTTCCAGCCATATTTGACCGCATAATGTGGCCTTTTCACGTGTAATAATAGCGGCATCAACTAATATATTGATTGGGATCAAGTCTGCCGTTAAATCCTGTTGACCTACATCCTCTAGCAATGCTAACTTG
>Ga0105350_10000145_pt1 | contig 47037 bp, 47 predicted proteins | sample EN1Hudsemesocosm_FD_83506 | JGI IMG/M metagenome (GOLD analysis project Ga0105350, IMG submission 83506) | Methane-oxidizing microbial communities from mesocosms in the Hudson Canyon - EN1E Hudson Canyon | ecosystem: Environmental > Aquatic > Marine > Cold seeps | place: Hudson Canyon... | reverse complement strand
CTATCTTCATTCTTTGATATCGAGCGTTGTGCTGATGAATCTAAGTCTAAACCTGACCCTTTAATGCTTCAGCAGATTTGCGATTTTTACGCCTGTCACCCTGAACAAATGGTTATGATAGGCGATACCGAATATGATCTAGAGATGGCTGCGAATATCGGAATGGACTCAATTGGTGTGAGTTATGGTGTTCATGAGGTTGATAGGCTCTTGCGGCATAAACCTGTGCGGATTATTGATCATTTTTCGGAAATTCTTACGTTTATAAATTAGTGTTCAGTACTACTGAAGGGTCGGTATTTTCTGTTTTATCTGTGCATGTAGTTTCAAGTTGGCAATAGGAGATTATCTTGATAGAGGATTATGAGTCGAGCTCAAAGACTAGCGAGTCGTCAAAAGAGTGGAAGTTGATAGAAAAAACAGTTTCTCAGCTTGGAGTGGAGCAGCGAAAATCGCGTCGTTGGGGTGTGTTTTTTAAGTCATTAACGTTTGCCTATTTGTTTGTACTTTTGTACGTAATGGGAGAAGGTTTGTCTGACCAAAATTTGACTGAAGGAGAAGAATTTACTGCATTGGTTGACCTTAGAGGGGTGATCGCAGCGGGGGAGGAAGCGAGCGCTGATTTTATCGTAACCGGGATTCGCTCAGCATTTGAGGCTGAAGGTGCGAAAGCTGTGATATTGAGAATTAACAGTCCGGGTGGAAGCCCAGTTCAGTCGGGGTATGTTTACGACGAAATTAGGAGGCTGCGTGGGCTATATCCAGATATTCCTTTGTATGCGGTCATTAGTGATATTGGTGCGTCAGGGGCGTATTATATTGCTGCAGCAGCAGATGAGATTTACGCAGATAAGGCGAGTCTAGTTGGGTCAATTGGTGTGGTGGCGTCCGGTTTTGGTTTTGTCGATACCATGGAGAAGTTGGGTATAGAGCGTCGTTTGTATACCTCTGGTACGCATAAAGCGTTTTTAGATCCGTTTAGTGCTGAAAACAAAGATGAAGTGGATTTTTGGTCTGATGTTCTCAATAAAACTCATGAGCAATTTATTGCCAAGGTGAAAGAGGGGCGTGGGGATCGGCTAATTATTGACGAAAAGACCTTCAGTGGCTTGGTGTGGAATGGTGAGCAGGCTTTGGGTATGGGGCTTATTGATGGGCTAGGAAGTGCAGGGTATGTTGCACGAGAGGTAGTGGGAGCTGAAGAAATTATAGATTTCACTCCTCAGCCTGATCCATTTGAAAAACTGACAAAAACATTAGGGATAGCGGCAGGTAGTGCGATTGCGAAACTAATGACGGTTGGTGAGTTCAGTATTCGTTAGTGTATGGAGTCCATGCGTTTATGTATTTGGTGGTCGTAGGTTTCTTGATCATCATATTTGATTCTCGGATTGTAGTGATCTTAAATTTTTGACTTAGAGCTAAATAAAATGCCAAAAGCTAGTGATATAAAGAAAAATGCAGCGGTCGAATATAATGGCGGTGTGTACATCATTCGAACTATTGATCGATCGGTGCCTCACGGGCGCGCGGGTGGAAGTATTTACCGAATGAGGATGTACGATATCGTAACAGGAAACAAAATAGATCAGACATTCAAGGATTCTGAAATGCTGAACTTAGCTGACCTCACTCGTAGGCCGGCTAATTTCTCCTACTCTGATGGAGACGAATATGTATTTATGGATAGTGAAGACTATACCTCTTACAGTTTCAATAAAGAGAGTATCGAGGATGAGTTGCTATTTATCAACGAAGATACAGAGGGATTGCAGGTGTTGATTGTTGATGAGTCACCGGTTGCAATAGACCTTCCGGCGAATATCGATTTGGATATTACTGAGACGGATCCAGCCTTAAAAGGAGGTTCTGCAACTGCTAGAACGAAGCCTGCTATTCTATCAACGGGTTTGGTAGTGCAGGTTCCTGAGCATATTTCGACTGGCGAGCGGATTACAGTAAGTGTTGAAGAGCGTCGGTTTATTAGTCGCGCTGATTCGAAATAAAATATGCGCCATTTGTTGTGAGTGGGGTAGCATATTTTTGATAGGTATTTGAAAAGCAATAAAAAAGGCGGACATTGATGTCCGCCTTTTTGCGTTAAGAGTTAGTTATTTCTTAGCGGCTTTCTTGGCTCTTTCATCTTCCATAACTTTTTCAGCTACTGAGTTAGGGCATTGGGCGTAATGATCGAACTCCATAGAGAACTGGCCGCGTCCTGAAGTCATAGTACGCAGAGATCCGATGTAGCCAAACATTTCCGAAAGTGGAACGTTAGCCTTTACGCGTACGCCTGAAGCACCAGCATCCTGACCTTCGATCATGCCGCGACGACGGTTAAGGTCACCAATAACATCACCAACGTGATCGTCTGGCGTAAATACGTCAACTTTCATGATAGGTTCAAGAAGTTTAGGTTGCGCTTTCGCGATTGATTGGCGGAACGCGCCTCTCGCTGCGAGTTCGAATGCAACTGCAGAGGAGTCAACTGCGTGGAAGCCACCATCATACAATTCAATTTCTACATCTAATACTGGGAAGCCGGCAAGTACACCAGTATCCATCATAGATCGGAAGCCTTTTTCGATAGCAGGGAAGAATTCTTTAGGAACGTTACCGCCTACAACCGTAGAAGAGAAAGTGAAGCCTGTATTTTGTTCGCCTGGCTTGATGCGGTAATCAATCTTACCGAACTGACCAGAACCACCAGATTGCTTCTTATGAGTATAAGAGTCTTCAATTTCTGCTGTGATTGTTTCACGGTATGCAACTTGAGGTTCGCCTACTTCTAGGTCAACACCGTAAGTACGGTTCAATATGTCTACTTTGATGTCAAGGTGAAGCTCGCCCATTCCTCGAAGGATGGTCTCGCCTGAATCTTCATCGGTGTGAACTTTGAATGTTGGATCTTCCGCAACCATTTTACCAATCGCGATACCCATTTTCTCAGAGCCGCCTTTATCTTTAGGTTTGACAGAGATAGAGATTACTGGCTCAGGGAATACCATGGCTTCAAGGGTGCACTCATGCTTCGGGCTACATAGTGTGTGTCCAGTCTGAACGTTCTTCATGCCTACGATTGCGAGAATATCACCGGCTTGAGCTGAATCTAGCTCATTACGCTCATCTGCTTCCATTTCACACATTCGGCCGATACGTTCGGTTTTGCCTGTAAACGAGTTCAGTATGGTGTCGCCCTTATTCAGAACGCCTGAATATACGCGAATGAACGTTAATGCGCCGAAACGGTCATCCATTATTTTGAATGCAAGTGCTCGGAAAGGTTCGTCAACAGAAACTGTTGCAACTTCACCGGTAGGCTCACCTTTCTCATCTGTTAATGGCTGAGGAATAACTTCTGTTGGTGACGGTAGGTAGTCAACAACGGCATCTAGGATTAATTGAATGCCTTTGTTTTTGAACGCAGAACCACAGTAAGTTGGGAAAAATGCTAGCTCGTTTGTTCCTTTGCGGATACAGAACTTGATCTGTTCAACGCTTGGAGCTTCGCCTTCCATGTATGCCATCATGATATCGTCATCTACTTCAACAGCAGTTTCGATCAATTGGTCGTAGTACATGTCAACGTCGTCTACCATGTCGGCAGGTACGTCTTCAACTTTATAGTTTTCAGGTAGACCGGAGTCATCCCAAACGTACGCTTTTTTGCTGAGTATGTCTACAACGCCAACAAAGTCATCTTCAGCGCCGATTGGTAGAGTCATGATCAATGGCTTGGCACCAAGAACGTTTTCTACTTGATCAACAACTTTTAAGAAGTCAGCACCTATTCTGTCTAGCTTGTTCACGAAAATAATTCGAGCAACACCGGATTCATCAGCGTAGCGCCAGTTTGTTTCTGATTGTGGCTCAACACCGCCAGAACCACAAAATACGCCAATGCCGCCATCTAGAACTTTCAGAGAGCGGTATACCTCTACTGTAAAGTCGACGTGTCCTGGTGTGTCGATGATGTTCATTCGGTGATCATCCCAGAAGGTAGTGATCGCAGCAGACTGAATGGTAATGCCTCGCTCAGCTTCCTGTTCCATGAAATCTGTTGTTGATTCACCATCGTGAACTTCGCCGGTCTTATGGATCTTACCGGTAAGCTTCAATATACGTTCTGTTGTCGTGGTTTTACCCGCATCAACGTGTGCGAATATACCGATGTTTCTATATTTGTTTAAATCTGTCATTTCATTACTCGATAAGTCAGGGCGAAAATTGCGCTGTAGTATACAGGAATTTTTCAGGGTGTATGAAAAAAAACGTAACAAAATATAGATGACCGTAAAAAAGTGATCTCTATTTTGTTTGAATGCTTGTTTTGTTTGATTATTTCTTAAACCATGGGCTCTTCGTAAGCTCTATATAGAGTGCTTCAACCTTACTTCTTGCCCATTGTGTTTTACGTAAAAACTTTAAACTAGATTTTATGCTTGGGTCTTTCTGGAAGCATCGTATAGGGATGATATTACCCAGTTCCTCCCACCCGTAATGACTTTCAAGCTTTTTGACAATTGTTTCTAGTGTAACGCCGTGGAGCGGGTCGTGAGACTGGTCGTGCATCTAGTGCTTCTTGTCTTGTGTAGTAGGCGGGAGCGTGTTCGAGTCGGTAGTTCGAATGCCTCCGGGTTCAATAGTAATAAGTTGCTTCTTATAGAGTGCGCCTATAGTCATTTTGAATGACTTCTTGCTGACACCAAATGTGTCATATATTTGTTTGGGTGGGCTTTTGTCAGAAAGTGCTAAAAAGCCATCCTGTTTATTTAGAGTATCGAGAATCCGTGTTGAAAGATCATCAACTTTTTGTTTGAAGTCTGGGGCTTGAAGAGATAAATCAACTTTCCCATCGTCGCGAACTCTCTTGATAAAGCCGTTGATCTTTTGTCCGATTGTTAGAGGCTTCACTACATCGCTATAGAACAATACGCCCCAGTCTTTGTGGTTTATTACTGCGCTGTAGCCAATGTCTGTCATCGCATTAACGATCAGTTCAACACGTTGGCCTTTTTCATATCCAGAAGGGTGGCGTTCAATGAATTTATTCAATTTAGATGAGGCGGCAATTCGATGGGTTTCTTCATCGGTATAAACGTAAACCAGGTACGCTTTCCCTTCTTCCATTGTTGTTTGTTGTTGGTTGAAAGGCACTAGTAAATCTTTTGGCAGGCCCCAGTCCAAAAAAGCCCCCACTTTATTTACTTCGACAACTTTCAAAAAAGCAAGCTCGCCAACTTGAGCTTTTGATTTTTCGGTAGTTGCGATAAACCTATCTTCAGAATCAAGATAGACGAATACGTTAAGAGGGTCGCCAATTTCACAGTCTTCTGGTACGAATTTATTAGGAAGTAGTATTTCGCCTAGCCAGCCTCCTTGTAAATAGGCGCCATGAGGGGCTATTTTGATTACTTCAAGTAAATTTTTCTGTCCAATGTTGGCCAAATCGTTAGTACCCAGTTTGATTTCAGTTTTTAATTCGGAGCAGTTTAACGTTGTTTTCTTCCAAGCTCTACAAATTTGAAGTTAATCTATGTCTGAGCCGGCTTCATCTTCGCCGATGACTTGTTTTTCTTTAAGGGCAGAGTCATACCAGCGAAGCATAGAAGGTAGCGTCAGTATGTTATTTATGTACTCTTGGCTCGCGTCGGAAACTTCGACTTGGTAAGTTGCAAATCGAGAAGCGATAGGTGCAAACATACAGTCTGCGATTGAAAATTCGCCAAATAGCCATTGGCCTTCGTGTCTATTGAGTGCATCTTGCCACATACCATCAATGCGATGAACTTCTCTTAGGACGGAGTGGCTTAACTCTAATTTTCTAGTTGCGCGGCAGTTCATGGGTAGGGCGCTTCGAATAGCCCCAAAGCCAGAATGCATTTCCGCGCAATATGAGCGACAAATCGCGCGTTGTGAAAGGTCGTCCGGAAGGGCTTTTTTCGAGAGGTATACTTCTGAGATATATTCGCATATCGATAGCGAGTCCCATATGGTGATATCTTTGCCATCAATTGTGTCAATCAGTACAGGTACTTTGAGCGTGGGAGAGAGCTCTGCAAGGTGCTGGTGTGTGGCTTCTTCAAATAGAAAAACCTTGTTTTCTGAAAATGGAATATCAAAATGCGAAAGTAGTAACCATGGTCGAAGGGACCATGAGGAGTAGTTTTGATTACCTATAATAAGTTCCATTAATTTGACTCCATTAACAAGGTTAATCGTGTTTGAGAACTTGAGAAGTGAGCTGGTCTAACCGCCTGACCGTTTAACAGTATAGCCTTTCTGCTGCAATAAGCTGATTAATAATTCGCGTTGATCTCCTTGAATTTCAATGTCGTTGCTTTTGACCGCGCCGCCCACGCCGCATTTCTTTTTCAGCTCTTTTGATAGCTCTTTGAGGAGCTTGGGTTCAAGTAGAATGCCTTTCAAGATAGTGACACCTTTGCCCTTTCGACCTTTGGTATCGAGAGAGATTCTGACTATACCATCACCTTCTGGCAGGGTGTCGTTGGTGCATGAACAGTTATCCAAGGAATTTTCGCATGTTGGACATGTGCGCCCAAGTTCAGTCGAATAAACTAAGTTACTGGTTTTGTCTTTTTTAGCCATATTTACTCTCTCTCAATCGAGAATTTTTAACGTGTATGTACCAAAATATTGCACCGATACCCACAATTACATTTGCGGCGGAAATCGAAAAGTAAACGCCCGTTAAACCAAATGGATTCTGTAGCAAGTATACCAGCGGAATATAGAGGCCTATCAGCCTTAAGAAAGACATAATCAAAGAAGGGACGGGGAGGCCCATTCCATTAGCCATTGCAGAACAGAGCATAATGTAGGCTAAGAATAAATAGCTAAAAGGAACGTAGAGTAGGTATTTTTTGGCGGATGCAATTACATTCGGGTCGTTTGAAAATAACCCTGACGCAGGTTCTGCGAATAGCCAAAGAATTAGTGTCGACATGATTCCCCATGCAGTGACGAGTTTAAAGCATAGCCATAGAGCATCGAAAACGCGGTCAAACTTTTTCGCTCCCCAATTTTGTCCGACAAATGGCCCTGTAATAGAAGAAAGGCCCATTATCAGTACTAGAAATATCGCTTCAATTCTTGATGCTACACCAAAGCCCGCCACTGCTTCGGCGCTTTCTGTTGCGACGAACCACGTTGTGACTGCAGCAGATATTGGTGCAATGAGGTTTGTTCCCATTGACGGAATCGCAATTCTTAAAATGGCCTTCCAGCTTGCATAGACATTTTGGTAGCATGCGGAAAAACTTAAAAATTTAAATTTAAAGATCAAAAAATACAGACCCAAAACAAGGGCGACTGAATATGAAATGACGGTTGCGTATGCGGCACCAGCAAGTCCCATTTCGGGAAACCCCAATAGGCCAAAAATAAGGATAGGGTCAAGAATCATATTAATGATAGCGACACTGAGCATAACCAAACCAGGGAGTTTAGTGTTTCCTGCTGCCCTTATGGCGGAATTACCAACCATAGGAATAACGACGACAAAGCTTCCTAAGAACCAAATGTCCATATATTCATGAATAAGACCTGTTAGGTTTGTAGGTGCGCCAAGAAGTGAAAATATCTCATCCATCCAAATGTAACCCAAAATGGCAAATGAGAGGGCAAAGAATAAGGCTATAAACAAGGACTGTGTACAGTAGGTCCGAACTAGTTCATGTTGATTGGCGCCTATAGCGCGTGAAATTACGGAAGAGGTGCCTATTCCAATCCCAAATGCCAAACTTAAGAGAATGGATAAAATCGGTAGAGTAAAGCTCATTGCGGCCAGTGGTGCGGTACCGAGTTGACCGATGTAGAAGGTATCAACGATATTCATCGACATAATGGAGAGGATGCCGCCTATCATCGGAATCGTCATTCTCATTAAATGACGAAAAATACTTCCTTCTGTTAGTGAATGTTTAGTCACGGATCCTGTTTGGGTTCCACGTTGCTAATTTTGGAGCTCGGCGATTTGTTCTCATTAGGGTCGCTTTTTCTAAGGTGACTGTCAGGCTGTTCTTCACTGCTAGGCATTGTTTCTAAAGGGGGGCTGGTTGTATGTGTTGAAGCATTTTTTAAATTTGATAATTGTTCTTCTTGTTTGAGTTTTAACTCTTCTATCGCATTTTCTTGCTCGGATACAAAGTGAAGCGATAAATTAAATGCTTGTTTTGTAAATTCTAAAACTTTGGCGTAACCCTCGTCAGACAGTTTACGGGCGTCGTCTTGAGAGCGGTAAATGTTGATAAACTGCCGTTCTCGCTCATAGTGAAGAGGTAGTCTTCCCGCCCCCCAATCGTTGAGTATTTTCCAGGTGTCAGGCGCGTAAGCCCGACTGTATTTTAATATAAAAGGAACTGGATCGTTTCTAGCAAGAAGCGCCGCTAGTCTTAAAATAAGTTCGAAAGAAAGCGTGGCTGTGCCGTTTTCGACAGCTTCTAATATTGTTTTGTCTTTTAGGTTGAGTGTGTCGTTTAGTTCATTCACCGTTAGACCAGCCACTTCACGAAGGTCTTTGAGGGACTGTCCTGCTGCAACCATTAGTTTTAGCTGGTCTTGAGATTGGACAATGGCTTTACCGACCTTATATGAGGCACCCCCTGTTTTCTTGGCAAAGCTTATCGCCGAAGATGTGACGCCAGAAACTTTGCCGATCAAATTCGACAAGGTATCTTCTGGTGTCCATTGGCTAGATTTTTGTGTACTGCTTTCTTCGTCGGGAGATGAATCTGGGTCTTTCTTAGACATCAAATCTACACCTTCATTTAGCTAGCATTGGCAAGATAATAGGTATTTCATGTGGCGTCAGCTGTTAGTAATAGCTGTAAACTAATAAGGTCGAGTAGTACCTCTGCACTTTCTTCGACGATGAAATCAGGTTTCTTGTCTTTGTCCTTCTCTTTGTCAGTTTTTGCGGCTTCGCTTTCAATAAATTTATCCCATTCATCAGTGTTCTTGAATGGAGCAAGATCATCTAGCTGTCTTCTGCGGTTGACTAAAGATAGTTGCTCTAAGTCAAATTGCTTGTTTTCGAGCTTGCGCTGTTTCTCATTAACCGTCACTTTTTCCTTAATGCGTTGTTTTTCGAGAAGCGATATTTCTTCAAGTAGCATCGAATATTCAGGGTGTAGTGAGATTCTTGAGTTATGTTTCTGATTAAGTTGAGGTGTGAACCCTGAAACATAGTTTAGATAGTTGTACTTTGCAGATGCGATAGCATCCCATTTCAATGCATGATCTAGAGAGTTCTCGCCGACTTTGGAGTGATCAATTAATTCTGGTAATAGTATGTCTGGGATGACGCCCTTGTGTTGAGTGCTTGCGCCTGATATTCGGTAAAACTTAGCCTGAGTGATTTTTAATTGTCCATGATTCAGAGGTCGTACAGATTGAACGGTTCCCTTACCAAACGTGGGGGTCCCCATAATAACGCCTCGGCCGTAGTCTTGTATGGCGCCTGCGAATATTTCTGATGCAGAGGCGCTGAGTCTATTGACCAGTACGACAAGAGCGCCATCGTAGATTAGCGCCGGATCGGGATCTTCAAGGACTTCAACTCTGTCATTCGCGCTTCGAATCTGTACGGTCGGGCCACTATGTATGAAAAGGCCTGTCAACTGATTTGCTTCATCGAGTGAACCTCCCCCGTTTCCTCGAAGGTCAATAATGAGCCCATCTAAAGTTTGGTCTTTTTGTAACTCTGAAAGAAGTTTGATGACATCCCTTGTAGTGCTTTTATAGTTAGGGTCTCCCTCTTGCATTGCCTTAAAATCTGCATAGAAAGTAGGGATTTCTATCACGCCGACCTTATGTTTTTTTCCGTTTCGGTCAATATCAATGACGGAGCTGCTAGCGGCTTGTTCTTCTAATTTTACTTTGTCTCTTGTGATCTTGATTTCTTCAGTTTGAGTTTCGAGTTGACTCTCAGTTGGTATTATTTCTAGTCTTACAATTGAATGTTTGGGTCCGCGTATGAGGTCAACTACTTCATCTAATCGCCAACCAATTACATTGATCATGTCTCCTTCATCACCTTGTGCAACCCCTACTATTCGGTCTGACGCACCGAGTTGACCCTGTTGTTGAGCCGGGCCGCCAGGAACAAGTCGTACAACTTTTGTGTAATCATTGTCAGACTGAAGTACTGCTCCAATACCTTCCAAAGACAGGCTCATGTTTATGTTGAAATTTTCAGAAGTACGCGGTGAAAAGTAGGTGGTGTGGGGGTCGTACACTGTTGTGAATGCGTTCATGTAGGCAGAAAAAGCATCCTCGCTTCTAATCTGCAGCGTTCGCTTTAATTGATTTTCGTATCGCTTAAGAAGGCTTTCGCTTATTTCGTCTAATGTCTTTCCATCGAGTTTAAGTGAGAGGGCTGCGCTCTTGGTTCTTCTTCTCCAGATATCATCTATTTCAGTGGAGTTCTTTGCCCACTCTGCTTCGCTTCTATCCTTCAGAACAAATTCATTTTTGGTAAAGTCGAGGCTCTTGAGTCCAGTTTTAAGAAAGACAAGCTGTCGATTTAGGCGGTCTACAATTCGTTTTTGGAAACGGTTGTAGATTTTAAATGCTGGGTCTAGCTGCCCCGTCTTCAGTGCGCTGTCTAATCTAAATCGATAAATTTCAAACTCTTCGATATCTGAGCTTAGAAAATAGAGGCGTGACCTGTCGAGAGAGTTTAGGTAGTTTTCATATACTTTTTCGGACAAATCTTTATTGATGTTCTGCTTGCGATAGTGGCTGAGTGAGAGCGAACGTGCCACATATAAACTAGCTTCCTGTTGTATCCTGTCAGGACTGAGCAAAGTAAGTTGATCTGACTCAGAGTTGGGGGTGTTCTCGCTGGCGAAAACAGTCGCACTTAAACAAAGGATAGAGATGGTCTGAAGAATAATTAAACGCAGTCTTATCATAGTCGTCATAGTCACATAATAATGAGCAAAGAGCCTTTGATTGTATGTGATTGGTTTTTTTGCTGCCATAGCTGCCGTGATTAATTATTAGTAATTGGGTAACGAAATGAAACTGGAGTGTGCACGGCTTGCATGTTTCTTGTTGCCAAAAGCGCTAAAACTATCTACCTTTAATCTTTGATAAGGATTCGTTAACAACATTGAGGCCTACAAAAAATGTCACTGCTTGATAATATTCAAAATTACTATGAAACGCTGGTTATTGAGGCTTTAGCTAAGGAAGTGGAAGGCAAGAATGTCAATGAGGATGTGTTAACAGATGTTCTGTGTATTGCGATAAATCACTTGCCTCCTAGGTATATTCGTCATGAAGTCGATATGGCTTATTATACTTCTCCAACGGAGCGCGATGAGTTAAGCGAAAAAGCGGTTAAAGCTGTTAAGGACGCATTTATTTTCATTAATAAAACTGATCGAACACCCTGAGTCTTCTGTACTGTATTTAGTTATCGTTGGCTTATTTCTTCTTGTATTCTTGTATTGTGCTATGATCGCGTCGACCAACAATTAGAACATTGATGTAGTGTAGAATGACAAACAAGAAAACTTACAAAATTATCTTTTACAACGACGAAGATATATTTGAAATATATGCCTCTCACGTTTTTCCCTCAGAGTTATACGGGTTCATTGAAGTCGAACAACTTTTGTTCGGAGAAAAGTCTCAGTTATTGATCGACCCTGGTGAGGAGCGATTGAAAAATGAATTCAATGATGTGAAAAGAACCTATATTCCGATGAATGCTATCATTCGTATCGATGAGGTTGAGCAGCAAGGTGTTGCTAAAGTAACTGGCTCCAAAGGTTCTGTTACCAAATTTCCTGTTGGAGGGAAGATTGATAGCTAGTCGGCTGCTTGATTATCGCGCAGACGACTATCACTAAAAATGATGCTAGCCTCTTTGATTGTGTAGTGGAGAGCAGAAGTCTGACTAACTCAAATATTAAACCTTATGAATTCTTCGAATAGAGTAGCTCGAATTTAAAACTATGCTTGTATTGAGTGATGTATGACACCTGAAAGGTATCAGAAGCTTCGTCTTATTTTAGATCGACGTCAGCCAGACCTAACGTTACTCACTGAGCAAATTCACAAGCCAAGAAACATTGCCGCACTGGTAAGAACGAGTGATGCAGTCGGTATTCATGAGTTGAATATGGTGTGGCCATATGAGAAGCATAGACCCTACAGTGGTACTGCTATGGGGAGTGATCGCTGGGTAAACATAGTGCGTCATGAGTCTATGATAAATGCAATTTCAGGGCTTCACTCAAAAGGTTATCAGGTTTTTGCCGCTCACCTTTCTGGCGAGGCGGTTGATTATCGGACGGTTGATTATACTCGGCCTTGCGCAATCTTGATGGGGAATGAGAAGGAGGGGGTGACGGCTAAAGCTGCCGATTTAGTCGATAAGCACATAGTTATACCGATGATGGGGATGGTTGAGTCTTATAATGTATCAGTTGCCGCCGCAATTATCTTGGCCGAAGCTCAATGTCAAAGACAGAAGGCCGGCTGCTATGAGCGTGTTCGTTTGGGTGATCAAGAGTATCGAGACACATTCTTTCGTTGGGCTCATCCCCAGGTAGCAAAATTTTGCCATGAAAACAATTTGTCCTATCCTGATACTAGCGAGGAAGATGGCGAGATAATTCGTCCTTCTGAATGGTATTCTTCGGTGCGGTAAACACCATCCATATTCTAACGTCTAATTGAAGTACTAAATCGTGATTAGTGAAATCATCAAAATATCCCTGCCTGTAGTGGTGGCGCAGCTATCATTCGCATTGATGTCTTTTATAGATACATTGTTAATGGGCTTGTTAGGTGTCGAAGTTATAGCTGGTGGCGGGCTTGGCGCGGTTGTTTTCCAATTTTTCTACGTTGTTGGTATAGGTGTCTTAGTGGCAACGGCTAACCTTATTGCGTTCGCCAAAGGGCGTGAAAACGATGACGAAATTCGAAAGGCCTTACTATCAGGCTGCGTGGTAGTTGTTCTTCTCTCTATAATTTTCATTTCTCTATTGTTACATATTAGGCCGTTGTTGATTTTGTTAGGGCAAGAGGTCGAGACGGTCAACTATGCTTGCCGTTATTTGAAAGTCGTATCTTGGGCACTTTTCCCCGCATTTGGCTTTATTCTTATTCGAAGCCTCGTGTTGGGAATGGGGAGTCCTTCTGCGATTTTACCTATATGTATTGTGTCTGCAGCGATTAATTACCCTGTTAGTTACGTGCTCATGGTCGGGTTGTTTGGTATTGAGCCTATGGGAATAGAGGGCATAGCTTTAGGTACCTGTGTGATTTCGTGGGGAATGTTTTTAGGCTTGGTCGTGCTGGTTTATCGTCAGGAGTTATTTAAACCGTACGTTTTCTGGAAAGGGTGGGATCGATTCTCGGTAAGGCAGTTTGTGGAGACTGTGCGCCTGGGAATTCCTATTTCTCTTGCTCACGCGATGGAAATTGGAATGTTTTCAGCAGCCGCTTTGCTTATGGGTTTATTGGGTGTGAACGCGTTAGCATCTCATCAGGTTGCACTTCAGTTGACGAGTCTCAGCTTTATGATTCCCTTGGGTATTTCTCAAGCTGTATCGGTTAAAGTTGGCGAGTTATACGGTGCTCTCGCCATAGCCAAAATATCAATAGCTCTGCGTTCTGGCTTGATCCTGGCACTGTTAGGATCATGTCTTTCCGCCAGCCTATTTTTGTTTGCGCCGGAATTCTTGGTGACAATTTTTATTAAAGAAAGTTTAGTAGGCGCTCAAAATTATCAGTCGGTTCTTGCTATTTCGGTCGGCATATTATTTGTCGCAGCGTTATTTCAGTTTGTTGATGGCGTTCAGGTTGTTCTGATGGGGGCACTAAGGGGCTTAAAACTAGGTTTTTTACCAACGGCGGCAAGTGTGTTTAGCTATTGGGGTATTGGTATTCCGTGTGCGTATTTGTTTATGGCGAGTATGGGCGCTCAAGGTGTTTGGTTCGGCATGGGTTTGGGCTTAGGCTCCAGTAGTTTAATGCTGGCCGTTATATTCTGGCGAGAAATCCGAAAGCAGAGACTAAGCGCTTAGCGGTAATTTCTGCAAGAGTATTCAATACTCCAGGGCGACCAAAGATCTATTCCCATCGATGATGACGCGTGAAACATGGCGTTGTCTACTAGGCTAATAATACCATCGAATACAGTTACTTCCGTCGTTATTCTATTCCATTCTAAACCAAGACAAACTCGGCTAGTCTCTAAAGGGTTGCTAATCTCAGCAATTCGGTAAAACCCATGGTGATACCACTTTCGGTACCTGATTGACGTACTTGCATCTAAAGATCGAAGGTCTTCATCTTCGAAAAAACCGAAAGTCCAAGAGAAGGGTTCGGGGTCGGGAATTACTTCACCATTGTCAAAATGAATTGTCGAGCATGCGCTAGAGAGAAGTATTGCTGAAATAAGCAGTAGCTTTACAATCTGGTTCATGATGCTTCTGCCTTCCGTTTACACCAGACCTTCGCGGTGCGAGGTAAGTACAGTCCCAAGGTTATGCTTCCGTAGAGTAAGTCGAGCGCGGTATATTTTGATTGCATTTGAATGACGGGCTGCTCGGTAGTGCAAACCTTCGTGACGTCGACATGCTGGTTGCCTATGAGTCCCCACATAAAAAAGTGTTTTGATTCCTCGTAGTGAGGGCGGTAGTGGAAATTAGCGGGGCCAGTTTCAGTGATGGTAACACCCGCACAGCCCGCCAGAGACAAGCTTACAATGAGAGTAAGTGTGTAAATTACTTTTTTCACTACGCGGCCTTGGTAATGGGGTGGATTGTTTGCCTTTTAGCTTATAGTGCAATTATAGAGATTATTTAGAAAGTAACAGGCGAACCAGTCATCAAAACAATAAACTACTTCGCCTTTATTACAAGTTGGGAGGGGTTTATGTGCCTGGGAAGTCAGAGCATCGAGTTTGTTGTTGCTTTCGGTGTTCAAGTTTTTGTGCTTTTCTAGCAATAATTATTGAGGCCGTTTTGCCTCCTATATGCTCTTCACCTCGAGCTTCGGCGAGTCTAACTTGTTTTTCTCGCTCCGCGAAGCGCGCTTTTTGTTCGTCTGTATGTTTATCGTGGCAATGGGGGCAGCTGACGCCTACGAGATAATGTTCACTTGATTTTTCTTTTTCTGTAATAGGCATTCGACAAGCATTGCATTGGTCGTATTGACCTTTTTCTAGCTGGTGGTTGACGGCAACTCTATTGTCGAAAACAAAGCACTCACCTTCCCACATGGACTTTTTTTCTGGGACTTTTTCTAGATAATTCAATATTCCACCTTCTAGGTGAAAGACACTATCGAAGCCTTTTCCTTTAAGGTAGGCTGTTGATTTTTCGCACCTAATTCCACCTGTACAGAACATTGCGACTTTCTTGTGTTTGTCTGGGTCTAGGTTTTTCTCGACAAATTCTGGGAACTCTCGGAATGTTTCTGTCTCAGGGTTGATGGCATTTTTGAAGGTGCCAATTTCAACTTCATATTTGTTTCGGGTATCGACTAATAATACATCAGGGTCAGAGATTAATTCGTTCCAGTTCTCGGGTTTGACGTAGGTTCCAACGATTTCGTTTGGGTCGATATTGTCGACGCCCATGGTAACGATTTCTTTCTTTAGTTTTACTTTTGTTCGGTTAAAGGGGATTGTGTTGTCAAACGATTCTTTATGTGAGATATCCGAGAAGCGGGTGTCTGTTTTTAGCCAGTTCAGTAGTATATTAATGCTATCCCTATTGCCTGATACTGTCCCGTTAATCCCTTCGAGCGCAAGTAGTAATGTGCCTTTGATATTGTTGTCTAGCATGATCTTAAGTAAGGGTTCTCGAATAGCCTCAAAATCTTCGAGTTTAACAAATTTATATAAGGCGCAAACGACCGACTGGTCATTCTGATTGGTAAGATTGGACATGGTTTTCCTCTGCTATCTGGAACGTAAATCCAGGGCATTTAGTGATAAAAGGTTTAGAAAAGTGCTAAACCTAGTTTAATTTGTGCGGCGAGTATACAGTAAATTAGCTATGACGTTTGTAGCTTACTCTTTACTAGGGTCTTTAAGGTGTTCAAGTATTTGTTTTTTCAGACTTTTCGGAATTGCTGTAATTGTAAGTGTGTCAGATTTTTCATCAAACAGGATGGTTTGCTGCATCAGGTCGGAAGAAAAACTGAGGCTGAGACCGTTTCCTTTACCTGAAATTCTGACTAAGTGTTTGAGCTTTCGGGTGTCTGGTCGAATTGGTTTGTGGCTATCTATATGTTCAGATTGTTCGACATATTCTGAGAAGCCTGAAGGTTTATTTTCGTCAATAAACCCAGATAACTCGTTGATTGGGACGGCTTCGCCTTGCTGCTGCTGTTCAACGCAAAATTCATATGCTTTTTGGTTGATTTGGGCGGCCTCTTTAGGCTCAGCTTGTTTTGTGTAACCTGCTAGTACTTCCATTAGCGCGACAGTTTCTTTTGCCGAGTCTATAGTGCTGTTAAATCCACATGCTTGTGTAAATGCTTCGCCTACTTTGCCTTTAGATCTTGATCTAACCAAGCATAGGTAAGGGGAGTTGTCTGTTTCACTGTGTTCAGATAACCAGTCTTCAATGTCGACCCGTAAAGCTAAATCGAGTTTACTCGTATTGAGGTAGTCTACGGTATCTAGCGTTAGGGAGTTGTCTAATAACAAGCCTGACTGGGTTTCAATGGCAAAAATATATAACCTAGGTCCATCTGCTCTGTCTTCATGTATGAAAAAAACGTTGGCTTCGTATGGTTCACTTGTCTTGTCTATTAATTCCTTGAATTGACTCATGAATAGTTGAGTCAATTTTTCGAACGGAATTTTCTTGTCTAATTGTTCTTTTAGCCAATTTTGGAAAGGGGCAGTGCTGTAGTCTTCATCGAACGAACCGTGAAATTTACCTGCCTTAAACTGGAATACTTTTTTAAATTGGCTGAAGAGCGATTCATGGTCAGCACTTACTTGTGCTGATGTTTCACTTATTCTTAGTTCGGAGGGCTGTTCTTCTTGCCAGCGAGTAATGCGATGAATAATTAAAGAGGTAATAGCCATAGCTGATACGCGTATGTTGTCCGGGTAAGTTAAGGTGAAGTTTTTTTATATTGCTGCCGGTCCGCATTGGACCGGCTATTTCTAAGATTACTATATTTTCTCGACTTGAGTGGCGATATCATCGTCTGTAGTTGCCGAAAGCTGGGTGTCAGCTATTTCTGACGGGGTGCTAAGAGCTACAATAGCTATCAAGCCTGACTCTTTCAATGATTGAGCGACGAGCATTTTTTCGGCATCGTTATCTGATACAGAACTCGAAACAATAATGCATGTTCGTCCAAGATTAAATAATTTACGTTCCACAGCTTGTGCTAACACATCAGCCGCTTCTCCTGAACAAGAGATAATAAGGGGCGTTTGGTGGTCAAGTCGTGCGGCGCGTTCTGCATCGCTGACGGGCTGCCAGTTCGAGCTATCATCATCAGTTGTTGATTCGATCATGCCTGCGCCGACGGTTACATTTGTCAGTCGGTCAATTATGATGAAGGAGCCAGTCGACTTGTTTTCGGTGTAGGGGTCGAAAGCGACCGTTTGGTTCAGGTGAATAGTGCATAGTGCAATGCTATTTAGCGACAAATGCTCAGTTTTCGATTTGTCCATGGTATTGATATCGATTAGCTGGTCAATTGATTTGATTGATCCAGATACAAGTTTAGATCCGAGCTTAATATCAACGAGTTTTCCGGGTTTGATTTCGTCCTCTGACATCCAGACAATATGGGCCGTAAATGCTGAGCTTATGGCTGGAGTGTTACCTGATTTGACGATCATGTCGCCGCGACTGATATCAATTTCGTCGTTCAGGGTAAGCGTTATAGCTTGCTCTGCAAAGCCTTCTTCTTGTTCGCCTTCAAATGAAACAACCGCTTTGACCGTGCTTGATTTACCTGAAGGTAGCGCCGTTATTTTGTCGCCAGGTCGAACAATTCCAGATGCAATGGTGCCACAGAAACCGCGGAAATTGAGATTTGGTCTATTTACATACTGAACAGGAAGTCGAAAGTCTTCAAGATTCTTGTCTTTCGATACTTCTACAGTTTCTAGCATTTCCATTAATGGCTTGCCGGTATACCAGGGAGTTTCTTTTGCAAGTTCAATTGTATTGATACCCTTTAGGGCGGACAGCGGAGCGAATTGTATGTCACCCAAATTTAGCATCGATGAAAACTGTAGATAGTCGTCTTTGATTTCGTTGAATCGCTGTTCACTGTAGTCCACAAGGTCCATCTTGTTAATAGCAACGATAACGTGCTTGATACCTAAAAGAGAGGCAATAAATGAGTGGCGTTTTGTTTGTGTGAGTACGCCATGCCTCGCATCAATAAGAATAATAGCGAGGTCGGCTGTCGACGCGCCTGTTGCCATGTTGCGGGTATATTGTTCATGGCCTGGGGTGTCGGCTATTATGAACTTGCGTTTATCGGTTGAAAAGTACCGGTAAGCGACGTCTATTGTAATTCCTTGCTCTCTTTCAGCTTGAAGTCCGTCGACTAGCAGTGCTAAGTCAATTTCTTCTCCAGTTGTGCCGGATTTTACGCTGTCTTTTTTGATCGCTTCAAGTTGATCTTCGTAGATCATTTGGGCATCGTGAAGTAGGCGGCCAATTAGCGTGCTTTTACCGTCATCTACGCTACCGCAGGTCAAAAGCCTTAGTAGTGCCTTTTGCTCATGTTGTTTGAGATATTCAGTAATATCTTCACTTATTAGGTCTGACTGGTGTGCCATTTTTAAATCTCTTTGTATTCGAGTGTATTAGGCTATTTTACTGGTTCGCCTATCTACAATATTCAATCAAGTAAAAAAGGGTAGAGGAGGTAGGTGATACCTAAAAGTAACCTTCGCGCTTTTTTTGTTCCATTGATCCGGCCTGGTCGTGATCAATTACGCGACCTTCTCTTTCAGAGGACGTGGCTAGAAGCATTTCCTGAATAATATCGGGTAATGTGGCAGCTTCTGATTCGACAGCGCCAGTTAACGGATAGCAGCCGAGTGTTCGGAAGCGTACCGATCTCATCTCAATTTTTTCATCTTTGCCAATTGGCATACGGTCATCGTCAACCATGATCATAACGCCGTCACGTTCAACAACGGGGCGCTTTTTAGAGAAGTAAAGAGGGACTATGTCGATATTTTCAAGGTAAATATATTGCCAGATATCAAGTTCTGTCCAATTTGAAAGCGGGAACACACGAATACTCTCGCCTTTATTTACTTTGCCGTTATAGACGTTCCATAATTCTGGTCGTTGGTTTTTTGGGTCCCAACGATGATTCTCATCTCTGAATGAATAGACTCGTTCTTTCGCTCGAGACTTTTCTTCGTCGCGCCTGGCGCCACCAAAAGCGGCGTCAAACTGGTGTTTATCTAGCGCTTGTTTCAAGCCCTGGGTTTTCATGATGTCTGTGTGTTTAGCGCTCCCATGAGAGAACGGCCCAACACCTTCATCTACACCATCTTGGTTGATATGCACAATCAGGTCATAGCCGTATTTTTCGACTGTCTTGTCTCGAAACTCAATCATTTCTTTGAACTTCCATGTCGTATCGACATGCATCAAAGGAAAAGGCAGCTTGCCTGGCGCGAAGGCCTTCCTGGCCAAATGTAGCATTACGGCAGAGTCTTTACCGACAGAATAAAGCATAACAGGGCGATCAAATTCCGCAGCTACTTCTCTGATGATATGGATGCTTTCAGCTTCCAGCTGCTTGAGATGAGTCAAGTTGTATTTCGACATATAGGTTGCTCGTGTCTCTATTGTAGAGCGCCAATGCTGCATACAGCATTATGCTAGATGAAAAAAAGGGCGACACTATAGCAGAAAGGTGTAGAAATATTAAGAGAATATTCTACGTTAAAATCTTTGATGCTAGGGCCAAAGCCGTCAGGTGACCTAATGCTTGTGTATATATTCTGAGGCCTTTATCTCATGGTAGGTTATTTTACTGAAGGCAGATTCATTCGCCAGCTTGACGGGTTGAGGGTCAACTATTTCAACAGGGATGCCGTGAGTGATTGCGGCTTCCAGCGCCATCTGGGTGATATTAACGCTAAACGATGTGCCTATAAAAACCATGCGCTCGGCGTGTATCATTCGTTCTTGAGCTTCTTCAATTCTATATAAGTCAGTATAAAATTCGTCGAATAACAACACAAAAGGCTTAAGGGATTTATTGATCTCGGGGTGTTGAAGTTGCTTGTTTATACGGAAAAGATCGAGCAAAGAATCTTGTAAATTATCTTGGTCTAGATCGTCCCATGGTGTGTGCATGATTTCAGCGGGTTCGCCCTGAGGGTGGTATAAAGTCATTTGGTCTAAGCGGCCGTGAATAGCTATGTAATTATCGTTCCCTGCTTTTCCGTCTAGCCCATCAATATTCTGGGTGATTAGGTTTTTGTTGGCTAGCCAATGGTGTACCTCATTTGGGCCATGATTTCGATAGGTTGCAAATCGGTTGTAATACCATGTTAGGAACTCAATTGGGTTGTCGTGGTACATTTTTCTAGTCGCCATTTGCATGGGGGTATAATTTTTACTGCCGATTGTCCAAAAACCATCAGTTCCTCGAAATGTTGGAATGCCGCTTTCAGCGCTAACCCCTGCGCCTGTGATATAGAGAGTTTCCATCTATATTGCTTCTCTTAAGTGTGGTTTTTAGTTGTGTTATTTAATCGCAGATAACTGAAGATGACTAGGTCCTATTGGGCAGATGGGGTTATAATGCGCGTTTTTTGTGAAGTAGAAGAGTAAAAAATGGACGTGAAAGCCTACATGATCGAAGTTGGTATTGCCGCAAGACAAGCAGCCAGCGTAATGACTTCGGTAAGTACAGAGCAGAAAAACAAGGCTTTGTTAGCAACGATTGACGCGCTGAACTCTCAACGGGACATATTGATATCCGAGAATCGTAAAGACTTGGAGCAAGGGAGGTTGAACGGTCTTGAGCCTGCAATGCTAGACCGCTTAGAGTTAACTTCTGCCCGAATTGACGGGATGATTGAAGGTCTTCAGCAAGTGGCTGGGCTAGATGATCCAATCGGCATAATTAATGATCTGAAATACATGCCGTCAGGTATTCAGGTAGGCAAAATGCGCGTGCCTTTAGGTGTGATCGGAATTATTTATGAGTCGCGCCCCAATGTGACAGTAGAAGCGGCAAGTCTGTGTATAAAGTCTGGCAACGCTACAATCTTGCGAGGTGGTTCGGAAGCAATACATTCGAATAAAGCGATTGCTGCTTGTATTTCACTTGGTTTGTTGGCGGCAGGCTTGCCAGAGAATGCGGTTCAAGTTATCTCTACAACTGATCGCGCGGCAGTTGGTGAAATGATCACGATGCCAGAATATGTTGATGTTATCGTCCCAAGGGGAGGCAAGGGGCTGATAGAACGAATTAGTCGTGACGCAAAGGTTGCAGTTATTAAACATTTGGACGGAATTTGTCATGTTTATATTGACAAAGACGCCGATAGTCAGAAAGCCTTGGATGTGTCTATAAACTCAAAAACACAGCGGTATGGCACATGTAACACGATGGAAACACTGCTTGTTGACGAAAATATCGCTGAGTCAGTCTTGCCGCAGTTGGCTGGTTTGTATGCTGACAAAGGTGTCGAATTAAGAGGTTGTGAGAAGACGCTGGGAATACTAGTTGGAATTAAGGAGGCGGTCGAAGAAGATTGGTCGACAGAGTATTTGGCGCCTATATTGTCTATAAAAATAGTTGAAGGTATGAATCAGGCAATCGCTCATATCAACCAGTATGGTTCGCATCACACTGATACAATCGTCACTGAAAACTATACGAAAGGGCGTCAGTTTTTATCGCAAGTAGATTCCAGTTCCGTCATGATCAATGCGTCTACGCGATTTGCTGACGGATTCGAATATGGTTTAGGTGCAGAGATCGGCATATCTACAGACAAAATTCATGCTCGGGGTCCGGTAGGACTACATGGGCTAACTTCTGAAAAATTTGTTGTCTTGGGTGATGGTCATATCCGAAGTTAAATTTATCGTCAGTGGAGGTTTTTGAATTGAGGGTGGTATTCGGAGGCACGTTTGACCCTGTACATATCGGTCACCTGAGAATGGCAACCGAGTTGAGGTGTGCGGTTGGGGTTGATGTTGTTCATTTGATGCCCTGTTTTCAGGCTGTTCATAAGGAAGTTTCTGCGACCTCTGCTGACCGTTTAAATATGTTGGCGCTTTCAATAGACGGTGACTCAGGTTTAGCTATTGATAAACGCGAGATCAGGAGAAACAAGCCAAGCTTTACGTATGACTCTTTGCGTGAACTCAGGAAAGAGATTTCGACAAGTCCTATGTTGTTGGTAATGGGGTCTGACTCGGTGCAGAACTTACCAAGCTGGCGTCATGCAGATGCATTTTCAGCATTGACTAATTTGTTAGTCATTCGTCGGCCAGGTGTTGAAAATCAAGATGGCTGTTTTATAAAAAAGACATTGGGTCTGCTTGGTTTTTCCAAAGCTGGTAAGCTACGCGACCTAAAAAAAACAGAATCAGGCTTGTATTCAGAGCTTGATTTATCGGCTCTCGATATTTCGAGTACTGAAATACGGTCACTGACACAAGCGAGAAAGAGCATTCGCTATTTAGTCAAAGATGCAGTTAGGCAATATATTTGTGATAATGAACTTTATCGAATGTAATTCATTCATACTTATTTGAGGAAAAATAAATTTTTATGCAAACTGAAGAACTAAAAACGGTTGTAGTAGATGCTCTTGAAGATCTGAAAGCAGACAATATTTGTGTAATTGACGTAAAAGATAAAACAAGCGTTACCGATTATATGGTTATTGCTTCTGGGACATCTAATCGTCATGTAAGGTCTCTTGCAGAAAATTTGGTAAGTGATATCAAAGGTCGTGGGGGCAAGCCTCTTGGTGTAGAAGGCGCAACAGGTAGTGACTGGGTCCTAGTCGATTTAGGTGAAGTGGTTGTTCATGTAATGATGCCTGCGACCCGAACATTTTATGACTTAGAGAGTTTTTGGCGAGATGGCCCTGATGAAAGCGCATCTATGGTAGAGCATTAATTCTTTCTTTATCTGTCTAGAGTTAACCTTCTGATAATGAAAATAAAGATTCTGGCTGTTGGAACCAAAATGCCTAAATGGGTAACAGATGGTTTTAACGAGTATTCGAAGCGTATGCCGCGAGAAATGGTTCTGGAGCTAGTAGAAATATCCCCTGGCAAGCGTGGTAAAAATGCGGATATTCAAAGAGCGATCCAAAAAGAAAGTGACTTGATACTATCGAATATTGATAAAACAGATCACGTTATCGCACTTGAAGTTAAAGGCCAAAAATGGAGTACAGAAAAACTAGCCGAAAACATGGAGTCGTGGCAGATGTCTGGTCAATCTGTGGCGCTTTTGGTCGGCGGGCCAGACGGGCTAAGTGATTCATGCCGTACGAGAGCTAACCAGCAATGGTCGTTATCTGCTTTGACACTGCCTCACCCGATTGTTCGGATTATTCTGGCTGAGCAAATTTATAGAGCTTGGTCTGTCACGCAAAATCACCCCTATCATCGGTCATAAAACACTTGGAGCTCTTCGTTGAAATCTGACCGACGCCTGAAAGATTCAAACCGAGAAAAACGCATATATGTCTCTAGGACAATTATCGCGTCTATTTTCGTGCTTATACTTACTAGCGCTCTGATTTATAGATTGTATGACTTGCAGATAGTTAATACCGAACATTTTCAGACACTCTCAGATAACAATAGAATGCAGCTCGAATCCATCGCGCCAAATAGGGGGCTTATATACGACCGGAATGGCTTCTTGTTGGCAGACAACCAACCGGTGTTTAGTATTGCAATTGTGCCTGAGAATACTGAATCTATTGACGAAACTATCGCGTCTGTTCAAGACGTTGTGACAATCTCCCCCGAACAAATTAAGCGCTTTAAGAAACGGTTGAAACGCTCTCGAAGGCCGTTCCAGTCAGTAATCTTGAAAAGTAAACTATCAGAACAAGAGATCGCTAGAATAGAGGTAAGGCGTCATGAGTTCCAGGGTTTAAAAGTACAAGCAGAGCTGGCGCGCTATTATCCATTCGGAGAGAATACTGCACACTCAATTGGCTATGTTGGTCGTATCAATGAAAAAGAATTGACCACGGTAGATGAGCGGAACTATTCGGCGACAAATTATATTGGTAAGTTGGGTGTCGAGCGTTTCTACGAAACCTTACTTCATGGTCAAGTTGGTTTTCAGAAAGTGGAGACGAACGCAAGCAATCGAGTATTGAGAGTGTTGGAGCGAACGCCACCAGTGCCAGGAAAAAACCTAATCTTGCACCTAGATGCACAGTTGCAAAAAAAAGCCTCCGCATTATTGGGTGATAGACGAGGCGCAGTCGTCGCAATTGAGCCCTCGACAGGGGGCGTTTTAGCGATGGTGAGTACACCTAGTTTTGACCCCAATGAATTCGTTACGGGTATAGATTATCAATCTTATGGTGAGTTACGTGACTCTCTAGATTTACCGTTATTTAACCGTGCAATTAAAGGGCAATATCCGCCGGGGTCTACTATCAAGCCAATAATTGGTCTTGGAGGTTTGGATGGTGGTGCGACAGATAGGGCTTTTTATATATGGGATGAGGGTAAGTATCAACTCAAGAACGATGAGCGGATATATCGAGATTGGAAGCGACGCGGGCATGGCAAAATAGACTTGAATGAGGCGATTACGCAATCTTGTGATATCTACTTTTATGACCTGGCATTCAAAATGGGTGTCGATCAGATGTCAAAGTATCTAGGATATTTTGGTTTTGGACAAAATACTGCTGTAGATATATCTGAGGCAAGAGATGGGATTCTGCCGTCTAGAGAGTGGAAACGGGCCCTAAAAGGTCGGGCTTGGTACCCCGGGGACTCGTTAAATTTAGGTATTGGACAAGGTTTCATGCTTGCCACGCCTCTTCAGTTGGCCAGCGCTACAGCGATGTTAGCAAATAGGGGTAAGTGGGTTGCTCCCGTGTTATTAAAGTCATTAGTAGGCAGTGATAATAGCTCGGGGTCTGAGCTTAATAGTGTGAGGCGAAGAAACGTAGAAGTTGAGACCGCAAATTTATCAAACCCTGATGATATGGAGTTTGTAATTCAGTCGATGAAAAATGTGATGCATTCAAAAACAGGTACTGCGAGAGCAAGCGGCCGAGGTGCACCCTATAGAATGGCGGGTAAAACAGGCACTGCTCAGGTTGTTGGTATCAAACAGGGTGAAAAGTATGATGCGGAAGCTTTATTAGAAAGGCATAGAGATCATGCGCTTTTTGTTGGGTTTGCACCGGTGGTTGACCCTACAATTGCAATCGCTGTGATTGTCGAAAATGGTGGCGGAGGAAGTAGTACAGCTGCCCCGATTGCTCGGGCTTTGTTTGATACTTGGATTTTGGAATCAAATAAGTCTGATGAGGGGCCGAAATGAGCCAGGATTTCTTGAGGCAAATGCCTGGAGCTGAAAATCATTTGGGAAAAGGTGCCGGTTTGGCTTTCAGGCTACATCTTGACCCGGTGCTGTTGGTGCTGTTACTCATATTGTGCACCGCAGGTCTTTTCATTTTGTATAGCGCTAGTGGGCAGAGCATGGTGCACGTTGAGAAGCAGCTTGTTCGTTATGGGCTCGCTTTTTTCGTGATGTTTATTTTTGCTCAATTGGACCCCATTGTATACAAGCGTTGGTCTCCGTGGTTTTTCCTACTTGGGGTATGTGCGCTGGCCGGCGTGTTGCTTTTTGGAACTGGTGCTAAAGGTGCGCAGAGATGGCTACAGGTGCCTGGCTTGCCTCGATTTCAACCATCAGAGTTTATGAAGTTGGTTGTACCGATGATGGTGGCATGGTTTCTATCAAGTCGATATTTGCCTCCTAGTTTCAAATCGGTAGTAGGGGCGCTTTTACTTGCGTTCGTTCCTGTCATATTGATCGTTAAACAACCTGACTTGGGGACATCGATACTCATTGCGGCATCCGGAATATTCGTTGTGATGTTTTCGGGAATTAGGTGGCGAGTCGTAAGTGGTTTTGCTGTGTTAATTGCGGCACTTGCTCCCGTGATGTGGATGTTCGTGATGCGAGGTTATCAAAAACAACGAGTGTTAACTTTTCTGAACCCCGAAAGCGACCCGCTAGGGTCAGGCTGGAATATCATTCAATCAAAAACGGCAATTGGTTCTGGGGGAATGTGGGGGAAAGGTTGGTTGCAAGGTACTCAATCACAGTTGGACTTTTTACCCGAGAGCCATACCGACTTCATCATCGCTGTATGTGCAGAAGAATTCGGTTTTATGGGGGTTCTAGCGTTACTATTTCTCTATTTACTAATCGTCTTCAGAGGGTTGTTCATTGCGCTCAAGGCGCAAGATTCTTATGGTCGGATTTTGGCTGGTAGCCTCACGATGACATTTTTTATCTATATTTTTGTTAATATTGGAATGGTCTCAGGCATATTACCTGTGGTTGGAGTGCCGCTTCCTTTAGTGAGTTATGGAGGCACATCGGCTGTTACTTTGATGGCAGCGTTTGGTGTGCTAATGTCGATACACACGCATCGAAAAATGCTGTCTAGATGAGTTTCTACCATCGGTCAGATTACAAGTAATTTCTTTACATAAACCAAATAGGAAGGAATACCAATAAATGAGCCACATCGCGTCAATGACTAAAACAAATATTATAAAGGCGAGACTGATATTACTTATTCTGCTGTTTTTTCCCTTAAGCGGCTTCGCGGATTATCTAGGTCATGAAAAGGCAAACGCATTTATTGACGATGTGGTAAGCAAACACCAATTTGATAAGGGCGAGTTGCAGAGTTTATTTGCGAAGGCTGAAAAAAAAGACAGTATTTTAGAAGCTATTTCTCGCCCGGCTGAGAAAAGATTGGAGTGGAGTGGTTATCGAAAAATATTCATGACTGATGACAGGATCAAGCGAGGAAAGTCATTTATCGAGACGTATCAAAAAGACCTGATGCGTGCTGAACAAAAATTTGGTGTACCGATTGAAATCATCGCTGCGATCATTGGGGTTGAAACTCGATACGGAAGCAATAAAGGTAGCTATAGAGTAATAGACGCGCTGGCGACTCTCGCTTTTGATTACCCTCCAAGAAGTAAGTTTTTCACAAGTGAGTTAGAGCAGGCGTTGTTATTGTCAAAAGAGCAGGGCTTTGACCCACTTGAATTAAAGGGTTCGTATGCTGGTGCTATGGGTTACGGACAGTTTATTCCGAGTAGCTACAGGCACTATGCCGTCGACTTTGATGGTGACGGTGTTGTTGACATATTGAATAACCCTGTTGATGCCATTGGCAGTGTTGCCAATTACTTCGCAAAGCATAAATGGCATACAGGAGAGGGTGTCGCCTTTAATCTGAGCTCGACCGACGCGGCCAAACATCAGAAGTATATTTCTAAGAAGTTAAAGCCCGCACACACAATAGGTGATTTACGAGCGTCCAATATTGAATTACCAGATCAATTGAAGGCCGATATTGCTGCCAAATTGCAACCTTTACTAGGTGAGAGCGGTGATGAACTTTGGTTGACCCTGCATAATTTTTACGTCATCACGCGTTACAATCACAGTCATCTCTATGCCATGGCTGTGTTCCAACTATCTGAAGCATTGTCGAATACGCTTTAATGTTAGTTAGATTTAATAGTGTCGTTCTTGTATGCAGTTTGGCTAAGTACACTTTGCTGTTATCGGCATTATTTCTGGTTGCTTGTACGACATCCCGATACAGTGTCGAGAACGACTTTGCGCCCAAAGTGGATTTTGACGCGAGCAATATCCCTAATGCGATCCCTAAATGGGAGCCACTGAGCCCAAGTGGAAACAGATCCCCTTACACTGTTCGAGGTAAGTCATATTCGATTATGGCATCTGCGGATGAGTATGTTGAAGAGGGTGTAGCGTCGTGGTATGGCTCTAAATTCCATGGTGAGCTGACGTCTAATGGAGAAACATACAATATGTATCAGCTGACCGCTGCACATAAGACCTTGCCATTGCCGTCTTTTTTAAAGGTGACGAATCTAGAAAATAACAAATTCATTATTGTGCGAGTAAACGATCGAGGGCCTTTTCATGGCGAACGAATTGTTGATTTGTCGTATGCCGCAGCCAAAAAATTGGAATATGATCAAAAAGGCACGGCGAACGTCATGTTAGAGGTTATCCCGATGACTCCTCCAAACGTAGCCGGGGAATCACAGTCTAATGATCAGTTGGCTATTTTTATTCAAGTCGCAGCTTTTTCTAGTATAGATTCAGCGAATAAGAGTAAGAACAGGCTTGAATCTCTTCAATTGACTGGCAATGTATTCGTTGCGACTTCTCCAAATGCTAATCCGGTAGTTCACCGAGTACGGCTTGGCCCATATGAATCTGAAAAAACAGCAAAAATCGAACTTAACGTCATCTTAGAAAAGAATATAGGGTCGCCGATGTTAATTAGTCGTGCCATGAATGGACAAAATTGGTAGGTAATATTTGCCTACACCAATTAAGAGCTTTCATGATGGATGATTCGAACATTGAAATCAGTTAGACTTCCGCCTTGTCTGAGATAGCTTAGCTTCTCGGTTTATCGCCAACACTCCACCTATGTATATACCAGGCTATAAATAATGCTTAAATTTTTTAATCGAATGTCTTTTCAGCTCACCTGCATATGTTTTGTTATGTCTGCATATATTGCCACAGCGCAGGCAAAACCAGCATTGATCCCAGCGCCGCCCCAGGTTTCTGCAAGCTCCTATATTCTTATGGATGCGACGAGTGGTGAGGTCATTGTCGAACATGAAAGTTATATTCAACTGCCACCTGCATCTTTGACCAAAATGATGACAGCTTATATCGTTGAAAATGAAGTAGCTCAGGGCAATATTAATCTTTATGACGAAGTACCCATCAGTGTTAAGGCTTGGAAAACCGGTGGGTCGAAAATGTTTATCAAAGAAGGAACAAAGGTTGTACTTGAGGAGTTATTAAAGGGCGTTATTATTCAGTCAGGTAATGATGCCAGTATCGCGCTTGCAGAATATGTAGCGGGTAGCGAAGAAGCATTTGCAGACGTGATGAATCAACAAGCAACGCTGTTAGGTATGACTAACTCTAGTTTCATGAATGCGACAGGGTTACCCTCTGAAGGGCATTATTCTTCAGCCTCCGATTTAGCAAAATTAGCATTAGCGATTATCAACGACTTTCCGGATCAGTACCCTTTGTACTCAGAAAAGTACTTTACTTACAATAATATACGGCAGCCTAACAGGAATAGATTATTGTGGAGAGATAAGTCTGTAGACGGTTTGAAAACAGGTCATACAGAAGAAGCGGGTTATTGCTTGGTGGCATCAGCAAAAAGAAATGATATGCGTTTGATTAGCGTGGTAATGGGAACGCAAAGTGAGAATGCCAGAGCAAAAGAAACGCAAAAACTGCTTAATTACGGCTTCCGTTACTATCAGACACACACACTTTACACAGCCGGTCAGCCGTTGACAGACTCTCAAGTTTGGCAAGGGTCTATTGATTCTGTTCAGTTAGGCATTTCCGATGATGTGATTGTGACAATTCCAAGAGGGCATAAGAGTGAACTTAAGGCAGAGTTGAAAGTTGATCCTGTGATTACGGCACCCGTTGATGTAGGGCAGGAATTTGGCCGCCTCGTAGTGACGTTAGATGGTAAGACTATTGTAGATGAGCCATTGGTTGCACTTGAGCCAATTCCTGAAGGCGGTATATTTAAACGATTGTGGGATATGATCAAATTGTTCTTTATTGGCTTGTTTGCGTAGGAGGTTTAAGTGGCGACGCCAGATGAAGCAAAAATCGAATTTCCATGTGACTATCCCATCAAGGCTATTGGCAACAACAAAATCGACTTGAAAGCGTTAGTAATTGAAACGGTTAAAAAGTACGCGCCTGACTTAAACGAGGCTAGAGTGACCTTGAATCCGAGTAGTAAGGGCACATTTGTTTCTGTCAGATTTTTTATAGAGGCAACAGGGCCAGAGCAACTGAAGTCGATTCATGAAGCGTTAATGGCGACTGGTCACGTAAAAATGGTGATTTGACTAGGTCAAAATAGGCTTGAATCAGGAGATAATCGTGCCAGAGTCAATAAATGATCGTCAATTGAGGGTGAAAATGCTTCATGGTTTTCAGCCTTATGAGAAAGTGTGGCATGCCATGCAGGCTTTCACTGACGAGAGAGATGTGTTTACTGACGATGAAATATGGGTGTTGCAGCACGAAGCTGTTTTCACTCAGGGCCAAGCCGGAAAGGCCGAGCATATATTAGCGCCTGGCGATATCCCTGTTGTTAAGGTAGATAGGGGCGGTCAAGTAACCTATCACGGCCCGGGTCAACTCGTTATCTATTTGATGATTGACATCCGTAGGTTAGAAATGGGCGCTAGAAATCTGGTTACGTCTATCGAAAACGCGCTTAAGAGTATGTTAGCTAGTTATCACCTGGATGCTGTTACAAAAGAAGGCGCGCCGGGTGTTTATATCGACGATGCAAAGATAGCGTCATTAGGATTAAGAATTCGAAAAGGCAGATCATTTCACGGCCTTAGCTTGAATGTAGATATGGATATGGAGCCTTTTGGCCGTATTAATCCATGTGGTTATCAAGGTTTGAAGATGGTACAACTGCACGATTTCGAACCAAATGTTGGTTTGGAAAGAGCCGCCGGAATCTTGGTAAACGAAGTTCAAAGTGCCTTTGGCTATGGTGAGATTGTTATGGAGTATGTTGAAACAGTATGAAAGAAGATAACGCGTCATCAAAAGGTGTAAAAAAGCGTAAGTCTGCGGTACAGGGCGAGAAATTACGCGGCGCAGAGAAAGTTGCACGAATTCCTATCAAAGTCATTCCGACTGAGAAAATGTTACGAAAACCTGATTGGATTCGTGTTCGCGTTCCGGCTAGTCCGAGAATTGCTGAGATCAAAACTCAGTTAAGAAAACACAAGTTACATAGTGTTTGTGAAGAAGCATCTTGCCCCAATCTAGGCGAATGTTTTTCGGGTGGAACCGCTACTTTTATGATTATGGGCGATATTTGTACTCGACGCTGCCCATTTTGTGATGTCGCTCATGGTCGGCCTAACGCACTGAATGAAAAAGAACCCAAAGAACTTGCTGTGGCTATCGCAGACATGGGGCTTAAATATGTTGTCGTGACATCTGTCGATCGAGACGACTTACGGGACGGAGGCGCTGGTCATTTTGCTGATTGTATTCGAGAAACGAGACTTCATTCGCCTTCGATAGAAATCGAAGTATTAGTACCTGATTTCAGAGGTCGAATGGACACGGCGCTGGATATTCTGAAAGATACGCCTCCTGATGTGTTTAATCATAATCTTGAGACGGTACCTTCTCTTTATAAAAAAGTCAGGCCAGGGTCAGACTACCAATGGTCTTTGGATCTTCTGAAGAGATACAAGGAATTGAGGCCCAATGTTTTGACGAAATCGGGTTTAATGCTGGGTATTGGCGAGACGATTGACGAAGTGAAGCAAGTGATGCAAAACCTAAGGGATCACAATGTCGATATGTTGACGTTAGGGCAATACCTGCAACCCAGTCGAGAGCATCTTGCGTTAGAACGATACGTGACGCCTGAAGAATTCGATGACCTAGCAGTATTGGCAAAAAAAATGGGGTTCAAACGTGTTGCGAGTGGTCCAATGGTGCGCTCCTCTTATCATGCGGACAAACAGGTTAAAGGCGAAGAATTGTCTAAAGGTTAAGGCTTGATGAAAAAGGGAAAACCAGAACCTAATTCGGTTTCGGCCATCAAAACGGGGAGTTTCGAAAGGCGGCTCGCACTGACAAAAATTGGATTGCTCGCTGGTTCCAAAATGGCCGGCCAGCTTGCTGGTAGTGTTTTTTCAGGGAAAGAAAAGCGCGCTGAAAAGCGAAAAATTGCCCTGTCTGAGCAAGCACAGTTTATTGTTGCTGAGTTAGGAAAGCTGAAAGGCAGTGTGGTGAAAATTGGCCAGGTCATGGCCTTATATGGTGAGCATTTTCTTCCAACAGAGGTAACTGAAGCGCTTCATACCTTAGAAGAAAATACAACAGCATTAGATTGGCCCGTAATAAGAGAGGTTCTCTTTGAACAGCTCGGTCCTCAAGCAATGTCTCAGTTAGACGTAGAACATACCCCCATTGGCTCAGCATCGTTGGGTCAGGTTCACCGTGCTACGATTCTCGATACAGGCAAAGTGATCTGCCTAAAGGTGCAATACCCTGGCGTAGCACAAGCCATTGACGTAGACCTTAATGCCGTCGCTCAAATCCTTAAATTAGCTCGAATAGTTACCTTCGGACCCGCTTTTGATGACTGGCTAGAAGAAGTTAGGACCATGATGCACCGTGAAGTCGACTACGTTCTCGAAGCAAAAACGACAGAACGATTTGCTCGCATGCTAGAGCAAGATTCTCGCTATATTGTGCCATCAGTCTATTGGAAATATTCTACCGCGCGCGTGATGGCAACCAGCTTTGAGCAAGGCGAAAATGTTTCATCTGAACGTGTCGCCAATTTGTCGCAAGAGCGCAGAAATTTATTGGGAAAATTATCACTTACCATATTTCTTCAAGAGCTTTTTGAGTGGGGTGAAATACAAACCGATCCAAATTTTGGAAATTATCGGATTCGCATCGATGACCAGGGAGAGGAAGACAAAATTGTCTTGTTAGACTTTGGTGCCGTGCAGAAATACCCATCAAGTTTTATCGACCCCGTTTGTAACATGATTTCATCGGCGTATTACAAAAACGTTTCAGGCGTGATTAAAGGTGGCATTGCGTTGAAGATTATGAACGACGACTGGCCAGAATCCATACTCACTGAATTTGCAGAGGTCTGTATTGCAGTATTGGAACCGTTGGCAAGTGAGCGAAATCGAGATGTACCACATGCTTACAACACTGTCGGTGATTATTGCTGGAAGGGTAGTGATTTACCCACAAGAATAGCTAAGCGAGCAGCCAAGTCGGCGATCAGTCGATATTTTAAAATCCCTCCAAAAGAATTCGTTTTTCTCAACAGAAAGCTTGTCGGTGTGTACACCTTTATTTCAGTTCTGGATGGAGAGTTTAACGGTAAGGAGCTGCTAATTCCGTTTTTGGATCTTTACCAGCAAAAACAGCCGTCGCAATGAAGAGGCAAATCATTTAAAATGCCCCGTTTTACTGATGCTTCTTAGTCTATCGGGCTGAAATTTGTGTCGCCAATTGATCCAAAATAGAGATACCGAGCCCTGTGAGCAGCCTTAAACATATCCGAAATTTTTCTATTATTGCCCATATCGATCATGGTAAATCGACTCTAGCAGATCGTTTTATTCAAGTTTGCGGTGGTTTATCCGAAAGAGAAATGGCGGCCCAGGTCCTAGACTCAATGGATATTGAGCGAGAACGTGGAATCACAATAAAAGCACAGAGTGTCACCTTAGATTACACCGCTAAAAATGGTGAGACCTACCAACTGAATTTTATCGATACTCCGGGCCACGTAGATTTTTCATATGAAGTATCTAGATCGTTATCAGCGTGTGAAGGCGCTTTATTGGTTGTTGATGCAGGGCAAGGCGTTGAGGCTCAGTCAGTAGCAAACTGTTATACCGCTCTCGAACAGGGTCTAGAAGTTCTGCCTATATTAAACAAAATGGACCTGCCACAGGCTGACCCAGAGAAAGTTCAACAAGAAATTGAAGATATTATAGGTATTGATGCAAGCGAAGCCGTACCTTGCAGTGCGAAGAGCGGTATGGGGGTTGAAGATGTTTTAGAAGCCCTTGTTACAGCAATTCCATCGCCGGAAGGTGACGTAAACTCACCCTTACAAGCATTGATTATCGATTCTTGGTTCGATAATTACTTGGGCGTGGTCTCGTTGGTGCGTGTTAAAGAGGGGACCTTGAGAAAAGGCGATAAGCTCCTGATAAAATCTACTGGCAAGGTAGATCAAGTTGACTCGGTTGGGGTCTTTACGCCAAAGAGAAAAGAAACAGGTAGTTTAAAAGCAGGTGAGGTCGGCTACATTGTAGCGGGAATAAAAGACATTCATGGCGCACCAGTGGGTGATACGATTACCTTGGCAAAAACGCCCGATGTAGAGATACTCCCAGGATTCAAAAAAGTTAAGCCACAGGTGTATGCTGCACTGTTTCCAGTTAGCTCCGACGATTATGAATCATTCAGAGAGGCACTAGCAAAACTGACCTTGAACGATGCTTCATTGCATTACGAACCCGAAACATCAGATGCCTTAGGTTTTGGCTTTCGCTGTGGGTTTCTGGGAATGCTTCATATGGAGATTATTCAGGAACGACTTGAGCGTGAGTACGACCTCGATCTTCTCACTACCGCGCCAACTGTAATTTACGAACTCGAGCTCCGAACTGGTGATGTCGTTACGGTCGATAACCCCTCACACTTGCCAGACCCTGGTTCGGTCACTGAAATGCGGGAGCCGATTGTTGAGGCCAACATATTGGTACCGCAAGAATTCTTGGGCAACGTAATTAGTCTTTGCGTGGAGAAGCGAGGAATTCAAAAAGACATGCAATTTTTAGGCGGACAGGTTTCTCTAAAGTATGACTTACCGATGAATGAAGTCGTACTCGACTTTTTTGATAGGGTAAAGTCAGTGAGCCGAGGGTTCGCATCTTTGGATTATCATTTTGTTCGATTCGAGGCTGCCAGTCTGGTCAAGTTAGATGTGCTTATCAACGGTGATAAAGTCGATGCCTTGGCGCTCATTATTCACAAAGACAACGCTCAATCGAAAGGGCGTTTATTGACCGAAAAAATGAAAGAGCTGATTCCTCGTCAAATGTTTGATGTTGCGATACAAGCAGCGATAGGCGGACAGATTGTAGCCAGACAAACAGTAAAAGCATTGAGAAAAAATGTAACTGCTAAATGTTATGGTGGCGATATAAGCCGTAAGAAAAAGCTACTGCAAAAGCAAAAAGAAGGTAAAAAGCGGATGAAGCAAGTTGGCAATGTTGAAATTCCACAAGAAGCTTTCATGGCGGTGTTGAAGATAGATAGTTAGCGCAATTACAATCGCTAAACTCCCTTGACAGTAACAGGTAACGATAAGAGAAAAGTATGGATATTGATTTTCCCCTGGTTTTGGTCACATTAACCTTCGTCACAGGACTGATTTACCTAGCCGATGTAGTATATCTAAAGCACAAACGGGAGCCTATACCCGATAGCACAAATGAGCAAGGTGACGAGCTAGACGTAAAAGAGCCGTGGTTGATTGAAACATCTCGCTCGTTTTTTCCTGTACTCGCAATTGTATTGGTACTTAGGTCATTTTTAGTTGAGCCATTTCAAATTCCCTCTGGTTCCATGCTGCCGACGCTTGAGGTGGGCGACTTTATTCTAGTGAATAAATTTAGTTACGGTTTTCGTCTACCTGTATTGGGTACTAAAGTTATTGAAGTTGGTGACCCTCAACGAGGTGATATTATGGTGTTTAAGTACCCTGAGGATGGAAAAACCAACTATATTAAAAGGGTGATCGGTCTGCCTGGGGATCATTTGAAATATGAGGACAAAACACTTTGGATAAACGGCGAAAAGGTTCCGGAGAAACTGCTAGTCAATCTTCCTGTACAGCGTATTGAAGAACAACTTGGAGATGTTACCCACCAGATCAACAAGCATGTTCGTCGGCCGAACTATAGTGCAAATGGAGAGTGGACTGTGCCAGCAAAAAGCTATTTCATGATGGGAGATAACCGAGACAATAGTAACGATAGTCGTTTTTGGGGCTTCGTTTCTGATGAGTTGGTAGTTGGCAAAGCATTTGCGATTTGGATGCACTGGCCTACGCTTGGCTCAATACCCAGTTTTTCTCGCGTGGGCGAAATTCATTAATGAGGGTTCAGGTATGATGATAGCAAAGAAACAACGTGGTGCATCGACGCCGCTGATTATCATTTTTATAGCAATGGCGGCGGCCATTCTAACCGTGACGTTCAAGCTATATCCGGTTTTTTATGAAAACTGGCAAATAGAAAACATTATTGATTCGTTTGAGGATGAAGCCAATTTACAAGAATTGTCAGCTGGTGATATCGAAAAGCGTTTCGGAAATCGTTTGATAACCAATAATATAAGGAATTTTAATTCCGACGAAAGTGTTTTCATTTCTATGGACGAAGGCTTGTTAGTCATAGAATCCGATTATGAGGTTAGGCTACCTATTTACCGTAATATCGATGCGGTCGTAAAATTTAAGAAGCTATTTGAAAAAGAAATTAAATAGTACTCGAGCGGAAAATGGGTCACCACGAAACAATGCCAAGTGTGGAAGATTTGTGGTCGCAGTAATTAAATGGCAAAAGAAGTAATGAATAAGGTCAGATTGAGTTAATGAAATTGAATCGTTTGGATGCTCTAGAAAGAACAATTAGCTACGTTTTTAATGACAAAGACAAGTTGAATTTGGCATTAACTCATCGTAGTTATAAAGGTGCGAACAATGAGCGATTGGAGTATTTAGGCGATGCTATTCTGAGTTTTGTGATTGCTGAAGATCTATTCAAACGATTTCCTCACGCGAAAGAAGGACAGATGAGTCGTTTGCGGTCTTTGTTGGTTAAAGGCGTGACGCTGGCAGAAATTGGTAGAGAGTTTGGTCTTGGTGATTACCTGAACTTAGGCGGAGGAGAACTTAAGAGCGGAGGATTTCGCCGGGAATCAATTATTGCTGATGCGGTTGAAGCAATTATCGGAGCTATCTATCTTGATAGTGATCATGATAAGTGCCGAGAAATAGTGTTGTTATGGTATTTTGACCGACTCGAAGCTCTGTCATTAGATGACACCGAGAAAGACCCAAAAACCCGATTGCAGGAACACTTGCAGTCTATAAAAAAAGCCTTACCAAAATACGAAGTCGAAAGTGTCACCGGCGAAGCACATGATCAGACTTTCTTAGTGACCTGTTACCTTGAATCCTTAAATATAAAAACCCAAGAAAAAGGACCTAGTCGTCGAATCGCGGAACAGAAATCCGCACAAATAGCATTAGAACTTCTTGGAGTTAAATAAGTGTCAGAATTCGATATGTCTAAGCTAGATAACCCGAATACGCAATGTGGGTACGTCGCCATTGTTGGTCGCCCTAACGTTGGAAAATCAACCCTGTTGAATAATATTCTCGGGCAAAAAATTAGTATTACATCTAAAAAACCGCAAACAACGCGTCATCAGATTCTTGGTATTAAAACGGAAGATCAGTTGCAGGTTGTGTATGTCGATACACCGGGCCTTCATCTGAAAGAACACAAGGCAATAAACCGATACATGAACAAAGCCGCATCCGACTCTTTAAAACATGTCGATGTTGTTGTTTTTTTGGTAGATCGAACCAAGTGGACCGATGAAGATAGCTTCGTACTTGAAAAGGTTAAAGCAGCAAAAGCGCCGGTGATTCTGGTTGTGAACAAAGTCGACCGCGCTGCCGACAAAAATTTGTTATTGCCTCACATTCAGTTATTGTCTGAAAAACACAGCTTCAATGACATTATTCCGGTATCTGCCAAGAAGGGGCATAGTGTTCCTGAGCTTGAAAATCTGATAGGTAAATATTTGCCCAAGGGTATCCATTATTTTCCAGAAGACCAGATTACAGATCGTAGCCAGCGATTTTTGGCCGCGGAGATCGTTCGTGAGAAAATTATGCGCCAATTGGGAGAAGAGCTCCCTTACTCCGTTACCGTAGAAATTGAAGAATTTAAGCAGGTGAAGCATATTCTCCACGTGAGCGCTTTGATTTTGGTTGAGAGAAACGGGCAGAAAAAAATTGTGATTGGAGAAAAAGGCGAGCAAATAAAGATCATTGGTCGCGATGCTCGCAAAGACATGGAGAAACTGTTCGATTCAAAGATTATGTTAAACCTTTGGGTGAAAGTTAAGAGTGGATGGTCAGATGACGAGCGAGCGTTAAAGAGCTTGGGTTATCGCGATGAGTAAGCTGACAAGCAATGTCACCTTCTACTGAGCTGCAAGCAGTCTATGTATTAAATAGAAGAACATTCCAAGAATCCAGCCTAATTGTTGATGTGTTTTCTTTGAACTTTGGTCGATTGTCATTATTGGCCAAGGGGGCATTAACAAGTAAAAAAAATAATGCTGCCTTACTGCAGGTTTTTCAGCCCTTGTTAGTCGGCTGGACAGGTAGAAGTGACCTTAAGATTTTGACCGGTATTGAATCACCTTCGCCTGCGATTAAACTTGTTTCTACTCGACTATATTGCGCGTACTATCTAAATGAGCTGATCCTTAAGTTACTACCTGAAGCAGAGCAGAATAGTGAGGTTTTCTCTCTCTACTCTGAGTCATTAGAACGCTTAGCTGGGAGCGAAAAATTGGAGCCAATTCTACGAAGATTCGAATTGGTTTTACTCTCTAATTTGGGGTATGCGCCAGATTTTAGCTTAGATAATACCGGCGAATTTATTTCACCAGACTGTCGGTATCAGTACATACACGGCGCTGGTTTTGTAAAATATGTCGACTCAAACAATCCGAATGACGGTTATCTAGGGCATGAGCTAATTAGAATAATCGAGCACGACTTTTTAGACCCTGACACATTGTTATGTGACTCTAGTTTGGACTTCCTAAAAACTTCAAAAAGATTGATGCGCTTGTTGATTGATAAGGCGCTCAACGGTAAAACATTGAATAGTCGACAACTTTTTATGCAAATTAACGAGAAAGGGTAATGTTATGAATTCTGGTGTTGAGGACGGTTCTATAGAAAAAACCAAGAAGCGTATTCTGTTAGGTGTCAATATTGACCATATTGCAACGCTAAGGCAGGCTCGTGGCACTCGATACCCAGACCCAGTGTATGCTGCCACAATTGCCGAAGAGTCAGGGGCAGATGGTATAACAATACATCCAAGAGAAGACAAACGGCATATCCAAGAGCGAGATGTTTGGCTGTTAAAAGAAACACTTCAGACTCGAATGAATTTGGAAATGGCGGTGACTAAGCAAATGCTGAAGCTTGCTGAGCAAGTCCAACCTGCGCACTGCTGTTTAGTCCCTGAAAAACGTGAAGAACTCACGACAGAAGGTGGGCTGGAAGTCGCAGGTCAAATTAGCAAGATCAAAGATGCATGTCAGCAATTGTCAGAAGTGGGGAGCGAGGTTTCGTTGTTTATTGACCCTGACCTTGATCAAATTGACGCGGCTGTTCAGTGCGGAGCACCGGCGATTGAGATTCATACTGGTCGATATGCAGATGCTGTTTCAGTGATCGATATAAATGATGAGTTGGAGACGATCAAACAAGCGGTTAATCATGCGCTTAGCAGGGGGTTGATTGTCAATGCGGGGCATGGACTTCATTATCATAACACTCTAGCGATCGCGTCGATCCCGGGAATAAATGAGTTGAATATAGGCCATAGTATTATTTCTAGGGCCGTGGTTTCTGGGCTACGAGAAGCTGTAACAGATATGCGTAAATTGTTAGATCAAGTCTGACCTCGGTAAGACGCCTCAGTGCGCTGGCTGCGCACTGGGTTATTTAAGGTTTGGCTAATTTACGATATTACAGTTTTAGCTTTATTCCCAAGAATGCACGACTCTCAAAACTGTGATTATCGCCACCATCAATGCCGACATTCAAATATTGATATCCAACTGAAATATCAGCATTTTCTATGATGCGATAATTTGTTTGAAATCGAAAACGTCTAAACTCATCTGAATCCCCAAACGACAGTACTTTTGGTGCGTAGTGTAATGCGGTCTCTAAAGAAATACCTGGAACGCTAGGTACGTTAATGCGTAACGAGCCGCCAACGCCAACAGCTGAACCCTTGAATTCTTCTTCTTTGTAAAAATTGCCTTGCATACCTACGCTGACCGTCGCCGGTAAATTCCCTATGGCTGTTTGGTCCCTTGCGTGCAAATCAATATTAGCAACGTTTATTGATGTTTCGTCATTTTTGTAGAAGTAGCCCATGCCAAAATGAGTCTTCGAGTTTTGGCCCGTGACGCTATAGTTTCCATGTAAGGAATCATTGCTGATTCTAAGGTCTAATTCGTTCGCGTTACTGACACTATGAGCCAGAAGTAATGTGGTTCCCCCAATTAGACTTAGGGTAGTTTGTGTAATTCTATTTTTAATAACTGGGTGTAGTCCCATGATCATACTGATTCCTATACTGTGTTAAATTCTATGATTAAATCCGATACTAAAAATTACATCAGGGGCCGAGCGTGGTCTAAGGTCCTCTACAATAACTAAATCTAAGCTTGAAGCGTGTCCTAACTTATGGCTACTCCCGATACTAAATTGAATGGGGTACCAACCAAGTTCGCGTATTTTAGTCTCAAATAGAGGAGAGTTTGAATCTAGTTGCATCTTAATTTGCCAGCCGGGCATTGTCATCCATCCTGCGCCAATTCTTGCAGTAAAAGTACCCAGTTTTGTTTTGAACTCATCGTATAGCTTTGTTTTTCCAATCACGGAATAGCCGAGCCCATACCATAGCGATAATACGGTTTCGCTCCAAAAATTTCTGCTTTCGAACCAAGGTGGATTGTATTGTAGTACGCTTATGCCAAAGTCAAACTCTTCGCTGCCTGTAAATTTATCTAAACTCCCGGTTGGTAATTTTAACTTTCCTGAGAATTGAGTATTAGCAAAACGGGGTGTTGTCCACGACACTTTAGCGCTAATGTCACCGACTCCTCGTATAGATGTGTTTTGATCAATCAATACTTCATTGTTAGAGTGCAGTAACCACCTCATATCGTCATTGCCATCTTTGGTTCGTCCATTTTGAGGGAGCTGAAACACATTATGGAATTGATATATAAAGCGGTCGGAGATTCCTCCACCATGACTTATCCAGGGGATAGTAAGGTCTACTTGAATATTTTCATTGAGCTGGTATTGAATCGTGTTACTGGCTATCCAAGTCTCGCCGTCAATTAGAGAAAAATCCTTAGATTTTCGAGTTGAGCTAATGAAATTAATCACTTCAAGCCTGGGTCGCCAGATTAGTTCGTTGTTAGGTGTTTGAACTTCAAAGTCTGGTCTTGAAAACGAAAAAATATTGAGATACGGACTTCTGTTTTCTATCGGCAGCGTGCCGGTCGAGAACGTTTCGGCTGATTGGCACATGGGTGCCAGAAAAATTATCAAGGCAATGGAAAACTGTAAAAGCTTCGACATTCGAGAACAACTTCAATACAAAATAGAAGGCTAACATTCTGCGAGGTTCTCTGCGAATTACCTATCATTAATGAAATGCAGGCTGATGGAATGATTTATTGATTTGAGTGCTATTCGGCAAAGTGATTTTTTGATAATGTTGCGCTTACAGCCGTTATTTGCATAGAGTATTTTTTGAACCCTTTTAAAATAATTCCTTACCTCAAACGTAGCCCGCTCTTAGGAAAAATCTGTTTTTATAGTTTTTGTTTTGGGTCATGTATTGCTGCTATTTTGGTATTTTCTTCTGCAATATTTGACTATCAAGACCGTAGGGCAGAGACCAACTTATGCTTAGAAATTAGTGTGAGAAAGTACCTGGACCCATTAAGTGAAGCAGTATGGAGGAATGACGAACATAGAATTCAACGTACGCTTAAGCGAATGCAAGTGCAATGTGTGTCGTCTAGTCAACCTCATATGTCACCTTTGTTTCTTGCCTTGGTATTTGATGATAACCGACGTGTTCAAGTGGGTAACACCCTTATACAGGGTCCAGATTTGAATCAAGTATATCCAATAAGTTATTGGAAATCTGGGGGAGCTCAGGCCTATTGGCTTGGTGAATTGAGAGTAACGCAGAGTTTAGCCGGTTTGTATAGTGAAGTAAGCTGGTCTGCACTTGTCAGTTTGTTTAAGTACGTACTAATCGTCTTTAGTACTACATTCGTGATGGCGTTTTTGGCTTATATTATGGTCATCAGAAGGGTGACTTCTCTTATTCCTCATATTAGTCGCCCGAATTTTGATGAATCTATTCATAACTTGGTAGAGGGTGAGAATACAGAAATATCTCGCTTTTGGTTGGCAATTCTCCAACTTAAAGAAGGGTTGGAAGAAAAGTATAAGAGCTCTGAACAAAAAATTGTTGGCTTCAAAAAAGAGAGAGATGATGCGCTGAAGAAAAGTGAAGTTAAAAGTCAATTTTTGTCTAAGATGAGTCATGAATTAAGAACGCCTATGAATGGCCTTCTCGGCTTTTCGACACTGTTGCTTGAAACAAAACTAGAGGATGAACAGCGCGAATATGCGCAAACCATTCAGGTATCTCTAGAGTCACTTCTCTACGTTGTTAATGACGTACTTGATTTATCCAGAATCGAATCGGGTGACCTTAACGTTACAAATATACCGTTTAGCCTACGGAGTGTCGTGTCAGGCGTTGCGGTGCTTCTGAAGAACCGAGCTGAATCAAAGGGGTTGGCATTCGAGAGTAGAATCAACCCAGAGATACCTCAGATTGTTAGGGGCGACCCCGTTAGAATTCGTCAGGTTCTAATGAATCTGGTTGCTAATTCAATACAGCATACCCAAAAAGGACATGTGCTCATAAATATTGAGCAGCAAACCCAAGAGAACAATCGGGCAGTGGTGCGGATTTCGATAGAAGACAGTGGGACGATTGCAACTCAAAGAGGAAGATCTGGTCAGAACTTTCTGGCGCAAGGCTTTTCTGAAGAGCTACGAGAGAAGAGAAGTTTGGGTTTGGATGTTTGTTATCAATTGGTAGGGCTAATGGGGAGTGAGCTCTTTAATGACTCAAGTGCCGAGATGGGCTCTACATTTTGGTTTGAATTGAGCCTTCCTATAGTCAAAGAATGCTCGTCGGTAGACCCGGTTGATTTGTCGCTTTCTAGGTTTTTGAAAGTTCTGGTTATCGATTCTTATGAACTTAGCAGAAAGATTACATTAGAGCTGCTTCAAGTTTGGGGGATCGAGTTCGAGGCTGTCTCTACAGCCAGCGAAGCGATCAAAATTATACAGGCAGGTGAAACTGATTTTAATATGGTGCTCTGCGATGACCTGTTATTAGACCTATCTGGGATGGAAACCTGCCAGCGTTTAAGGCAGGCGTCAGAGAGTGATTTTCAAATTGTGATCTTGTGTTCTAACCCTCAGTTAGGTGATGCAGAGGGTTTTTTCTTGTCTGGTGCAAACGGGTTTATCAGTAAGCAACTCAGAGACCCCTATTTACGACCCGTTATGTGCCAGGCGTATAATGAAAGAGCGCGCGTAGGAGACGATAGGAGGTTAATAACCCGTTATACCGTGAGTGATGTTAGTCACGAAGAGGGGGTTGCAGGTATTTTCTCAAAAAATAAACGCGCATCGGTTCTCGTTGTTGAGCATAATATAGTGAACCAGCAACTTGTTACTAGAATGCTAGAGAATAATGCATGTCATGTAGACTTAGCCTCCAATGGATTCGAGGCGATAGAGTTGTTCAAGCAATCTGAGTATGAACTCATTTTTATGGATTGTTTAATACCTGATATGGATGGATATGAAACAACTCAAATTCTCAGAGAAATAGAGAAATCTATGGGTAAGAAGTATCGAACACCTATCGTAGCGCTGACGACGAACACGCTAGATGGTGAAGCTGACCGGTGTTTTCAGGTTGGTATGGATGAGTTTATGGTTAAACCTCTTAAGTTGGCTCAATTGGAAATGGTTTTAGAGCGGTATATAAACTAGAATGATAGAATCAAGTCATTGTAATAATTCGATGCTGACGAGGGTGAGTTTTATTTCATGAGAGCCTATATACGTCATCCAGCAGATGTACCCATTGAGTTTTCTCAAATTGAGGCCAAGACTAAACCTTTAATTAAGTCTGTAGCCCAAGATGTGAGTATGGGCGGTTTAAGCTTTAGTTCTGAGCAAAAGCTGTCAGTTGGTTCGGTCGTCAAAGTAAAAATTCCCATTGTTGAACCTCCTTTCGAAGCAGAAGCCAAAGTTATTTGGTGTCTTGCGCGACCAGATCGTTTTGAAGCCGGTATTGAGTTTATTTCAGAACAAGATGCCTATACCGCGCGAATGGTGGAACAAGTTTGCCATATCGAGCATTACCGCCTGTGGGTAAAAGAAGTAGAAGGGCGGTCTCTAGATGGAGAAAATGCGGCAAAAGAATGGATTGGAAAATTTGCGCGTGACTTTCCTGATATCACTTAGTTGTTTTTGCTACTCTTGTGGCCGTTAGTTGATAGACGCTGAATACTGACGACTTCAATTTCATTCCCAAAAATCCGCCATAAAATATTTAAATCATACAAATACATACCGTATGTCGAACTATCTTCCTTATCTTTATAGGGCGGGCGGGGGTCGTACTCCAAGGTTTCTATTATTAACTGTTCTAACGTCTCTCCGTAGTCTTTTTTCAGAGATGTAAGCGCAGTTACACTTTCGTTTGAAAACAAAATTTTGAATTTTTTTTCGGGAGGCGCATCCGCAAACCCGCTTCTGGCGTGTGGAATAGAGTCAGCGTAGCGAATATAGGGTTTAATGTCATAGATAGGTGTTCCATCGAGAATGTCTGGGCATTCGATCGTAAGCGTTAACTTTTTGTTTTCAAACGAGATACCTATAAGCTCAACCAACGATAAGCCCATACCATTTGGCCTGAATGGCGATCGGCTAGCAAATACGCCTACTTTCTTATTTCCGCCTAGTCTAGGAGGGCGCACAAGAGGTTTCCACTTTGTTTCAGACGCGTGAAACTGAAAACTTACCCAGATATGTGAAAAATCATCTAAGCCTCTAACTGTATCAGGATGATTGTATGGCGCGTATAGCTCAATGGTGGCATGAGCTGATTTGATGAGGCCAGGTTGTCTGGGGATGCCAAATTTTTGCGTGAATGGTGAATGCAGTATACCGATGGGCTCAATTGTATGTGTGTGTTCTTTCATTTCTAACGAAGCAATGCAGACTTAAGTTGGCTCATAAATGGTCGGTTATTTTTTCAGCTTGAGAATCTAATGTAGCGCGAGATGTTTTGAAGCCAAATAGCCCGCTTATATGGAGTAGTATTCTTGGGATCGATTTAATGAGGTCGCCCGACGCTCTAGGGATTAAATGCAAATGTAAGTGTGGAACAGTTTGATTAGCCGCTTTGCCATCATTTATCAAAAGGTTGGTTCCCTGAACCCCCAACTCTGCTTTCTTTTGAGCCTTAATAACCTTATGGCCGATACTAAATAGTTTCGCTCTTTTCTTGGCATTTATCTCGTCCAAGCGCACATGGTGAGCCTTTGGAATGACCAGACAGTGTCCTTCAGTAAGTGGAAATGCATCCATGAAGGCAATAAACTCTTCATCTTCATAGACCACGCTAGCAGCCTCTTGGCCGTCAACAATTTTGCAAAATATACAGTCTGTCATTGTAATGAGTATGTTTGAGAGCTGGATTCATCAGAAAGGCTATTGTCGTTCCAATCGTCTTTTATTTCAGTTGGTATAGAATATGATTCATCTGCCCAAGCCCCTAAGTCTATTTTTTGGCATCGGTCTGAGCAAAAAGGTCTGAATTCTGATTGTTCGTTCCACTTAACTGATTTCTTACAGGTCGGGCAGTTTACGGTTGTATCCTCACTCATTAGCCAACTCCAAGTATTCTCGATGTTTTTCCAACACGCGCTGTTCTAATTCAGAAAAGCCCAATTCATTGCAGATGATATCATCTGCTTTTTCAATTTTACATTCTCTTGGTAGCTGACTTGCAATGATTTTTTCTATTTGTTCCGGGTTATTGTCGTCACGGCTTGAAGCCCGGTCTATTTGAAGTTGAACGGGCAGGTCGATCACCAATATTCGATCTACTAACTCATGTTGGTTTGTTTCTAGTAGCAGGGGAGAGACTAGAATTGAATAGCTTGACGTAGCTTGTAGTAGTTGCTGATTAATTTCGTCGCGAATGACCGGGTGTAACAACTCTTCAAGCCATTGCTTTTCCGTCTCGTTTGAGAAAATAATAGTCCTTAATTGAGCTCTATCTAGCTCTCCTTCACTGGTAAGAATTTCTCGCCCGAAATGTGAGGAAATTTCGTCTAACGCGGGTCTTCCTAAAGCGACCACTTCTCTTGCGACAATATCTGCATCAACAACGGTAACTCCCTGCTTTTCAAACAGAGAAGAGGCAGCAGACTTGCCACTACCAATGCCTCCGGTGAGGCCTATTTTCAGCATATAAAAACTCGCATTAAATATTTCCCAACCATATGACTCTTATTTGATCGCCCCATACCACCGTTATCCAACCAGCGATGGCGAGGTAGGGGCCAAAGGGGATAGGTACATTCTTATCTTTTCCTTTAATTAATATCATCGAAATGCCAATAACCGCGCCGACAACCGAAGATAACAGAATGACAATAGGTAGTGATTGCCAGCCAATCCAAGCACCTAGCGCAGCAAGCAATTTAAAATCACCGAACCCCATGCCCTCTTTGCCCGTCAATAATTTGAATAATTGATAGACAGACCAAAGGCTCAAATAGCCAAAAACAGCGCCCCACAAGGCTGACTCTAAATCTGTGAAAATCCCAAAACTATTTATGATCAAGCCTGACCAAAGCAGGGGTAGAGTCAAACTGTCTGGCAACAACTGCGTGTCTGCATCAATCATCGTGAGCGACACCAATACCCAAGTTAAGCCAAGTGCACAAAGTCCCGCGTAGTTTGCGCCAAATTGATAAATGATCATGACCGAAAGGATAGCGGTAACAAATTCTATGATGGGATAGCGTGCGGAGATCTTATTCTTGCATTGACTACATCGACCCTTGAGAAACAAATAACTGAAAACCGGAATGTTTTCCCAGGGT